>JAEEGG010005173.1_pt1 | contig 31171 bp, 29 predicted proteins | sample 9134161 | NCBI WGS metagenome assembly JAEEGG01 (sample SAMN16246543, study PRJNA631951) | gut metagenome | biome: gut microbiome; feature: rumen; material: CR-attached | host: Bos | place: Iran: Karaj | collected 2018-10
TCGACTTGATGATGCGGCCGGGCATAGCACCAATATACGTGCGGCGGTGACCGCGAATCTCAGCCTCGTCGTGCAGACCGCCCAAAGAGATGCGCACGTACTTGCGCTTCATGGCTGCTGCTATCGACTTGCCTAACGAGGTCTTGCCCACACCCGGAGGGCCGTATAGACAAATGATGGGGGACTTCAGGTCGCCACGCAGCGAGAGCACCGACATGTGCTCCAGAATGCGCTCCTTCACCTTCTCCATACCATAATGGTCGCGGTCGAGAATCTTCTGCGCACGCTTCAGGTTCAGGTCATCGTTGGTGAATTCGCCCCAAGGCAGGTCAACCATTGTCTGCAGGTAGGTCAGTTGTACGTTGAAATCGGGACTTTGCGGATTCAGGGTGTCCAGTTTGTCGGCCTCTTTATAGAAGACTTTTGCTACATCTTCGGGCCAATGTTTCTTCTCGGCTTTCTTCAGCAGTTCGTTCTTTTCGGGCGACGATTCCCCATTGCCCATCTCGGCCTGCAGGTTCTTAATCTGCTGCTGCAGAAAGTAGTTGCGCTGTTGCTCGTCAAGGTCCTCACGCGTCTTATTGCGTATATCGGCCTTCAGATGCTGCAGGTTAATCTCGCGGTTCAGCACTTTCATCGTGGCAAACAGACGCTCCTTGACGGATTCCGACTCGAGCAACGCCATCTTCTCCTTGATGCTGAACGGCATGTTCGAGCAGGTGAAGTTCAGCGCCATCACGTCGTTGTTGATATTCTGTATAGCGAACGTCGCTTCGTCGGGAATATCATCGCTCATGTTGATATATTGGTTCACTTGCTGTCGCAGATCCTGCATCGCCGTGCGGAATTCCTTGTCGCGCTTCTCGGGCTGTATCTCCGGGGCCTGCTCCACGTGTCCGGTCAGGTAGGGCTGGTCGCCGATGATGTCAATCAGCCGCAGGCGTCCCAATGCCTGAACGATGGCTGTGATGTTTCCGTTGGGCAGCGTGAGCTGCTTGATCACCTTTGCATAGACGCCATATTGGAAGAGGTCTTCTAACGTGGGCTCGTCTACCTCTGGGTCACGCTGGCAGACGATGCCGATGACCAGCTGTTTCTTCTCGGCACGCTTGATGAGCACAGAGCTCGACTCGCGTCCGATGAGAATGGGCGACACCACACCCGGGAAGAGCACCAGGTTGCGAACGGCCAGAATAGGCAGTTCGTCGGGAGTGGGCACGCCGTTGATGAGGTCCTTGAAATCTCCTTCTATGTCGGCAATCATTGAGAATGCCTTGTTATTCTGACTATCTAAAAACATATTTTTCTTACCTATTTAAGAGCGTGCAAAGGTACGCATTTTTTGGGAGTTATAGGAGCGAATGGAGTTAAAGGGAGTTAAACGACAATACTTTTTGATGAAAAGCAGTAACTTTGCAGTCGATTTATGGCCAACGACTACTTCCAATTCCGCCAATTCACCATTCGTCAGAACCGCTGTGCGATGAAAGTCGGTACTGACGGAACCCTGCTTGGAGCCTGGGCTCAAGGCGGGCCGACGGTACTTGACATCGGCACAGGTACAGGCTTGATTGCCTTGATGATGGCGCAGCGATTCCCCGCAGCCCGCGTCATCGCTATAGACATCGATTCCGATGCAGTAGGGCAGGCGAGGGAGAATGTTGCTGCCTCACCTTTTGGCAATGTGAAGGTTTTGGAAACAGACGTGCAGACTTTTGAACACTTGCCATTTGATGCGATTGTCTGTAATCCGCCCTATTTCGAAGCGTCCATGGAGTGTCCCGATGCCCAGCGCACTCAGGCGCGCCACACGGCTTCGCTATCCTATCGCGACCTGATGGCCTCAGCTTGGCGACTGCTCGCTGACGATGGTGAGTTCTCATTGGTCATTCCATTCGACTGCAAGGCGCGACTTGAGAGCGAGGCTGCGCTCGCTGGATTCCTAAAGTCGCGCGAGTGTGCTGTCAAGACTACGCCCCGCAAACAGCCCCGCCGTTTTCTGATGGCTTTTCGTAAGCATTCATGCGAACTGGAACAGTCGGAGGGCATCATTGAGACAGCTCCCAACGAGCGCTCCGAGTGGTACCGGAAACTAACCAAAGACTTCTACCTATGAAAGTAACGATTTTTCAAACAGATGTTAAGTGGGCAAGTCCCGATGAAAACGTGGAAAACGTACAGCGCCTTTTCGAAGAAAACGCCCATTCCGACCTTTACGTCCTGCCCGAGATGTGGGCTACCGGTTTTGCTACCGAACCGCATGATATTGCAGAAAATACCGATTCCATCGCTCTGCGCTGGATGCGTGAAACATCGCGTGACCGGCTTTGCGCCATCAGCGGGAGTCTGCTCATTAGGACAGACGACGGACTTTACCGAAATCGTCATTATTTTGTCACGCCTGAAGAGACATTCTTCTACGATAAGCACCACCTATTTACTTATGGTCACGAGGACGATTTCATTACTCCTGGTGACGACCACGTGATAGCTACTTGGCAGGGCCGTCGCTTCCTTCTGCTAACATGCTACGACCTTCGTTTTCCCATGTGGGCACGCTACGGTCGGGCAGGGGAGTACGATGCAATCATCGTCTCTGCCAACTGGCCTGAGAAGCGTCAGCAGGCATGGCGCATACTCACCCGAGCCCGAGCCATCGAGAACCAATGCTACTTGATTGGCTGCAACCGTGTAGGCGATGACGATTTCTGCCATTACATCGGAGAAAGTGTGGTGTGCGATACCAAGGGCGAGGCACTCCTGACGTGCGCGACAGAAAAACAGGAGGCTAAGTCAGAAACCCTGGACTTCGACTCTCTCGATTACATTCGTTCACGCTTCCGTGTGCTCGACGACCGCGACTAACCAAACTAAAGTCCGAGTTCTTTTTTCAAGAACGACGGAGTGTACCCCTTTTGGCTCATAGCCACCTGTTCGGGAGTGCCTGTTGTAAGTATTTCACCGCCTCGACGGCCGCCCTCAGGGCCCATGTCGATAATCCAGTCAGCCTGGCGGATGACATCAAGGTTGTGCTCAATGACGATGACGGTGTTGCCTCGGTCTACGAGCCGGCGGAGTACTTGCATCAAGATGCGGATGTCCTCGAAGTGTAGGCCCGTGGTCGGCTCGTCTAATATATAGACTGTGCTACCCGTGTCGCGTTTCGACAGTTCGGTGGCTAACTTCACACGCTGGCTTTCGCCTCCGCTGAGGGTGGTTGAGGGCTGCCCAAGCTTGATGTAGCCAAGGCCGACATCCTGAATGGTCTTAATCTTACGCAGGATTTCTGGCACATTCTCAAAGAACTCCACAGCTTGGTTGATGGTCATGTCGAGCACATCGGCAATGGACTTGCCCTTATAGCGCACCTCCAAAGTTTCGCGGTTATATCGTTTACCGTGACACTCCTCACAAGGCACTTGAATGTCGGGCAGGAAGTTCATTTCGATTGTTTTGTAGCCATTACCACCGCATGTCTCGCAGCGGCCACCCTTAACGTTAAACGAGAATCGACCTGGCTTGTAACCTCGGATTTTGGCTTCGGGCAGGTTGACAAAGAGTGAGCGTATGTCAGCAAAAACACCAGTGTAGGTAGCAGGATTTGAACGAGGAGTTCGTCCTAAAGGGGATTGGTCTACGTTGACCACCTTGTCAATCAGCTCCAGCCCCTCAATGCTCTCGTAGGGCATGGGATGTTTAAGCGAGCGATAAAAGTGCTTCGACAGGATAGGCTGTAGCGTCTCGTTGATGAGCGTCGATTTGCCTGAGCCTGAGACGCCCGTAACAAGAATGAGCTTGCCCAATGGAAACTCTACGGTGACATTCTTCAGATTGTTGCCAGTGCAACCGCGAAGGGTGAGGGCCCTCCTATCTTCCCCAGTAGGGGAAGTTTTCTCCTTCGCTTCAGGGGAGACTTTCTCCCTCCCTACGGGGGAGGGTTGGGGAGGGGCTAAATACTTTGCCGTCAGCGTATCGGCCTTCAGCAGTTCCTTAGGCGTTCCCTGAAACATCACCTCGCCGCCTTTGCGGCCAGCACGGGGACCGATGTCGATAATCCAGTCGGCAGCAAGCATCATGTCCCGGTCGTGCTCGACGACGATGACTGTGTTGCCCAAGTCGCGCAGTTCCTTCAGTGAGCGTATGAGCCGCTCGTTATCACGTTGGTGCAGGCCGATGCTGGGTTCATCGAGGATATAGAGCACGTTGACAAGCTGGGAGCCAATCTGTGTGGCTAAGCGGATACGCTGGCTCTCACCGCCACTGAGCGAGGCCGACGGGCGGTTCAGCGCCAAGTAGTCGAGACCGACCTCCAAGAGGAAGTCCAGTCTCGTGCGTATTTCCTTTAATATCTCAGTGGCTATCTGGCGTTGCTGTTTGTCCAGGTGTTTTTCTGCATGATCAATCCACTCGCGCAGTTCGCTGATATCCATTGAGGCCAGTTCGGCGATGTTCTTGTCCCAGATCTTATACGATAAAGCCTCACGGTTCAGCCGCTGGCCGTGACACTCGGGACACTGGGTTTCTGCCAGAAACTGGTCGGCCCACTTCTGTCCTGCTGTAGAGTCGTCATTCTCCATGACCTGCCGCAGATATTTAATGATGCCGTCGAAAGATACAAAGTAGTCGCTCGTCGTGTGTACCAATTCCTTGTCGATGCGTACGTTCTCCAACGACCCGTAGAGCACCTCTTGTAATGCCTCTTCAGGGATGTCCTGAATGGGCGTTTTCAGGTCGCACTCATATTTCTTGAGTATGGCGTCAATCTGCCAGAAGATCATCTGGTTCTTGTACTTACCCAACGGTACGATGCCTCCTTCGTGGATGTTCTGTTTGCGGTTGGGGATGACTTTATTCAAATCAATCTCATTGATGTAGCCCAATCCTTTGCAATGTGGACAGGCCCCTTGTGGAGAGTTGAACGAAAAGTTGTTAGGTGCTGGGTCGCTGTAACTTATGCCGGATGTAGGACACATCAGTCGTTTAGAGAAGAACTTTGCTTCGTTTGTGTCCTTGTCGAGAATCATAATAAGACCTTCGCCCTGTTTCATGGCCAGTGCCACTGACTTTTTCAGACGGTCGCTCTCTCCGTTTATCGCCATCTTATCAATGACCACCTCAATGTCGTGATTCTTGTAGCGGTCCACCTTCATGCCCCGGGTTATCTCCTTCAGTTCACCGTCGACACGTATGTTCAGGTAGCCCTTTCGGCGCATGCTCTCGAACAGTTCGCGGTAGTGGCCCTTGCGGCTGCGCACCAGAGGGGCCAGGATCAGAATCTTGCGCGCGGCGTAATCGTGCTGTATCATGTCGACCACGCGCTCCTCTGTGTATTTCACCATCGGCTCCCCCGTCATGTAGCTGTAGGCACGGCCTGCACGGGCAAAGAGCAGTCGCATATAGTCGTAGATTTCGGTGGTGGTGCCCACAGTTGAGCGCGGGTTCTTATTGGTTGTTTTCTGCTCGATGCTGATGACTGGCGACAGGCCTGTAATCTTGTCGACATCAGGGCGCTCCATGCCGCCAAGGAAGTTGCGGGCGTAGGCCGAGAAGGTCTCGATATAGCGGCGCTGCCCTTCGGCAAAGATGGTATCGAAGGCCAGCGACGACTTACCCGACCCACTGAGTCCGGTGATGACCGTCAATGAGTTACGGGGAATTTCTACGTCAATGTTCTTCAGGTTGTGGACACGTGCTCCGAATACTTGAATCTTTTCTTGCATGGCACATTAAGGGTTTTCGGAGGTTTCGGTGCTTTCGGTGTAGCCTCTCAGCAGATTGACGTCCTTCTTGATATTGTACTCACGGCCATCGGCACCCTTGGCTCTCACCAACACGTAGTAGACACCATCCTTAACTGGATTGCCCTTATGGGTACCGTCCCAGCCTTTGCTGACATCAGTCCATTCGAATAGTTTTTGTCCCCAACGGTTGAAGATGTATGCGTGAAACTCAACGATACTCTTATAATGGGCAGTACTGTTAGGATCGCTCACGCCCTTTGCACCATAGATGTCGTTTTTCCCGTCGTCGTTTGGAGAGAAGGCGTTTGGCATCTCTAAACGACTTTCACTAATGGTCACCTTGATGGCGACAGAGTCCAAATCGGCACCGATGTCGGTAAGCCGTGTCTGCAGCGTTACTCTGAACGTGCCCGACTCGGTGAAGCGGTACTGCGTCTCCTCTTCATATCGCACCAGAATGTCGGTTTCGTCCCCGTCCTTGCGGATGTGCCATTCGTAGGCGGGCGTGTGCTCGCCCATTTCCTTGGGAACGGCTTTGAAGCTGACGTCGAGCGGAGCCTCCTCAGTAATGTCGGTATCTGTCTCAACTGTCTTCATTATATTGTCGTTGTCCCTGTCTGGCACTGTGTATGTCGCCGTAATGCCCACGCTTTGTGCATGGCTTGTAAAAGGCAAAACGGTCAAAAATGCAGCTATCAAGATTTGTCTTGGTGTCATGTTCGTGTGAATTTTGGTGCAAAGATAGTAAATATTTCATAATTCATAATTCATATTTAATAATTATTTAGTACTTTTGTAGCGTGAAACAGAAAACAAACGGAAAATGAAGCAGATATTCAGATATTTTTTGCTGGCTGCCATGACGCTATTCATGGTCGAACCAGTTCAGGCTCAGGACGTGAAGATAAGGGAAATGCACAAGGTAAAGAAGAAGGAAACCATTTTTGGCATTGCCCGTCAGTATGAGATTTCCATTCAGGAGCTCATCGAGGCTAACCCCGAGATGAACGAGCCTGGCTATGAACTCAAAAAGGACGCCTTTATACGCATACCATATAAAAAAGATGCTAAGCAGGCCGCCGCCGTATCATCCTTGGTGACCACTACTACCCCCGTAGCAGCTAAGTCGGCGAAGGATGTCATCCGGCTGGGCGTCATGCTGCCGCTGCACGACATCAACGGCGACGGCCGCCGCATGGTCGAGTACTACCGGGGTATACTTATGGCCTGCGACAGTCTCAAGAAGTTAGGCCTCTCGGTCGATGTGCATGCCTGGAATACTCCCGACAATGAAGACATCGCCCCCGTGCTCCGCGAGAAGGCAGCGCGACAGTGCGACATCATCATTGGGCCGCTCTATTCCAAGCAAATGGACCAGTTGTCGGAATTTGTCGCCAAGAACGACATTCGCCTGGTCATTCCCTTCTCCATTAATGCCCCACAGTTGCAGACCAACCGCAACATCTTCCAGATATACCAGTCGCCGACCACACTCAACGAAGCCGTCATCAGCCAGTTCCTCAACAAGTTTAGCGGCTATCATCCCGTCTTCGTCGATTGTAACGACACTACCAGTCAGAAAGGCAACTTCACCTTCGGACTACGGCGACAGTTGGAGGCCAGAGGCATAGCCTACGACATCACGAACCTGAAGTCGTCAGAGGCTATGTTTGCCAAGTCGTTTAGCAAGTCCCAGCCTAATGTGGTCATACTCAATACTGCCCGTTCGGCAGAGCTTAACGTCGCCTTTGCCAAGCTCAACAGCCTGACCGTCATGTCGCCAGGCCTGAAGATTACCATGTTCGGCTATACTGAGTGGATGATGTATACCAAATACCAGTTAGACCATTTCTATAAGTATAATGTCTATATTCCGGCTTACTTCCACTACAATCCCCTGAAGTCGCGCACGCTCCGCCTGCAGCAGAAGTACCGCTGGAACTTCCATCAGGACATGATGGACCGGCAACCCCGGTTTGCCATTACGGGCTTTGACCATGCCATGTTCTTCCTTCAGGGCTTCCAGAAGTACGGTAAAGACTTCACTGGTGTTCCCGGCCAGCTCGACTATGAGGCTGTTCAGACCCCGCTTAAGTTTGAGCGTCAGGGCAGTGGGGGCTTCAGCAACCGTCAGCTGGTGTTTGTACATTACCTGCCTGAGCAGCGTGTGGAGACCATCTACTTTTAACAGCCAGCGACATTCATGATAAATGAGGAATAGGAAATGAGACTTTTATTCATCATTCTTTGTTCATTGTTCTTCTGCCCCGCAATGGCCCAGATTGGCGAATACCGCAATGAGTTTGCCGTAGGCTTCAATGGGGGAGTTACCATGAGTTCTATCGATTTCATGCCTGAGGTTCCCCAGTCACAGCTCCTTGGCAAGACCGTCGGACTTTCACTCCGCTATACCGGCGAGAAGTATTTCAACAGCATCTGTGCCATCGTGGCCGAGGTCAACTATTCTCAAATGGGATGGGAGGAGCGTATCTGGGACGAAAACGACTCTCCCGTCATAAATCCTGACACCGAGTTGCCCGAGGAGTACTCACGCCGTGTCGACTATATACAAGTTCCGCTGTTTGCACGTCTGGGATGGGGGCGTGAGCGTCGTGGCCTGCAGTTCTTCTTCCAGGCAGGACCTCAGCTGGGATTCTTTCTCAGCGAGAAGGCCACGTATAACTTCGACCTCGACAATCCAACCTGGTATCATCGTGTGTCGCACATTTCTGGCCCCGATATCTATCAGGACGGAAAGCTTTACCCCTTCTCTAACATGTATCACAAGCCCATTGAGAATAAACTCGACTATGGCATAGCAGTCGGTCTTGGGCTTGAATTCTCACGGCCCAATATCGGACACTTCCTACTCGAAGGGCGCTTCTACTATGGACTTGGCAACGTCTATGGCAGCACAAAGCGTGACTACTTTGCCAAGTCTGACTATCAGACCATCTACGTAAAGGCTTCCTATCTCTTTGACATCGTCAAGAGCAAGAATTCAAAAATCAAGTAGACCGCGTTTTTTTGACTATGTGTACAGGTAGCGTTTGATGGAGCGCTTGGGCGTCTTCTCAAACTCTGCATCATGTATTTCAACTTCCGAAATCTTCTCGTACGTCGGCAGCATCTGGTTCAGGCCGTTGCGGTTCTGCTCCATGATGTTCTTCAGATCGTCGGCGCTCAGACCGAGACTCTTCGCCTCGTCGAGGTCGGGATGTACTAATGCCACCAGCTTCGTGTCGCGCTGTACGACGATGCTCTCCACCACCAGCGTCATTGAGTTGAGCTTGTCCTCAATTTCCTCGGGATAGATGTTCTGGCCGCTGGGGCCGAGCAGCATGTTCTTGATGCGGCCGTTGATGTAGACGTTGCCGTAGGCGTCCATCGTGCCGAGGTCGCCCGTGTGGTACCAGCCGTCGTGGTCGATGGTCTGTGCCGTTGCCTCGGGGTTCTTATAGTAGCCCAGCATGACGTTGGGGCCTTTGGCCAGAATTTCGCCAGGAATGTTCTCTGGGTCGCGTGAGTCGATCTTGACCTTCATGTGGCGTGCGGCACGTCCGCATGAGCCGACTGAGAACGTGTGCCAGTCAGCATAGCAGATGATGGGCGCACACTCCGTAGCGCCGTAGCCGACGGTATAGGGGAAGTTAATGCGCTTGAGGAACTGCTCGACCTCCTGGTTCAGGGCTGCACCGCCGATAATCACCTCGTACATCTGACCGCCGAAGGCCTTGAGCACTTCCTGGCAAATAATCTCGCGTACCTTTTTAGATATAACGGGCATCTGCAGCAGCAGGCGCATGCGGTTGTTCTGAATCTTGGGGAATACCTTCTTGCGGATAATCTTCTCGATGATCAGCGGAACGGCGATGACGATGACGGGCTTGATCTCAGCCAGGGCCTGGGCGATGATGGCGGGCGAGGGCACGCGGTTGAGGTAGTAGACGTGACAGCCGTGCAGGAACTCGAAGATGAACTCGAAGGCCATGCCGTACATGTGGGCCATCGGCAGCATCGAGATGACACGGTCGCCCTGCTTGATGGTCTTGCCCAGCACGTCGCAGGCGAAGTCGTAGTTCGACCAGAGGGCGCGGTAGGGCACCATCACGCCCTTCGAGAATCCCGTCGTGCCGCTGGTGTAGTTGATGAGAGCCAGCTCGTCGGGCGACTGCTCCTTGTAGTAGCTGACGTGCTCCTTGCGGAAGTACTTGGGGAACTTCCGTCCGTAGAGCTCGTTCAGGTGCTCGCGGGCGTAGGTCAGCTTGTCGGTGCGGCTTATCAGCAGCGAGTAGTCGGGATTGTTGATGATACCCTCCAGGTTGGGCATCTGCTGCGGGTCGATGATGGTGGCCACATGGTCGCCCACGAACAGCAGCTTGGCTTCCGAGTGGTTGACGATGTTGTGTATCTGCTCGGCATTGAACTCATGGAGAATAGGAACGGCAACGGCTCCGTAGGTGAGCGTAGCGAGGAAGGCTACGGCCCATTGGCTGGAGTTGCGCCCGCAGAGGGCTATCTTGTCACCCTTCACAACGCCTGAATTCTCGAACAGGATATGCAGCTTCTCTATCTTGCGTGCTACGTCGTGGAACTGAAGTGTCTGGCCCTTGAAGTCGGTCAGGGCATCTGCGTTCCAATTGTCGAGAATCGACTTCTCGAGCAGCTCATTGAAACAAGGAATGTTAGTGATTTGTTCCATAGACTTACTGATATAGGTAACGTTTTATACTCTTTTTGGGCGTCTTGGCAAACTCCTCTTTCTGCAGCTCTATCTCTGCAATCTTGCTGTAGCTTGGCAGACGCAGGTTCAGTTCGTTGCGGTTCTGCTCCATGACGGCTTTCAGCTCGTCGGGACCGAAGTTTACGATTTCGTCCTTGTCAGGATAGACGAGGGCAATCAGGCGGTTGTCGCGCTGAACGACGAGACTCTCGCTGACCATCGGCATAGAGTTGAGCTGGTCCTCAATCTCCTCGGGGTAGATGTTCTGACCGCTAGGGCCAAGCAGCATGTTCTTGATGCGGCCGAGAATGAAGACGTGGCCTGCAGCATCCATCGTGCCGAGATCGCCGGTGTGGTACCAGCCGTCCTTGTCAAGTGCTGCGGCGGTGGCCTCCGGGTTCTTGTAGTAGCCCAGCATCACGTTGGTGCCTCGGGCCAGAATCTCGCCGGGAATCACGGCGGAGTTGACGGAGTCGATGCGTACCTGCATGTGGTCGACGGCTGTTCCGCACGACGCTGGCTCGAAGTCCTTGTAGTCGCTGTAGCTGATGAGCGGGGCGCACTCTGTGGCGCCGTAGCCCACCGTGATGGGGAAATTGATGCTGACGAGGAACTGCTCGACCTCGCGGCTCAGGGCTGCACCGCCGACGATGACCTCGTAGGCCCGGCCGCCGAAGGCCTGATACACCTGTTCGCAAATCTTCTCCTTCACCTTCCTTGACACTACGGGCATCTGCAGCAGCAGGCGCATGCGGTTGTTCTGAATCTTGGGGAACACCCGCTTGCGGATAATCTTCTCGACGACCAAGGGCACGGAAATGACGATGGCCGGCTTGACCGTAGCAAAGGCTTCGGCAATGATGGCCGGCGACGGCAGGCGCGTGAGGAAGAAGAGGTGGCAGCCGCGGCAGAAACCATAGATGAACTCAATCGACATGCCGTACATGTGGGCCATCGGCAGGATGGATAGCATGTTGTCCTGGTTCTTTACCGGCAGGCGGCGCATGCAGAAGTCGAGATTGCCCCAAAGCGCCCGGTAGGGCAGCATCACGCCCTTCGAGAATCCCGTCGTGCCGCTGGTGTAGTTGATGAGTGCCAGCTCCTCAGGGGTGTCGATGTGGTAGTCGACGTGCTCAGCTCGGAAGGCGCGTGGGTATTTGCTGCCGAACATCAGGTTCAGATGCTCGCGGGCATAGGTCAGCTTCTCTGAGCGTGAGACGAAGAGCGAGAAGTCGGGCAGGTTGATGATGCCTTCCAGCTGCGGCATCTCCTCGGGCTTGATGGCCTTCACAATGAAGTCGCCTACGAAGAGCAGCTTCGACTCGGAGTGGTTGACGATGTTGTGTATCTGTTCGGCATTGAATTCATGCAGGACGGGCACGGCAACGGCACCGTAGGTGAGTGTGGCGAGGAAGGCTACTGCCCAATGGGCTGAGTTGCGCCCACAGAGAGCAATCTTGTCGCCCTGTTTCACACCTGCATTCTCAAACAGTATGTGAATCTTCTCTATTTTCCTCGCAACGTCATGGAACTGCAGAGTCACTCCCTGATAGTCTGTCAGGGCGTCATGATCCCAGTTGTTGATGATGGCTTTTTGAATGTATTCGTTAAAGCTTGACGCTGTATCCATTGCACATTTTTTGAATTTTTGTGCAAAGGTACATTCTTTTCTGCACATTCGCAAATTTTTTGTGCAATATTTTACTCGTAACGCATAGATTTTGCCGGATGAATGTGCGAAATGAAGAAACTTGGGATAATTAGGACAGAAATGCTGACCAATAGAGTAGCAATATTCAGCACGATGATGATGGGTATGTTCAGCTCCATCGGAGCCTCGCTGACGTAGTAGGTCTGCGGGTCGAGCCTGATGATGCCCGTCAGCTTCTGCAGCAGTACGAGACCGATGCCGATGATGTCGCCAAGCAGTAGTCCGCGACTGATGATGAAGGCCGAGAACCACAGGAACGTATGTCTGATCATCTTGTTGCGCGAGCCTAAGGCCTTGAGCACGCCAATCATCGACGTGCGCTCAAGGATGATGATGAGCAGTCCGCTGATCATCGTGATGCCGGCCAGACAGATCATCAGCCCGAGGATAATCCAGACGTTGATGTCGAGCAGTTCCAGCCAGGTGAAAATCTGCGGGTAGGCCTCGTAGATGGTCTGCGACGAGAACATGCAGCCGTCGCGGTCCTGCGTGCGGTTCACCTTTTCTATAATGCTGTTATAGACGTCGTCGAGCTTGCCAAAGTCGCTGACCAGCACCTCGCCTCCCGAGCAGCGATGCTCCGACCATCCGTTAAGCTTGCTGGCCGTGTAGAGGTCGGTGTAGCAGATAATCTCGTCGAAGCGCGTCATGTTGGTCTGGTAGATGCCCTCAATGGTGAACCGGCGGGTGCGTACGTTGGTCTCGTCGATGAAGTAGGCGTAGATGCGGTCGCCCGTCTTCACGTTGAGCTTGTCGGCCATGATACGCGACAGCAGCAGCTTGCCCGTGTTCGTCGTGTCGCTGAAGGCGGGAATCTGTCCGTCGACCAGGTTCTCCTTCAGGTAGTCCAGCTCATATTCCGGACCGATGCCCTTGAAGACCACGCCGAGAAAGTCGTCGTCGGTCTTCAGGATGCCCCTTGTCGTCGAGTAGCGCTGAACGTGCCTGACGCCGTCGATTCCCTCCAGCACCTTTACCACGCTGTCGTCAATGCAGATGGAGTAGTTCTCCGTGCTGTTGACCGACGAGAGGTTCATCACCTGGATGTGGCTGCCGAAACCCACCACCTTGTCGCGGATGGTATGCTTGAAGCCTAAGACGACGCTGACGGTGATAATCATCACGGCCAGGCCGATGGCAACGCCGACGGTAGCTATACGGATAGCGGGACGGCTCACCTTGTGGCGGTCGCCCTGGTCGCTGTAGATGCGCTTGGCTATGAACAGAGGCAGGTTCATGCGTTTTCTTCGATGACTCTTCCCGGATAGGCTTCGAGCGCCTTGCGCAGTACGAAGAGCGCGCGCTCCAGGTCTTTCTTCTTCAGCACGTAGGCTATACGTACCTGGTTGATGCCTGCTCCCGGCGTGGTGTAGAAACCTGCAGCGGGAGCCATCATCACCGTCTCGCCCTCGTAGTTGAACTCAGCCAGACACCAGCGGCAGAACTCCTCGGCGTCGTTCACGGGCAGCTTGGCTACGGTGTAGAAGGCGCCCATCGGGATGGGGGAGTAGACGCCAGGAATGCGGTTCAGTCCGTCAATCAAGCACTTACGGCGCTCCACGTACTCGTCGTAGACGTCGCGCAGATACTCCTCGGGGGTGTCGAGCGATGCCTCAGCCACAATCTGGCCGATGAGGGGAGGGGAGAGGCGTGCCTGACAGAACTTCATCACGGCCTTCCTCACCTGCTCGTTCTTCGTGATGAGCGCGCCGATGCGGATGCCGCACTCCGAGTAGCGCTTCGAGACGGAGTCGATGAGTATGACGTTCTGCTCGATGCCCTCCAGATGGCAGGCTGAAATATAAGGCGAACCTGTATAGATGTATTCGCGGTAGACCTCGTCCGAGAAGAGGTAGAGGTCGTACTTCTTCACCAGGTCGCGTATCTGGTTCATCTCGCGGCGGGTGTAGAGATAGCCCGTCGGGTTGTTGGGGTTGCAGATCATGATGGCGCGCGTGCGCTCGTTAATGAGCTCCTCAAACTTCTCGACCTTGGGCAGCGAGAAACCTTCGTCGATGGTGGTCGCAATGGTGCGTATCTTGGCGCCTGCCGAAATGGCGAAGGCCATGTAGTTGGCGTAGGCAGGCTCGGGCACGATAATCTCATCGCCGGGATTCAGACAGCTGAGGAAGGCGAAGAGCACAGCCTCGGAGCCGCCGCTGGTGATGATGATGTCGTCGGCCGTCACGTTGATGTTGTACTTGGCATAGTAGTCTACCAGCTTCTCGCGGTAGCTCAGGTAGCCCTGTGAGGGTGAGTATTCCAGGATGTCGCGGTCGATGTGCTTCAGCGCGTCGAGGGCTACTTGTGGCGTGGGCAGGTCGGGCTGTCCGATATTCAGGTGATAGACCTTCGTGCCGCGACGCTTGGCGGCAGCAGCAAGTGGAGCCAATTTGCGAATCGGCGACTCCGGCATTTCGTGTCCACGAACGGATATTTCAGGCATCTTTGCGTTTGTATTTCAATTTCAAGGCGCAAAGGTACATTAAAATAATGAGAATAGCAAACTTTTACCCCCATTTTTCACCAATCACGTGTCAATTCGTTGCTTTCTGTAGCCAATCCAGCGCGCCTTGTATGCCTTTAACTCTTTCAACTCTTTAATGCAGCGATGCCCGTCTTCTGGATGGCGACACAAAAGTGGACATCGCCGACTTGGCGGCGCTCATTGAGATCATCAATAATATGTAGTCTCACATGAATGAGTAAAAAAGGCGGCGGGTTACGAGCAAAACCCGCCGCCTTTTTGGCAAAACCCGGTGCCTTTTGCGGAAAACCCGCCGCCTTTTGCCGAGGTGTCGGTTCGGGTGTCGGTTCCTGCCTCCAAAGGTTGGCAGAGAGCACGTTTTTGCCGAATATTTCGGCCACTTTTGCTATTATAGTTGCCATTCGCACTTTTTATCCTACACTCCCTGCACTTCCTGCACCTAAGAAAGTTCAACAGGTGTAGGAAGTGTCGGAAGTGTAGGGTATTTCCTGCGATTCGCAATCAGGAGTCGCGGGGACTCCTGATTATTGTTGCCGCAGGCACTATTAGGAGCAAAGCCCGTTAGAGTCATTCCTCCTGCAATCCGATTCGCCAGCCTTACGCAACGGAGGGCTGGCGAATTAAATATAAATAGTAGAGTCACTGGGACTCACATGAAACCATGATTGTTTACTTCTTCAATGCAGCGGCGTCAGCGGATATACGATGTTCACGATGAAGATGTTGGCGGCGAGGATGATGAGGTTCATCAGCAGGCCGATGCGCATGAAGTCGCTGAAGCGGTAGCCGCCGGGGCCATAGACCAGCATGTGGGTGGGCGAGCCAATGGGCGTTGCGAAGCTGCTGCTCACGCTTACCATCAGGGCGATGAGGAAGGGGTAGGGCTCATAGCCCATTTTCTCGGCCGCCTCGTACATGATGGGGAAGAACATGGCTCCCGCCGCCGTGTTCGAGATGAACTCGGTGATGAAGGTGCCGACGAAGCAGATGGACGCCATGACCACAATCGGATTGGTGCCGCAGATGTCAAGGATTCCCGTAGCCATCTGCTCAGCGATGCCCGTCTTCTGGATGGCGACACCGAGGACGACGCTTGCTGCAAAGACAATCAGGATGTCCCAGTTGATGGCACGCATGGCCTGGTCGGGAGTACAGCAGCGGAAAATGAGCATGGCAGCGGCAGCCAAGAAGGCACACTGCAGCAGCGGAATGATGCCGAAGGCCGAGAGCAGCACCATTGCAATCATGATGACCGACGAGACGACCGTCTTCGTTCCGACGTCTATCACCTCGTCGCCCAGTACCAACCCGTGGGTCTTAGTCAGTTCCATGATGTCCTTGATCTGTCCTGCAAAGACCAGATGGTCGCCGCCCATCAGGAACTCGTCCTCTTCAATGGGCACCGTCACGTTGTCGAAGTGGTACATTTTCACCAGGCGTCCGCCCTTCACATTCAAGAGACCGGCATCGCCCAGGGTTTCGCCGATATACTTATTGTCTGACGGCACCAGCAGCTCGACCTTGTAGTCTACAGTGTCCTCTGAGCCAGACTCTGGCGCTTGATGGTCGGGCAGCAGACGGCGCATGGCGATGACCGACAGCACGCCGACGCACAGGCAGAACAAGCCCGGAATGGCTGTGGCCAGCACGTTCATCGCCTCGCCTGTCTTCTCGGTGTAAAGTCCGCTGATAATCATGTTCGGCGGAGTGCCGATGAGCGTACAGACACCGCCCATGCCCGAGGCATAGCTCAGGGGAATGAGCAGCTTCGACGGAGAGATGCTGAGTTTCTTGGCCCACATCTTGACGATGCTCACGAAGATGGTCACGACGGTGGTGTTGCTGAGAAACGAGCTGAGTACGGCCACGGGAAGCATTAGGCGGGTGACAGCCCTCGCATAGCTGATGGGCTGGCCGAGCAGGTGCTTCACTATCCACTGCAGCACGCCCGTGTGCGTCAGTCCGGCTACAACTACGAAGAGCACGCCGATGGTAATGACCGACGAGGCGCTGAAGCCCGAGAAGGCTTCCTTGTCGGTGAGCACACCCGTGACATACAGAACTGCGATGGCACTGAGGAACACCAGGTCGGAGCGCAGCTTCGTAAACAGCAGTATGCTGAACATGCCCACGACCGTGACGATGGTAATCCATGCGTCAATACCTAAACCTAATAACATCATTGATTCCATTTCTCTTTCTTTTTCATAAATGGCAGCGTCTCAGCCTGCTTCAGCATCATGTCGGCCAGCATGGCGTTCGTGTCGTTCTCGCCGTTAATGGTATCATAGAAACGTTTTAGGCCGTCACGTCCGCCGTCGTGCTTAAGCACATATACCAGACACAGATACTGCAGCCCGGTGCTCGACGAGAGCAGGTCGAGGTCGGTGATGGCCAGCTGCGACAGCGCCAGCTGGTAGGCGTCTTCGCTGTTCTCCTCGATGAAGTGCTGTACGTCGCCCAGCGTCTCCATGCCGAACGACTCGAGTACGCGCAGGTAGGGCATCATTGAGACGGGATAGATCTCGGCCTGGTTCACCGACGCTATGCGCCTGTTCAGACGGTTGGTGGGCTGCAGGTCGAGGAAGTTGCGGAACGTTGTGCGCGACAGTGGCACCTCGTCCAGCCGTCCGCTCTTCACTAACGACAGCGTCTGTCGGCGATACTCGGTGAGCACGAGGCGCAGTCGGCTGAACTCGTCGTCGATCAGCTCCATCATGCCCGCCAGTCGGCTGAACTGCCGCCTGTACTCGCTGGGAATCTTCACGTCGCCCTTGTAGCCCGTGTCGTGCTCAATGGTCGACCACACGTGCTGCAGCGCTGTACGCATCTGCAGTTCGAAGCGTGGCCCGCCCGACTTCAGCCGGCAGATGTAGTGCAGCGAGTTGTAGCCGAAGGCATCCAGCTGGTGCACCTTGCGCTTGTCAACGCTTTTCTCCCAGTCGATGTCGAAGATGTTCTTGGCTATCACCGCCACCTTGTCGACCTCGTCGGTATAGAAGGTGATGACGCGCAGCCCGACGAGGTCGGTCACGTCGTCGATATTCTTGTACTTACCGCCCTTCAGCTCCAGTTTTCCGGCCAGCGACTTCTCGGTCTTCACCCTGTGCTCGATGGCAGTAACGTAGATACCCTGTTCGCTTAGTGCGCGCTGCAGCAGGTCGTAGGCCTCGCGCGCGATCTGTTCCAGCGTCGGGCGCAGCTCGCGGAACTGCCGCAACAGTTCCTCGCCGTGAGAGTCAAGTTTTACTGTCTTCATATTATCGCTTATTCTTTTTGTTGATTGCTTTCCGAAGCGTCAGAACGTTGTAGTTGTCAACACGCTCATAGTTGATGGAGTCCATCAGCTGCCTGACGATGTGGATTCCCAGTCCGCCGATACGTCGCTCGCGGGCCGGGAGTGTCGTGTCGACAGCTGCCTGGACGGTAGGGTCGAAGGGCTTGCCGCTGTCGGTTATGGTGAACTTCAGCCGCAAGTCGTTCGACACGGCCTCGACCGTTACGTCGCCCTTCATGCCGGGCGGATAGGCGTAACTCATCACGTTGACCACAGCCTCCTCGAGGGCAAGCGTCATCTGCATGCCTTCTTCGGCCGTGAAACCCACGGCCTGGCACACCTCGGCGACAAAGTCGTTCAGGCGCGGAACCTCCTGCGTGTCGTTGGCCAGCACGATGCTCCGGCGCAGCAGCACGTCGCGCTGCTCCCTGATATACTGGATGGCCATCATCGTCAGGTCGTCGCTCTGTTCGGCATCGCCCACAAACCGCTGCACGGCGCTGGTCATCAGCCCGATGAGCTGCCTCGGCTCCTGCTGACGCTCGGCGAGGACCTGGGTGGCCACCTCGTTCACACGCTCCATCAGGAACTGCTCCTTGGCGCTGTTCATCGCCTCGGTCAGTCCGTCGGTATAGAGGAAAATGGTAGTGCCCGTGAATATCTGCGACTCCTGCAGCGTGTACTTCCACGACGGCATCACGCCGACGGGTATGTTTGAGTCGCAGGCCAGTTTGCCAACCCCCGAACCCACGAGCAGCGGCGCATCGTGCCCCGCGTTGCAGTAGTACAAACGTCCCGTGGGCAGGTCGAGAACGCCGACGAAGAGCGTAACAAACATGTTGTTGTTGTTCATGTCGGCTATGGTCTTGTTCATTGCTCTCATGATGCGGTCGGGCATTGACTCGCGCGCCGAGACCGTGCGGAACACGGCCCTCGTTACGGCCATGAACAGCGAGGCAGGAACGCCCTTGCCCGAGACGTCGCCAATACAGAAGAAGAGCTTCTCGTCGCGGAAGTAGAAGTCGAATAGGTCGCCGCCTACAGCCTTGGCGGGTGTCAGCGAGGCATATATCTGCACGTCGTCGCAGTCCTCACGCGTGGGGAAGTCCTTGGGCAGCATGCCCATCTGTATGTGGCTGGCAATGAGCAGCTCTCTTTCTATCGACGCCTTCTGTGCTGCGGCGGTCGAGAGTTTGCGGCGGATATATGCTATGACCTTGTTCATATATTTCATTTTGCAAAAGTACAAAAATAAGTCGAGAAACCGAAACAACCTCCGCCTTTTTAACTGAAATCTTCCGTCTTTTTCCTTTTTTTCGTTTTTTCTTTTGTAGTTTGCTCTCTTATTTGTACCTTTGCACTTCGGAAAGCACTGTCACGGTCTGTCGCTGGTGTCATGATGGCACGAGAGGAAAGTCCGGGCAGCGCAGGACGCCCCACTTGTGAAAGTGCAAGCAGTCGGCGACGGCTGGATATGGCAGAAGAGAACGACCGCCTTCTTCGGAAGGTAAGGGTGAGAAGGTGGTGTAAGAGACCACCAGGCGGCTGGTGACAGTCGTGCTGTGCCATCTGGGGGCTGCAAGTTCATGTATACCACCGTCTGAGGGTTGTCCGTCCGAGTGGCCTGAAGGTACGCGGTGGAGGGTAGAATGCTAAAGCCGTGGGGTGACTTACGGATTAGATAAATGACAGACGCTGGCACTTGCTGTCAGTACAGAACCCGGCTTACAGGGGCAGTGTTTTCCGCTTTTTGAAGTGAAGAGTGAAGGGTGAAGAGTGAAGAGTGAAGGGTGAAGAGTGAAGGGTGAAGGGTGAAGAAGCTGTCGCATCGTGTGTATAAGACGCTCGCGCTGACCATCAAGTTCTTTACGGCCAAGCGGGTGATGGCCAAGGCATCGGCCTTGACCTATTCCACGTTGCTGGCCATTGTGCCCATTCTGGCTGTGGTCTTTGCCATAGCGCGGGGCTTCGGCTTCAGCAAATATATAGAGCTGTGGTTCCGCGATATTCTCGCTTCGCAGCCTCAGGCTGCCGACATCATCATCGAGTGGGTGAACAGCTACCTTGTCCACACCAAGAGCGGCCTGTTCTTGGGCATCGGCTTGGTGTTCATGCTCTACACGGTGCTGATGCTGGTGAACAATATCGAGGAGACGTTCAACGAGATCTGGCAGGTAAGCAGTTCGCGCTCGCTCTACCGCTCGTTTACCAACTATCTGGCGGCGTTCTTCCTGTTCCCCATCTTTATTGTCGTCACGACGGGCTGCTCGGTTGTGCTGACTACGTTGGTGAGCAGCATGCCCGACGTGCTGATGCTCGGCTCGGCGCTGCGCCATCTGCTCGGCTTCCTGCCCTACGTACTGCTGTCGCTGCTCTTCATTGGCCTGTATGTCTCAATGCCCAACACCCACGTGGAGTGGCGTTGTGCCATTGTGCCGGGCATCATTGCCGGCGTGGGCATTCAGTGGCTGCAGCTGTTCTACGTCCACTCGCAGTTGTGGGTGACGGGCTACAACGCCATCTACGGCTCGTTTGCCGCCTTGCCGCTGTTCATGCTCTGGGTGCAGATTTCGTGGACCATCTGCCTGTTTGGTGCTGAGATGACGTTTGCCAACCAGCACATGAACCGCATGGGTGTCAACATGATGCGTCCTGACGCTCATCCGTATATCGAGATGGGCGATGACGAGCGCGACGACCAGTCCCTGTCGATGTATGCCGAAGGGATTGACGGTCTGTAAATAAATAAGGTGAAAACTGTCGGCTAATCCTCCTTCAGCAGTTTGTCGAAGAAGTCGTCCAGGTCCTTGTCGAGGTCGGCCATCAGCTCTGTGTCGATGATGACCGTGTCGTCGTCGACCACATACAGTTCGCCGGCAGGCTCCTTGTCGTCGTCCTCCAGCACGAAGGCGTAGGGCTTCAGCAGTCCCATGTTCTCGACCTGAGCCTTCTGCTTGTCGATGACCCGGCGGATGATGCTGGCAATCTGCTCGTAGAAGTCGTCGTCCTTGTTGTCAATCCATTGCTCAACGACGCAGCGCGTAATCTCGTTGTCGTCGTCGTCGAACGCGGTCAGTTCGCCCGTTTCCTGGGTGACGCGGATGTGGATGTCGGTCATTAGTGAGGCATCCTCTTTAGAAGGGAATTTCTCTGCTATCTTGCGGATAGCACGCCCAATTTGTTGTAGCGTTTGTTCTGTAGCTTTCATATCGTCTTTCTCTATTTGCCGACAAAAGTATAAAAAAGATTCGTATCTGCAAACGATTACGATTATTTTTTTTATTATTTCTTGTTTCTCACTCCTCATTTGTCTTTTTTTTTGTACCTTTGCAGTCGCAAACTACTACTTTACTTGTTTCACAGGTTAATGAACGGGAAGATAAGACATTCGGGGGTTATCGACAGCATTGCTGAGGGAGTCGTCAAGGTGCGCATCCTTCAGCAGTCGGCTTGTGCTGCCTGCAAGGTGGCGGGCTACTGTCACGCTTCGGAGTCGAAAGAGAAGCTTGTCTCTGTATGCTGCAACAACGTTGCAGCCTACCGCCCCGGGCAGGAAGTGGTGGTTACGGCTTCGCAGCAGGTGGCTGTCCGCGCCGTACTGTTGGGCTTCGGCTTGCCGCTGCTCATCCTTGTGGTGGTGCTTGTCGTGGTGCTCCGTCTGACGGGCAGCGAGGGCACGGCGGCGTTAACCGGCTTGGGTGCCTTGGTGCCTTACTATGCTGTGCTGTGGCTGCTGCGCGGGCAGATAGGCCGCCGCGTTTCGTTTGAGATAGAAGAACTAAATAAATAAGAAAAAAGGTATGAATTTCATGTTGATTGCAGTGATTGTCCTTGGAGCCATCGGTCTCGTGGCAGCCCTTGTGCTGTTTGCCGCCTCCAAGAAATTCGCTGTCTACGAAGACCCCCGCATTGCGCAGGTCAACGAGCTGCTGCCTGGTGCCAACTGCGGCGGCTGTGGCTTTGCCGGCTGTGGGGGTAGGGCCGATGCACTCGTCAAGGGTGCCGATGCCGGCTCCATCGAGGGACTGAACTGTCCCGTTGGCGGTGCCGACGTCATGGGGCGAGTGGCCGACCTGCTCGGTATGGCCATTGCCAACGGCGAACCGAAGGTGGCCGTCGTGCGCTGTAACGGCACCTGTGAGAACCGGCCCCGTATTGCCGAGTATGCCGGTCTGCGCACCTGTGCTGCCATGAACGCCTGCTGCGCCGGCGAGACGGCCTGCGGCTATGGCTGCCTGGGCTGTGGCGACTGTGTGGAGGCCTGCCAGTTTGACGCCATCCACATCAACCCTGAGACCGGCATTGCCGAGGTCGACGAGGAGCGTTGCGTGGCCTGTGGCGCCTGTGTGAAGGCTTGTCCGCGCAGCATCATCGAACTGCGCAAGAAGGGCCCGAAGGGTAGGAGAGTGTACGTCAGCTGCGTCAGCAAGGACAAGGGCGCTGTTGCCATGAAGGCCTGCAAGGTGTCGTGCATCGGCTGCAGCAAGTGCGAGCGCGAGTGCCCGTTTGGTGCCATCACTGTTGGCAACAACTGCTCGTACATCGACCCCGCGAAGTGCCGTCTGTGCCGTAAGTGCGTGTCAGTCTGTCCGACCCACGCCATCGTCGCCGTCAACTTCCCCGCTCCGAAACCCGCAGAACCAAAAGTAGAAGAAAAGGAGGCAACAGTATGAATATCAAGACATTCAGTATAGGTGGCATCCACCCTGATGAGAACAAGCTGACCCATGAGGTGGCCACGAAGACAGCCCCACTGCCCAAGCAGGCCATCTTCCCGCTGAGCCAGCACATTGGTGCTCCAGCCTCACCTGTTGTGCAGAAGGGCGACAAGGTGAAAGTCGGTACGCTCATTGCCGAGGCAGGCAGCTTCGTGTCGGCGCCCATCTACAGCAGCGTCAGCGGTACCGTCTTTAAGATTGACACCGTTGTCGATGCCACAGGCTACCGCAAGCCCGCCATTATTATTAATGTGGAAGGCGACGAGTGGGAAGAGAGCATCGACCGCTCTGACAAGTTAGAGACCATCGGCGACCACCCCGAACTGACTCCCGAGGAAATCATCAACCGCGTGAAGACGGCAGGCATTACGGGTATGGGCGGTGCCGGCTTCCCCACGTTTATCAAGCTCACCCCGCCGCCGACGGCCAAGGCCGAGTGCGTCATCATCAACGCCGTGGAGTGTGAGCCTTACATCACCGCCGACTACCGTCTGATGATGGAGCATCCCGACGAGATTCTCGTGGGCCTCGAACTGCTCATGAAGGCTACCAAGGTCAGCAAGGGCTACATCGGCATCGAGACCAACAAGCCCGCCGCCATCGACCTGCTCACCAAGAAGTGCGCCGAGAAGTTCGGTGCTTCGACGTACCACGTCGAAGTAGTCCCCCTGAAGCAGCGCTACCCGCAGGGCGGCGAGAAGCAGCTCGTCGATGCCGTCATCAACCGCCAGGTGCCTGCTCCGCCCGCCATCCCCGTCAACGTGGGTGCCATCGTCCAGAACGTCGGAACGGCCTATGCCGTCTACGAGGCCGTGATGAAGCGCAAGCCGCTGTTCGAGCGCTATACCACCGTGACCGGCAAGCGCCTGGCCAATCCCGGCAACTTCCTCGTCCGCATGGGTACGCCGATGAAGGACCTCATCGAGGTCTGCGGCGGTATGCCCGACGGCGACAACAAGCTGCTGGCCGGCGGTCCGATGATGGGCAAGGCCCTGACCACCGACGAGGTGCCCGTCTGCAAGGGCACCAACTCCGTGACCATCCTCTCTGGCGACGATGCCCGCCGCAGCGAGCCGCTGCCCTGCATCCGCTGTGCCAAGTGCGTCGGCGCCTGTCCGATGGGCCTTGAGCCTTACCTGCTGGCCAAGCTCTCGGAGGTGAAGAACTGGGAGCGCGCCGAGCGTGAGGACATCACCTCGTGCATTGAGTGCGGCTCCTGCCAGTTCACTTGTCCGGCCCACCGTCCGCTGCTCGACAACATCCGTCAGGGCAAGCAGACCGTCATGGGCATCATCCGAAACCGAAATGCTAAGAAATAATGACGACCACTAATTACACTAATTTTACTAATTGGTCATGCGTGGCAAATTCGTGCAATTAGTGAAGTTCGTGGTTAAAAAGAAAAGAAATATATGAGTAAGTTAATAGTTTCACTTTCACCACACGCCCACGGCACCGACACCGTCGAGCGCAACATGTACGGCGTCATCATCGCCCTGCTGCCCGCTCTGCTCGTGTCGTTCTACTTCTTCGGCCTGGGTTCCGTTGTCGTGACGGCAACGAGTGTGGCTGCCTGCGTCCTGCTGGAGTGGGCCATCAGCAAATATGTCCTGAAGCAAGAGCGCTCTACGGTAATGGATGGTTCAGCCGCCCTTACAGGTCTGCTCCTTGCCTTCAACCTGCCGTCGAACCTCCCCGTGTGGATCATCATCATCGGTGCCGTCTTTGCCATCGGCGTAGCCAAGATGCCGTTTGGCGGTCTGGGCAACAACATCTTCAACCCTGCACTCGTCGGACGTGCCGCCCTGCTTGTGGCCTTCCCCGCACAGATGACCACTTGGCCGAAGGTAGGCCAGCTCACGAGCTATCTTGACGCCGAGACGGGGGCCACGCCGCTGGCTATCATGAAGGAAGCCATCAAGAGTGGCGATGCCTCGGTGCTCGACCGCCTGCCCGACTCGCTGAGCCTTCTGCTCGGCAACCATCCCGACGGGGCCGGCGCTATGGGCGAGATCTGCGCCTTGGCGCTGCTTCTCGGCCTGGCCTTCATGCTGTGGCGCAAAATCATCACGTGGCACATTCCCGTCTCAATCATCGCTACGGTGTTCGTCTTCGCCGGACTGCTCCATCTGGCCAGTCCTGCTTATGCCGACCCGGTCAGCGTCGTCCTCTCTGGCGGTCTGATGCTCGGTGCCATCTTCATGGCTACCGACTACGTTACGTCGCCCATGACTCCGCGCGGACAGCTCATCTACGGCGTCTGCATCGGTCTGCTGACGGTCATCATCCGCAACTGGGGCGCCTATCCTGAAGGCATGTCGTTTGCCATTCTCATCATGAACGCCTTTACGCCGCTCATCAACAACTACGTGAAACCCAAGCGCTTCGGCGAAGTCCCAACTAAATCGTAAATCGAAAATCAGTAAATCGAAAATCCCTATGGTGAAGAAACTTGAATCTACACTACTGAATATGGCTCTGGTGCTCACGGGTGTCGCCGTCGTCATGGGTGCCATCCTGGCCTTCGTCAACCACCTGACCGAAGGCCCCATCGCCCAGCAGAAGGAAAAGGCCCTCGCCGCCGGCATCCAGTCTGTCCTTCTATGCGACAACATCGTTGTCGCCCAGACCGACACCGTCTGCCAGACCGACGCCAAGGGCAAGGAGCTAACCTTTATTCTCTATCAGGCCAAGGATGCCCAGGGCCGCGACCTTGGGGCCGCGGTTGAGTCGACCACCGGCGGCTTCGGCGGCAATCTGAAGGTGCTCGTAGGCTTCGACCCCGACGGCAAGATTCTCGGCTACACGCTGCTCGAGCATGCTGAGACGCCGGGCCTCGGTGCGAAGGCCGACAAGTGGTTCCAGCGCGGCGAGAAGGGCGACATCATCGGCAAGACGCCCGCTGAGCCGCTGACCGTCTCGAAGGACGGCGGACAGGTTGACGCCATCACCGCCTCGACCATCACCAGCCGCGCCTTCCTCCTGGCCGTCAACAATGCCTATAACGCCTACAAGGCCACGCCCGCCCCAGATGCTGCGACGGGAGCCACAAGGCCCACCCAAGCCCTCCCAAAGGGAGGGGTGTCTGAATAGACAATAGTGTAAATAACAGAATAATATAGATTATGAGTGAATCAGAAAATGTAACCAAACATCCCTCCCTTCGGGAGGGCTTGGGTGGGCTCAATATCATCCGCAACGGCATCGTCAAGGAGAACCCCACGTTCGTCCTGATGCTCGGTATGTGTCCCACGCTGGCCACCACCACGTCGGCCCTGAACGGTATGTCGATGGGACTGGCCACGATGGCCGTGCTCATCTGCACCAACGTCGTCATCTCGTGCCTGAAGTCGGTCACGCCCGATAAGGTGCGCATCCCCGTGTTCATCGTCGTCATCGCCGCCTTCGTCACGATGCTGCAGCTGGTCATCAAGGCCTTCCTGCCCGATGTCGACGCGGCCCTCGGACTCTTCATCCCGCTGATTGTCGTCAACTGCGTCATCCTCGGTCGTGCTGAGGCCTTTGCCGCCAAGCAGTCGCCTGTAGCCTCGCTCTTCGACGGTATCGGCATCGGACTGGGCTTCACCCTCGGACTGACGCTTCTCGGCATCTGCCGCGAGCTGTTGGGCAGTGGCAGCATCTTCGGACTGACCCTGCTGCCCGAGACCTACAACATCCTGCTTTTCGTCCTGCCTCCGGGTGCCTTCATCACTCTCGGCTTCCTGATCGCTATTGTTAATAAACTGAAGTGTTAAACGACCACTAATGACGCTAATTACACTAATTACTGTGCGCAGCCAATTCGTGAAATTCGTGAAATTCGTGGTTAAAAAGAAATAGAATATGGAGTATATCTTGATTTTTATCTCCGCCATCTTTGTGAACAACATCGTGTTGTCACAGTTCCTCGGCATCTGCCCGTTCCTTGGCGTCTCGAAGAAGATCGACACCTCGCTCGGCATGTCGGCAGCCGTAGCCTTCGTGCTCACGCTGGCTACCATCGTTACATGGCTCGTCCAGCGCTACGTGCTCGACCCCTTCGGCCTGCAGTACCTGCAGACCATCGCCTTCATCCTCGTCATCGCCTCGCTGGTGCAGATGGTCGAGATTGTGCTCAAGAAGGTGTCGCCCTCGCTCTATCAGGCCCTCGGCATCTTCCTGCCCCTCATCACCACCAACTGCGCAGTCCTCGGTGTGGCCATCCTTGTCATCCAGAAGGACTTCTCGCTGCTGCAGTCCGTCGTCTACGCCTTCTCAACGGCTGTCGGCTTCGGTCTCGCCCTCGTCGTCTTTGCCGGCATGCGCGAGCAGTTGGAGCTGGTGCGCATTCCCAAGGGCATGCAGGGCATGGCCATCGTCATGCTCACGGCCGGTCTCCTCTCCCTCGCCTTCATGGGCTTCTCGGGTGTCGACGGCGGTCTCAAAACCCTCTTCGGCCTCGATTAACACAAAAGGGACGGTTCTTCGCAAGCGAAGCGTCCCTGCGGGCCGAGCGCTTTTTGTGTAAAAACAATCTGCAGAAAAAGTCTGGAAAAATTTGGACGTTTCAGGAAAAGTAACTATATTTGCAGGCGAGAAAACGAATATCGACAGCCTATGAGTACGCAAACAATGACGCAGCAGATAGCCGAATACTTCAAGACGCAGCCCGTCCTGAAGGCTTGGCTTTTCGGCTCCTTCGCCCGTGGTGAGGAGCGCGAGGACAGCGATGTGGACATACTGGTCAAGTTCGACCGTACTCTCCCCATCGGCTTGTTTGCCTATGTGCGCATGAACCGCGAATTGGAAGAGAAGCTTGGCCGTAAGGTGGATCTCGTGGAAGAAGGAACCCTCCGCCCTGCTGCCCAGTTAACAGCAAATCGTGACTTAAAAGTAATCTATGAGAGAGGTAATTAGAGATATAGACCGTCTTCAACATATTGACGATTGTATCGAGCACATTAATGACTATCTCAGCGGGAAGTCATTCGAAGACATGAAGGCGGACATCATGTGCTATCATGCTGTTGTCTATAACATCATGATTATTGGTGAAGCAGCCAATCTTCTGACCTATAATGAAAAGACTTATCCCGTGACCTGCATCGGGTCTGCTGCGTTCTATGGCTGCACCGGCCTGACGAGCATCACCATCCCCAATTCTGTTACATTTCTTTATTAATATTATGTAGTTTCGTTATTAAATTAGTATAGTTATGAAAATAGTTAATTTGGATGCTCCCGAGCATCTTGCAAAAAAAGTTGTAAAATTAGAAATTCCGAACTTCATTATTGAAGTTGTACGACATTTAGAGAGGGATTACTATGTTCACTTAGCTTGTGATCAGATTATATGCGGAGTTCATTCTTCACATAATACAACCCTTCCACTTTCACCAATTTGGAAGTTTGAGGATACGGGGTATGAAAACATAGCAACTCTTATACATACGATTCCTATTTATCTTCGTGATTCTAAACCGGAAGAGATTCGTGATGAGAATAGCATTATAGACCTGTTGGGAGCATATTATTCTAATAGGAAAGGAGATAGTCCATATATTGAGTTGTTTTTGTCTGCTATTGATAATTCAACTAATAACGATGAAAATCATTTCAAATGGCTCTTTACAAAAGTCTTAATACACGAATTGGCGCATGCTGCGTTGGACATTTTTAATTTGGAAAGAAACAATAGTGCAATAGAAAAAGTACAATATTCTTCCGAATTTGGCAGATGGCGTGAGGAATCAATGGCGAATGCTGTGGCTCTTCGGATAATAAGAGATTATGGTAATAAAGATTTCTATGATTATGCCAAGCAATTTATGAAATCACAAACGTCAGAGTATGCACTTGGTGTGTTGATGGAAGATTTTGGATATTGGGATTTCAGAAGTGTTTTTGATTCGAAAAAACGAGGAGTAGATTCTAACTTACAGCAAGAATGGCTGAATTATGTAAAAGGTACTCCTGATTGGGATGGCTTAAATAAATGGAATGATATGCTAGATAGTAACTATGTGTATGTCTTCGAAGGGAAATACTATACATCGGAAGAAGAACTTGTTTATGACATTGTAGAAAAAGTACTCTCTGATTATGAACATCAGAATGGTGGTAAGATGCCTTTTGCTACATTTAGTACGCTTTTCCCATATATCAGAACAGGCGCAGAGATGTCATACGAGCCAGCACAAAAGGTCGTTGGAGATAGCAGATATAAAGAATTCGAATTGGCTGATGGAAATTATTCGTTGTATTATTTCTGGAACAATGAAAGCTTACATAATTTTATAGATATGAATAAATTTAATGTCAATATAATTGAATACAAGAATTACTAAGTAACATAACTATATAACAAAAGAGTCCCTCTGTTACAAATAAATAGTGTTAATTGTGCTCTCCGGCACACGACCGATGAGGACATAAGAAACAGAAGTCGCAGGAATCGGAGAGTGTAAAGAAAGAAGATGCACGGTTTTTGAGTTTTGTGCAACAGCAGAAAATAATCGTAAAAAAGGGGCGAAAAAAGATTGGAGCAACACTTTTTTCTTGCTACCTTTGCAGGCGATTCGCCACTAAAAGTTGGCGGGTCGTTTTTTCGTTTATAGCAGAAAATGAAATGAAAGGAAGGAAAGATGACGACGCCCGCGCAATCTCCGATGTCCAGTTGCGGACAGCTGCAAATCACTCAGGAGCGAGTGGTGCAGATCGTCGTGCGCATCATCGGTACCGATGGGCTGGAGGAGGCTCGAAAACAGTTCAAGACCCTGAACGACTGGTTCTGCACGGAGCCGGGCTGGGCCGAGACGGCGGCTGAGGTTTACGCCATCTTCACCGAGGAGCAGAACCGGCTACGCATGGAGCAGCATGCCCGTGAGCTTGAAATGGCACGTGCCGCCGCCCCCAACGTCTATCAGGTACTGCCGAACGCCATGATGGGGTTGACGACTGACGGCGGGAAGGTTGGGCAGCTGTTCATGGACAATCATGGGGAAGTGTTACAGAATAGTTAATTTTATAATCGGATGATGACTGAAGAAGAGAAGATGCAGATGCTGCGTGAGGTCCTGGGCAGCGGCGCAAAGATAGGCCAGCTGTTCATGGACAATCACGGTGAGGTGACGTATAACGACTATGGCGACACCCCCCAGCAGGAGCAGAGAATGGTGCGGTCGCGCGCCCGCGATATGATTATAGAATATGTGGGCAGGCTGATGCCTGTGGTAGTGACCGACTTCAGGGAGTGCTTCCTGAAAATATGGCTGGAGATTCTGGAACAGGATGCCGTGAGCCAGGTGGTGTATGACAGAGGTCGTCAGCAGGGAACACTCTTCAACCGGAACTTGGTGGCTCAGATATCGCACATGATGGTAGGCGGCCTTATCATCAAGAACACTTCTGATGTCAGGATGGCCGAGTTATTAGAGCCCGAGAAAGGCAGGAATCATCCAGTCAGAGGAGCATTGAGCGTTTCTCCAGAAGACAAGCGGATAAAAAAGGCCGTAAATGAGGTGTTGGAGAAACACGGCGTGAAAGTTAAGTGAAAGTTCAAGGGTGCTGGTAGGCACCCTTTTTTATTGATTATCAACGACTTGCAAGAATGAAAGTTTGGGGTGAAACTTTCTTTCTTTTTTTCACTCACATTATTTTCCGACCTTTGCATCGTGATTCAAAAGAATCATCGCTCTTTGACATTTTTACATTTAAGGACTATGACCCAAGAAGAAAGACTGATGATGCAGCCTACGCAGGAATACATTCGCAAGCTGCAACAGAAACGTAATGCGGGCACTGAGGACTGCATGCTCTCTTCCGACCTGGCAAGGGAGCTGGGAACCAATGCCCCGGATCTACACCACTTCTTAATAGATGTGGGATTCCTCTTTCGCGAGCGTTCAACTCGCGAGCTGAAGCTTTGCAAACCTTTTGCAGGGCTTGGATATGCTAAGACCCGTAGTCACTTCCGCTACAACAGGAGGGGCGACCTCGTTGAGACGCGCTTCCCCGTCTGGACCGAGAAGGGGCAGGAGTTTATCAAGAAATTGATAATTGACAATTGATAATTAAAAGAAAGGAAAAAAACATGAAACAGACAATCATTATTACCGAGAGCCCTGAACAGCAGGGATGGAAGAAGAACACAGAACTCTGCATGGACGTGAAGACCCTGCTACGCAGCGACAGCCGCATGAAGGCAGGCAAGGACTACCACGGCGTGCTCCGTCGCGACGTGACTTGCGAGGAGTTCCACTACAACGAGGTGATGACCTTCGTAGAGACCACTAACCAGAAGCGAGTGAAGCGCAACCCGCACATCTACGAGGGCGAGCACATCACCGTCACCCGCCGCGACGACGGCACCTACCACCCGAACTTCAGACCGATACACACGGGCCCGGGATTCAACGTTGCCCAGTATGCCACCGACGTGGCCAACGAACTGCTCTGGGCGCTGGAGGGCCTGGTAGAGGGAAGTGGGAAGTGAAAAGTGAAAAGGTAAAAAAGTGAGCCGGGCGTTTCAGTTG
>JAEEGG010005176.1_pt1 | contig 31160 bp, 26 predicted proteins | sample 9134161 | NCBI WGS metagenome assembly JAEEGG01 (sample SAMN16246543, study PRJNA631951) | gut metagenome | biome: gut microbiome; feature: rumen; material: CR-attached | host: Bos | place: Iran: Karaj | collected 2018-10
TTTTAAATGCACTTCGTAATGCCTGTGTTCTGGCAGCTTTCTCGGTTTTCATACAGCGCCCTTTATCCCTTGGACTTGCGCTCGTTCTCGGACGCGGAATCAAGGGTGAGAGACCTTTCCTTTCAATCTACTTTATGCCCGTGCTGATCTCCACCGTTGTTATCGGTCAGTTATGGCTGAAGATCTACAACCCTGATTACGGTCTTCTCAATTCCGCACTCAATGCACTCGGACTTAACAGCCTTACCAGGATCTGGCTCGGTGATGTCAAGACAGCACTTGTGGCTGTATTCGTCCCGACGCTGTGGCAATATGTCGGTTATCATATGCTGCTGATGTATGCGGGTGTTAAAGGCGTTTCGCCCGAACTCCGTGAAGCAGCTCGTATCGACGGTGCAACTGAGGGACAGGTTAACAAGTACATCGTTATCCCTTCGATCAAGCCCATCATCAAGGTCAGCGTTATCTTCGCGGTAACCGGATCACTCAAATCCTTCGACCTTATCTATGTCCTTACCAACGGCGGACCTCTTCATGCTACCGAAGTTCCTTCGACTGTCATGATCGAGATGCTCTTCCAGCGTAACCGTTACGGAATGGGTTCAACCATCGCAGTGATGATGATTATCCTCTGCTTCGCATTTGCACTGCTTATTTCCAGAGCATTTAAGGAGAACGACTGACATGGCGATCAATAATAATAACAGTTCCGATCATTCGGTACAAAAATTCGGTATTGGAACACTGGGAATCTATATTCTCCTGGTGATCTGGGCACTGATAAACCTTTTCCCGGTTTATTGGATGTTCACATTCTCACTCAAGACCAACGAAGAGATTTTCGGTAAGAACCTTATCGGACTTCCCTGGGATTGGAAGTGGTCTAACTATGCATCAGCATGGAACACCGGAAATATGCCCAGATACTTCGTTAACTCGGTCATCGTTTCCGCAAGTGCGATTGCCCTTGTAATAATCGCATCCATGATGGCAACTTATGCCATCACCCGTCTCGTATGGAAGGGAAGCTCACAGACGAATGCATTCTTCATGCTGGGACTCACCATCCCCATCCATGCATCGATCGTACCCGTATTCATCACCCTGAGAGATCTGCACATGCTCAATTCACATTTCTCTCTTATCTTCCCTTATGCGGCATTCTCGCTGGCAATGGGAATCCTGATCTGTACCGGTTTCATGGTGGAGATACCCAAGGAACTTGATGAAGCTGCACGAATCGACGGATGCGGACCCTGGAAGACATTCGGTGTCGTAATCATCCCTCTTATGAAGCCCGCACTTGCAACCATCGCTATCTACACATTCCTTCAGTGCTGGAACGAGCTGATGTTTGCTAACGTATTCATAAGTGATTCCAAGTTCAAGACACTCCCCGTTGGTATCCAGGCTCTGTCCGGACAGTACACCACCGAGTGGGGTCCTATAGGTGCCGCACTTGTTATTGCTACCTTCCCTATGCTTCTTGTTTACATCTTCATGAGTAAGAGAATCCAGGAAAGCTTCGTTGTCGGTGCCGTCAAAGGTTGATTTAAAGGCGGTATTGTTCAATGCGGAGAGGATCGCTGTCAAGAAGACTACGTTTTATGCTCTTTATCGTAGTTGCGGTTATGACCGTGGCATTTATTGTTTCCACCTTCCTTATCATCAGGAAGGAGGAACAGGATTCTGCGGTCAGAGAGGCAGAGATCAGGCTCCTCGGATTATCCGGAAGGGTCAGTTCATCATTTGAGAGTTATCTGGAACTTTCCAGACTCATCATAATGGATGATGATGTAATGCGTTTTTTAAGGACCTCTTCGGGCGAAGTAGGCCCCGATCAGGCTAATGACGCAAAGTACGGCATTCAGGCTATACTGAATGTTACTACGGGCGTGGACTCCGTATATATCTTCCGTAAGGACGGTATTTACACATGCACAAAGCCCAAGGTATATACGCTTAACGATACGATCTTTTCTCAGGATCGCTGGCCCGTAAGGGTTCTCAGCCTTGAGGGAAGACCCGCACAATATGTTAACGGTAATGGCGCGCTAATGAAGATAAACAATCAACCGTTTGTCTCCATTGAGCGCGCTATTTATGATATTAATAATCAGCAGCTTTCCGGATATATGATGATGATGATCTCCAAAAGTGTCCTCGACCAGGACCTTATGGCATATCCGGAGAACAATATCTGCATCATCAGCAGGACCGGTAATTATGTGACCGGTAACAGGGATCTTGTAAAGTACTACAACATCTCACTCGCATCATATGACTGCGAACACCAGATACGCGAAGAGGGTGACGAGCGCCTCATGGTTTCCGGAATGGGCATAAAGGGGACATCCCTTGTGCTTCTCAGTGTCGACCGTATGGAAGGAACCGCTATTCCCGGAGACACCATGAGGATATTCATATTCCTTATGGCTGTCATAATCATTTCGCTGACTGTCATCGGAAGATACATAACCCTCAACATCACAAGACCTATCTTCAAGCTCTCCAGGGCAATGGAAAGTGACCGGAATGCCGAAGAGCTTGTTCCCATTGAAGATAAGCTTCCCAGGAATGAGATAGGACTTCTCGTTGATTCGTATAACTCCATGGTTACGCGAATCAAGCATCTTATAGAAGAACTCCTCAGTAAGGAGCAATCTGTCCAGAGAGCGGAGATGAGAGTGCTCCAGGAACAGATCAAACCTCACTTTTTATATAATTCGATCGGAACCATAAGTGCACTTGCGCTTGAGAGCGGTTCCGAAGAAGTAAGTTCGGCACTTGAAACGCTCGGAAGATTTTACAGGAACTTCCTCAGTAAGGGCGACAGGGAGATAACTCTCGAAAAAGAAGTAGCGATCGTAAGAGACTACCTCTCTCTCCAGAAACTCAGATACGGCGATATCCTCGATGATGAATACGATGTCGACGAAGAGGCCGGCGACTGCATTGTTCCCAAACTGATCCTGCAGCCCCTGGTAGAGAACAGTATCTATCACGGTATCAGGCAGAAAGGCGAACCCGGAGTCATCAAGATCTCCGCTCACATTGTCGAGGGAATCCTTCATCTTTCTGTTTATGACACCGGTGTCGGAATGAGCTATGAGACCGCACAGGAGATCATGTCCGGCAAGAAGAAGATAACCTCCGGAGTCGAAGACAGTTTCGGACTGTGGGGAACAATAGAAAGAGTACGTTACTACTCCCATATAGAAGATGTAGTTAAGATAGAAAGCGAAGAAGGCGAATTCACCAAGATAGAACTGCTTATTCCGGCGGTCAGACGCAGGGAGGTATCATAAATGTACAATGTTATGATAATAGACGATGAAGCTTCTGCCAGAAAGCTTATGAGAAATTCCATAGCATGGGAAAACTTCGACATGACCGTTGTCGGCGAGGCTGCCAGCGGGATCGAGGCTATCAACATAATCGATGATATAAAACCCGATCTTGCGTTCGTTGATATTTCCATGCCCTTCATGGATGGCATTGAATTTTCCGAGATCGCTTCCAAGAGATATCCCGATCTCATAATAGTCATCATGACGGCATTTGATAAATTCGAATATGCGAGAAAGTGCGTAAGCCTTCCCATTTTCGAATATATGCTCAAGCCCATGGTCAGATCCGAGGTCAATGAGGTTCTCGCAAAGGTTAAGACAAAGCTGGATGAAAGAGTATCCTTCTACCGTTACGACAATGAGAATGAATCGGGCCAGATGTCCGCGACCGATTCCGTAATGAAGTACATCCAGGAAAATTATACGGACTCGACTTTGAATCTTACATCCGTGGCGCAGGCGTTCGGCTTCAGCTCATCCTACCTCAGCCGAAAGTTCAAGACGGAGACCGGAAAGGGATTTGCACAGTACCTTACCGAGTGCCGTATGGAAAATGCAATGAAGCTTGCTTCTCCCGATGCCAAGATGTTTGCCGTATCGGCCAAGGTGGGGATCCCCGATCCCAACTATTTCGGAAGATGCTTCAAGAAATACACCGGAAAGAGCTATTCGGAATATGCATCCTCAAAAGCTCCTTCGGATACGCCGGAAGAAGACGCTTAATATCAAAGTAACCGGTTTCATGACGAAACCGTGAAATAAAGATTTATGGAGAAACAATATGGAAGACATGATTGAAATCAGATGGCACGGAAGAGGCGGCCAGGGTGCGAAGACCGCAAGCCAGCTTCTCGCCGATGCGGCATTTATGTCGGGTAAGTACGTACAGTCCTTCCCCGAGTACGGCCCCGAAAGATCCGGTGCGCCCATTACGGCTTATAACAGGATCTCCGATGAAAGATGCCCCATCCACTCTAATATCTACGATCCCGACTATGTTGCAGTCGTTGATGAGACTCTTCTTGAGAGCGTGGATGTTACTGCGGGACTGTCGGAAAAAGGTGCCATTATCATCAACTCTTCCAAGGATCCCGAAGAATTCAAGCCCCTGCTTAAGGGATATGCCGGAAGGGTGTGCACGATAGATGCAAGAGCTATTTCCATCGCATATCTCGGAAAATACTTCCCCAACACACCGATGCTCGCAGCGGTTGTAGAGGTGAGCGGATGCGTTGACAAGGAGCAGTTCCTCAAGGATATGGAAAGCTCCTACAGACATAAATTTGCCAAGAAGCCCCAGCTCGTTGAAGGAAATCTTCAGTGTCTGAGAGCGGCTATGAAGGAAGTGAGAGGTTGAAGATGGGATTAAAAGCTGAAGAGATAAACGAACATATAGCATGGCAGGATGTCACCATTGGCTGTGAGATCTATGAAGCCGGGACGAGCAGGCTTACCAAGACCGGTGAGTGGAGATCCAAGACTCCCGAGTGGATCAGGGAAAAGTGCAAGCAGTGTCTTCTCTGCGCACCTTTCTGCCCCGATGCATCCATTCCCGTTACTGACGGAAAAAGAGATGAATTTGATTACGAACACTGCAAGGGATGCGGTATCTGCATAAAGGCTTGTCCTTTCCAGGCAATCCGTTGGAAGGAGGAAGGCTGATGAGTATCAGAGAAAGACTTTCGGGAAACGAAGCGATCGCTACCGCGATGAGACAGATCAATCCCGATGTATTCGCTATGTTCCCCATAACACCCTCGACCGAGATCCCTCAGTATTTTGCACAGTATGTTGCTGACGGCAAGGTCGATACCGAATTTATCTGCGTTGAGAGTGAGCATTCTTCACTTTCCGCATGCCTCGGTGCGGAGGCTGCAGGCTGCAGGGCAGTCACCGCTACTTCATCAGCGGGACTTTCATTCATGAACGAGGTCCTGTATGTTGCCGCATCCTCAAGGCTTCCCGTTGTTCTTGCGGTAGCATGCCGTGCGCTTACAGGCCCCATCAACATTAACCACGATTACTCCGATTCGATGGCAGAGCGTGATTCCGGATTTATCCAGATCTATGCCGAGAATAATCAGGAAGTATACGATAACTATCTTCAGGCACACCGTATCGCTGAGCACCCCGATGTAAGACTTCCCCTTATGATCTGTGAGGACGGCTTCATCACTTCTCACGCTATCGAGAATATCGAACTTGAAGAGGACGAGACCGTTAAGAATTTCGTCGGCGAATACCATCCCGAAAATTACCTTCTCAAGGAAGAAAACCCTCTTGCGGTAGGCCCTTACGGAATCAGCGCTTACTACATGGAAGCAAGGGTCGCACAGGCTCATGCGATGATGAATGCCAAGAAGGTCATCCTTGATGTTGCCGCAGATTTCGAGAAGACCTTCGGAAGAAAATACGGACTCATCGAAGAATACAGGATGGAAGACGCAGAGATCGCCATGGTCATCATGGGATCGAGTGCGGGAACCGCAAAGGCCTGCGTGGACATGCTGAGGAAGAACGGAGTTAAGGCCGGTCTTGTCAAGGTAAGAGTATTCAGACCCTTCCCGGGTGAAGAGATCGCGAAGGCTATCGCAAACTGCAAGGCGGTCGCGGTAATGGACAAGAGCGAAGGCTTCTCCGCATGCGGCGGACCCTTATATGCCGAAACCTGCGGTGCATGCTACAACATGAAGAACAGACCTCTTATGGTTGATATTGTGTTCGGACTCGGCGGAAGAGATTTTACCGTAGATTCGGCCAAGACTGTTTTCGACAGACTTGCAAATATCGCCGAAACCGGTGAGACCGGCGAGATCTATACACATATGGGACAGCGTGAGAGGTAAGCGAAATGGCATATAATCTTAAAGAGGAAATGAATAAAAAAGAACGCTTCAATCCCGGGCACAGACTCTGTGCGGGATGCGGAGCGGGAATCGTCTGCCGTGCGATGATGCGCGCGGTGGATGAAAATGACAAAGCTGTCATATGCAATGCGACCGGATGCCTTGAGGTTTCATCCTTCCAGTATCCTTACACCGCATGGGACGATTCATATATACATACTGCTTTCGAAAATGCTTCTTCCACCGCATCGGGTGTATGCGCTGCGGTTGAAGTCATGAAGAGAAAGGGCAAGATAAACCCCGACACCAATTACAAGATCCTTGTTATCGGCGGTGACGGCGGTACCTATGATATCGGATTCCAGTCACTTTCCGGTGCTCTCGAAAGAGGACATGACTTCACATATTTCTGCTATGACAACAATGCTTATATGAACACCGGAACGCAGAGATCGTCCGCAACCCCGAGATTCGCTGCGGCCACCACAACCCCTTCCGGTGTCGAATCGGTAGGTAAGAAGCAGGACCAGAAGGACCTTACACAGATAGTTGTGGCTCACGGCGTGCGTTATGCCGCACAGACCACACTCTTCGGCAATCTGAAGGATTTCAGTGAGAAGGCTCACCGTGCGATCTACACCGAGGGACCTACATTCGTTAATGTCCTTACTCCCTGCCCCAGAGGATGGGGATATCCCCAGGAGGATCTGATAACCATCTGCAAGGCGGCCATCGATACCTGTGTATGGCCTCTCTATGAGGTTGTTGACGGTGAATACAGACTTACATATGAACCCAAGAAGAAGCTCCCTGTTGAGGATTTCATGAAGCTTCAGACCAGATTTGCCCACTGCTTCAAGCAGGGCAACGAATGGACCCTCGAAGCGGCACAGAAGTATGTAGACAAAAAGTGGGAAGATCTCCTTTCCAAGTGTAAGTAAGGAGGCGGATATGTCAAAACAACTTTTCAGTAATGACCACATAATCAGCTGGCTCCAGTACTTTTCGGCAAATACCGATATCGACCTTGAACATGTCAAGATACTCGATATCACAAGAAAGAACAAGAATCTGATCCCCACCGTCGAGGCGCATCGCTGCACTCTCGTATTTACCGAGGCGGGAGATCAGGATATATTCTACCGCATGTGGAGCGTCGGACTCGGTGAGTGCGAAGTCATCTATAACGAAGGCTCCGAGCCGGTGGGCGAGATCAAGAGAAAGCTCGTCGCCGATATGATCGACCGCGGGATCAATGCGAGTGCGGGAATGGTCGTTCTCAATCCCAATGCACGTTCCGTCATCAAATTCGGAATGGACAACAAGAATTTTGCGACCGGCTCCGTAAAGTATGTCGGCAGCGAGATCCGTTCCGTCATTCTTTCCAAGATGCAGGTTGCGGAAAATAAGAACTACTGTGTCATCTCGGGTGAGTCGATCGCCGTTGAGACCGCAATGCTCTGCGGAGAGGGTTCCGTCATCGCGGTTGAGTACAAGGAGAGTGACCGCGAGACCCTTGAGGAGAATGTGGGAAAGTTCGGACTTAAGAATATCTCCATAGTCGATCATGTCGATGCGAAGACCATGAAGGATCTTCCGGTTCCCGACTGTACGATGCTTGTCGCAAGCGCGAGCATGGAGCAGGAGATCTCATATCTCACACAGATCAATCCAAACATGGAATTTGTGATCTATACACTCGATTTCAGAGTAGCTGCTTCAATGAGGGATATTCTTGCAAGATTCGGAATGAATGAGGTTAACATCATTCAGATCTCCGTTTCAAAGCTTAACTCCAAGAATCTCTTCGAATCACAGCCCGCTCCCTGGATCATATCCGCAAAAGCGGGAGAGTGAGAATCTTAAGAAAGTCTTAAGGCGTGACAAACAATATTGATGTATAATACCTTAGAAGATGTCGGGACCGGAAAAGCCCTTTATCCGGTCCCTATACTTTTGTGGTGGGGAGAAAGGTTTTTGTCGTGCTTTTTAATTCGATCTCTTTTATTGTATTTTTTCCTGTCGTCACGCTTTTGTACTTCGTGATACCGCATAGGTTCAGATATATCTGGCTTCTTATCGCAAGCTACTATTTCTATATGAACTGGGATGCGAGGTATGCCCTGCTGCTTGCGGGATGTACGCTTGTGACGTACGGCTGCGGTATTCTTCTGGGACGTACCGAAAAGAAAAAGCTCAGGAAGGCGCTTCTTGCACTTTCCCTTTTGCTCATCTTCGGTATTCTGTTCCTGTATAAATATCTCGGATTTTTTATAAACAATATCAATACGGCTTTATCTGCACTGCACGCGGAAATTCAGGTTCCTGCGTATAGTCTTGTTCTTCCTGTCGGAATTTCCTTCTATGTATTTCAGGCTGCGGGATATGTCATCGATGTATACCGCGGTGATCTTGAGCCGGAAAAGAATCCTCTCAAATATGCGGCATTTGTTTCGTTCTTCCCACAGCTTGTTGCGGGCCCCATCGAACGTGCGGGAAAGCTCCTTCATCAGTTTGATGAAAAGCATTCCTTTGATGCGGACAGAGTAAAGAACGGACTTCTTCTCATGCTCTGGGGATTTTTCCTGAAGATGGTCATTTCAGACCGCATAGCGATCTTTGTCGATGCGGTATACGGAAATTATGAAACATACGGTGGATGGTATCTGGTGATAGCATCAATGCTCTTCGGCGTGCAGATCTATTGCGACTTTGCGGGCTATTCGACGATCGCGGTCGGAGCGGCATCCGTTATGGGATTTACGCTCACCGAGAATTTCCGTCAGCCCTATCTAGCGGCATCTGTCAGGGATTTCTGGAGAAGATGGCATATATCCCTTACAGGATGGTTCAGGGATTACGTTTACATTCCGCTCGGCGGAAACAGAAAGGGAAAGCTGAGAAGCTCCTTCAATATGCTCTTTGTCTTCCTGCTCAGCGGTCTGTGGCACGGTGCGATGTGGAACTATGTTGTCTGGGGAGGGATAAACGGCCTGTATCTTGTCATCTCCGGTCTGTTCAAAGGAGTACGTGAAAGAGCGGAGAAGGTGATCGGCTGGAAGAGCGATGTCCTTTCAAACAGGATACTCGGAAGCATAATCACATTCCTGCTTGTTGATCTTTCATGGATATTCTTCCGCGCACAGGGAACCGACAAGGCGATCGAGATCATCAGACAGATGGTGGGCATCCGCAACATCGGGATCCTCACCGACGGAAGCCTTTATACGCTCGGACTCGACCAGAGAAATTTCTGGTTCATGCTTATCTCCGTAGGCGTTCTTCTTTTCGTGGATATACTTCACGAGAACGGGATCCATGTCAGGGCGTGGCTGGAAAAACAGAATCTGTGGTTCAGGGTGCTTTTCCCCGTTCTGATGATCGAGGCGATACTTGTCTTCGGTATCTGGGGAACGGAGTATGATGCCGCCGCATTCATATATTTCAGGTTTTAGAAATGAAGAACAGAGTATTGAAAACAATCGTATCATGGCTTTTGTTCACGGTGCTTCTCCTGACATCCACCATAGCCGTGGACCGGTTACTTCGTGACAAGGAGAACTGCTCCAAGTACGACAGGTTCTATTCGGAAAAGGAAGATTTTGACGTTCTCTTTTTCGGATCGAGCCGTGTCATCGACGGTGTTGTTCCTCTTCAATTATGGGAAGAGTACGGCATACGCTCATACAATATGGCGCAGCATAACGAGAATGTCATCGCATCATACTGGCAGCTGCAGAATGCGATCAAGTATCATCCTCCCAAGGTGGTCTTTTTTGATATCTCACTTTTCAGTATTAATGTCGTAACACCGGATTCCGATAAGGGACTGCAGGCATATCTCCACAAATCGCTGGATCATATGCCTCTCAGCATGCTCAAGATCCGTGCGGTGAATGAACTTACAGACGGATATGACCTTAACGAATACCTCTTCCCGCTTGCGATCTATCACAACAGATGGAGCTCGCTCGGAGAAGCCGATATCTACGTAACAGCGAATGCATTCATGGGAGGGGAGGACCGCGTCGTTCACGAAGGACAGCCCTATGCCGAGTGGGGCGGGGATGAAACTCTTTCAAGTGATTCGTTCAACCCCGATATGCTTCATATCGGTGATGTGATCGACCTGTGCAGAGAAAATGACATAGATGTCGTATTTACATGTGCTCCCGCGCCCGGAATGAGATACCAGTCATACAACTATCCCGCGATCAATTCCTTTGAGGCATATTTTGAGGAAAAGGGTGTTCCCTTCCTGAACTTTTGCAGGGACGATACCTTCCTGAACAACAGGACCGATTATGCGGATTCGACACATCTGAATCCTTCCGGAAGCAGAAAGCTCACACACGAGATAGGAGAGTACCTTGTTGCTAATTATTCCTTCGGAGAAGTCAGTGACAAACTTCGCAGGCAGTGGGATGCAGCATACGATGAGTATCTGCTCACCAGGTCGGCGGAGATACTCGGCTGTATCGGAAGCGGAGATGTCGAAGGATTCCTTTCGCTCGTTTCGGGAACGAAGGAGTACGGCCTCAAGGTTGTTATTCCGTCAGAGGATTACAAGATCGATAAGCAGATCAAGAACTTTTTGTTCGACATGGGATACTTCCCGGATGATTTCATTGTAGACCCTTCCGCACATACCCTGATGTTCAGGCTGGTCGACCGGAAAAATGCGATGATAGTTGCGGAGCTTCGCTGCCCGTACTGATACGGTCAGGCAAAGCGGGAAGTGCCGGAGGCCGGGATTATGCGCGCCGAAGAGTCCGTATAGACATGAAAGGCACGCCGGAGAAATCCCCTGCAGGCTCTCTTTATGTATGAAAAAAAGAACAAGACAAAAGCCCTGCGTATGATATAATGCGCTTGGATGTAATAGTGCATCGGGTTGCGCCGTATCCCGCAAAAGCTTTCGCGACATGAACGGATGTCGTCTGAGCAACGGAATCGAGGAGCGGCAGCAAAGGAGTGAAAAATGAATATCAATAACAAGACACAGACTATCGTAGGACTCGGATTGCTCACAGCTATCGTTGTCGTTCTTCAGGCACTTTCGCTCAGCATTCCCGTGGGTATCTTCAGGATCACCCTCGTACTTGTACCCATCATCGTTGGTGCGGCTCTTTACGGAGTATTCGCTGGCGCATGGCTCGGATTCGTATTCAGCCTTGTCGTAATGTTCACCGACACGGCTCTTTTCATGGCGGTAAGTGTTCCCGGAACCATCATCACCGTTATGCTCAAGGGTACCATGGCGGGAATCGTTGCAGGCCTTGTCTACAAGGCTCTTGCCAAGAAGAATAAGCTGATCGCTGTTCTCCTTGCAGGTGTTGCAGCTCCCGTTACCAACACCGGACTTTTCCTTGTAGGATGTGCATTGTTCTTTATGGATACCATCAATGAGTGGGCAGCAGCCGCAGGATATGCGAGTGCGGGAAGATTTATGATCTTCGGACTCGTAGGAATGAACTTTGTAATCGAGCTCATCATCAATCTTGCAATGAGCACCACCATTGTGCAGCTCATCGGAATCGGCAAAAAGAGCGGAGCCGGAGCAGTTGAAAATAAGGCAGAATGATCTAAACAGGCGGAGCCTAAGGGCTTTGCCTGTTTTTGCTTTTATGAAAGGAGAAAGATATGATACTTGCATTTGATGTCGGAAATACCAATATCGTCATGGGCGTCATCGACGAAGAAAAGACATACTTCCTCACCAGATTTGCCACAGATCCCGGCAAGACCCAGGTAGAATATGCGGTCCTTGTCAAGAACATCCTTGAGATCAGGGGCATAGATCTGACCAGGATCGACGGCGGTATCATTTCTTCCGTTGTTCCTCCTCTAAACAACATCCTCAAGGAGGTAATCGAACTTCTGACCGGACATAAAGCACTGGTCGTAGGTCCCGGACTTAAGAGCGGACTCAACATCGCTGTCGGCGATCCCGCAGAGCTCGGTGCAGACCTTGTCGTAGGTGCCGTTGCGGCCATTGCAAAGTACGAAGCCCCCATGCTCATCATGGACCTCGGTACGGCAACGACCATTTCCGCCATCGGCAAAAAGAAGGAATTCCTCGGAGTCATCATCTTCCCCGGAGTCAAGATCTCATTTGATGCGCTCGTCGGAAGAACGGCACTTCTTTCAAGCATCTCATATGATGAGCCCGCACATGTCATCGGAACGACCACAACCGATTCAATGCAGTCCGGACTTATCTACGGAAATGCTGCAATGCTGGACGGACTCATCGACAGATGCGAAGAAGAGATGGGAGAGGTCAAGACGATAATCGCAACCGGAGGTATCTCATCAAGGATAGTTCCGCACTGCAAGCACGATATCGTATTTGATGACGATCTTCTGATCGACGGGCTGAGGATCATCTATTACAAAAATGCCAAAACGGCAAAAAAGAAATAATCTCTGCGCATTTTTGCGAAAACGCATGCGGTATGATAAAATCGCAACAGGAACGACATTAATCGATAATGTATTATGGTTGTAAGCGGCAGAGATAATATATGTAAAATGCGGTTCAGGGGAGGCAGTATGATCAAAAAATACGCGGTTTCGGCTGCACTGGCTCTCCTGTACAGTGTGTTCTATACCGTAATCGGACCGATGATCCTGTCCCAGGATATTTCCGCGGACCGTTCCATGATCATTCCGTTTACAGTCTGCTTTATCATAAGCTTTTTATTCATCAGGATTCTTCTTTTTCTTAAAGACAAACTCTGTATTTTCGATAAAAAATTACGTATTACTTCATGGCTTGACAAGTTAGGAAACCGCAGGCTTTTTTTTGTTGTATGGATCTTTATATTTCTGTCCTGGGTTCCTGCGTTTCTGATCACATTTCCGGGTGTGATCTCGTACGATATGATCTCGCAGCTGGACAGTGCGGTTAATGTTATCACCTCTAATCATCATCCGGTACTTCATACATGGCTTATAAGAGTCTTTCTGAGATTCGGTGAGTCATGCTTTTCAAGCTATGAAGCGGGATTGGGATTGCTTTCTGTTTTGCAGATGCTCCTGTTAAGCTATGCTCTTACAAGAATGATCATTCTTATAAGAAAGCACGGGGTATCCGATGCGGTCGTGATCGCGGTCACGCTTTTTTCTGCATTCTGGTTTGAAAATGCATGCCTGTCTGTCTCAATGATCAAGGATACACTTCATGCGGCATTTTTGATCCTGTTTGTGTGCCATTTTACCGCGATCGTCTTAAGCCCGGACGAATACAGGACTCAAAAGAGAAATTATATCCTGCTTCCGCTTGTGGGATTCTTTATGTTTGCATCCAGGAACAACGGACTCCACATATATCTGTTTTCCTTTGCGTTTCTGCTTTTGCTTCGCATCAGGGAGATCAAAAAGGCAGGACGGTTTATACCTCTGATGCTTATCGGTGTTTTGCCGGTCATACTTTTTAAAATATATACCGGGCCGGTGTTTTCGGCACTGAATATAGAACAGGGGCAGGTGAGGGAAGCACTCAGTGTTCCGATACAGCAGCTTCAGCGTGTTGCGGTATATAATATATCGGAACTTGATGAGGCTGACAGGGATAAGATGAATTACTATATAGACAGTCTTGAATGGATAGATCCATATCCCGGACGGCAGTATAATCCCTTTTGTGCGGATCCCGCAAAAAGCTGTTTTTATTCGAACAATTATAGCGAGGATCCTGCAGAGTTCTGGAAGTTCTGGTTCAAGCTTGGCAGGCGTTTTACGAAGCAGTATGCGGTGGCGTTTTTGTCAAACTCAGCCGGTTTCTGGTATCCGGATTATTACGGCTTTTCATATGTAATGTTCAATAATTATACTGTGGATGAGCTTACGGTTCCCGTCACCAGGAAGAGCATATGGGCTCCGGAAGGACTGACTGCCGCTTATGAGAGCCTGTGCCTGAATTCAAAGTGGCGCGAGATACCGGTGATACGTGTGTTTTTCGTGCCGGCTTATATATCATGGGCTCTTCTGTGCGTTATAATATATGCCAGGAGAAAGAAAGCATATTTTACGAAAGTACTTCCTTTGTTCCTTCCGCATATCGCCCAGCTCGGAATAATGCTGTTATGCCCGATCTCATCTTTCAGATATGCATGGCCGCTTTATCTGATCTTCCCGATAACTTTTATAGGATTAAAAAATGAAAAAGCTTTATGAAGAGATAAAACCAAAGACATGTGCATTTTTATTCGCAGGGATAATTCTCCTCGCGATCGTCATGAGACTTGTTGGGATCAGCTGGGGAATGCCTTACGGAAATCTGCACCCCGATGAGGGAATAGTTTATTATCCTGCATATCAGTGTGCTCTTGAAAGGAATATTGATGTACACGGCTCTTATTACAGACCCGACCATGTTTCCATTAAGGCGAGTGCACTTATTTATATGGCAATACAGGATTTTTATTTTACGCCAAGGGGCATGGAGGATTTTGCTTCCAACTACGGCAATAATTTCAGCCTTTTCATGACCGCTTCAAGAGTGTTTGTTGCCATGCTCGGGGTCGGCGTTGTTGTCTGGACATTTCTTATCGGACTGTTCTGGGGAAGAAGGCAGGCGCTTCTTGCATCTCTTCTTGCGGCGATTTTCCCGGGATTTATAGAGCATTCGCATTATCTTACTCCCGACATACCGCTTCTGTTCTTTTTGATGGGGGTTATGTGGGCGGCACTGAAATATCAAAAGGCTCCGTCGGTCAAGTGGCTTTTCTGGATGTCCTTATTCACATCCTTTGCAATATGTGAAAAATATCCCGGAGCATACGGCTGCCTGATAATAGCGGTAGCTGTCATTTCTGCACATACCAGGGATATCAAAAAGATCATATTGCAGGGGCTGCTGGCCATACTGCTTGTCTTTCTCGGGATAATGGCTGTCTCTCCGGTGCTGATCACGGATCTGAAAAATGTTTTGGAAGTAATGGCCGGTCAGAACGGTATGTATCATATCGGAGGAGACGGACTGAACCACCGGCAGATATTTATCTATTATCTTGTAAATGCCGCAAACCGCATGGGACTGGTTCTTGTCCTTGGCAGCCTTTACGGAGTTGTCAGATCGTTTGGGAAGAAACCTAAGGAGACACTTATCCTTTTCCTGCTTTTGGTGTACCTGTTACCGATATCCATGCTGAACCTGCACTGGGAACGTTATGATCTGCCCGTATATGAGGCGGGAGTTATGTTCGGAGCATTCGGACTGCTGTACTTTCTCGAGGATATGCGAGAGCGCATCAGCAGCAGGAAAATCTTCGCGGCAGGAGCTTTTCTGATCTTTGTTCTGCTTCCCATCGGAAATCTGTTTGCCGGATCCGTTGCGATGGATGCGCATTTCCTTGCTCCCGACAGCCGCATCTCATGTAAGGGTGACATAGACGCAATGGGGCTCACCCGTGAGAATACCGTTTGTGACTGCAATACCCCGCTCGATCCCGGAGGATATTACGGAGCCTGGGGGGATTACGAAAACGCCGATCCCTCACAATATAAATGGGGACCCGCACCTAAATTTGTCATGACATCTTCCGGAATGAGGGATCTTTTCCTGGAAGGTAATCAGGATATTTACGGCTGGATAGCGGAGTTTTACAGAAAGCTTGATGAAGAGTATCCGATGATCTATATTTACACACCAGAAAATCCGAATTATCATGTTCTGGAGGTTCAGAATATTTATTGTGCCGTAAGAACCGTGGTCCGTTATCTGAGAGGAACGTCAACGGGATGCGAGCTCAGAGTTTACGTGATGCATCCGTGAGCCTTTCGATATTAATTGCCGGAGTGAATGGAAAAGTTGAGATTATTTGCAGACATCCTAACCGAAATGAGAGTAAAGAGCTGGCTTAAGAACCTTTTTGTTCTTACGCCGATTGTATTCTCTTTGGAATTGTTTGAAACCGATAAATTAATCCGTGCACTTATACTTACGGTTTCTTTCTGCCTGATCTCTTCGGCGGTATATGCATTTAACGATATCAAAGACATAGAAAAAGACAGAAACCATTCGGTCAAGAAAAACAGACCTCTGGCCGCAGGACGTATCTCGGTCACCTGCGCATGGATCATGATCGCCGTGCTGGCTTTCGGCGGTCTGCTGCTTGCCTTCGCCGTCGATCTGACAGCATTGAGCTTTATCCTTTTGTATATCCTGATCAATATACTTTATACGGGATGGCTGAAGAAAAAGGCCGTGGTCGATTGCTTCTGCATCGCAGCGGGTTTTGTGCTTCGTGTTCTTGCCGGTGGAACGGTTGTTGAAGGCGGAGTATCCGATTGGATGTTCCTGACTGTGATCTCGTTCTCACTGTTTATGGCTTTCGGAAAAAGAAGAGGAGAGCTTTTGACACACAGTGACCGTGATACAAGGACGGTGCTGGACTCCTACGAGATCCCGTTCTTGAACGGTTCCGTATTTATGTGTGCCGGATTGACCATGGTATTTTACTCCCTTTGGTGTCTGTCACAGGGGGATCACCTTGTATATACCGTTCCTGTCATAATGTTCATAGTTATAAGATATCTGATGATAGTTTTTTCCGGATTGTCCGACGGCGACCCCACAACGGTCATACTGTCGGATAAGACCATTCTGGTTGCATGCGGTGTCTGCGGACTTGTCCTGCTGGCGATCCTCTATGCTCCGCTGATGCTGTGATCCCTTAAAAAGTAATCAAATATCAATGCAATGTTAAAGGCGCCACCCGATCTTCATCGAATGGCGCCTTTAGTGGATGGGTTCCTCAATATCCATTGGCAGATACCTCCTTTTTTATTTTATGGTCCGCTTCCCCGCTACTTTATCGATCAATTCAGCTTCATTCTTCATACGGCTTTCTCATCCGAAGGCATATATTAAACGGAGCATTCTGCGTTCATAGGATGAATTACACTTAATGTGCCTATGCCGTGTTTTCACTTCTCTTGATCTTCGTACCCCGGGTACTGTGGGCCGTGGGTAGGTTTATTAACTTCAGTACATTGGACTGCCCTCCAGGTTTGTTAACGGGTTGCTGTTTAGTTTCCCATTGGAGTGTACTTCCTTTCTAAAAGCTCTCTTTTATTCTTCGCTTTTGTTTTATGTGCCTATAATAATCTAAAAAATCACCTCTGTCAATATATTTTTCAAAAAATAAGTAAACAAACTATGAACTTTTTCGATAACGTTTTAGAATAGAGAGAATTTTCTGAAAACTTATCGGAAGCCCCGGGTCCAAAGTGCCCGAAACCCTTGAATTTTAAGGGTATCTTAAGGTTTTCACACCCCCTAAAAAGGTTCACTTTCAGGGCATTTTCTGTTATTCTATAGGTTGGGTTTAAAGGTTGATTTTACGGCAGTTTCAATGCTTTTTTCCCTAAATCGGAAACTGAAAGGAAAGTTTGACCATGTATATTACTTGTCTTGATCTTGAGGGCGTACTTGTCCCCGAGATATGGATCGCATTTTCGGAGAAGACCGGCATCCCCGAGCTCAGAAGGACCACAAGGGATGAGCCCGATTACGACAAGCTTATGAAATTCAGGATAGGGATCCTGAAGGAGCACGGACTGGGACTTAAAGAGATCCAGGAGACCATCGCTTCGCTCGATCCCCTTCCCGGTGCAAAGGAGTTCCTTGACGAGCTCAGGAGCCGCATGCAGGTTCTCATCCTCAGCGACACCTTCGAGCAGTTCGCTTCACCCCTTATGAAAAAGCTCGGCATGCCCACCATTCTCTGCAACACCCTTGAGGTAGGCGAAAACGGTGAGATCACCGGATACAGGATGAGATGCGACAAGTCCAAGCTCACAACCGTCAGGGCTCTTCAGTCCATCGGCTATGAGACCATCGCAAGCGGAGATTCCTTCAACGACCTCGGAATGATCGAAGCCAGCAAGGCGGGATTTCTTTTCCGTACCACCGAGCAGCTTAAGAAGGATTATCCCCAGTACCCCGCATTCGAGGAGTATGACGAACTCCTTAATGCGATCGCTGAAGTTACAAAGGCATAAAGGTTGACCAATTACAAACTGATAATCAGATACGACGGAACCGGATACCGCGGATGGGAGCATCAGCCCGGTGAGGACAAGACCATCCAGGGCAAGCTCGAGACCGCGGTCATACGTATGCTCAACCCCTCCGGGGTAAAGGAAAAAGATCCTGATGATGCAGCCGGCCGGACCGTTCCCCCTTCCGACTGTCTCGGAAGTTTTGAAGGCGAGATCCCCGATATCATTTCCGCGGGCAGAACGGACGGCGGAGTATCGGCCGAAGGCATGTGTGCAAACGTAAAGCTTGAGACATCGCTTTCGTGCATGCAGATAAGGGATTCCCTTAACCGCAATCTTCCGGATGACATATGTGTCATAAATGTGGAGAAGGCGGGGGACAGATTTCACGCAAGATACAATGCCACCGGCAAGACGTACAGATACACCTGCTATGCGGGAGAACTCAAACCCGTCTTTGAAAGAAAGTATGTCTACGAGCTCGGAAGCATGCCCGACATCGCGGCGATGAAGAAGGCTGCGGGACTGATGATCGGCGAACATGATTTTACTTCCTTTTGCGGGAACCCGCGCATGAAGAAGTCCTGTGTCAGATGCGTAGACCGTATCGACATAGAGGAAAAGGAAGGATTCATTTCCTTCACTTATCACGGAAACGGCTTTTTGCAGTACATGGTCCGCATCATGACCGGAACACTCATCGAAGTCGGACTCGGAAAGAGAACACCGGAATCCGTGAGTGAAGTCCTGGAAGCAAAGGACAGGGCGGCGGCAGGATTTACCGCACCCGCAAGAGGCCTTAAGCTGGTAAGCGTCGATTACGACTGACCCGCGCGACCTTAGGAGAGATAAATGCCTGATACTTTGTATATAAGAGCGGATATGAATTCCGAGATCTCCACAGGGCATGTCATGAGGTGCCTGTCGGTTGCGGATGCCGCAAAGAGGATGGGAAAGAAAGCTGTCTTCATCACTGCGGATGATCAGCCAAAGGAACTCATCGAGAGCAGGGGACATAAATGCATCGTCCTCGGAACTGAGTGGAACGATCTTGAAAAAGAGATCCCGGCACTTTCGAAGGTAATATCCTCTGAGAAGGCTGAGCGCATCCTCATCGATCACTACAGTGTCACCGCAGAATATCTGAGGAAAGTAAACAGCCTTACGGAGGTTATATACCTCGATGACCTTAAGGCATTCGATTATCCCGTAAGCGGTATTGTGTGTTACGCGGTATATGCGGAAGAGCTTTACCGGGATAAGGATCCGGACAGGAAATACTGCCTCGGATGTGACTACGCTCCTTTAAGGGAAGCGTTTGAAAACCCTCATCCGAAGAAGATAAAAGAAAGACCCGAAAACATACTTATCATGACGGGCGGTTCGGACCCCTTTGACATTGCGGAGAAAACGCTCGGTGCACTTGACTTAAACAGTTACAAAAACGTAAGCGTGCTCTGCGGAAGATTCAGCGGAAAGAAAGAAAAGCTCGAAGCACTTTACGGAAAGCACGGAAATGTTCATATCCTTCCGTTTGCGGAGAGGATATGGGAGCTGTATGAAGAGACCGATGTAGCGATATCCGCGGGAGGTTCTTCGCTTTACGAACTGGCTTCGATGGGTGTTCCGGTGATCACATATTCGCTTGCGGATAACCAGATCCCGAATGTGAGCTCCTTTGATAAGAAAGGCTTCATGCCGTGTGCGGGCGATGCAAGGACGGAAGACATATATGCGAACATTGCAAAGCTCCTGGATGAACTTGAACCGGCGGCAAAAAGAAAAGAGATCTCCGAAAAGCTTATGAAGCTTGTGGACGGAAAAGGCGCGGAGAGGCTCGCAAAAGCACTCATAGAAGATTAAATACCAAGCTGCCGGGGCAAACCCTGTGCAGAAAAAATACGCGGAAGCTTCCGCGGGAAATGCAATAAATGCGCAAGATATTCGGTAAATTAAATAAGATACTTTCCGCTTCGCAGAAAAAGAAGATGGCTCTCCTTACGGTAATGATGATCATCGGAGCGCTCCTTCAGACTGCCGGAGTGGGAATGCTCGTATCCGTGGTCAACATAGTCATTGATCCCGTCAAGAGTGCGGAGAGCCCTTATGCACAGATCTTCTACGATGTGATGGGAACGGATATGGAACACGGTTACAAACTGTTCCAGTACACCGTGATGATCGTGATGATAGTCGTCTTCATAGTCAAGAACTTCTATCTCTATCTTCAGCAGAAGGCGATGTATGCATTCGTTTACAGAAACCAGTTCTCAACATCCGAAAAGATGATGAGGAATTTCGTCCGCAGGGATTATGAATTCTATCTGAACGCCGACACCGCTGTCGTGCAGCGTTCCATCACCTCGGACGTAAACAACATGTATGCGCTCATTCTTTCTATACTGCAGCTTATCTCCGACGGATTCGTCTCACTCTGTGTATGTGCATTCTGTCTTGCGCAGAGCGGACTTATGACGATCATCCTTGCAACGGTTCTCATCATTCTTCTTGCGATCATCAAGAAGGTGCTTAAGCCGATCATGTACAAAGCCGGCAAGGATAACCAGGATTTTTACAGCGGGCTTTTCAAGTGGATCTCGCAGAGCGTTATGGGGATCAAGGAAGTCAAGATCTTCGGACGCGAGAAATACTTTGTGGACAGCTACAACAAATGCGGAAACGGCTACGTGAATGCCGTTCAGAAGTACAGCCTGTATAACAGCATACCAAAGCTTCTCATCGAAGCCGTATGTGTTTCCGTGATGATGATCTATATGATCGTGATGATCGCACTGGGCAGGAATTCCGAAGCGCTCATCAGCGATTTCGCAACTCTTGCCGCTGCGGCACTCGTTCTTCTTCCCGCAGTCAACAGGATCAACAACCAGATCAACTCGATGTCGTATTTCGAGCCCTTCCTCATGAACGTAAGCGACAACCTTCAGGAAGACATTGACGAAGCAAATACCGATATGTCCTATGCGAAGGAAGTTCCGAAGATGACCCTTAAGGACAGCATCGAATTTGATGACATCACATATTCTTATCCCGGATCCGAAGTGAAGATACTTGATAAGGCGGACCTTAAGATCCCCGTCGGATCGAGCGTCGGAATCGTGGGAACAACGGGTGCCGGAAAGTCCACACTCGTTGACATCATGCTCGGACTCCTTAAGCCGGGCGGAGGAGTCATCAGGGCTGACGGCGTTGATATCAGGGACAATTACAGAAGCTTCCTGAAGAACGTCGGATACATCCCCCAGATGATCTTCATGCTCGACGATACGATCAGGAACAATGTCGCATTCGGAGTGGCTCCTGAAGAACAGGATGAAGCAAGGATCTGGGAAGCACTTAAGGAAGCTGCACTTGATGATTTCGTAAGAGGCCTTCCCGACGGACTCGATACCGGAATAGGCGAAAGGGGAATCCGCATCTCCGGAGGACAGCGCCAGAGGATAGGTATCGCAAGAGCGCTTTACGACGATCCCGAGGTCCTTATCCTCGATGAAGCAACATCCGCACTCGACAACGAGACCGAGAATCTGATCATGGAATCCATCAACAGATTCATGGGAAGAAAGACTCTCGTGATCATAGCACACAGACTCCAGACCATCGAAAAATGCGATATGGTCTTCAGGGTCGGTGAAGGACGCATTACCAGAGAAAGATGAAGAGCATTTCCGCCAAAAACCTAATCCCGTGGATGTGCGGTGCCGTGCTTGCGGTGATCGCCTTAGCGGTGGCATTCCTTATCCTGAAATCGGGAGCTCCCGCCAAAGAAGGACATCACGTAGTCATATTCGGAGACAGCATCATCTCCTACGTGCAGGATGAGACCTCGGTTGTGAATATGATCAAAGACAAGACCGGAATGGATGTCTTCGATCTTTCCTTTGGCGGAACACAGATGGCGATGAGCCTTGAGACCGAGACACTCGGCAACAAGAGAAATTACCTCTGCATGTATTCGATCGCACAGTCATTTTATACAGGCGATTTCTCACTTCAGAATTCATATATTTCGACCGATATCACCACGGATTATTTTCCGGACAGGATCGCACAGTTTGAAACGGTCGACCTTGCGGATACGGACATTTTGATAATCGAGCATTGCCTTAATGATTATCACAGCTGCACCCCGATAACATCCGATGACGGAAGTGAGTATTCGTATACCGGTGCACTGACTGCGGTCGTGTCATATATGAGGAGCATCAATCCCGATATAAGGATCATAATCCTTTCGCCCACGAAGAAATGGATCGAAGAAGGCGTAGAAGCTTACGATCACGATTACGGTTCGGGAACTCTCGCTCAATACCTGGATGCTCAGAGAAGGACCGCGGACCGGCTCGGAGTCGAATATCTCGATATGACCGGAATTTACGATGCCGAATATGTAAACGAACTCGGCGAAGTTATAACCGGCTACGGATACACGGCTGACGGAACTCATCCCAACTGCTACGGAAGGATGGCAATAAGCGATTTTATTTCGGAATATCTGAAGGAAACCGAAGATGACGGTAAGTAATGCAATAGAAAAAATCAAAGACAGGATAAGCCCGGAAGACCGTACTGCATTTATATCAGCTTTTATCTGCGGACTTCTGATCCATATTCCCGCAATGCTGATGGATGTCCCCAATCACGACGGACTCGACAGCATGTATTTTTCACAAAATATGATCATATCCGGCAGGTGGTTCCTTTCGGCCGTGTGCGCGGCATCATCTTTCTATACCGTACCCTGGATCATCGGACTTATCGGAATACTGGAGCTCGCGGTCACTGCGGTTCTGCTCGTGCGCATTTTTGAGACAAAGGAAAAAGTATCCATATGTCTTATCTCGGGACTGCTTGTCGCTTTTCCTTCGCTCGCATCGACCTTCGCATATGTATTTACCCTCGACGGCTATATGGCAGGCATGCTCTTATCCGTACTTGCCGTATATCTTGTCAGGAAGGATCATTTCATACTCGGTGGCATCTCGCTTGCCTTCAGCCTCGGCGTATACCAGGCATACCTTCCCTTTGCGATGCTCCTTTCCGTTTACGGAGTGTGGGATGTTATGGCGAAAGGAGAAAAGGGCAGTGTCAGGAAATGCATGAATTATCTTTACATGGGCATCACAGGCTCGGTACTGTATGTGATCATCCTTAAGATCCTTCTTATGATCGAGGGAAAACAGATCGGAACGTACCAGGGCGGCGACGCCGCTGCCTCGGCCGGACTTTCGGACAGGTTTGCATCCCTGCCTTCGATGTACGCGGATTTCGTGAACTTTACATTCTCCAAGGGATTCCTTGCAGGATATGCTTGTGCGGCTGCGGTGCTTGTTCTCTCTGTCTGCACCGTGATCTCCGTTATCGCTCTCATTGCAAAGAGCGGAGTGTACAAGAAGATGTGGTTCTACTGGGTCGCACTTCTGACCGCCGTTCTCGTACCTTTGTCAGCGAACATCGTCATGCTCATCATTCCCGGCGTGAATTACCATCTGATCATGAGATATCAGTGGGTGCTTTTCCTCATCGTCTGTGTTGCAATCTGTGACAAATGTGTCACAAAGGAGATCGTAAGTAAGGGAAACGGAATTCTTTCCTTTGCGTTCGTGATCGCAGCAGCAGCGGTCGTCATTTCATACGGCGTCGCCGACAATATAGGTTACACCAATCTTCAGAGAAAATACGAGAAGACCTACGCCTATGCGCTTCGCCTTCTCGACAGGATAGAGAGCACCGAAGGATATTATCAGGGAATACCTGTTGCAATGATGGGAGTCATAAGCGAGGATGAGTATCCTTCAACCGACATAACCTCACCTGCGACCTCCGAGATGATAGGGCTCGGCGGAGAGTATGATTACCTGCTTTACAGGGCGGATAATTTTGAGGCGTTCTTCAAGTACTACATGGGTGCGACATTGAATTTTGTTTCCGAAGAAGAGGAAACACAGATCTATTACTCTGACGAATATATCGGGATGGAAAGCTTCCCCGGGGAAACAAGTGTGAAGCTTGTTGACGGAGTCATCTGGGTGAAGACGGAAAATGCGAGAAGATAAAGGAAAGGGACTGATATGATCTCTGTAATACTTCCGGCATACAACGAAGAAGAAAACATCGAACCTGCGGTAAAGGAGATCTCTGCAGTGCTTGAGGGCTGCGGCGAGGATTTCGAACTCCTTTTCATAAGCGACGGTTCCACCGATTCGACATATGAGAAGATCCGCACCATATCCGGATCCGATGCAAGGGTAAAGGGCGTGGAATTCTCAAGAAACTTCGGCAAGGAGGCTGCAATCTTCGCAGGACTTTCCGTATCGGGCGGTGATGCCGTGATCGTCATGGACTGCGACCTGCAGCATCCCGTGAGCGTTCTTCCCGGGATGATCGAAAAGTGGAAGGCGGGTGCCGAGGTTGTTGAGGGCATCAAGAACAGCCGTGGCAGGGAAAGCATCTTCCATAAGATGAGCGCGGGTATTTTCTACGGCATCATGAGCAAACTCGTCAAGATCGATATGAGTTCTTCATCCGATTTCAAGCTCCTTGACAGAAAGGCAGTCAATGCGCTTTTAAGACTTCCCGAGAGCAACACATTCTTCAGGGCGCTTTCATTCTGGATCGGTTTTAAGACCGACAAGGTTTACTACGATGTTGAAGAAAGAAGGAACGGAAAGAGCAAGTGGTCCACAAGGGGACTGATGAAATACGCGATCAACAACGCGACATCCTTTTCAACATTTCCTCTTAAGATCGTAACCGCGATGGGATGGATATTCATCGTATTTGCGATCGTGCTCGGCATACAGACGCTTGTCAGATTCTTTATGGGAAACAGTGCTGACGGCTTCACGACGGTCATACTGCTGCTTCTTATCATCGGCGGATTGATGATGGTCAGCCTCGGGATTGCCGGACACTATATCGCAAGGATTTACGAAGAGGTCAAGGGCAGACCCAGATACATAATAAGAGATACGACCGGCGAGCTTGCCGGAGACCTGAAAGGACAGTGGAAATAATGAAGATCAATTTTAATGTTCCTCCCTATGTTGATACTGCTATCGGCTATATAGAGGAATGCGTTAAGGCTCAGAAGATATGCGGCGACGGTGCATATACGAAAAAGTGCAACGAATGGTTTGAGAAAAGAACGGGAACCGCAAAATGTCTTCTTGCAACATCCTGTACTCATGCGACAGAGCTCGCTGCAATTCTCTGTGACATACAGCCCGGTGATGAAGTGATACTTCCTTCATACACATTTGTTTCCACGGCAAATGCATTCGTGCTCCGTGGAGCTGTTCCCGTATTCGTAGATATCAGACCCGATACCATGAATATCGATGAGCGCAAGATCGAGGATGCGATCACCCCCAGGACCAGGGCAATAGTACCTGTTCACTATGCGGGTGTGGGATGCGAGATGGATACCATCATGGACATCGCAAAGCGTCATAACCTTTATGTTGTGGAGGATGCCGCTCAGGGCGTGATGGCGACATACAAGGGCAGGGCTCTGGGGAGCATCGGTGACTTCGGTGCTTACTCATTCCATGAGACCAAGAACTACAGCATGGGTGAGGGCGGAGCTCTCCTCATCAAGGATCCGGGGGCCGCAGAGCGCGCCGAGATCATAAGGGAAAAAGGAACCGACCGTGCAAAATATTACCGCGGTCAGGTTGATAAATACACATGGGTGGATCTCGGATCGTCATATCTTCCCAGTGACATGAATGCCGCATATCTCTGGTCACAGCTTGAGGTTGCGGACAGGATCAACGACGACAGAAGGGCAAGCTGGGATCATTACTACAGCAGACTCACTCCTTTAAAGGATGCCGGAAGGATCGACCTTCCCTACGTTCCCGAAGAGTGCGTTCACAACGCCCATATGTTCTACATCAAGTGTAAGGATATCGAGGAAAGGTCAAGGCTCATCGATCACATGAAAGCAAATGACATCCTTACCGTTTTCCACTACATTCCTCTTCACTCCGCACCGGAGGGAAAGAAGATCGGACGCTTTAGCGGCACCGATGAATATACCACGAAAGAGAGCGAGCGCCTGCTCAGACTTCCCATGTTCTACGGATTAAAGCCTGATGAGGTGGATCTTATCTGCGATAAAGTCATGGAGTTTTATGCCGAATAATGCCGGTAAAAAAATTAGCAGGATCTTCGGATCGTGTGTTTTTCTGCTCCTGTCCGCACAGATCGTTATCGGCTGCGCGTGGGGTATATTAAATTTCACCTCTTTTCAGGAATTTCCCGAAAGTGCGAAGATGATCCTGCTCAGTTCCGGGCTTGCCCTTAAATCCGACACGAGTGTCATTTATCCCGCTCTGCTTCTGATCGTCAGGACGCTGACACTGAACGGTCCTATCAGATTCTATGAGGTCATGTACAGTCTTCAGCTCGTGCTGGCATTCGTGGCATGGCACACCTTTGCGGTAAAGCTCCTTCCGTTTGAGAAAAAATGGCTACGTATCTGGTTCACACTTGCGGTAGTGACCAACCCTTTTGCGATGCAATGTCATCTGGCGGTTCTGGAGTTTTCATTTGTTTCAAGCTTCCTGTGTCTTCTTGTGACGTTCACCGTAAGATTTTCACTTGAATGGAGAATGATCGGAAACCGCTTGGGTCTGAAGACGGCTGTAAAGCATATATGTACCGCATCCCTTTTCTGGATGCTTGTTTCACTTACGAGAAAGGAATTCGTCTTTATCGGATTCTTCTGTATCCTTCTGCTTCTTTACAGGATCTGCATAAATCTTAAGGCGGGCACAAAGCTTTCGAGGCTTTCTCCTGCGATAGTCTTTATTGTTTTCTTTGCCGCAATAGAATTGATCGACGGTGCATTCAGGGTATCAAAGCCGCTTCTTCCTTCCGATATCATCAATAGAAGCCCATACATCAGGATCGCGTGGACCGAGGATCTTGTCGATAAATATAACTGGCCTGCGCATGTCATCAGCGCAGTGGGCGAAGATATGATGGGTCAGGCTATGTCCGATCCGGGCCTTGTAAGAACTGACTTTACTGACGCCGCTCAGGAGACATTCGGAAGAAAACAGATTTCTGTTTATTACATGGAGTGGTTCCGTTACTCTTTCGGAGACAATAAAAAGGGAATCATCTTTGATGCACTTGCGGATCTTGCAGGATATGTATTTCCACCCGCAGAAAATGAAGCGGCTCTTTCGGGTATGGTCCTTCCCGGATTTGCAACGGGCAATCTCGACGTCATGAGAAGACATACTCCTTTGTTAACGGAGTTTTACCTCAGACTCTCCGCTGTCATTTACATCTTCCTTGCGGTCGCATCGGCCGCGGTACTTATCATCAGAAAAGAACTTTTGAGGAGACTTCGCGCATTTGCACCCGTGTGGATGATCGCGGTTCTTTCATCGGTTGTCTATACATTCTACGGAGCGAATGTATGGGATCATAAGAAGGCTCTCTTTGCTACCTGCATCTGGGTAGGACTCTTTGCGGCTCTTGCCGTAAGAGGCATCACCGGAAAGGAGGAAGCATGACGGGGGGCATATTGATACTTATCGCAATGGAACTTCTTCTTCCTGTACTCTTCGGAATGGTCTTTGCCCTGTCTGATGAAAATGTTACGGGAAGGAAGCATTTTTTCCTCTCATCACTCGTCAACGGTCAGATCGTACTCTATGCGGTCTTCCAGGTTACAACCGTCTGGTCGATACTTCACTCGGTTGAATTTTCTTATGCGCTTAAAAGATTTGTTCCCGTCGCCGTGGCGGTTCTTACGGTGCTTATCGTGATCGCTGCCGTAAAGTACAGGAAGAGATTTTCCGTGATCTTTAAAGGCAAACCCGAAAAGATCGGACTTTGGGGCGTTATCGGTTTCCTTATTTTCGTGTTTATGATGGTCATGTCGTTTTTTATGACATACACGGACGGAGACGATGCATATTATGTGACGACTGCGGTGGAAGCTGTATTTTCCAATACCATGTATATCAAGATTCCGTACAGCGGAGTCGGAACCATATCGTCATTCAGATACAAGGCTGCTCCTTACCCGATGTGGCTTGCTCTTTTATCCAAGGCTTCCGGCATTCATCCCACTGCACTTGCACATACATTCTTCCCGTGGTCGATGATCCTTCTTTCATTTTCGGTGCTTTTCCTAATGGCAAGGAATCTGTTCGGAGGTGATACCAAAAAGCGCGGGATTTTCCTGTTCTTTGCTTCCGTTCTGATCATGTTCGGAGACTATTCGATCTACCCTGCGGAGAATTTCCTCCTTGCGAGGGCCAGACAGGGAAAAGCGGCACTTGCTGCGTTTGTACTTCCCTATCTTGTCTGCCTGATGATAAGGATTGCAAAGCAGCTCGGTGAAAAAGGAAAGTGCGGATTCAGGGAACTTGCCCTCATAACTTTCACGGGCCTTGCGGCATCACTCTGCTCGACTATCGGAGGTGCGCTTTCACTTGCACTCGTATCCGTTTCGGCACTGGTTATGGCCGTAATTTATAAAAAACTCAGGATTCCGGCACTGATGGTTCTGATGAACCTTCCGGCAGTGGCGTTTGTTCTTTTGTACATTGTAAAAGGATAACGGAGGACGGTTTTGTTTCCCAGGATACTTCTGATCATAAAAGAATACATGGGTTCGGGGCTCATAGCCGTGATCTTCGTGCTGAGTCTGTTTTACCTTGCCGTTACAGAAAAGGAAAAAGCAAAAAGGATCTGCTTTTTGTATGTTCCTATGGTCGTCCTGGCATTTTTCCTTTGCCCCTTAAGCTACAGGATTTACGGAAAGGTTACCGAGATTGTGACTTACTACAGACTTCTCTGGCTCATTCCGGTCACTCCCGTGATCGGGTACAGTGCGGTGAAGATCTGTACGAGATTTACCGGACTTAAACAGAATCTGTGCATCATTGCGTTTGCACTGCTGTTTGCCGTATCGGGAAGGCTTATGTACTCGGACATGTATATGGTCAGGGCACAGAATATCTATCATATGCCCGTGCAGGTTGTGGACCTGTGCGATGCCCTCCATGTCGAGGGGCGTGAGGTCATGGTGCTCATGCCGTACGAATTCCAGCAGTTCGTCCGCCAGTACGATCCGAATATCTGCATGCCTTACGGAAGAGAGTACATGATGAACATGTCCGCCGGAGAGAACCCCTTAAGGGATGCAATGATGGCTGAGGATAAGGATCCGGAGCTTGTGGGCAGACTTGCTACCGAGCGCGGATGTCACTATATAGTCGTTTCGCAGTTCGAGGACTTTGCCGAAGATCCGTGGAATTATGAAGAATTTATGAATATTGACGGCTATAAGATCTACAGGTATGTGGAACCGGGACCTAATATGTGGCCCCTTCAGGACTGATTCTGTGCGGGTTTCGGCGGTTCCGGCATCTGATCGCGCAAGACGTTTTCGGATTCCTCTGCAGAGGTGCCCGATTTGAGAAAAAGCCCGAAAAATGGTATAATTTATAAGATTATGGGTAAATTTTTCAACAACAGAAATAAATACAAAAAGGAGTCTCCGGACTCCGCTTTGGCTGCGTTTGAGGACGAATTCGTATCCCTCGAGGATGAACTTGTCTCTGATGATACCGCGTCGCTTGATTATACGGGTGAGATAGGCTTTGAGACCGAGCCCATCGAATTTGATGCAGTCTCCGATCTTACCGCCGCACTTGACCGTGAGGCCGTAAGGGAAGCCGCCGGTGAATACGGTGAAGCCGATGAGTACGATGAATCCGGTGAATACGAAGAAACCGAAGAGTACGATGAATCCGGCGAATACGAAGAAACCGAAGAGTACGATGAATCCTGCGAAGATGACGAGTATTACGATGAAGAAGCAGGTGACTCGGGCGATATAGAGTACGAGGATTCCTACGGCGAATATACCGCTCCCGGAAGAACCGTTGAGGAGCAGGAATATTACACCGAAGAACTCCCCCACAGCGAAGAGTTCTATACCGAAGAACTCCCCCGCAATGAAGAGTTCTATACCGAAGAACTCCCCCGCAATGAAGAGTTCTACACCGAAGAACTCCCCCGCAGCGAAGAGTACTACACCGAAGAACTCCCCCGCAGCGAAGAGTTCTACACTGAAGAAATCCCTCAGGATGCAGGCTACTACACCGGGGAGATTCCTCAGGACGCAGGTTACTACACTGAAGAAATCCCTCAGGGAGCAGGTTACTATACCGAAGAGATCCCTCAGAATACTTCTTCCTTTGACTATATTGATGATTATGATACTTCGCGATTCGGTGAGACCTCAGAGATCGGCTATGATACCGCATCTCTTGATTACACCGCGCCGCTGAATACCGACACCGCCGAGCTTCAGTTCGACGAGGTCAGGTTCGACACCGCATCGCTTGACATCATCGAGATCTCCAAGCATGCACGCGCAGGCGAAAGACGCAGAAGAAGGCTTCCGAGCGAAGATGAGATGGTCGATCTTGAACAGCCGGTAGACGAGGAAGAGGAAGAATCTTCCTCCGTTAAAGATATCATTCTCAAGATTGCCATCGCTTTGGCCGCATGTATTGCCGTCGGAATCCTCGGATTCGGTATCTGGAAGATAAAGAACAGACAGGATACCGGTGTCAGTCAGATAACCTATAACGAACAGGGAATTCCCGTTGCACAGGAAATGATCGGTTCCGGAAGCCAGCTCGGCGGGATCGATACCATCGGCGGAACAGGACTTCTTGCCGCTCTTGATGCAAGGAAAGCGGCCCTTATGGCTGTTCCCGAGGTTCACAACGAATATAACGAGACTACGATAATCAACAGCACAAAGGTTGCAATCGAGCTCATTACCGTAAAGTCAGACCTTAAGATCAAGTTCATCAATGCGGATACGGGAAAGCTCCTTCCCAACATTCCTTTTACGGTCACGATAACCGATCCTTCGGGAGGTACTCTC
>JAEEGG010005177.1_pt1 | contig 31156 bp, 8 predicted proteins | sample 9134161 | NCBI WGS metagenome assembly JAEEGG01 (sample SAMN16246543, study PRJNA631951) | gut metagenome | biome: gut microbiome; feature: rumen; material: CR-attached | host: Bos | place: Iran: Karaj | collected 2018-10
CATTTCTTTGTCTTATTATTGCAATCGTCTGTGTTGTATTTGCTATTCCAAAGCCGATGGAATCGCTAAATCACTACAATGTGGTTTTGGTGCATGGGGCAGCACCCGAAGAAAAGGGATTTGAAAATGAGTGTAATTCAGATAACGTATATGATGCCAATACGATGATGTCAGGTCATTTTGCCTCTCCTCAAACAATTGCTTCTCAGTTGGGCGGTGCTGCAGGTATGCTTGGCGATTATGAAAGTGAAGGAGAGAAAAAGCTTACCTATTGGCTGGATTCAGCTGTTTTTGAGGATTATCAGTATCGAAACGGCAAAATTTATATGGATTCCACGAATTACCGGAAATCTCCCTATATCTATATTCAGCGTTCTTTCGCAAATCCCGCAGCATCTCCTGCTCACAATGCCCATGAAATCGGAGACAGGACATGGAAAGGTAACAACAAATGCTCCGTTCGCCGTTCACTTTTTGAGGAAGCTCAGGAGGTAAGAGCGGAAGGGCAGAATAAACTTCAACAATTAAGAACAAATGGTGTAGATGAATACCGTGCAATTCCCTCACGAAACATTCTTATTGCTCATAGTATGGGCGGCGTGGCGTCGCATGAGTACGTGACCGATACGAATGTCTATAATGGCGACGTTGACAAGATGATTGCTCTTGATAGCCCGCATGAGGGAACGGGCAGTCTGAACATGCTGCTTGACATGCGTGATTATGGACGTCAGTATGCGGAAGCTCAGACCCAATATATGTTGATGTCCATACTCGGAATGTCATTATGTGCTATTTCAGGGGATCCATATACAGCAACAAATGCTATTTGGTTGTTGGTGCCCTCGTTAGGTTTAAGTGTCACTGAACGGCTAGTGACTTGGATTGTTGATATTCGTCAACTTAAAGACGATTATGGCTTTAAAGAAGAAGATCCGCTGACATCCTATATTGAGCCTGGTGCTCCTGGTATTTCTGCGTTGATTAATCGGCCTTTTAACGAAAACATGCCGATGATACGCCTGTTGGCGGGAAAGGGTGGCTTGACATTCTCCGACCCGAATAAAGGGTTCCGCAATTTCTTGAATATCTTTATTCCAGAAGCGGTGTCCACAATGGTCATGAATATTGCTGCTCAAGCTCGTGGCGATGGAACGGCTTCGGCAATTTATACGAATGTCGTGACAGGACTTTCGCTGGGGATAGCTGGCGGAATTGCATTGCAAGATGTCGGAACGACACTAATTCCGGAATCTTCTGGTTTGGCTGAGAATACCAAGGCTTTTACAAATCCGAATGCGGATGTTGAAACATTTACGTTTGATGCTGCTGCTTATGCAAATGATGCTTCAATGGCCCCAATTGTAATATCGAATGTTGCGACTCTGGCTGCAACGGTTGCTGGGATTGTTGGTGTTCATTACGCCCTTGCGGCATTCCCATATGCACAGATTGCTGCAAAAGCTGGAATTGCAGTAGTTGGAGCTGGACTCTTGGCTTTAGAATTGGGGATTGCTAAAGTTGGGATTAAAGATCTTGTTTATTCCCACGAGAATGCGAAGGCCCGCCGTATGCTTGATACGTTGTATTCAGGAAAATTTTCCTATCCGAAAGTCTTGGGTGGCAACGAGACTGGCGACGTCCGGGTCATGGAGGATTTCCTTTACGAGAAACCCTTCGTGAACTTGGCTTTGTCTTTGTCGGATTCTGCGTTGCGAGCTGTGGAACCTGGCTGCTACTATGAGGCGGACGATGCGGATAAACTGCAACTGTGCGAGGTTGGCCTGTACGGCAGCCGCGATTCTGTCATTGTCGATAGTTCTGTTGTCAAGGATTCGCAGGGTCAAGATTCTGTTCGGTACGACACGACTCACATCTATAATGCCGTGGCCGAGAGGCTCGATTCAATCGGAAATGTTGTTCGTGATTCTTCGGGGAAGGTTGTTTATGACTCCGTCTATTACGGCAATTTCGAACAGCGAAAGTACTCCGAATTCCGCAAGAGTCCGCTGAAGTTCAAGTCGGCCTCCGACTGGTCCAAGATGGGCGTGAAAGTGGACCGCTGGGAGCGTGTGGACGGTTTGAAGCCTGACGGCAGCGACAACCCGAAAGGAGTCCCCATCCGTCATGTGGAGCGTTATGAAGTCCCCGCAATTACTGTTGAGGACTGGATTGAAAAGTATTCGTTTGTCGTGGATGACCTGATGCCGCACAGGTTGCGTCAGATTCGCATGAACTTCAACTATCAGGAAGAGATTGCGTGGGAGTGCGACATTACGGAACCGGATACGAGTTCGACTGCATGCACTGTGTACAAGCGTTCCGGAGGCGGGGATTGGACAAACCCGATTGTGGTAGTGGATTCGGCGGATGTCAATGGGGTGCGCACGGAAATTCGTCGCGATACCATAGATAAAGTACCACACCCCGTCAAGAAAAATGGCCAGTTCGATTTCGTTCCGGGCGAATATGGCTACAGTAATTTATTGGCCATCCAGAAAGACAACCAGAACACGGTCACGATTTCCACTGTCAACAAGATTGGGCTTTCGAACACGCAGCGGCTTTACTACCTGTTCAAGGCTACGGACAACATGCTGATGCCCTCGTGGCCTAAGCGTGATGTTGTTGTGAACAAGATAAAGGGCTTCAAGGCGTATGCGAGTGCGCTTGCATATCAAGGTTTTACGGTCGCTGGGGCCGATGACGCAATCATTCCGCAGTCCATCGCGGACAGTACGCTTTATACGCGGCAGGGTATGGACATGTCCATGGACTGGAAAATCGACATGTCGCGCATCGGGCAGGTCAACGTCGATTCTACCGGCAGGGCGTACGACAAGTCGAGTGCCTATTTTGCTTCGAAACAGGAAAACAGCGACCCGCAGGAAGGCGATTACCTCTGGAAGTTCTTTGTGGATATAGACAACATCGCGAACCCCGATAACAAGGATACCTCGAATACATACGAAGTCCCGTTCAGGGTCGATAGGACCGCGCCTGTTTTCGCACTGAGGGCGGAGAACGCGTTCGTCAACCCGCGCAACGACCCGTTCGCGGCCCGCTTTACGTGGGGCGACACGGCCGGAGTTCCTGACATCCGTGCAATGCGCATTACTTTGGAACAAATGGATTTGAATTCTGCGGGTTATCCGTTTACGCAGGTGGCGGAATTCCCGGCGATGTCCGATGTCGCCTCGCCGGATTTCGCGGTGCAGTGGAACGACGCGACCCGCGAAGCCGTCAGGAACAAAGGCGACGGATTTTACCGCATCAAGGCCTACGCTGTAGATTACGCGGTCCCTGACAGTGCCGTATTCAACAAGATGGACTCCCTCGTTACCGCCATCATGCTGCATCCGGGAAGTGTCAAACCGTCGCTATGGCCGACCGCCGCGGACTCGGTGAACTCTACAACCGTATATGACACATTCTTTGTCGATACGAAGGCCCCCGCGATGAGAGACGTCACGCTGAAGGGTTTTTACGCAGGCGCGTCGGAATACTCGAAACTTTCCCATCCTGCTCGCAAGTCGGGTTACGCCTACGCCACTGAAGATAGCTTGTTGGAAATTTCTTACAAGGTTACGGAGCCGCTGAACGGTCGTGACAGTGTTCCTGTGACAATCGCTTGGCAGTTCATCCATGCGGAAGATACCACGAAGGCAGACCGTGCCGGTGATTCCTTGTGGATCAAAAACGGCGATGCTGCACACGGTTCGTGGACCGAAATGGCGGGCTTGCGTCTTTCGGACGGCGACTACAAGATTCGGGCTATTGTTCGTGACCAGGCTAGAAATGAAGCATTCTATAATTTCTCTAAAAACTTGCGTGTGGATAAGACTGCCCCGAATATCGAAAGCCTCGTAAGTACGCAGCTCGTCTATCCGGATTCCGTCAAGAATTACTCGGCGAAAATCGTCGTGAACGAAAATTCCGACATTGCGTTGAACCGCACGGGCATGCATTGCCATTACCATGTGGGCGGTTGCGGCAAGGAAACGCCGTGGAAGAGAATAACGGATAAGGTTCTGAAAAATGATTCCGTGACGTTTAAGCTGGATTCGCTAGATGGAAGGCGTGGAAAATGTTATCTGGAAGTGGCTTGTATCGATGCTGCCGGCAATGTTTCTCTAAAGACGGATTTGTTCTACATTGGCGAGCGTACTCCGGTGATTTCTTCGCCAAAAGATTCTGTGGATTACAATCAGCTTGTCGCTATTTCGGGTATTGCGCCGCCAGTCAAACTTGCGGATTCGTCGAATACCATATACCGCTTGCGTTACGCCAGTGTGGATTCTCGCAATTTGAATGGCTCGCTTGTCTGGGAAACTTCGAATATCTTCGTTGTGTCCGCCTTGCGCGATAGCTTGCACCGCAATATTTCCAAGACTTCGCAAAGTAACGATGCCGTGCTGGGCTACCTTGACCGCAAAGTCGGCAAGGATTCGCTCTTAGAAGGAACGTTCATCATAGAACTTGGAGTATGTGCTGGAGAAGACTGCATCGGTGGCCCTGACAGCTTGTGGAAAGTAGATACGTCGTATGTATTCTTGGGCAATGAACGTGATGATTTTTTTGGCGATAGCCTCGAGTGGCATTTTAACAAAAATCGTGATACGTTGCATGTAGGTGTGGATTCCCTTGAAATATCGCTTTACCGGTCGGGAATGTTCAATAGCAGTTATTTCTTGCGTGTGTATGCCGAAGATGCAAAACATGTCGGCATGTTCGATGAATCCGTTTCGAAAGCGTGGCGAAATCCGTACTATGGCGCACCGAAGGATACCGTGTCGGATAGTTCCGCCGTGTGGTTCTATGAATTGGATGGCAAGTATCATTTGCAATGGAATGGGTTGGGAGCCAATGATTCTCTGGTTGTCTCTTATGATTCTGCCGGCTTTGGTAAGACTTGCGAATCTGTTAATAAGGGTAGTTATGCAAAATGTACAGTTCGGCCAATCGGTTTTGATTTGACTTCCTTGTCGCCTTTTGTTAGTACGTATTTTGAGGATTTCCCGGAACTGTCGCCACTTTCGACAGTCAACCATGAAATGCTTGTGACGGGAAAATCTGGCCATATAGTGATGACTGCGACGGAGGTTTTCCGGCTGTCGCGAGCTAACGTTTATGCCGATACAACTTTGCCTAAAATGCATGTGTATTTCGGTGAAAATGATAGTGACGGTTTTTATTGGATTGCGGAAGAACGCGTGAGCAGCGATACTCTCAATCCGCTTATGATGGGCTGGACGGTGAATCCGCGTGCATATGGTTTGACGTTTGTATGGAATGGCTCTCCGGAAACGGGAATGTATCCTGCTACGGGTAAAATGAAAATTTATGCGGAAGCTACAGAAAATATCTCTTCGAGTCCGCATGTGTTCTTGGATTCCGCAGAAGTCGTAATTCAGTTGCCCGATGTAAAGATTGCTCTTGCGAAAAATTTGCCTGATTTTATTCTGTCTAAAAATGAGTCGGCTCTAATTTGCGAATCTCCGACAACACCGAAGGACTCATGTGAAGAAATGGTGCTCAAACTAAATGCTATGATCGCAAAATATGGAATCAAATACAGGGATGCGCATGTTGGCATTTATGTGATGAGAGGTTCAACGGAAATTGCAAAATTACAGGATCCAGCTTCTGTTATGCGTGCGAATGCAAATGATTCCGCTTATCAAGTGCGTTGGGATGGAAAGGGAAAGCAGGGTATGCCGCAATTTACGGAGGGAGATTATACACTTTTGATTATAGCGACACCTGTAGATGGTTCCAAGGCGGATGAGGCACGTGCTTCTTTCCATGTAAAGTATGCTGAAACGATGAAGGATGTTTCTCCGAAGGACCCGAAGAATTTCAAAGACTCTGTTCCCGCAATATTTATTTCGGAAGCGAAACCGGATTCTGCGAATGCCGGAATGTACAGGTACGAACCCATCGCAGATTATCTGGTCAAGGCGAATGCTAGCGGTTGGATGTTCCCGGATTCGTCGCTCGTGAGCGGAGTTCCCTTGGTCGGTAAAATTTCAGGAACGCAACAGATTTACAAGTACGAGCCGAAGCGTTTTAGCTTGGCGCTCAAGAGACACAGGAAAGAATTGAAGCTGGTGGTGGCAGCTCATTTCCATACGAGACTGGATTCGATTACTGGTAGTTCGTTTTTATTTGTCAATACGTGTTCAGAAGAAAGTAATCCGACTATAGATGAATATCTGTCTTATCGATTGACGTTTAACGAAGATAAAAGAGATAGTGTTGTTCTTTTTAATAAAGTATATCAGGGTATGGGCTATAATGGAAAAAATAGTCCAAATGATGGCTATATGGAAATAATCGCACTTACAGAAAGAGATTTTGATCGTTTGGTGAGTGATGTGATTAAGGAACAATTTCAGTTTGATGACTTGAAAAAATATGCTGTATGGAATTTGGCGGATTATGTAAAGGACGACACGATTTTCCACATACCTGGTGGACTGTCTGATTCACTTCCATTTGGATTATTAGAACCAGATGGTTCTTGTTCTCCTATATATGAAAATCAGGTGTTGGTGAAATCTTGCGATTATTCGGGAGATACAATAAATAATACTAGTGGGTACAATGCAAATGCAAATTTGTTTAAATTGACTTTTATTCCTAACATAAATTCTCGTTTTTATTCTGATTGGGATTCTCCTAATCCCGGTTGTCCAGATAAAGAGGACAAACGTTATCAAAGGGCTCTTTTTAACATGGTGTTTACAATCCCCAACTCCTATTGGGATGCTCCCCCCGGTATGGACAATCTCGTAAACCGCACAGTCCGTTTTGACCACACGAATAAGACAATCTTTGGTGATGGGAATAATGGCTACTGGAATGCTTTGCAAGGTAATTCAAATACTAGAAACGATGCTATGACGGGTTCTTATTACGATGGAAACAAATGGAAATACGACAGGACCTATGGCCTTTTGACTCCGTTTGAAGTCCAGTATTTGCCGATGTATCCAGCTTCGTTATTGGATGGCGGCTTAAATACATTCCTCTTTGCCGATGAAGATGCGCAGCACATGCAATCCGCTCGTTTTGACATGCAGTTCTTCGCACCCAAAGATGAACAGGACTATTTCAAGGCTGTTGCTGTAAACTCTTCGATAGACTCGAGTGGTTGCGATACTATGTTGACGAATGTTGGCTTCATGAGGTCAACCTCGTATGGCCGCAAATGTGTCGCTTCTGCTACGAGCAATGATTCAGCTGTTAAATCCACACCATTCTATTTGAAGGGACAGTCTGTAGAGTTCTATGTTGGCCGCAATATGGCGATATCGAGGGCGAAAACGGATACGAGCCGCAATGTGGATACTGTCGCTTATCCGGCAACTTTAAATTGGCGTACTCAGGTAACAGATTCATGCGTTGCTTCTGGACAAAAGTGGGATTTTGCAAGCAATGGTAGCACCGCTTGTTACAAATATTATGATTTGGCTTCACGTATTCACTACTATTATGGTGATTTCACGGACTCCGTATGGACTTTGAATTTTGTGCGTAGTGACGGTTTCATAAAGAATATGGTGAACACGCCCGCGATTGCTGTAGAAAAGCCTTTGGAAGGGCTGTTCAAGGATAGCCTTGATATTTCAAAATTTGGTAAAGATTCCGTTGAAATTTCTGTTGTTCCGTCTTCTCAAAATTATGATAAGGCGAACCATCGATTTGTCGTAAAAGTCGATACGGTTACGAAAATGCTCGGCATTCTCGCTCGTGACCATGTCGTAGCTTCGATAGATTCGCTAGACGTTGATTCAACAAAGGTTACTCATCGTGGTTCTGCGATAACTTTGTCCAGTAGAAAAGATACGCTTTATGTTCTGGCGGATTCTGTTGGTTATGATATTGTTTATCGTAAGTCCGAAGATACAGACACAACTGTAAAAGTTCCTGTGCGTCCTAATAAAGCAAAACTGCCGATAAATAATATTTTGGCTGCGGATAGTCATTATATAAATTATAATCAATGGGTGAAAAATGTTGTGGTAAATTCGGCTGTCTTGCAACAGTTAGATTCTAGTGACCATACGCATTTGAAAATTTCTGGCAATTATCCAGATTCTGTGGATATGTATGTGGAATTTAGGCCCGCCGATTCCATAAATGTCAAACGTCCGAAAGAACTCGTGGAAATTCGAGCGTACTTGAAAGATGGCGTAAATTATCAGTTGGCGTATTTGAACGGAAACGCCTTCTATGCCGTTCCTAACTCCATGTTGGAACCGAGATGGAAAGATTCAATCAAGGTTGATTCGAAAGGCTGGTATCGCTTGGGCTGGTTCGATGTGAACAAACTGCAAGGGAATACGCAATTCATGCTTTTGTGGGGTGATAAAAATAAAACTTCGTATAATTTTGCAAAATTTGATATGATTGTCGGTCGCTCGGTGGATGTATCGGACTACAAGACGGTCAAGTCCTTGTTCGAAGAAGTGAGCGTCACATTCCCGAAGAATTCGGTGGATACGGTTAAGGATGTTACCGTACGAACGATTGACGCGAAGGATTATTCGTTCGAGGTGTTCAACAACTTGGCGCTTAAGGGGCCGATTGTCGAAATTTTGCCGCATATGATATTTGCGGATTCCGTGCGGCCACGTATTCAGGTGAAGATAAGCTACGATGAAATGAAGGCTATGCGTGCGACTCCACAGACGGTAAGGCTATACAAGGTCGATACAACTGGCAAACGGTTTGTTCCGCTTCAAAATACGTTGTACGGGTTCTTGAAAGCGGATGGAAGTGCTGTCATGGAGGGCGCAGACACCTTAAAATGCGATGACCTCAATAAAATGACGAAGGTCCGTTGTGCCGGTGATAATATTGCGTGGGCGTACCTGTTCATTTCTGCCGAGACGCAAACATTCTCCGTGTTTACGGCGATGGATTCCGCCATTGCAGAAACTCCGAACTTCAGCGTGACTATTTTGCCAGAAATCGCCTCGACTGCAAACCGCACGGTCCGTGTAGATGGCATTTCGAGATACCGCTTGTATGTAGATGACGATTCGCTGTGGAATAATCGCGGCGATGCTACTCCGCCAGACACTCTCGCTTTTACTGCGGATTCCAACGGTTTTGCACAAATTGCTTTGCCTTCCCGTGGTAGCGCCGTTGATACCAGCTACGTGTTTGTGGTCGCGTTAAGCGAGCCTGATTCCTCGGGCGTTTCCGAAGAACTCCCTGCTGCTCCTGCAGTGGCTCGCGCTTTGACTGTGAATACCCAGTTCGCTTGCTCCGTCCCGTCCGATTCGCTGTGGCTCGGTCTCGATAACGGCTACATGGCATATGGCGCAAGCTGTACGCATCCGGGTTATGGTTTGGTGACGCTTTATCGGAATGGCCGCGTTGCTGCCGAAATCCGTGGCGAAATTCCCGATACGGTTATTTATGATGGTTCCAAGACTTCTGGCGAACCGCGAATAGGTAAAATCGACAAAGGCGTTTATGAATCCCGTTATGTCGGTGTTTCTATTCTTGGCATGGATATGCAGAAGGCAGGCCCGCGAGTCTATACGGATTCTGCACGTCCTGTCATCAGGAACTTCGACCTGCGGGATTCCTCCGAGGTTCTTGACCGTATCTTTACGGTGAGCGCAAAAGTGACGGATTCCGAATCGGGTGTCGCTCGCGTGATCGCAACGCCTGTGTTCGGTGATGATACGTTGCGTGTGATAAATTTACAGCCTGATTCGGCCGGTCATGTGTCCGCTAGCGTTCGTATTTCACGAAAGCAGCTTGCCGAGTGCTCGGGCTGCAATCTCGCTCTGAACATGCGCGTGGAAGATTACGGTCATAATTTCGCGGAGCAGAAATCCGTATCCGAAAAACTCTACCCGTATCCGACGGAACTTGCATTGTGGTACCCTGCGCGTGAAAGCGGCGGAAACTATGCTCACGAGTTTCTCGGTACAGGCCATGACCTTGAATTGTCGAACATGGGAAGCCCTTGGGGCAGCGATGTCGGGCTGTATTTCGGAAACAGGTTGGATCGTGCTGTTGGTAGCGGAATTGTTGATTTGGGCAGCACGAGTTCTTATTCATTTGAGGCTCGCGTTAAGCCGGGAAACCCCAACGATAATGCTTGGCATGAAATCCTTACTTTTAAGGGTGTAAATTCTCTTGACATTCGTCTTTTGCAGAATAAACGAGCCTTGAAGCTGGTCGAAGACATGCGTGGCTGGGAAACGGGTTCCATTTTGCCACCTATAAACAAGTCCTGGGTGCATGTTGTCGTGACTGTTGATTCGGCCCATGTTAAGTTCTATGTCGATGGTGAAATGAAAGCGGAAAAAACATCTGGAGTGTCTCAGGAACGCGAATTGGAAGGCCAGTTCTCCATGGGCAAAACTGGTAGTGAATCATCCTATATCGGAAACATTGCCGATATTCGCATGTATTCACGTGCGCTATCGGCTGTAGAGGCTGAAGAACTTTCGAAGCCTGTAACCGATGCTGGAGAAGTTTCCGATGTCATTGTCGTTGCAGTGAAGGATTTGGATGCCGTGAGCGGAATCTCGAATGAGTTCTCCTGCTCCGTGGCGGGTAACAAGTATCTTGTGTCAAGCGATTCGGCGATTCTTACGATGTCCGTGATTGTCGAAAATGCTGCGGACTACAATGTTGTTCTATACGCAAGGTCAGCGGTGGCGGGTGATAAACTTGTCCATGTCGGTGAATCAAATCTGCTGACGGGGACCGCCTCCGTTTCCAATACCTGGCGTGCGGTGACTGTTTCTGGTGTTTCCGTCCATCTCGCTGCGGGGACACATACGTTGACTCTGAAAGTTCCCGCTGGTATCCAGATTGGCGGAGTGGCACTCACGACCGCCAATATTCCGGCTTCGATGATTGCGTGGGGAGCAAGCGCTTCGGACAAGGTTGTTGGAATCGTGCTTGTCGATACGGCTCGAAAAGTAAAGTCCTACCTACGTTACGAAGGATACCCGGAAACATCGACGCTCCGTCCGCGAATCCGTTTGCGTAACATTTCCAATGAACCTGTGAACGGTTTCGCAGTCCGCTATTACTTCCGAGGAGAGGATGCTTCGCAGGCAGGGACAGAACGCTACTGGCCAAATTATGTGGCGACATCTCCGTCCGTGCATTCCGAGAGTGCCTACACAGGTTATGTGGAATGGAAGTTTACGGAAACGATTCCTGTTGCCGGAACAGTGTTCAATGGTGACGGGCCGCATTTCGGTCTCTTTAACTCAGGCAATGAGCCATGGGATGCGACGGATGACCCGTCCTTCGTGGACCCGAATTCTGGCATGGTCGCAAATATCGATGGTTTCTATGAAGATGCTGGCGTTGTCGTTCTCGACCTCGAAAACAATCTGATTGGCGGTTCTTGCGCCGAAATGGAAGATCCCGTGTCGCTTGAGACCAAGGTCCGTGTGCTCGCTGCCGATATGCGTGGCAACAATCAGGCGAGTGAAATTCACTTCAAGGTCGAAAATACGGGCAACGTCGTTTTGAAGAATTTTGACGTGCGTTACTACTTCTTCGTGGAAGAAGGCCTTGCGCCGGATTATGAAATCAACGACAAGTCCAAATGTACGTCGGCCTCGATGGAAAGCCTCGGTTCTGGTCGCTGGCAGGTGACTGTCCATTGCGACTCGTCGCTTGCCGCCGGCAAGACGTGGCAGAATCCGGTGAAGGTTGCCTTGCATTTGTCTGGATGGGCTAATATGTGGAACGCGAATGACGACCCGAGCCACGACAGTTTGGGGATGACGATGAGTATGGCTCATGGTATTTGTGTGTTCGACTCCACTGGTTACATGATTTACGGAAACACGCCTATATGGGCGCTGCCCGCTCCGGATGAAGTCAATCCCGAACTCGCCTATCATGTCGATTTCGGTTATCACGCTCCGGGCAATACCATCCCCGTGATCCGTACGCCTGAAGGACTCGTTATCACGATGGATAACTGGTCCTATGTGGAACTGAGTCTGGTGACGGCTTTGGGCACGCCTGTAAAATTTATCTTTAGCGGGACGCTCGCTCCGGGTGACCAGATTGTGCGAGTTGACTGGACGGGCATCGATATGAATAGGACTTACTTGATGCTCAAGGTGAACGGGGCTATCAAATCAACCAAGAAACTTTCATTGTTGTAAGGATCGAAATTATGAATAAAGTGGTTAAAATATTTACTATCGTCTCGTTTGCTGCGTTTCAGGTGCATGCACTGAGTCTCCAGACGGTCTTTGACAACCAAAAGAAATCCGCCTTCCCGGACACCTGTGAGATGCAGATGCGAACCACGGTGACGCTTCCCAATATGGCTCCTCAGGTGGTGAACATGGCCCTGCTTACCGCCGGTGAAAACAAGTCCATTACAACCATCAAGTCTAGCATGATGCAGATGGAGATGGTACAGAACAACGGCAAAATGAAGGTCACGGACTTGAAAACCGGAAAAAAACTCCCGGCGCAGAACATGCCCGCGCAGAATCCTGCCGATGTGAACAAGCAGATGGGTTCTCCCGAAGATTATAACAATCCTGTCGCGGAAGGAAACCTCTGGAAATTAACGCCCAAGGATTCGGCCAAGCCGACGCTTTACTATTCGCAGAAACATAAGCGTGTGATGAAGATGGATGTTGTTGTGAATGGAGCGAATTCTACTAGCGATTTTGAATACTGCGACAATTCCTGCCCGCTCCCAGGAACGCTAAAGAAGGTGACGATAAAAACGGTTGCTCCTCAAGGCGGTGAAAGCAATGTCGTTCTCGAAGTCGTGAAAGCGAAACAGAGACATCTTCTGCCGATGAAGATTTTTGATGTGGAATAAAGATAGGAGTATGGACAAAGTCTTGTCTTGGAGTGTGCAAACTCGTTTTTACTCCGCCCTTTTGCGTTGCGTGAGCGTCATGCCGTTGCTGCGGTAGTATTGGATGTCGGTGAGCACTTGACCGACCCAGTAATGCTTTTGTGGGTCCTTGCGCCAGTTTTCGAACTTGTTGCGGTGTTCGGTGTCGGGGTAGAATTGTGCGACGGCGTCGGCGAGCGTGGGCGATGTGGCGAGTGCTCTTTTGAGGCGGCGGGCGCCTATGTCAATTTGTTCTAAGCCTTTGCCTGTGTCCAGTGCCAAGAGTCCCGACGTGTTGTTTTTGCTCTGGTAGTTCATCTGGAATCCGGATGTGTGCTGGATGATGGACATGAGAACTGCTGGGTCTGTGCGTTCGCGGAGACATGCTTCGAGAACGGGGAGATTGCAGCGGTGTTCGTTGTCCCAGGGCTTTCCGAGGTAGGTGATTTTTAGGATGTGGTCTGTGTCGTTGGATTCTATGACGGATTCGTAACGGGGACCGAGATCGCGTTGTAGTGCCTTTATCAGACGGATGCCGCGATTCTTGAATTGCTTGTAGCCAATCATCTTTATCTGTAACGTACCCTTGATGGATTCGAGAATCGGTGTCGTGGGGTGGGTGACGATGAGGTTGTAGTTGCTCAAAAACGTGGGCAAGATATAGGCGAGTTCCGGGGCGGCACTGTCGAGATTGCAGTTCATGTCGATGATGAGTTCGCCTTGGTCGCAGAGCTTTAAAATGGCGGACGTGGTGTATTTTTGGTATTCCTGCTGCTCGTCGATGGTGGGGCGTGGTTCTTCTTCGGGGTGCGTGGCGTAGGCGGTTGCGATGGCTGCGATTCCGAGAACCCATGCGATGAGAATGAGCTTGACTTTAAGGCTTCTCCAGAGGATGCGAATGACTGCACGACCTTTTTGGGTCATGCAGATGCAGATGAACCCTATTATCGCAAGTGCTGTCCAGAGAAGAATTAAATTCATTGCGATTCCTTACCGAACGTTAATTCGTCTGTAGCCGAGCCCGACTTTGACGATGTATGCTCCGCGTGTTGGTACTTTTACGTAGGCATTCTTGTCGTTCAGCTCGCCGACGGAAAGTACTTGGCCCTTTATGTCCATGACTGCGTATTTTTTGGCGATGCTTGGCGCGGATTCGTCTAGGACGATTTCGAATTCGAACGCTCCGGTCATTCTGACGTAGAAGTCCGGGATTTCGTCGTTAGAAGTCTTTGCGCTGCTAGACGAAACTGCTTTGCTGGAACTTGAGCTCGTTTTTGCTTTCGTGGAACTGCTTGACGCAGGCTTGCTGGAGCTAGACTTGTCATTCTGGAGGCTCGAAGAGCTGATAGAATCCATTGAACTGCTTGATTTGGGTTTGCTTGAACTAGAGGCGATTTTTTGAGAGCTACTAGATGATTTTATCAGGGTCGAGGATGACGACTTGTCATTCTGGGAGCTCGAACTTGAATTGATAAATGTAATTGAAGTGCGAATCTTTAAATTTGATCCAGTTATATTGCGTTCTGCATAGAAAATATGGAATGGATATACATTGCCTTCTTTTAGTCCGAGTGTGTCTAGGTTTATTGCGCCTTCTATTTTGTCATGAATTCCCCCATAATCTAGAGCAAGTTTATTATTGATAAATATCCAAAAATCATCATCGCCAATGATTTCAAAAGATTGTCCCTTTGCATACTTGAATTGAGTTGAAATTTTCATCGCAAAGCTGTAGTTATGCATACACGTATCTAAGTGAAAACCAGAACCTGAATTGACCCAGCCTGGAACATTCCAGTCAAATTTCGGGTTCTTAATCGTCTTTGCCGAATCAAGGTAATCAAAATCATCTAGTGGGAAGAATCCTGGGCTTACAGGGTCATTGCAGTCTCCTGATTCATTTGTGTAATTCACATTCCAGAAACCTTCGTTATCTAGCGAGAATTCTATATCCTTGTGCGCAGAGTTTGTGTATTTGTTGCCTGCGGCATCCTTTGCAACCACTTGGGGAACAAACCACTTATCGATTTCATGGCCAGCAGCACACTTGTCCCAAGGATAGACGAGAGAATCTACACGAACGAGCTGCCCGTTTACGAGTGTATCGCGTACCATTTGCTTTATGATTCCGTATTGGCATGTGCTGTCGTTGCCAACCTTCGTATATTTGTTTCCTCCATAAACATTTCCAAAATCTATGTCAATGCTATCGTGATAAGATTCTCCAGCCCAGTCTAAAAGTAAGGCCGAAATTTTCATGCTTTGGAAATTAATCGCTGGTGATGAACTAGATTTTATGTTCGCAGAACTTGAACTAAATTTGTTTGAACTGCTGGATAGAGCGATGCTTGAACTAGAAATAGTTGTACTTGAAGATGGTTCGTTCACGTCTGTTAAATTTACCGTAATAGTTGCTGTAGCAGATGCTCCGGACGGATCTGTTGCAGAAACCTTGAATGTCCAGCTTGCTTTCGTTTCATAATCGAGCTTGCTTCCGTCTGCTATGACAAGTGAACTTGTGCTGCTCTTGAATGCAAACGGAATGCCCGAATCAATAACCTTATATGTCAAATTGTCTCCATCAATGTCTTTTGCGGTAACATTGCCCACAACCTTGGAGCTTGTCCAATCGACAATACCGCTTGTCGTTTTATTCTTTTCCGGGAGTTCAAAGGACTGATTATCAATCGTCGGAGCGTGGTTTTGGTTCTTTACATTAACGACTATCGTAAACTCAGCCGACGAAAGTGCACCTTTATTTCCCGATCTACCAGACCATTCTGTTGCGGCATTATCGGTAACAATGGCCTTAACGGTATAGGTGTACTTTGTATAATAACTGAACGTTTGAGATCCCTTTACCTTGACCTTGCCATCAGAAGTCAGCTCAAACTTTGCCGAAAAGTCTGCATAGCCAGTAGAGGTGCTAACCAAAGTAAACTTATAGGAGTCCTTACCGAGTTCGTTAGATACATCACTATTCGTTACAGAGCCAAGCACAAGATCCTTTCCAGGTTCTTCGGGAACAGTAAACGTGTATTTTGATTCTGTTGTCGGCTTGTCGTTGACCGGGACAACATTTACAGTAGCCGTGTATTCTATAGAAGTATTGTCGCCCGTTCCAGAACCAATCACTTGATACTTGAACGTTGTGTAATTATTGCCGAAGTCGTTTGCGGCAGGAGCATACGTCAGCTTGGTAAGATTGTCAACAGTAATTGTCTGTCCTTGGGTTACAGCAGTGCCGTTCAAGAGCAGAGAGCCTTTATCCGGTGTTGTGACAATTTTGACCGAAGCAAACGTTCTTGTAGAATGGACGAAGTTAAATTCGCTCGAAGAGAACGTATGCTTGCTATCTTCATCGACATTAACTACAAGTTCACTAGAAACTCTTGGATATTCATCGGAATCTGTAATATAAAGATTAAAGCCATGTGCAGCGTCGTAGTTGTCTTGAGAAACTTCAGCCCCCTTAACATTGGTAACTTTCAACCAAAGCTTTTCACCAATAGAACTTTCTTCAACAACACCATCAATAAAAGGTTTAATTTGAATTTTCTGATCCGAAACAAGATCCCCCTTTTTGATAGTAACTTTTATGTCATTATCAGTTCCGCATATAGGGAATATATAAGAATTATCTATAGTTACATCCTTTGCATCAGCAAACTGCCCTGTAACAGCCTTATTATTGAATTCAAAGCAATAATCAAACGTTACATCTTCTTCGCCATCATCTGAACTTAGACCAATGCCAATTTCATGCAACTTATTGTCTTCTTTGAATGTAGCATCCTTTTGGCTCAAAACAATTTTTGGAGTCCGTTTAATCGGAACAAACTTGAATCCATCTCCCTTAACTTCGTTACCAACTTTTAATGTTTTGGCCATAAGCTGGCCAGCAAAACTCATGTTACAAATAATATTAATAGTGCCAGAACTAACAATGGTTCCAACAATAGGATGGTAGTCCACGTTTGAGAATGTCACGTCACCATCAACATAAATAAGCAAATTGCCTTCGTATTCGCCACCACATTTAAATTCGCTCGTTTTTGAGTTACAACGATAGAACGATTCTCCAGTGTACTGTACGACAATATTCGGATGATTATCTGTTGAAAAGCTCTTCGTGAAAATACGAACAACTTGTCCCTTAGGCATCTTGATAATTACAGTGGCTTCTTGACCCATGCTAAATGAGTCAATGTACAAGTCATAAGGACCGCTCGACAAATCGACGGTTACAGTTCCATACTCCACGACACTGATGTTGTTGTAATTATTCGCAGGCTTATCCAATTTTGGAATGGTCAGGTCCGTTCTATACAAAGGAACGTCTGCACAACTGCCTGCGGTGTTTGTTCCCGAACATGTTGTCCCAGTGACCCTTCCTGCATTAGTAATGCCACTTCCAGTACGAACAGGGCCCGTCGTAAACGCCATGTTTCCCGTATTGTCCGCTTTGCCACCGACAATAATTGCACCGGCAATCTTAGCGTCGTTTCCAGTAGAAGTCAAACTACCGGCCGAACCGACCCATCCATCGGCTTTATCAAATACATTGTTGTTACCAAACGAAATTCCTGTTTGGCCCCACATTTTGTAGTTGGTTAGATAATTCCAATTATCAACATCGCTCGCAGTTGTGCCACCAAATGAAAGCGGTTCGATTCCAGCAGCTATCGACGATACTATGCCGAATAAAATCAAGGCAAATGTTTTAGAAATTAATTTGTTGAAATTCATGTTCTTTACTCGTGTTGATTTTATCGGATGTTAATTCGTCTGTAACTAAGCCCTAGCTTGACGACGTAGGCTCCGCGTGTTGGTACTTTTACGTAGGCATTCTTGTCGTTCAGCTCGCCGACGGAAAGCACTTGGCCCTTCATGTCCATGACGGCGTATTTTTTGGTAAGGCTCGGCACGGATTCGTCCAAGACGATTTCGAATTCGAACGGGCCAATCATTTTGACGTAGAAGTCCGGGATCTCGCCGTTAGAAGTCTTGGTGCTGCTAGACGAAACCGCTTTGCTGGAACTTGAGCTTGTTTTCGCTTTCGTGGAACTGCTAGACGCGGGCTTGCTGGAGCTGGATTTGTCATTCTGGAGGCTCGAAGAGCTGATAGAATCCATTGAAGTGCTTGATTTTGCCTTGTTTGAACTTGAGCTTGATTTCGCATTTGAGGAACTTGATTTTCCGCTCGCAGAACTGCTAGACGAGAGCTTGCTAGAGCTAGATTTTTTATTCTGGGTGCTTGAAGATTCCGGGTCTTGCCCGGAATGACGAGACGAACTGCTGGATGTTGTTTTGCCTGAACTGCTCAAGGTTTTTGCAGAACTAGAGCTTGATTTCGCGTTTGCGGAACTTGATTTTCCGCTCGTGGAACTGCTAGATAGATCTTTGATCGGGGTCGAGGATGACGAAGTGGCCTTAGTTGAGGATGATGACTTGTCATTCTGGAAGCTCGAAGAGCTGATAGAATCCATTGAACTGCTTGATTTTGGTTTGCTAGAACTAGAAACCTGTTTGCTAGAACTGGAAACAATTTTTTGAGAGCTACTTGATGATTTTATCGTGCTAGAACTAGATATTTTCGAGCTGCTTGACACTGCTTTGCTGGAGCTTGATTTAGGATTTGTGGATACTGTGTCGATGTTAGATTCTGGTGCGTTGAATTGAATATAGCGGCCCTCAAAATTAGATTCGAACCAAAGCGTTTTACCAGCAATTAATTGTCCTATAACATAGTTATAGTCGTAAATCTTGAAACGACCGCTTGTAATGTACGTTCCCTGAAGTTCCGTTTCCATGTCTGAATTCATCGGTTCCCAGTTGATATCCGCATTCGTATAGAACATCAAGTTGCCTACATAATTTGAATCGGCAACAATCGTCATCGTCATAGGATCTATGTTTTCCCAGGAATTTCCGTTCCATGTCGCGTCATCATTGACATAGACCACTTTAATTTTGGTATCGTTAGCCGAGTTTTGAATATTGATGCCATCTCTTGAAAAAATACGCGTCAAGCGGCCCGTCTTGCCGTTGGCATTCTGTTTTCTAGAAGGCATCAAAATGTAGAGTTTCTTGCCGGAGTGTCCGGAAAAATAAATATCCTCTACAAATTTATCATACCAAGTGTGGTTGTTTTCAATGTCTTTTTCTGTGATTGGAGGAATATGGATATATTGAGTCTCTCCATAAATATTTATTAATTTGACCGCAGGTTCCCATTCAATTCCGGTTTCATCCAAAACAGGGACTGAAAGCTTCCTGTCTGGCTGAGGCACGTAATCGGGGCAATCACTATAAGGACCATCAAGATCTAAGTTTGGCAAGCCAGGAAGTTCTCCTAAATTGGGATCTGTATAATCTTTATCCCAGTCTGCATAAATTTTACCACCAGCTTTATGAACGTTTGCAATGAAGCGACTTACAATTTCTGTGGTTCTGCCATAGGCTAGGTAAACTGGTCCTTCAAAGCAGTAAATTCCTTTGTAGCTTGTATTTGGGAAATTATAGAAGTCTGCAAGAATAAGTCGATTTGCACGAACAGGGCCTTTTAAGCTGTCGTGATCAGTGGCTCTATTCATTTGCAAATCGCCACCCGAAATAATCGGGCCACCCAATGTATGACCGCCATCGTTGATAATAATGTTGTTCTTGGCAGTTCCCGTGTAGCCAATTGTATCTTCAATTTTAAAATTGTGTTTATTGAGAACGATAGAATCGGTTCCCCAAAGCTTATACTTCATAAGCTCGTTCCAAAGACGTTGATTTTCGGTTTCGTCGGTAATTGCCGTATCGTTAACATAAAAATGCAACGGATCCGTCTTGACGAAAGTTGTGTTAGAAGAATCACTAGTTGAATCGTTTATTTTTACTGTTATCTTGAACTGGTTGGACATCAATGGGCCGGTAAGGGCTTTTGTTTGACCTGCTATGGAATCCTTTTCTGTAGCGGCGTTGTCCTTGACGGCTCCGTAAACAACATATTGCTTTTTTGTTTTATCCAATACCGCGTCGGATTTTACTTTGATTGTTGCGTTTTGGTTGCTCAATTTGACGATTTCGAACACACTTGCGAACTTCATGTAATCAGTGCCGTCAACCATCACTATCGAATAGGTGTATGTATCTACATTCCTTTCGTTTGCGACATCGATTACTTCAATTGCTCCTCCTCCTACAGTATTATCTTGTCTGTTTACTATGAAAACGACATCAGTGGCGGTGGGTTTATCGTTTACCGGAAAAACGTTAACGGTTGCCGTATATTCATTAGAAGTGTTATCTCCCGTTCCAGAACCGACAACTTTGTACTTAAATGTAGTGTACTTGTTGCCGAAATCATTTGCTGCCGCCTGATACGTCAGCTTGCTAAGATTTGCCTTGGCTATCGTTTGATTTTTTGTAACGGCCTTGCCGTCGTAAAGCAATGACCCTTTATTTGGGAGACTTGTGATGATAACAGAAGCAAATGTCTGTGTTGAGTGTTTGAAATTGAATTCGCTTGCGGTGAATGCATGTTTGACATCTTCATAGACGTTGACGACGAGTGCGCTGGAAACTGTTGGCAATGCATCGTTGCTGACAACAAAAATTTTGTACCCTTTATTATCTTCGTAATTAGATGCGAGTTGGGCTCCTTCAAGGTTTGAAATTTGGAGCCAAAAAGCTTCGTTCTCTTCGACATAGCCGTCCACCAAGGGCTTGATATAGACACCCGCTGCTTTGGTGTCGCCGGCTTTAATTGTAACTTTTTTAGATTCACTCTTATTGCATATCGGAAACTTGTGGCTGGTGTCGGCTGTACCGACATCTTGATAACCGGCGTAAACTCCTTGGACTCCGCTAGCAGAATAGAAATCAAAGCAATATTCGAATGAAACATCTGTTTCAGTAGGCTTGCTCAGGGCTAAATTAATTTGATTCCAAGTATCGCTTTCGGTGAATTTGTTTGCGTTACTTCCTGTGATGGAAAGCGTGGAAGGGGCATCTGAAATGGGCGAAGGGTAAATAAAGGACTTGAAGGCGCAGTTTTCTGCTAGGATTTCATTACCGACATCAAGTTCATTTGCAATCATTTGCCCTGCGAAAACCATATTGCGTCGCAAAGAGATTTTTCCGGTACTAACAATGGTCCCCATAATGGCTGAATTATCAGTATTTTCAAAAATAATATCAGAATCAACATATATCAACAAATTGCCTTCGTATTCGGTCTGCTTCAAATCGCCATTACCATAATTGACAACAATTTCAGGATGGGTTCCAAGTTTGAGTGCTTTTGTGAAAATACGGGTCGGTCGCCCTCCTTCGGGCATTTGAATAACAAGACGTGAGTCATCTCTAAAATTGATGGCGTTGAAGAAAATATCGCAAACACCAGTTCCGGAACATTTGGAATTCACATCAAGGATAGTTCGGCCACTGACATTAAATGAACCCGATAAAGTTGTTCCTTCCAATAATTGAGGTATTTCTAAGTTTGGGCGGATTTCAGGAACTTTGTCATAACTACAAGCACCTGATTGAATTGTTCCCTGACACACAGTGCCTCTATATCTAACAGAGATTTGTCCGTTAGAAGTTCGAATCGGCCCTGTTACAAGGTACATGAGTTTGTACGATGTAGTACTAGATGGTCCGATAATCGATCCTCCTACAATAATCGGACCGTCAATCCAGCCTCTCTCATCTGTGACCATATCGCCTTTTGCGGTACCTACCCAACCAAGTGTATCTGGATCAACATTTTCATAACCGCTAAAGTCGTTCTCGTTCGTCGAACGATTGTAAAGCTTCGGATTATAGATTTCATTTCTATTCCCGAAGCTAATTCCCTCGGTTCCCCAGAGCTTGAATTTCATCAGATAATGCCAGTTGTCTTCATCCGTATCGGTGTCGCCGAACGTGAACGGAGCAATGCTAGTCGCCGACATCGATGTTGCGATTCCGAATAAAATCAAGGCAAATGTTTCAGTAAATAATTTGTTGAATTTCATGCTTTTTACTCGTGTTAATTTTATCTGATGTTGACTCGTTGGTAGCTAAGCCCTAGCTTGACGATGTATGCTCCGCGATTCGGAACTTTTACGAGTGCGTTCTTTTCGCTCAATTCGCCGACGGAAAGCACTTGCCCATTCATGTCCATGACGGCGTATTTTTTTGCAAGGCTCGGTGCGGTCTCGTCCATGACGATTTCAAATTCGAACGGACCCGTCATTTTTACGTAGAAATCGGGTCGCTCGTTGCTTGCCTTGGAACTGCTAGACGAAACTGCTTTGGAATTTGACGAAGTTGCGGTGCTTGAATTGGATTTCGAAGTGCTTTTGCTGGAACTTGATTTTCCACTTGCAGAATAGCTCGACGTAGGTTTGTTTGTGCTGGAGCTTGTTTTGGCATTTGAAGAACTTGAAATAGAGAAATGAACATCTTCATGCTCGTTGGGAATGCTCTTGAGTGTCGTACGAATGTAGTAGCTCCCTGCGGGGAGCGCTTGCGAAATGGATTTTGTGTTAATCGTGAGCGTTGTGAAATTGTTAGAAATCGTGATGCCGCTATAGTAGGCGTTATCGAGTTTGTCAAGTTGTACGCCGGTTGTCGGAAGGTTGCCGCCGAACAAGGTAAACGTCGAGGGGCCGCGTTCCTGCTTGTTTGCGGAGTTTGCCGAGAAATCACAAGAGAGCGCGTTTTCATGGATTTTCTGCCAAACTTCTTTCTTGATGATCGTTGAATCCGTAGAGAGATCCTTGATTGTTATGTTGGATGGAATCTCCAAGTCGATGGATGTTCGCATCATGAAATTCGATTCGGAAGTATGGCGTTCGGCATAAAAAATGTGGAACGGGTAGTTGGCTCCTTCCGTAAGGCCGAGTGTATCCAAATCGACGGATCCAAAAACTTGAGCATGTTGGCCGCCGAGGTCCACGGCAAGTTTGTTGTTGATGAATACCCACACGTCATCGTCGCCAAAGAATTCAAAATACTGACCGGGGATATATTCGAACGAGGCTTGGATTTTCATCGTAAAGCCATAGTTGTGCCTTTTGCCACCACTGGAGAGGTTGTCGAAGAACGGGTTTTTGATAGTCTTTTCTTCGTCGAGATATTCAAAATCATCGAGCAAGAAGAGGCCGCCTTCGGGGCTCCTGTTGTCCTTCTGCCCCAGCCAGAAACCATCATTGTCAAGAGAAAATTCGATGGAGCGGCATGTAACGTTAGAATATTCTTTTCCATTTTTTGTGGCGACTACTTGAGGCAAAAACCATTGATTCAAATGCTCTGTAATTTTACAGTTTTCGGGGAAGTTCGTAGCACGGACGGGAACCCCGTTGGCTCCTAAAGTCGGTTCGACCATTCCTGCCGTATATCCTCTGTTTTTGGAATCCTTGGCGTTAGAGTTTCCACATCCGCTGGAGCCGAAGTCGTTGCTGGTTGCGTAAATGGGGCCAAAATCCGGGTCTTGGTCTTTTGCTCCATTGCCATAAGAGGTCGTAATGATTGTAGAATCGCGGCGGTCGGTTGTCGTCTTGATGGCGCCGTCGCCCTTGGTGCCGTGCAGCCAGTCAAACATCATCACGGGGAGTGTTTTGGTCGGGCAATCGCCCAAAATTCCCGGATAGTTCGCAGTAACATTCGGTGCACCGGCCTTGTTCGCCTTGACCCAAATTGTGTCAGCTTTTGCGACATCATCCAAAGAGAGCCAAATCGATTGTGTCGAGGGATTGATTTTGTTATAGACGTTGTCGCCTACGTAAGTGCTGCCGAAGGTCTGCTTGAAATAGACTTGGAATGAACCTTCAGGCGGAGCGATGCGGGCTTCGAACCATCCGCAATAGTTCCTTGCGGCTGTCATCTTCGCGGAATCGCCACCAGCGACATAAACGATAGCGGATGTGTTTGTCCATGGAGCGAAGAATCGGATGAGCTTTTGGTTGGCCTGGGTTGTGTTGGAATTGGTTTCTCCGCCGGAATTAGTTTCTCCACCATTTGAAGTTGTAGTCGGAGCTGTGATGGAATCTGGGCTGTTGGCCAGAGTCACCTCGTCATCGGCAATCGTAATGATGATATTGCTGGAAATCGAATCAGTTTCCTCAAAAGGTGAAATTGAACCTACGGAAGCATTGGCTCGACAAGTACTGGCCGTGTAAAAAGTCAATTTGGGGCTTTGGTCCGCTTCCATCGCCGCTTTCAGGTAAAAGGTTCCGTCTCCATAACTGCTAAGTGCGGAACATCTGCTAGCTTGCGTACGTCCCGCAATTCTTGTCTGGACTTGAAAGTAAAGACTTGTTCTGCTATTCTGTGAGGTCTCGTTTTTTATGAGAAAGCTGTACTCGCCAGCTATCGCCGTTGCAGCACCGATTAAAACTAAGGCAAAAGTTTTAATGCTTAATTTGTTACACTGCATATTTTCCCCATCTTACAAGAACCAATAGGAAATGTTCAACTGTCCTTGCCATGTCTTGGGGGAATCTTTGCTGTCACTTATGCGGGTCATGCCGAACACCATTCGCAAATTGAAGTCGAGAATAGACTTGCCGATGTTGCGTGTAATGCCGAGGCCTGTAGCGATGTCGAATTCAAACGCGTTTAATCCGCCATTGACTTCGTATGTTTCTGTGCCGAGAATGTTCGTAATTTTGGATTTGCTTTTTGCATAGACATTGAACGAAATCATCGGCCCTGCTTCAATGTAGAATGCGTTTGGAATTGTGGCGCGTGCGAGCAAAGGAATGTCGATGTTCAATTGCGATGCTGTATATTCGACTTCCAAATCAGATTTCTTGTCTGTTTTGTCTTTGCCGGTTAACGTAACGGTGAGGTTTGTCTTTCCGGTGCCCTGCCTAAAGGCGAGTCCAAGTTCTCCATGCAAGCCGAAATAAGGCGAGGCGATAAACAGTCCGCCAAAGCCCGCTTTGAATCCGATGCCCCAGAAGTTGCTTAAAAGGTCTTCGTCGCTATCGACTGTGTGCTTGTAACCGGTTTCGTTCTTGATGTTGTTCAGGCCGAAGTGGGAACTGTAGAAGTCGTTGTATATGACTCCTGCGACGATGCCGCCCCAGAAACTCTTGGCCTTGTTTTCGGTGGCTTCTTCTGCCGCTTTCTGTGCGCTTGGTGTTGCAACCGGCTTGGTTGCAACTTTTTTACCGTCGAGTTCGGCGTAAGCGACTTCTGCTTTTTGACGAGTCTCGTCTGCTTTTGTGGCGGCCGGCTTCTCTGTTAATTCGTATGTTTTCTTTACGACTTCATGGTACTTGATTTCGACGGGGATTTGTTCGCGTTTGCCCGCGTTCTCGATTTCGATTTTAGAGCAGAGCGGAACTTCGCCTGCGAACGGTGTTGCGCCGACATTGTTGCCGTCGATGAATACTGGAACGGCTTGCGGTGTGCCGTTCTTTACCACATCTAGTTCAAGGCCGCCAATGCCACGTACTAACGAATCCGATATGGTTGTTCTTTCGCCCTTTTGAATCATGACGTTGAGTTCGAGAGGGTTAAAGCAAGAGTGGGTGATGAGTACCGAATACAATCCCGGAGAAACTTCGTTCGCGCCCCAACGGGATTTCTGTCCGTTGATGGTTGCTGTTGCGGAACCTTGATTTTTGAGATTATTTGGAATTTTGGGAGCGATATTTATATAGCCTATGTTGGGAATGAGGTTGAGCATTATTTTTTGCTCGTTTTGGTTGACGTTTATTAGCGTGTCTAAATCTTCAAAACGTTCTTTTGAAATAACAAGTCTGTGTTCACCGGCTTCGAGTTGGATTTTGCAGGGTGTGTTCGTGCATTGGGGGAACGCCTTGCCGTCAAATGTCGGGATGGCTCCTGAAGGTGTTGTCTGGATTTCTACAATAAACTTCTTAGTTCCTTGGAACGAGAATGAGTTGTTCGTGCTGACGTATCCAATGCCGTTCAGTGCGTTGTTGCGGACTTTCTTGAAGAACGTTGGCGCTTGTTCCTTGATAATCTTTTCGACGTCTTCGACGTTTTCGCCTTTGCCGACGAAACTTGCGACGAGCTTGCTGCTTGCGGTTTCGTAAACTTCGGCGGTGATTGCCAACGCTTTACCGAATTGCGAAATGCGTGCTTGGGCGACGTAATCGGCTGCGATGTTTTTGCCGGTCTCGGCAAGGCAGCTGCCTTCGCAATCTTCGATGGCTTTTCCCGGCGGCAACATGACGTTGATATTTTCGCGTGTCATGATGGTCCAGTTCTGCTCGGCGGGCAGAATATAGACGGCTTGCGCTCGTAAGATGTCCGTCAAGTAGAGCCGCTCTTGCAATGTCAGCAAGTCTTTCGGGGCAAGCGTCTCTAGAACGGCCATGTATTTTGCGGAAAGTAAGCAGGGGAACAGTAATAAAAGTGTTACTGCGATGGAGCAAATTTTGTTCAAAGCAACCAACCTGTTATTGTTTTTATAACGAAAAAATATTAAGATAAATTTAATAAAAAAGAGATGTCCGGTCGGGGCCGGGCATGACGAATGCAAAGAAGACGCCCGCTCACTTTCGTGGCGGGCATGATAAAGAATACTGAAGCCATGGACCCTATCGTCTAGCGATTCCAGGGTGACAGGAGCGATTGGGATAAATTTTAGGACTTCTTTTCTTCTGGTGCAGCGGCTTTTGTTGCCAGTGTCGCTTGAGCCGCAGACTTGGAAGCTTGCGGCGATGGCGTGGCTGGTTTGGCCGCTGGAGCTGCCTGTGCTGCTGCGCCTTGGGCTTGTGCGGGCTGCTGTTTTGCTTGCTGTTGATTTTGTTGTTGCTTTTTCCCGAGCAGGTTCGGCGTTTTCAACATGTTCGTGAACGTGGAAATAATGTCGTTCGCCTGCTTGATGGTCTTGATTGTTTCTGCCGTGCGGTCGAATTGTGTCTTGATGGCCGTTTGGACATCATTGAACATTTGCGTAAAGCAGAACAAGTCATCCTTGGATTCGTTAAATTGTTTGTAAATGTTGCGGAGTGCGACCAAGTTCGCTGTTTCGCGGTCCATGGATTTCTTGATTTCGTCGTTCAGGATATCGCGATCGATTTTCTTTTGGTCGATAACTTCTGGCGCGTTTTCCATCAAGATGTATGTCGGGAGCGATGCGTAATCTTCGAACTTGTTTGTCGGAGTGATGTTCGCCTGATTGACTGCGCAGCGAAGCCCGCTAGTGCGAATTTGCGGGTCGATGGTGATGGTACAGTTGGAGGTACCGTGGTAATTGCAGAGCACGCGCTTTTCGACTTGACGGAGTTCGTTATACGGGTGGAAGTCTTTGTCGGTTTCAATATACTTGAGCGGTGCGTAGAGCGGCGCGGATTCGCCAGCGACCGTGATGCGGTACGCAAGGCATTTCTCTCCGTTGAATGGCTTTGTTTCGTACAAGTTGTTGGAACTGTGGACCAGATGATCTACTCGCATAAACAAGTCGTCGGCGTCATACGGCTTTTCGAGGAGACTTGGAGTGTTCTTGTACAGCTGTGCCATGAGGATGTCACGGTAACTTCCCGAAATAGCAGTGTTGGATGCGCTGCGACCCCAGATGGAGGTTCCGAGGAAGAAGGTGTCGATGAGTTTCGTCTCCGCTCTGCCGTTGAGGTACGCGATAGCCTTGACCATGTTCGAAAGGGCGAGCCACCTGCGGATAGAAACATATACGCCGTTCTTTGCACAAATTTCTGCGACTTTGCCGATAACATCAAGCGTATTGGGGGAGAGCGTCACTTTGCTGATGTCTTTGAGCCATTTGGCTTGTTCTTCTGTGCTGATGGCAATCTCTGGCGGAACGGTCACGCTGCTATTGCCAGTGTGAGTCTGGATGAGCTTGCAGAGTGCGTCTGACGAGATGTTTTCGGGCAACATGATGGTGAGCGTCACTTGATCGCTCACTTCGGAACGGCTCAGCACGGATTCCGGTTTTTGATCGCCCGTGATGATGATGGACGTGTTCGCCTTATCGTGGATGGCTATTTGGAGACTGTTCTTGCTCTGCTCGTCACCCGGAGTAAAGTTGTCGAAAATAATCAGGTTGAAATCGTTGATGTTTTCCGGGAGCTGTTTTTGCTTTTTGTCAATTCTTAAAATTTTTGCGTCCTTGAATGCGCTTGCGATTCGGCGAATCATGAGCGAACTTCCGCAGCCGGGACGGCCGTAAAGATAAAACGGTTCGTGGACGAGTGCCGTGAGGAACCCTAACTGCACATAGTATTCTCTTTCGGGAATGTTCTGTGTGATAATCTTGAGAATTTCGGAAAATCTTTGGCGCAAGCTCATATTATTTCTCCCTATTTCTGTAGGTATAAAAATACAATAAAAATGGGAAATGTGGAAAAAAAATCGCGGCAATTAGCCGCGATAGGTATTTGAATGGGATTAGCTTTAATCCGTTATATCCGTTTTCTTGCTGTCAATTTCTTCTTGGGTCATCTTGATGCAGCGAATCGGGTAATATGTTTCTCTGCTACTAGAAGAGGTGCTGAAATCAATGCTGAAATTCCAGAAATAAAAATACCTAGGGTAGATTTCTTTAAAAGATGTGGTGGTCCAATATCCTGCCAAGTCTTTTCCTATGGCGGGTGTTGCATTGAAACCGTATAAGTCATAACCGGTGTCGCCATTAGACCAACCATCTTGACTTTTCAGGTTTCGCCCTGCAATTCCGATTCCGCCTGCGTTTTTGCCAAGATTTTCGATATCGTCTTCATTGGGGATTCGCCAGCCTTCCGGGCAAATTCCCCTGATTATTTTCAATGCGTTGCAATTATAATCATCTTTGCATTCCTTGGCGTCGTCGGAATATATGGCCGCTGTATCGATGGCAGTGAGCCATGTGTACAATCGTCCAAAGGAATTGCAATATTTAGTGCTGTCTTTTTCTGTGGTATCGATTGGGCATTTGCTTTTGAATGATTCATCGTTATTGTCTAGTCTTAAGTTTTCTGCCATCCACGTTTGGTCCCCAATTTGGACGGTCTTGTAAATGTTGTTATCTCTAGAATCTTCGATGGTGCCATAGACATTATCGGGTTTAGAAATTTCTTTTTTGTCATCGTAGTTCATTATACAGCGGATGGAAAGAAAGTTAGTGCTCCCTGAAGTACTGTAAGAGAATCCTTCTGAAGTGTAGATATTGATGGATGATCCATATTTTTTATATATCGTCCACAATCTTAAATACTCCCCTTCTCCTTCAAATTTACTACTGTATGATTCTCCTGCTGGTAAAAGTGAAAAACCGAATTCATCAGTTCCTTCGCCTTTGTTCCAACCTTGCTTTGTTTTTAACTTTTGGGTTTGGTAACCGCCTATAAAATAAAGTAAATCATTCCATTCTATAATGCTGGGGATATGCCATCCTTCAGGACACATGCCTCTGGTAACTTTGCTTAGGTTGCATTCTGAATTAGGCAGGGTGCATTCTATGCTGTCTTTTGAAAAGGAACCTGCAGAATCTATGGCTGCAGCCCAGGAGTAAAGTCGTCCGTATTTTGTGCAGAAGGCGGTGTCATTTTGGTAGCATAAACTTCTTGCAGATTTGAAATTGTACGCAAAATTAAGGTTTTCTGCTATCCACACGCGGTTGTCTACGGTCGTAGTTTTATAAACATGACCGTCTCGGTCGTCCGTTAAAGTCTGGTTTATCGGGTCGTAACCATTTAAGATTGCGGGTTTGCTAGAACTGGAACTTTCTTCAGAAGAACTAGATTGAATTTGAGAAGAACTTGAAACTATGCTTGAAGAGCTTGAACTCGTTTGCGTTGCTATTGAAGAACTTGATTTGATTTCTGACGAGCTTGATTGAATAATCGAAGATGAACTCGATTTTTCTTCTGATGAGCTAGAAGATTCCTCGCTGATGGTATTTTCTATGCAACGGACGGAGAGCTTGATTTTTTTTGAATAGTCTTCATGGAATACATAATCGCTTACGCCATCGAATCTCCAGTTATAGGCGTTTTGGCTATCTAATTCCGTGGCGGACCAGAACAAAGCCCTATAACCCTTCTTTTGATGCTCGTCGAGCGTGTCGCGGTAACCTGTTGGGGAGGCCGCAAAGCCGTAAAAGTCCATTCCGTTTTCTCCAGTTTCCCAGCCAGAGGTGGTTTTCAACTGGAGCCCGGCTTGATCTACGCCGCCGACTTCGTTAAATAGAGTTTTCCACTCATTGTCGTTTGGAAGATGCCATCCTTCGGGACATGCTTTTTGGGCTTCTTCCCAGGTGTAGAAATACTTTTCATAATAAAGGTTTTCGGCCATCCAAGTTTGTTCGCCGATAGTTACCTTCTTGTATTCACGGTTGTTGCGGGAATCGGTAAACGATTCCAAAGATTCATAAATATTGTTGCCCTCTGCAGATGACGTGGATTCGGAACATGCCCAAAATGAGGTTGCAAGACCAAGTGGTAGTATCCATAAAATCTGTTTCATTTTTTACCTCTTTAGGCAACGGGCTGGTGCAAACTGAATATTGGCCATATAGCTACTTGCGGAATGGGTGTCAGCATCGAAATCGAATCTCGAGATTCCTCGGAAATCTGCTCCAAATATATCGGGAAAAGAATTTGTCCAGTAAAAAGCTGAGGCGGGCCCTTGAATTATACCAGAAAATTTATCATACCATCCCGTTCTTACGACATTGAATCCGTAAACGTCATTCCCCATGTATGTTGTGCTGGGCAGAGCATTGGTGTTGCATACGGTTTCTAGAATGCCCCATGGGTAAGTTGAAGAGAATTGTCTCATCAGATTGATATAGTCGTCAAAAACTGGCAGTTTCCATCCTGCGGGACACGCATTGGCAACTGCTTTCCCGGTGTAATAGCAGCCTATGACTGCAAGGGAGTCTGGGTCTTGGGGGCAGTAGATTTCGATGGATTTTGCAGTGTCTATGGGAACTTCGTATCTTAAATTTTCTGCCATCCATGTTTGATTATCAACTGTGATTGTTTTGTATGTTTGTCCGTCGCGTTCGTCGGTAAAAGTGCCGTGACCGATTCTAGCGGGATTGATATTTACGGGGCTGAAACTACTACTGCTTTTTTTTAAGCTAGAACTGCTTCGAACGCTAGAGCTACTGATTGCACTGGAACTACTTGGTGTGCTAGAACTACTGCTTCTTGCGCTAGAACTGCTTCGGACACTGGAACTGCTTCTTGCGCTGGAGCTGCTTTTTGCGCTCGAACTACTCCTGACACTAGAGCTACTTTTCGCGCTGGAACTGCTAGAGCGCATGGAACTGTAATAGAATGTCTTGCTGCCTTTGATGCATCGAACAGAAAACGCGTTGTTGCGATTGCC
>JAEEGG010005179.1_pt1 | contig 31151 bp, 21 predicted proteins | sample 9134161 | NCBI WGS metagenome assembly JAEEGG01 (sample SAMN16246543, study PRJNA631951) | gut metagenome | biome: gut microbiome; feature: rumen; material: CR-attached | host: Bos | place: Iran: Karaj | collected 2018-10
TAGAGGCAGCCCTCACTCATCATAAACCCTTTATATATCGGTCTTTCAAGCCAAATGAGTGAGGGGTGAGGGGTAAAACGACTTGCTTCTTGATGACAGCGTGCTTACTTCCCAAGGACAGCCTGCTTACTTCCTGCTGGTTGCGTGCTTACTTCCTGCTAACCGCCACTCTCCTTCCCGCTCTCGGCTCGACACTTCCCTACTCTCGGCCGCACAGCCGGTAGCTCTCCACCGTTCAGCCCGTAAGGTGACGAAAATATAAGAACTTACACTTTAAATGATAGAGAAGCGAGGTTCTCGGCAGCATTTTGCCAGAGAACCTCGCTTATATTCAATTAATAAATAGTACCCGTTTTAGTCTTCAAGCTCGATGGGCTTATACTTTGGCACGAGTGCCTTCATGATGCACCAACCGATGAGGTAGGCAACGGCACAGATGCAGAACACCACCATGTAAGCAGCGGGTTTGCCCTCGAAGCCGAAGAACGAGAAATTGGCACCCTGAGCAGCAGCCCAGTCGAAGAACTTACCAGAACCGAGGTTAATGCTCATAGAACCGATACCGCCAGCCATTGTACCCAAACCTACGATGGTACCAATGGTCGACTTGGGGAACATGTCGCCGATGGTCGAGAAGAGGTTGGCACTCCAGGCCTGATGACCAGCACCCAACAAACCAATCAGAATAGCGGGCCACCAAGCGCTGTAGGCGCCCATAGGCTGAGCAAACAGGCCCAATACAGGGAAGCAGGCGAAGATGAACATAGCACGCATACGGCCCAGATAAGGATTCATGCCCTTTTTGTCAACGAAGTACGTAGGCAGATAGCCTCCACCAATCGACAGAATGGTCACGATAGCATAGAGCGTGAAAATAAGCAAAATACCCATAGCAGAGTCGGAGGTGTAGCCATACTGGTCAGAGAAGTAGGCAGGAGCCCAGAACAGGAAGAACCACCAGACACCGTCCGTCATGAACTTACCCACGAGGAACGACCACGTCTGCTTGTAGGTGAAGCACTTGAAGAAAGGAATGGTCTTCTCCTCCTTCTGGTTGTCGCGATCCTGAGCCTCAGCAATGTCGTTGTCCTGCTCAATGTAGTTGAGCTCGGCCTGATTGACGCGAGGATTCTTGGCGGGTTTGTCGTAGAGCCAAGTCCACAGACCCATCCAGATGAAACCTAAGGCACCGATGATGATAAAGGCCATCTCCCAACCCCAGGCACGAGCCAGAAGAGGAATAGTAGCGGGAGCTGCCAACGCACCAACAGAGGCACCGCTGTTGAAGATAGAGGTAGAGAAAGCGCGGTCCTTCTTGGGGAAGTACTCGGCAGTAGCCTTGATGGCAGCTGGGAAGTTTCCTGCCTCACCGACAGCCAGAATCAAGCGGCACGAGAGGAACAGCCATACGGATATGGTGGCAATAGCCACAGCAGCATCACCAGTCAGCTGACCCAACTGAGCTACAGAGTCGTAGCCCTCAACGGTCATAGCCACCCAGCCGCAGCCAGCGTGCAGAACGGCACCCAGCGACCATACGAAGATAGCAATGAGGTAACCCTTCTTGGTGCCCATCCAGTCGATGAACTTACCGGCAAAGAGATTGGCAATAGCATAGAACAGCGAGAACATACCGGTAATGGTACCGTAGTCGCCATCGGTCCAGTGGAATTCGGGAGCAATAAAGTCCTTCCAGGTGAGAGACAGAACCTGACGGTCCATGTAGTTAATGGTGGTTGCCAGGAAGAGCAACGCACAGATGACCCAACGGAAATTGGACATCTTAGTTGTTTGAACTGCAGACATAGTTTTTATCGTTATTTCGTTTTTACGGAGTTATAAGTTACTTGATGTCAATGACGGGGATGTTGTCCTTGTCGTTATAGTAGAGGTTCTCGCCAGCCATACCCCAGATGAAGGTGTAGTAGTAGGTGCCAGCAGCAGCATGCATCGACCACTCAGGCGACATGATGGCCTGCTCGTTGTGGAGCCAAACGACGCGGGACTCTTCGGGCTGACCCATGATGTGACTGATAGTCTGAGCCTCGGGGAGGTTGAAGTAGTAGTAGGCCTCAATGCGACGACCGTGAGTGTGAGGGGGCATCGTATTCCAGGCAGCACCGGGATTCAGCTGTGTCAGACCCAGCTGCAACTGGCAGGGGCCTTCCTCGAGCACGTCGTTGACGATGAGCTTATAGACGGTGCGATTGTTACACTCCTCCAAGGAACCTACGGGACCCCAGACAGCAGCTTTCAACGAACCCTTACGACCATCGAGGGTAATCCACTGAGTCTTGAAATGCTGATGGGCAGTAGCCGAATTCAGATAGAACTTAGCAGGCTTCGAGGCATCCTTCGAACGGAATAGCACCTCCTTGTTGCAGTCGAGGGAGTTGCCTTTCTTGTCCTTGCCCAGATGACCACGACCGATGTAGAGAGCCTCCTTGGGCTGAAGGGGATACTCCTTGCCGTCGACAATGACCAGACCTTCGCCCTGACCACAGTTGACGATACCTATCTCACGATTGTAGAGGAAGTACTTGTCCTTAATGCCCGGATCGACATCGAGACCCAGTTCCCAGAAGTTCTCCAGTTTCAAATCCTTTGTGACAGGCATAGCACCACCGAAGATAAAACGGTCGTAGTGGCTGTAGGTGAGCAGGATGGAGTCGGGCGCCATCACCTTCTCCATAACGAAGCGCTCACGGAGCATCTTCGTGTCATAGTGCTTCACATCCTCAGGATGACAAGCCGTCTGGAAACGAACGTGCTGGGCACCGACAATGCGGTCGGCCTCCTGTGCATTGACGGACAGCGAGAGGGCCAATGCCCCAGCAATAGAAAGAATAGTCTTTTTCATCATGTTTTTTATTTATTATTATACATTCTTCTTATTTTCTGCGGCAATGCGCATACGGTTCCATACCACCATAGCAATGGTGATGATTGTCAGCACGCCAGCCCCAATCCACTTCAGGTAAGCCACACACTTATAGATAACCCATCCGAAGAGCGACGAGGCAAAGTCGAGGGCACCAGCCTGGAAGCCCTCAGGAATCTTGGCAGCAGGATCCTGTGTCTGGGCATATACGGTCTGTGCTGCTTGAGTGAAAGCAGGAGCCATATCGGTAACAAACCACAGGCCAATACCGACAGCGACAATACCGATTATCAAGGTCTTCACCACATTACCCTTCGTATAGGGCAACACCATCACGAAGACGTAGAACATACCAGCCAACGAGGCCAACGGCAGAAACTCGTTGCCAGGCAGGACAACAGCCATCAACAAGGCCAAGGGAATGAGAATCAACGAAGCGACGAGCGTCGTGGGATGACCAATCACCAATGCTGGCGACATGCCGATATACACCTTCTTGCCTGCCCATTTTTTCTGCACAACCTCTTGTGTCTTCTCTGCAATAGGCTTCAAACCGTCGATGAAGAGCTTCGTGATACGGGGAATGAGCTCCATCACGGCACCCATCGTTACACCCAAGAAGAGCACCTTTTTGATATCCAATTGAGCCACAGCACCAATCAAGGCTCCTACGATAACACCCAGCACGATAGGCTCGCCCAAGACACCAAACTTCTTTTTCAGACCTTCAGCATCAATATCAAGCTTCGAGAATCCGGGAATCTTATCCAAAAGCCAGTTAATGGCGATAGCAAAAGCCGTAAAGCTCTGACAGAAGGGCTGTGGGATGGAGATGCCGTCCATATCTTCATAATAACCCTGGAACTTGTCAGCTGTCAGGTCGGCCATCACCAATGTAATGATATAGCAAACGATAGCAGCGAAATAGCCCCATGCGAGACTCTCGCCCATCACGAAATAAGCTACAGCGCCGATGAAGGCAAAGTGCCAGTAGTTCCACAGGTCAATATTAACGGTACGGGTACAGCCCGTAATAAGCAGCAGGAAGTTGACACCCAGACAGATAGGGATGATGAGTGCGCCAACAGCCGTATTATAAGCCACTGCGGCAGCTGCAGGCCAACCCATATCGAACACGCCCAGTTGCAGGTTGTAGAGATTTGAAATCTCTGACAGCGGACTGCCGAAGTTGTTAGTCAGCAGTGCTGTAACAATACCCAGTCCCACAAAGCCGACACCCACATAGAGTCCCGACTTAAGTGATTTTCCAAACTTCATGCCTATACATAGGCCGATGATAGTAAATAGGATGGGCATCATGACCGAAGCACCCAAACTGATAATGTAACTAAATACTTGTTCCATTGTTGTAAATATCGATATTTTTTGTTCGTTTTAGCCTATTTGCTTGCAAAGGTAATAAAAAAAGAGCGAACGACGTGCATCTTTCACTCTTTTTCTTACTAAAACGTTTTCATTCAGTCTTGGAAATACACTTTCTTGACGCGATTCGACACGCTGGTGAGCACTTCGTAGGGGATGGTCTGCAACACATCGCTCAATACGGTAGCAGGCAGATGGTCGCCAAAAATCTCGACCATATCACCCTCATGGACATCAGGAATATCCGTCACGTCAATCATCGTCACATCCATACAGATATTGCCAACGTAAGGTGCTTTCTGTCCGTTCACCAAACAATAACAGGCCCCACGTCCCAAATGGCGGTTCAGTCCGTCGGCATAGCCAATAGGAATGGCGGCTATCACGCTGTCGCGCGTCAATACACCCTTACGACTGTAGCCGACCGTTTCTTCCTTGGGGACGTTGCGAAGCTGAAGAATGGTGGTCTTGAGGGTGGAGACGGGAGTTAGACTAGCACCTGACGCATTGGAATCTGTAGCGCGGGGGTCGTAGCCATAGAGGCCGAGACCGAGACGACACATATCCAACTGGCGTTCAGGGAAATGCTGGATAGCAGCACTATTGTCCATGTGGCGAAGAATCTTGTGACTGAAGGCTGCCTGTAGTTTCAGGCTGGCTTCGTCGAACTTACGGAACTGCATAGCCGAGAAGTTGTCAAAGTCGTCGCTATCGGAGCCCACAAAGTGTGAGAATACAGAACGTGGAATAATGGCGTTCTGTCCTTTCAGCCTGCGTATGACTTCATCGATATCCTTCTCCGGGTCGAAGCCCAAGCGGTGCATACCCGTATCCAGTTTGATATGTACGGGCCACCCCGTAATACCCTGTTGTTCAGCAGCATGAATAAGGGCATCCATCAGTCGGAACGAGTAGACCTCAGGCTCCAGGTCATAGTCGAACATCGTCTTAAATGCAGTCATCTCAGGGTTCATAATCATGATGTTCTGCGTAATACCGTTACGACGCAGGGTGACACCTTCGTCAGCCACAGCCACAGCCAGATAGTCAACACGATGTTCCTGCAAAGTCTTGGCCACCTCGACAGCACCAGCTCCGTAGGCATCGGCCTTCACCATACAGACGAGCTTGGTTTCGGGCTTCAGGAACGAACGGTAGTAGTTCAGATTATCCACCACAGCATTGAGGTTCACCTCCAGAATGGTTTCGTGAACCTTCTGTTCCAGGCGTTCCGTAATGCGGTCAAAGCCAAACGGACGGGCACCCTTAATCAGGATGACCTCGTCGTGAAGTTGGTGTAGCAGGTCGCTTTGCAGGAAAGCCTCAGTGGTATCGAAGAAGGATTGCTCGCCAAGGGTAAAGACGCTTCGTTGAGCAGCAATATTGGGCCCAATACCTATCAAGCGTTTCACGCCACGTTCCATACACAGGCCGTTAACCTCCCGATAGAGTTCATCGTCGCTACGACCACTTTGGTATATGTCGCTGAGTATCAGTGTACGTTGCGTCTCCTCACGACGCGCCATGAAGTCAAGAGCGATATCCAGTGAGTTGACATCCGAGTTATACGAGTCGTTAATCAGCGTACAGCCGTGCTGTCCCTCCTTCACTTCCAAACGCATGGCCACAGGTTCCAGATGTGCCATTCGCTCAGCCAGCTGGTCGGGCGTGACTCCTAAGTACAACGCAACGGCAGCACAGGCAAACGAGCACTGTAACGAGGCCTCATCGAAGAAAGGAAGCGTGTATTGTCCGCGCGTTCCTTTATAAATATAGGAAATCTGACTCTTGGCACTTGGCTCTTGGCTGTTAGCTAAAGGCCTATTGCTAACCACTTCAATATAGAGCGGTGACGACTGATTGTCGCGGCTCCACCCTATCTTCTCACCCTTAAAACCAGAACGGCGGATACAGCGCGAGATGATGTCGTCGTCACTGTTGTAAGCTATGACCTTGGCATCTTCAAAGAGTCGCATTTTCTCCATACATTTCTCCTCAAGCGATCGGAAATTCTCTTGATGGGCAGCGCCCAACGACGTGAGCACACCGATAGTGGGCTGGATGATGTCGCGCAAAGCCTCCATCTCCCCCATCTGACTGATACCCGCCTCAAAGAGGCCTATCTCCGTCTGTTCGTTGAGCAACCACACGGAAAGGGGCACGCCAATCTGCGAGTTGAAGCTCTTAGGCGAACGAGTCACCGCAAACTGAGGCGAGAGCAACTGATAGAGCCACTCTTTGACCATTGTCTTGCCGTTGCTGCCCGTCAGCCCGACGATGGGAATATCGAATTCGTCACGATGACGTTCAGCCAACCGTTGCAAAGCCGCCAAGGGTGAAGGCACCACGAGGAAGTTGGCATCAGCATAAAGACCCGCAGTTGACCCTGTGGGCACAGCGGTGACGACAAAGTTGCGGACACCACGACGGTAGAGGTCGTCAATATAGCGATGACCATCGTTGCGGGCGGTCTTCAAGGCAAAAAACAGCGTCTCCTCAGGGAAACAGAGTGAGCGGCTGTCCGTCAGCAGCCACCCTATCTGCGCATCGGCCGTACCGACACGTCGCGCTCCTATGAGCGTCGTAATTTTTTCTATCGTATAATTCATGCTATAAAGTTACTGTATTTTTTTCTTAACTCCTCTACTTTTAACAATGTTTTATCCATAAAGGCATGATATTCCTCCGACTCCGGATTGAACGGCTTGTGAGCCAACGCCTGTTTCAAGGGTCCCCACTCCTTCAGGAAATCCTTTGCCTCTACAGAGAAATAACAGTCTACGAGACGTTCCCAGATGTAGTCGACAGCCTGCTGCGAGGGGTGTAGCATGTCGGAAGCATAGAAACGGTAGTCGCGAAGCTCGTCCATCAGGATTTCGTAGGAGGGGAAGTAGGCACAGGTGTCAGCGGGAGAACCGCTGACCACAACTTGTACGGCGAGAAGAAGGGTGGCCTTCGATAGTTGGCTCTCATGATAGCCGTATTTGCGATAGCGGATGGGGCTGACCGTCATCACCACCCTCACCTCAGGATTCTTTTCTCGCAGACGGGCGATAGCTTGTTGCAAGTAGTCGGCACAGACGTCAACGGAGAGTTCTTCTTCCTGAAACAGAGCGGCAGGCCGTTTCTCGCAGTTATCGACTATCTCACCCGTAGCCTTCAGCCGATAGACGTGATTGGTGCCTAAGGTGATGAATACGGTACGAGGTTCTCCCTCGTACTTTTCAATCGTATGAAGCACCGAGGCAGGATTATACATCGTACCATAAGGATTGATGGTAACAGAAAAACCCTCTTCCTTGAAACGTTGTCCTATAGCATCGGCAAAGCAGGACCCCACGAAAAGCATCTTTTCGCAGGGCTCTATCTCAAACGCTGGCTTCGGAATATTGACAATTGTTCGGAATTCCATCTCACTTCTTACTTCTTACGTCTTACTTCTTACCTCTTACTTCTTACCTCTTACTTCTTACATCATCCATCTAACTTCTACTCACTTGCAGGCCAATCTTCGAGAGGGTCATATCCACGAAGCGGGCATTGGGATTAGGCTGTGCCTGATTGATGATTTGTTTGATGCGGGCTGCCGCCTCAGGGTCTTTGGCCACCATATACAGATAACCGCCACCACCGGCACCAGGCAGCTTATAACCCAGACAGAGGTCGTCGATGAGTGCTGTGATACGCTGCACACTCTCAGGATTAGTACCGCTGTCTATCTGCTGATTCTGTTGCCACGTCTTTCTCACCAGTTGTCCATACATCTCAAAGTCCTGTCGCTGAATGGCCTCGTACATGTCAATGGCATGAGCCTTCATAGCACGCAACTGGCGCAGTTCACCGCCATGATTGAGGAACATACGGCGCACGATTTCTGCCAGAATGGTTTTGGCCGTACGCGTGATGCCTGTATAATATAAGAGGTGGCACTGTGCATACTCCGGCTGCATAAACAGACTGTCGGGCAACCAGCGCACCTGCGGATTCTGGTCGAAGCCGCGCTGTGTCTGCAGCAGTTTGACGCCTCCCAGTACCCCACCGAACTGATCCTGCCAACCGCCTCCGGTGGTCAGCAACTGTTCGAGCACCAGCGTCCGCCGCCCTATCTCGTTCTTGTCCCACGCCAACGAACAGAAGTCGCTGACGGCTCCCAGCACCGTAGAGGCCAGGATACTGCTTGTTCCCAGTCCGCTACCTGCAGGGATGGCCGACAACAGCGTCAGCTCAATACCACAGCCAAAGGCCTCCAACTGCTCACGCAGCGTCTTGTAGCTTTCTTCGCAGAAGTCGGGCAGGAATCCCGCCAATGCAAGGGCAGCCTTGGGAATAGAGAATGGCGAGCCCACCTTATTATATGCTGCCAACTGCTCGAAGGTTTCTATGACCTCAATAGCGCCCAAGTCGATACTACGCAGGACGATATGCGGTTCACGACACGGTTTGACGTAAGCCTGCAACGGAGGCTGGCCATTCAACTCTATGGCAATATTCACTACCGAGCCGCCTTCCATCAGACAGTAGGGCGGCGTGTCCGTCCAACCGCCAGCCAAGTCGATACGCACAGGCGAACGGCTCCAGACTATCTGGTCAGAATGGACGTTCTTTCGAGGAGCGACAAAGGAGGAAGGAGGAAGGAGAAGACCACTACGCAAGAGGGCAAAGGCACTATTGCTGTCGCCACGGAACATGGCATCATGGATACGTGTCATCAGCGGCGCATCCTTCGCAATGGGTTCCGGCATGGGAAGTTGCATATCGCTGAATTCACGGGCAGCGTCGTCCAAGTCAAGCTGATAGAATACCGAATGCTGCCAGTTTTTGGCCAGCGCGGGCCAGTTCTTACTGCGGAAGTCGCGACGCTGGGCAAACAGCCTGCGCAGATTGGCACGCTCAGCCAGTTCGTTGCTGTTCACCGCCTCGTCAATACGGTAACGGCGCACCTCATAGTCTTTCTCGCCCACAGGCACCACATCGATACACTCGCCGGGCTCCAGCGTGATGTCCCAATCGTTTTCTGGCACACCCGTTACCACGTTGTCGTGGGTCAGCGTCCAGCGTGGACCGACGAAGCTGTTCTCCACCCAGATGTTATAGTTCTGCTCCGTAAACTTGTAGTGCATGACGGAATTCTGCGTAAAGATGCTGGGATGCGGTTTCCGGTCGATGTGCATAATGCTGCGCTGGTCGTTCACGATATTCTGAATGGCCAGAGTCGAGCTAATCATCTCGCGTGAGGTACCAAAATGGTAGAACTCGCCACCCGGCAGAGGGACAATGGCTACCGACAGTTCCTTGAGTTCAGGGTCGTCAATAGTCGGTTCTGTGCCTAACGCACAGCCGAACTCGGAGTAGAGGTCGTATTCTTTGAGGCCGATGGCCAAACCATCGGCAACAGTGCTTCGCTTCTCCAACAGGCGGACGGCACGGTCGCTGAGCATCCAAATGCCGATATCCGTCAGATAGAAATGGTCTTTCAACAGGTCGGCGAGACGTTCGGGCGAAGGTTTCTGCAGCATCTGCTTCAGCACGTTAGGCGTACGTCGGTCGCTGACAAACACACCATGATTCTTCGCTATCGAGGCGTCGAGCCACAGACCATAGCACACCACATCGGCATCAGGGATGTCGCCAATGCACTCGGCAGCACGGATATACACGTCGCCACTGACAATCATCGTCGTCAGGCGCTCAGGCGCCTGCTCCATCATGCGCTCATAGAGTGGCAGCTGCAGGTCGAGCAATGTCTGCGACAGACGCTGGCCACGCTCCCAACGGAACACGGGAATGGGCGTCAGTACCTTGCCGCTGATAGCATACGAGGGCAACCGCTTGCTCTGTCCACCGGCATGTAGCACGATACAACGCTCACCGTTCAACCAGTCGTGGGCTTGCTGCAGGAGCCAGGTGGTTCCCCCACCCGACCCCAAGCGGTGTCCTATCGGGTCGCACGTACAGAAATACTCGTCGCGGGAGAGTCCCGTCACGTCGTGGAAACAATCCACCAGATTTGGTGGCAGAGAAAGCAACTTTTTCATCTTTTTCATATATTTGTGTGCAAAGTTACAAAAAAGTTTAGAGTTTAGAGTTTAGAGTTTAGAGAAAATTTGTATCTTTGCAGCAAAAATAACAAAATCTTACAAATCTATGAAACTATTAGAGAACTTTGCTCCAAAAGAGGAACAGCAAGGGAATTTTACTACGACGCTGGTATTAATCCTCGTATGCTTTGCCCTTTGGGGATTCACCAATGACATAGCTGGTGTGATGGCTAGTGCCTTCTCCCGCATCTTCGCACTGGACGTGGCGCAGGCCTCTATGGTTAATGTGGCCAGCTTCATGGGCTATCTGGTGTTTGCCATTCCCGCAGCCATTTTCATACAGCACTATTCGTACAAGAAGGGCGTCATCCTGAGTCTGGTCGTTTATGCCATTGGCATCCTTCTGCTACTGCCGGCAAAGGTATGGGGCGTGTTTCCGGGTTTCCTGCTGTCATACTTCATCATGACGTGCGGTTCGGCAGCATTAGAGACTTGCTGCCATCCGTTAGTCTATAAGATGGGAGAAGAAGACAAGGGCATCTTCCGTCTGAACCTCGCACAGTCTTTCAATGCCTTAGGCGCCTGTATCGGCATTCTTGTGGCTATCACCGCCATCACCGAGAGAGTGAGCAAGATACCCAAGGAGATAAGGTTGGAAATGCCGAAGACGCAGTTTGAAATTCTCAAGCAGAGCGACCTGAGCACCATCATACAGCCCTACCTCTATGTGGCAGCAGCCATTTTTTTACTCATCACACTGATTGCGGTGACCAAATTTTACATCCACCGCCAAGAGAAAGAAGATACCGTGCTGGAGGCATCCTTTAAGAAGCTGCTACATTTCCGCAACTATTGGGAAGGGGTAACGGCACAGTTCTTCTACATCGGTGCGCAGGTATGCGTCTTTACCTATATCATTGTCTATGGCAAGCACCTCTTCATGCAAGAAGGCATACAGGAAATGGATGCCGAAGTACTGGCCTCCCGCTACTACATGATAGCTATGTTACTATTTGCCGCCATGCGTTTCCTTTGTACGTGGCTGCTGAAGTTCATAGCACCAGGCCGTCTGCTTTCCGTGATGGCTATCATGTGCGTGGCCAGCATCTTGGGCAGCATGGTGTTCACTGACCGCAACGGACTCTACTGTTTGCTGATAGCCTGTGCCACCATGTCTATGATGTTCCCAACCATTTACGGTATGGCCCTGCGTAACGTGGGCGACAACGTCAATTATGCCAGTGCCGGACTCACGATGACCGTATTCGCGGGTGCGGTATTTCCGCTCATACAGGCCGCTATCATCGAATGGGGAAAGGATATCTTGGGGCTGTCGGCCGTCAATTTATCCTTTATCGTGCCGCTCGTTTGCATGACTGTCGTCATCTACTATGGACATAGCGGCTACGTCCGCCACCACATCACGCACGACTACGAATCATGACTTGCGGCGTCTGACATACACGGCAATCAGGTAGAGTATCGCCAACAGCAGCACGACATAGGCCACATACGCCACCGTTTCCGTGCGTTTGATGGACTTGGGGAAGAAGCTCAGAACCACCTCATGTTTGCCGGGCTTCACCTGCAAGGCACGCAGCACGTAATCCACGCGGCCCAGCTCCTGTTCTACGCCGTCCACCGTAGCCGTCCAGCCGGGATAGTATATCTCTGAGAACACGATGACACCACCCTTGCCCGAGCTCACCTCGTAGGACAGCTTGTTGGGCTCATAGGCAGTCAGTCGTACCACGCTGTTCGTATCCTGCGCCACAGCCTCACCCAGTTGCTGGCTGAACTTCTTGTCGGCAACAGCCTCATGGCGCAATGCCAGCTTACCCGTCATGTCCAGCTCCTGATTGGCATTGTCCACATAGTGAACCTTGTCCACAAACCACGCATTACCGTACGTATAAGGATTCTCCAAAGGCACCGAACGGCCACCCTGCAGGGGCAGGATGAAGTACTTTGTATTTAGCATGTTCAGCACGGGGAATATCGAGTCACCGTTCACCTGCGTCATGTCGCCGGCAGCCTGACTCAGCGCACCATAGAGGTTCGACATTTCAGGATGTATATACGCGTCTATCAGTTCCTGATAGCGGCGCAGCTTGGCAGCATGGTAGCCACCGATGCTCTTCACGTAGTACGACGTCTCGTTCTCGTTGAAGGTGTTCGTTGCCAGATTCAGCACACGATAGTCCAGCGATTTGTCCTGCAGGATATGGTCGATGGCCTCCGACTTCTCGATGGGTGCCTCACGCATGCTCTTCGACACAAACATACCATCGTTCAGGTAGCGCTTGTTCACCGTCCACATATCTACCAGACACAGCACCAGAATGATGCCGATGCCGTACTCTTTCTTCAACTTACCCATCATAACAGCCAGCAACAAGCCTGTGCCCACCAGAATGATGTAGAACGAACGTAGCGCATCCGACGTGAACACCGCCGTACGCATCTCCGTCAGGTTGTTCAGCAGCGGCATCAACTGGTCAGCGGGAATCTGACTCATAGCCTGCATCTCGCTCTGGCTCACGAAGTCCGAGAAGAACACCTTCGGCATCAGCGAGAACAGCAGGGCTATACCACCCGTCAACAGGAATGAAATACCAACAAACTTCATCCGCTGTTTCATCTTTTCAGGCTCGTCCAACAGCTGCTTCAATGCCAGCATAGCCAGCAAGGGTATCGTAAACTCGGCCACAACCAGTATCGAGGCCACCGTACGGAACTTGGAATACATCGGCACATAGTCGATGAAGAAGTCGGTGAACGGCATGAAATTACGGCCCCACGACAACAGGATGGAGAGTATCGTCGCCACCAGCAGCGCCCACTTCATCGGTCCCTTTACGATGAACAGACCCAGCACAAACAGCATCAGCACAAAGGCGCCCACATACACCGGACCCGCCGTCATGGGCTGGTTGCCCCAATACTGTCCCAGCTGCTGGTAGATGCCCACATAGTTCGGGTCAGCCTTCGCCATAGCCGTCTTGTTTTCAGCCAACGACACGGAGGCACCACCCTTCGTATTCGGCACCAACAGCGTCCACGTCTCGTCAATACCGTAGCTCCACTGCGTGATATAGTCGCGATCCAGTCCGCTCGACGTCTGGTTGTCGCTGTTCTTCTTCACCAGCTCACTCTTGCCGCGCATCGTCTCCTGCCCGTACTCCCACGTATGGTAGAGGTTCGACAGGTTCAGACACACCGCTATCAGCGCCGCTACTACGCAAACGCCCGTAGCTTTCAGCAGGTGCATATACGCCTTCTGGCGCAGACCGTCAATCACGAATGCCAGCACCATCAGCAGTATCACAATCAGGTAATAGTACGTCATCTGCACATGATTGGCCAGAATCTCCAAGGCGCCAAACAGTGCCGTCACCACCAGTCCCCACAGATATTTACCCCTATATGCCAGCACGATACCGCCAATCATCGGAGGCAGATAGGCCAGCGCCATCACCTTCCACAGGTGTCCTGCGGCAATGATGATGAAGAAATAGCTCGAGAACGCCCATATCACAGCACCCAGCGTAGCCAGATACTGACGGAAGTCGAAAGCCCTCAGCAGGATGTAGAAGCCCAACAGATAGGCAAACACAAACCACACATTCTCCGGTAACCACAGATGATAAGCCGACTCCACTTTCGACAGCGGCTGCATACTCTTGTACGACGGTGCCAGCTGATACGTCGGCATTCCGCCAAACAGCGAGTTCGTCCAACGGGTATATTCACCTGTACGCTGATGATACTCAGAAGCCTCCTGTCCTGCACCTCGTCCTGCCGACGAGTCGTGCCGATACAGAATGCGTCCCTCGATATCGGCGGGGAAGAAATAGGCAAACGAAATCACTGCAAACAGCACCACTGCCAACACATCAGGCAGCCAAATCTTCAAATTTTTCATACCATACTAAATAATTTGGGTGCAAAGGTACACATTATTATTTATATAGCAAAAAAACAACCCACTTTTTCTACATTATGTGGGGAAGGATATGGGACGATTTATGGTTTCCTTTCGCTACATTAATGGTGTTTTCAAGATTGATTGGCTTAATCTTTTATCTCAATTATAGAGAGAACATGATACCGAAGTACTGAATACCGACTGATAACCCGTTAAAGATTGTTATCGCGCCAAAATCATGCCAATTTGCAGCATAGAAGAAACCCAAGCTATTGAATATCAATAACTTGGATTTTCATTCTGTCGGGATTACTGGACTCGAACCAGCGACCTCGCGCCCCCCAGACGTGTGCGCTACCAACTGCGCTAAATCCCGATCCTTATAAAGCTTAGCACTGGACTTTTCGTCGAATGCGGGTGCAAAGGTACTAAGTTTTTTTGATTCCTGCAAATTTTTGGGCTCTTTTTTGTGAATTCTTTTATATTTCGTGATTTTTCTTGGTCTTTCACCAAATATTTCGTACCTTCGCACGTTATTTATTAAGAAGTAAGAGCTAAGAGCTAAGAGAAGATATATGCAATACGAGATAAAAGCACCGAGCGTGCTGCGCCACACCGCCAAGCTGCCTGCGTCGAAAAGCATCAGCAACAGGGTGCTGGTGATTCATGCGCTGACGGGTGGACAGACGTTGCCGAGCAATCTGTCGGACTGTGACGATACGGAAGTGATTGTAGAGGCACTGAACAATAATCCCTACGAGATTAACATCAAGGCAGCCGGTACGGCCATGCGTTTCATGACGGCTTATCTGGCTGTCAAGGACGGCGAGGAGCACGTGCTGACGGGTACGGAGCGTATGCGCCACCGTCCAATCAACATATTGGTGGACGCCTTGCGCAAGCTGGGTGCCCAGATAGAATATGCCGGCGAGACGGGTTTTCCGCCTTTGCGCATCAAAGGGTGCAAGCTGGAAGGCGGTCTGCTGGAGGTGGCAGGCAACATCAGTTCGCAATTTATTTCAGCATTGCTGATGATTGGTCCGCAGCTGAAGAACGGACTGACGCTGCACATGACGGGTGACGTCATATCGCGACCCTACATCGACCTGACACTATGGACAATGCGCGAGTTTGGCGCTGATGCCGACTGGAGCGACTTCGACACCATCGTCGTGAAGCCGCAGCCCTACAAGGACCGCCCGTATCTGACGGAGAACGACTGGAGTGCGGCGTCGTACTGGTATGAGATGATGGCGCTGACGGACAATCTGGACGACGAAATCAAGCTGGAAGGACTGATGGACGGCTCGAAGCAGGGCGACTCGCAGGTACGTTACCTGTTCAGCCTGCTGGGGGTGAAGACCATCTTTGCCTCGAAGCAACCGGGCAAGCCGACGACCGTGACGCTGAAGCATTCAGGCCGCTGTGTGCCCCGTCTGGAGTATAATTTCGTCAACTGTCCGGATTTGGCGCAGACCTTCGTGGTGTGCTGTGCGCTACTGAACGTGCCCTTCCACTTTACAGGACTCTCGACGCTGAAAATCAAGGAGACCGACCGCATTGAGGCCATGAAGAAGGAGATGAGGAAACTGGGCTACGTGGTGCGCAGCGTCAACAACAACGAGCTGATATGGGACGGAGAACTGTGCGAGCCACAGCTGGAGGTTGGTATCGACACCTACGAAGACCACCGCATGGCGCTGTCGTTTGCCCCAGCCGCCCTGCGTTTCGAGCGGGTGCGCATTAACAACCCACAGGTGGTGACGAAGTCGTATCCGTACTTTTGGGACGATTTGCGCGCAGCGCAGTTTTCTGTTGAGAGTTTATAGTTGAGAGTTTATTGTTTACAGTTTATAGTTTATAGTTTACAGTTTATAGTTTATAGATGCAATTTCTGCTGATAGTCGTCATATCGCTGGTTGCCTTGGGCGCCGTTGCTGCCATCTTCTCGATGGGTGGCAAGGACGAGCCTATCGTGACGAAGGAGGGCGACTGTGCGTCGTGCAGCAGCAGAACGGAATGTAAGCTGGCGGAATTGAAGGAAGAAGGAAGAAGGAAGAAGGAAGAGGGATGCCACACTCAGACCAAAGGTCAGAGATGGAAGATGGATGATGGAAGATGTAAGAGTCTTCCCGTTCTACTTTTTTACCTTTTTACCTTTTTACTTTTAACCACAGCATGTTCGACGAAGAAGAATACGCCGCAGAGTCGCTGGTGGCAGTCGTTCAACGCCCGATATAACACGTACTTCAATGGTCAGCAGGCCTTTATAGACGGTAGCATTGAGAAGGAGAACGGCAACAAGGACAACTACACGGAACTGATTCCGCTATACACCGTAGGCAACAAGCAGAGCCGTGACTTGGGCAAGAGTAATTTTTCGCGCGCGATAGAGAAATCGGAGAAGGCCATCAAGCAACACAGCATCAAGGCCCGTCCCGAGTGGAACAAAAGCCGACGCAAGACGCAGAAAGACATTGAGTGGCTCTCGCGCAGAGAGTATAACCCCTTCATCTGGCGAGCTTGGCTGCTGCTGGGAAAATCGCAGTTCCAGCAAGGACAGTTCGAAGAGGCCGCAGCCACCTTCTCGTATATGTCGCGCCTCTATGCCACACAACCGGCCATTCTGGGAATTGCCCGCGCCTGGCAGGCTAAGAGCTATGTGGAGCTGGACTGGATATACGACGCCGAGGACGTCATCATGAAACAGCGTCGCGACACGATGCATTTCCGAGCCCGCAAGGACTGGGACTACACGATGGCCGACTACTATCTGCGCAGCGAGCAATACGAGGAGGCCATACCCTATCTGCGGCAGGTCATCAAGCACGAGAAGCGTCGCAAGCAGAAGGCACGCGAATGGTTCCTAATGGGACAACTGCAGGCTCGTCAGGGCAATCGTGAGGAGGCCTATAAGGCTTTCCGCCACGTGACACGTCTGAATCCGCCCTACGAACTGGAGTTCAATGCGCGTATTGCCCAGACGGAAGTGATGGCCGAGGGTAACGCCAAGCGCATGATCAGCAGGCTGAAGCGTATGGCGGCATCGGACAACAACAAAGAGTATCTGGACCAGGTGTATTATGCAATCGGCAACATCTATATGATGCAGAAGGACACCCTGCAGGCCATTGAGGCTTACGAGAACGGCGTGAAGAAAGGTACACGCGGCGGAATAGAGAAGGGTGTGCTGTTGCTGACGTTAGGCAACATCTACTGGGAACGCGAAAAATATGCCGACGCACAACGCTGCTACGGTCAGGCTATCGGTATGCTGGACAAGGACCGTCCCGACTACAAGCAGCTGTCGTACCGTTCGAAGGTGCTGGACGAGCTGGCGCCGCACACCAGTGCCGTAGAATTGCAGGACTCGCTGCAACGGCTGGCCAAGATGAGTGAAGAGGAGCGCCTCAAGGTGATAGACAAAATCATAGAAGACCTGAAGAAGAAAGAAAAGGAGGAGCGACGTGCACAGGAGGAGGCCGAAGCCGAGAAGGTGCTGGCCCAGCAGTCGGCAGTAGGCAACCGCCAACAGCCGAACCGCCAGCAACAACAGCAGCAGTCCCCCACCCCACAACAGCCCACCGTCGGCAACGGACAGTGGTACTTCTATAACCCGCAGCTGGTGACACAGGGTAAGCGCACCTTCGAACAGCAATGGGGCAAGCGCGAGAATGCCGACGACTGGCAGCGCGTCAACAAGACGGTGGTGGCGACGACAGCAGCAGAAATACCCGACAGCCTGGCGAATACGGAGAATCCGGAATTGGCAGCCGGCGGTACTGCCGTCAGCGATTCCGCTGCCAACAAGAAGCCGGAAGAAGCCGACACGCTGGCCAACGACCCGCACAACCGCGAATACTATCTGGCGCAGATTCCCTTTACCGAAGAACAGGTAGAGGCAAGCAACCAGCTGATTCAGGAGGGTTTGTTCCACTCAGGCATCATCTTCAAGGACAAGCTCGACAACCTCGTACTGAGCGAGAAGACGCTGAACAGGCTGTTGACAGACTTCCCGTCGTACGAACATAACGACGAGGTGCTATACCACATGTTCCTGCTTTACTCGCGACAGCAACGCACGGAAGAGGCCGATACGTCGGTAGCACGCCTGCAGAGCGACTACCCGGAGAGTCAGTGGACCATACTGCTCAGCGACCCGAACTTTGCAGAGAACCAGCGCTTTGGCATACATATTGAAGACTCGATATATGCGGCGACCTACGATGCCTTCAAGGGTGACCGCTACGACGAGGTGACCAGCAACGCACAGATTTCAGAAAATCGGTTCCCACTGGGTGAGCACCGTCCGAAGTTCCTCTTCATAGAAGGTCTGACGCTGCTGAACCAAGGTGACGCCAAGGCGTGTACGGAACGTATGCAACAGGTCGTAGAGAAATATCCGCAGAGCGAGGTCAGCGAACTGGCAGGTATGATTATCAAGGGCGTACAGCAAGGGCGCCGTCTGCATGGTGGCAAGTTCGACATGGGTGACGTCTGGTCGCGCCGTGCTGCCGATATGGCTGGCGACTCTACCCAGACCGACACGCTGCGCTTTGAGCGCGAGGCCAACTACATATTCCTGTTGGCCTACCAACCCGACTCGGTGGATCAGAACAAGCTGCTCTTCGAGATGGCTAAACACAACTTCTCGAACTATATGGTGCGTAACTTCGACATTGTGACGGACCAAGATGCCAACGGACTGTGCCGAATGCTGATTAGCGGATTCCTGAGCTACGACGAAGCACGCCAGTATGCACGTCAGTTGTACAGCGTCGAAGGTCAGCTGGCGACACTGCTGCACGCCTGTCGCAGCCTGATAGTGAGTGAGCAGAACCTGCGTCTGCTGGGTACATCGTACAGCTATCACGACTATGAGCTGTTCTTCGAGAAGGAGATAGAGCCCGTCGAGATATCTACGCGTCCGCTGCTGGAGGAACCAGAGGTTATCATCCAACAAGCGGATGAGGAAGAAGAGCCCGCCACAGAGGGTCAACAGCCACAGACGGGTAACGAACAGCCTGACGACCCGCTCTTCAACGACGGACCCGTACAGCAACAAAACAACTTCCCAGACTTCGACGATGACTTCTGGAGATAGGCGGGCTGCGCCCTAAAATAAAAAATAATAAATAAAAAACAGTCCTTGCAAAAAAATGACGAACGGAGTATTACTTTGGGCTGACGACGAGATGGAACTGCTGAAGGCCCATCTGCTGTTCTTGGAAAAGAAAGGTTACGAGGTGGTGACGGTGACCAACGGCACTGACGCTATCGAGGCATGTGAGAACCGTACCTTCGACCTGGTGTTGCTCGACGAGATGATGCCCGGCCTCTCTGGTCTGGAGACCCTGCAACGCATCAAGGAGCTGTCGCCCCAGACACCTGTGGTGATGGTGACCAAGAGCGAGGAGGAGGACATCATGAATCAGGCCATCGGACAACAAATTGCCGACTACCTCATCAAACCCGTCAATCCCAACCAGATACTGCTGACGCTGAAGAAGAACATCCACCGGCGCGAGATTGTGACAGAAACCGTGCAGACCAACTATCAGCAACAGTTCCAACAACTGTCCATGCAGATTATGGACTGTAGCACGTGGCAGGACTGGACCGACATCTATCGCAGGCTGGTGCGCTGGGAACTTGAACTGAGTCAGACCGACTCGCAGATGACAGAAATGCTGGAGATGCAGAAAGAGGAAGCCAATCGCGGCTTTGCCAAATACGTGAAGAAGAACTATCTGGACTGGTTGCAGGGCAGCGCACATCCCCTGATGTCGAACGAGATATTCAAGACCAAGATATTCCCGCTGCTCAACGAGGGTGAAAAGGTGTTCCTCGTGGTACTCGACAACTTCCGTTACGACCAGTGGAAGATGCTGGAGAAGGAGCTGGCCACAGACTTCTTGATAGACGAAGACCTGTATTGCAGCATCCTGCCCACCGCCACGCAGTATGCCCGTAACGCCATCTTCTCGGGACTGATGCCCGACCAGATAGCCAAGATGTTTCCTGACCTATGGGTCGACGAGGACGAAGAGGAAGGCAAGAACCTCAACGAGGCGCCACTCATACAGACACAACTGGAGCGCTATCGCAGGAAGAATACCTTCTCGTATCACAAGATCAACACGTCGACGGAAGCAGAGAAACTGCTGCAGCAGCTGAGGACGCTGGAGAAGAACGACCTGAATGTGGTGGTGTTCAACTTCATCGACATGCTCAGTCACGCCCGTACGGAGTCGAAGATGGTGCGCGAACTGGCCAACAACGAGTCGGCCTACCGCAGCATCACCCTGTCGTGGTTCCGTCACTCCGTCATTGCCGACCTGTTCCGTCAGTTGGCACAGACCGACTATCGCATTATCATCACCACCGATCATGGGTCGATACGTGCCAATAAACCCGTCAAGATTGTAGGCGACCGTAACACCAACACCAACCTGCGTTACAAGCTGGGCAAGAATCTGGCCTACGAATCAAAGGACCTCTTTGTCATCAAGGAGCCCCACAAGGCCATGCTGCCTGCACCGAACCTGTCGACCAGTTATGTGTTTGCGACAGGCGACGACTTCTTCGCCTACCCCAACAACTACAACTACTACGTCAGCTACTATCGTAACACCTTCCAGCATGGAGGAATCTCGATGGAAGAGATGCTGATACCAATCATCACATTAAAAGGAAAGAAAAGGTAAAATAAAATGGAAATAAAGATTCAAGACATAGAACATATCCGCGAGGCTGCCCGTGAATTTATTGAGCATATTGGCGAGCGTCGCGTGTTTGCCTTCTACGGCAAAATGGGGGCTGGCAAGACGACATTCGTTAAAGCCATCTGCGAAGAACTGGGTGTCGACGACGTCATCACCTCGCCAACTTTCGCCATCATCAATGAATATACTCCTTCCTCCCTCCTCCTTCCTCCTTCCTCCAAAATTTTCCACTTCGACTTCTACCGCATCAAGAAGTTGGAGGAGGTGTACGACATGGGGTATGAGGACTACTTTTATAGCGGTGCCCTCTGCTTTATCGAGTGGCCCGAACTGATAGAAGAAATACTGCCCGACGATGCCGTTCGTGTCAGCATCACCGAGCAGGAAGACGGAAGCAGGGTCGTCAGCTTTTAAAGCGACAACCCTGTTTTTTACCTTTTTACCCTTTTACCTTTACAAGAGTGCCTCGAACTTCTCCTGAATGCGGGCCTTAGCCTGAGCACCAACCATCTTGTCAACAACCTGACCATTCTTGAAGAAAAGGATGGTGGGGATGTTGCGGATACCGAACTCCATAGACAAATCCTCGTTCTCCTCAACATCGCACTTGCCAACGACGATACGACCGTCGTACTCCTCGGCGAGTTCGGAAATCATGGGAGCCAACATACGGCAGGGACCACACCATGTTGCCCAGAAATCAACTACCAATGGCAGTGCGCCATTCTTCAGACTCTCTAAATTCTCACTTGTGATTGTTACTTCCATAATCTTAATTTTAAATGTTAATATTTAATGTTTAATTTATCTTATAGTCCAATGCTGGCGTCTGCTCAATAAAGTGTATCAGCCTACTCTTCACATCAATGCTCTTCGAAGCGCTACGCAACAACACGTGCTTCTTGCCTGTGGAATCGTGCAACTGAACAAACAGGCTGGTATTGCCAGGATACTCGGTTATCAACTCACCCAACTCGGCCACAATCTGTTCGTCAACGAGATCAGTTGATATCGAGATGGTAATGCGGTCAATAGCCTTATCTTTCACCGTCTGCAAGAATTCCACACCCGTAATCTTCAGATCCTTCAGTCCGTTCTCGTTATATTGGAAGCGGGGCTTCACCTTACCTGTGATATATACAGATGCGCCAATGGTAAAGAAGCCGGAGCGCTGTCCCCAATCCTCACCCATCATAAAGAGTTCGCCAGACCCCTCGAAGTCTTCGAGTGTTACAACGCCATAAGGCTTACCCGTCTTGGTGAAGCCCGTCTTCACGGCGGTCACGATGCCACCGAGGATGACGTCTTCACGGTCCGTCAGTTTCGCCACATCATCCAGTTCAGCACACTTGGTATTACACAGGTTGTCGAGCACAATCTTATATTCATCCAACGGATGTGCCGACAGATAGATACCCACCAGTTCGCGTTCCTTATTGAGGCGCTCGATGTCGCTCCAACGATCGTCGGTCTTAGGAACGACAGGACGTTGTATCTCAATGTCGTCGAAGGCACCGAACAGCGAATTGCGCGCCTCTTGCTTCTCTGCCTGATAGTTCTGGCCGTAACGCATGATGATGTCGATAAACGACTCGCCCTTGGAGTTTTGCGCAAAGAAGTCCTCACGACGAATGCCAAAGGAGTCGAAGCCGCCACTCAGTGCCAACGCCTCAAAGGCCTTACGGTTGACCTGACCGAAATTGATACGTTCCACAAAGTCGTAGATATCCTTATAAGCACCATTCTTCTCACGCTCGTCAATGATGGCCTGAGCCACATTGTCGCCCATACCCTTGATGGCTGCGAGACCGAAACGGATTTCGCCCTTCTTGTTCACACCGAACTTCTGGTACGACTCGTTGACATCGGGACCCAGCGTGTCAATATTCATCGCCTTACATTCATCCATCAGTTTGGTGATTTCCGTAATCTGGTCGCGACGACGACTCATGATGGCCGCCATAAACTCGGCGGGATAGTTGGCCTTGAGATAAGCCGTCTGATAAGCCACCCATGAATAGCAGGCAGCATGTGACTTATTGAAGGCATAGGAGGCAAAAGCTTCCCAGTCGCTCCATATCTTATCGAGAGTCTTCGGGTCGTGACCGTTCTTCTTACCACCTTCGATGAACTTGGGCTTCATGGCGTCGACGATATCCTTCTTCTTCTTACCCATCGCCTTACGCAGGGCATCACTCTCACCACGGGTAAAGTCGGCCAGCAGACGCGAGAGCAACATCACCTGTTCCTGATAGACGGTGATGCCGTAAGTATCCTTCAGATATTTCTCCATCACAGGAATATCGTAGGTGATAGGCTCCTCGCCGTGCTTACGACGAATGAACTGCGGGATGTAACCCATAGGTCCCGGACGGTAGAGGGCGTTCATAGCGATGAGGTCCTCGAAGACGGTAGGTTTCAGTTCACGCAGGTATTTCTGCATACCAGCCGACTCAAACTGGAACGTGCCGATGGTGCGTCCCTGCTGGTAAAGTTCGAAGGTCTTGGGGTCGTCAATGGGAATGGTATCCAAGTCGACATCAATGCCGCGTGTCTGTTTGATAACGGCACAGGCTTCCTTCATCTCAGACAGCGTCTTCAGCCCGAGGAAGTCCATCTTAATCAGACCCGTCGATTCAATGACGTGTCCGTCATACTGCGTGCAGTTGGTCTTCACATCCTTGAAGTCGGGGTCATCGGCAGTAGATACAGGCACCCAGTCGGAAATCGGGTCGCGACAGATAATGAAGCCACAAGCATGAATACCCGTTCCACGAACGGTACCCTCCAGCATCTTGGCATACTTGATGGTATTGGCCAACGCCCTGTCGGAACTGGCCTCTGCCTCCTGCAACTCACGCACGGCCTTGATGGCATTGGGCAGATTCATCTTCGGCGTCTTACCATCGACATCGGGCAGACGGTCGGGAATGGCCTTACACAAGGCATTGACGATATTCAACGGCACCTTCTCCACACGAGCCACATCCTTGATGGAGTTCTTGGTAGCCATTGTGGCATAGGTGATGATATGTGCACAGTTCTCGTGACCGTACTTATCCTCTACCCACTTCAGCACTTTTCCGCGGCCGTCGTCGTCGAAGTCGGTATCGATATCAGGCAGCGAGATTCGGTCAGGATTCAGGAAGCGCTCGAACAGCAGGTCGTACTTCAGCGGGTCTATCTTCGTGATACCCAAGCAGTATGCGACAACAGAACCAGCTGCAGAGCCACGTCCGGGTCCGACCATCACGCCCAACTCGTCGCGGGCAGAGTTGATGAAGTCTTGCACAATAAGGAAGTAGCCCGGGAAACCCATTGTCTTCATGATGTGCAACTCGAAGCGCACACGGTCGTCGACCTCCTTGGGCAATGGCGTCCCATAGCGACGGGCAGCACCCTCGTAGGCCAGTTTGGCCAAATAGTCGGCCTCGAACTTAATGCGGTACAGCTTGTCGTAACCACCCAACTTCTTGATTTTCTTCTCGCCTTCCTCCTGCGGTAACGGATTTTCTCCGTTCTCGTCGCTGGTAAACTCCTTAAAGAGGTCGTCCTCCGAAAACTTCTGACGCCACTGCTCCTCGGTACCGAAGTCCTCAGGAATGGGGAAGAACGGCATGATGGGGTCGTGGTCAATGCTGTATATCTCTACCTTGTCTAATATCTCAAGGGTATTCGAAAGGGCTTCAGGAACATCCTTAAACACCTCGTTCATCTCCTCGCGGGTCTTAAACCACTCCTGCTTGGAGTAGAGCATACGCGTGGGATCGTCCAAATCCTTAGATGTAGCCAGACACAACAGATGGTCGTGGGCCTCAGCATTCTCCTGGTCGACGAAGTGGGCATCGTTGGTACAAACCAGCTTGATGCCATATTCGCGAGCCAGTTCAATGAGCACCTTGTTGGCTTGTTCCTGCAGTGGGAACGTCTCGCGATTGGCTCGGATAGTGGGGTCTTTCACCTCGTGGCGCTGCAACTCCAGATAGTAGTCGTCGCCAAACACCCGCTTGTGCCACTCAATGGACTCACGCGCGCCGGCAATGTCGCCCTTCAGGATTTTGGCAGGCACCTCGCCGGCAATACATGCCGAACAGACAATCAGGCCTTCGTGGTATTTCTCCAAGTCCTCATGGTCGGTACGAGGACGCATATAGAAACCGTCGACCCACGAGCGGCTCACCAATTTGATGAGATTCTTGTAGCCCTGATAGTTCTTTGCCAACACGATGAGGTGATAGCCACCTTGATCTTCCTTACCTCGACGAAGCGACTTCGACCCGTGTCGCGAGACGTACATCTCGCAACCGAAGATGGGTTTGAAGGGTTCCTGTCCTTCCTTCTTTCGACCCTTATTGATGCCGCCTACGTAGTCGTGAAACTCCTTGATGCCGAACATATCGCCATGATCGGTAATGGCCATACCACGCATACCGTTGGCAACAGCCTTGTCTACAAGCCGCTTGATGCTCGACTGACCATCGAGTATTGAATAATATGTATGTACATGTAAGTGTATAAAGTCTTCCATATTATGGGCAAAGTTACTATGAAAAGACGAGAATACCAAAAAAATTCATAATTATTAAGGGCTATTTCAAAAATTCTTCACTTTTCACTTTTCTCTTTTCACTTTTTTTCGTACCTTTGCAAAATAAAAGCATAAAACGAAGTCACCTTTCATGGGAACAAGAATAAAGAAACTCAAGAAAATTAGAATACACCGCGAAGGTACCAGCGAGCTGATATATAGTGCCATTGCCATTTTGGTTGTCTGCTCGGCCCTATGGTATTTGCTCCATATGGTTCATCCTCTTACCTCTCATATCGTCATGCCAATCATTTGCGGCATATTGGCCTTCCTATGGCTCAGCGCACTCAATTTCTACCGCTGTCCTATCCGCTACTTCAATGGAGATACGGAGAAATTGGTGGTAGCTCCGGCTGATGGTAAGGTTGTGGTTGTCGAGGAGGTTGACGAGCACACCTATTTCCACGATAAGCGACTCATGATCAGTATCTTTATGAGTCCGCTCAATGTACATGCCAACTGGTTTCCTGTAGATGGCAAAGTGAAGTTCGTAAAACATTTCAACGGCAATTACCACAAAGCCTGGCTGCCCAAGGCCAGCGAAGAGAACGAGCATGCCGACATTATGATTGAGACGCCAGACGGTCAGGAGATACTCTGTCGTCAGATTGCAGGTGCTGTAGCACGCCGTATCGTTACCTACGCCAAAGAGGGTGAAGAGTGCTATATTGACGAGCACTTAGGATTTATCAAGTTAGGTTCGCGCGTAGATGTCTTTCTGCCTCTGACGGCTCGCGCCTGCGTCACGATGGATCAGCCTACCACAGGCGACCAAACGGTGATTGCCAAGCTGGCGTAAAGTTTAATCTTTAATGATTAATGTTTAATGTTAAAGAAGCATATCCCTAACACGATAACTTGCCTGAATCTGATTTCGGGTTGCATAGCCACCTACTGGGCTTTCCAAAGCGACTATGAACTGGCATTGCTGTTCATCGTCATTGGTGCCGTATTCGATTTCTTCGACGGCATGTCGGCTCGTCTGTTGCACGTCAGTTCTCCCATCGGCAAGGAGCTCGACTCACTGGCTGACGACATCACCTTCGGCTTTGCGCCATCAGCCATCGTGTTCAGCTACCTCTCAACGCTAACAGCCAATAACCATTGGCTAATAGCTTATTTCGCCTTCGTTATGGCAGCTTTCTCAGCACTCCGTCTGGCTAAGTTCAATCTTGACGAGCGTCAGGCCTTGGGATTCATCGGACTGCCGACACCTGCCAACGCTCTGTTCTGGGGAGCACTTATCGTAGGTCGTGGCGACAGGCTTGCCACATTGCCTTTTATGTCACTCATCATTGTCGCCGGCACCCTTATCAGTTGCTACTTGCTTGTCAGCGAGATACCCATGTTTGCGCTGAAGTTCAAGACGTGGGGATGGAAAGGTAACGAAGTGAAGTATATCTTCCTACTTACGTGCATTCCCCTGCTACTCATTTTCCAAGTAACAGGCATAGCCATCATCATTGCCTGGTACGTCGTCCTCTCGGCAATAAACGCCCATTTCTTCAACGACTCCAATATTCACTAAACTCTAAACTATAATTACTATGTTCAAAGGTATTCTTGGTTTTGTGCTTTTCATATTCTTCGTCTTCGTATTCATAGCCATCCTGATAGGAGAACGTGTCTACAGGGCTATCAAAAAGGCAAAGAAAGCAGCCCAACAGGCTGCCGATCAACATGAACAGCGAATAAAGTACGAGACAGGTCGCCAGCGCCAGCAATACAGCCAACGCAAGCAGACGCAGAACAATCAGAGTCAAAGTGCCCACAACCAGAATGCCCAGAGCTATCAGAACACTGAGAGAGAAGAACAGCCACAGGCTCGCCACACGCAGACCGCTACTGGCGAGACCATTATAGACAATCGCCATCAAGAGCGTGAAAACAAGAAGATTTTCGACGACTCCGATGGCGAATACGTAGAGTTCGAAGAGGCTTGATAGCTGTTAGCCATTATAGACTAACGTGCCAATCTCCTCGCCGTCCATCACTTTCTTCAGGTTGCCCACAATGTCCATATTGAAGACGTAGATGGGCAGATTGTTGTCCTGACACATGCAGATAGCCGTGAGGTCCATCACCTTCAAGCCTCGCGCGAGTACCTCTTTATAAGTAATTGCGTCAAACTTGGTGGCTGTGGGGTCCTTTTCAGGGTCGGCAGTATAGACACCATCCACACGCGTGCCCTTCAGCATCACGTCGGCCTCAATCTCAATGCCACGCAGGCTGGAGCCCGTATCCGTCGTGAAGTAAGGCGAACCTGTTCCTGCTGAGAAAATGCACACATAGCCTGCCTCCATAGCCTCAATGGCCTTCCACTTGGTGTAGAACTCACCGATAGGCTCCATGCGGATAGCTGTCAGCACCTTGTTCTTCACACCTACAGCACCTAATGCTGAACTCAGTGCCAATGAATTAATCACCGTAGCGCACATACCCATCTGGTCGCCCTTCACACGGTCGAAGCCCTTCTGCGAGCCCGAGAGCCCGCGGAAGATATTTCCGCCTCCGATGACGATACCAATCTGTACGCCCATCTCACTCACTTCCTTAATCTGGCGCGCATAGTCGCTCAGACGCTCAGGGTCGATACCATAACCCTGCTTACCCATCAGACTCTCGCCCGAGAGCTTCAGTAGAATTCTTTTAAATCTTGCCATAATCCTTATTGTTTAATGTTTAATCTTTAATGTTTAATGTATAAAACAAACTTCCTTAAATGCGTAACGTCGTTGTTTGCCATTGTCGTCGAGCAACAGCAGGTGACCATCCTCTTCCACCCCTGTTATCTCCGCCATAAACACACCGTTCTTATCAGCATACGGGTGGAAACCCTTACGACGGTAAAGCATCTGCGTGTATCTGGGCGCAAAAGGGTCAGACCCCCTTATGCTCTTTTGGTTATCAAACGCTTGCAGGATATCCTTCAGCAATTGCTCTCGGTTCGTTTCCTGTCCCGTTATCTGCCAGAGTGACACAGGGTTAGGCGCATCACTATGGAACTCCCGTTGATTGACGTTCAGCCCTACCCCAATGATGCTTTCCTTGATAAGGTTGCCCTTTAGCGTGTTTTCTATCAGGATACCGCCAATTTTGCCGTTGCGCCAATAGATATCGTTGGGCCACTTAATGCTGAGATCGCCCACCAGTTGTCCTAAAGCATCGACAATAGCCAGCGAGATAGCCATAGAAATCTGGAATTGCTTGTTGGCAGGCAGATTCTCTGGATGTATCAACATCGAGAACAGCAGGTTCTTGCCGCGCTCCGATTCCCACGTATTTGTGCCACAGCCACGTCCCGCCGTCTGGTAGTCAGCCCAAATAGCTGTTGGCTCCGGGCTATTAGCTATTAACTGATGGCTTTTCAACCAGTGGTTCGTTGAGTCAGTCTCGTCAATATGTATAATTTTCCAATCCACATTGCAAAAGTACGAAAAATTTTTCGTACTTTTGCATCATGGAAGAAAAAAATAAAGACGATTTGTACATGCGCCGCGCATTGCAGGAGGCACAGGCAGCCTACGACGAGGGCGAAATACCCATTGGAGCCGTTGTTATATGCCAGGACCGCATCATTGCCCGTGCCCATAATCTGACGGAAACATTGAACGACGTGACGGCACATGCCGAGATGCAGGCTATCACGATGGCAGCCAACGAACTGGGCGGCAAATACCTGACCGACTGCACGCTCTACGTCACCGTTGAGCCCTGCGCCATGTGTGCCGGAGCCCTCGGCTGGAGCCAGATACCACGCGTCGTCTATGGGTGTCCGGACGACAAGCGGGGCTATACCCTACTCGCTCCCAACGCCCTGCATCCCCGTTGCACCGTCACCGCCGGCGTCCTGGAAGACGAATGCCGACAGCTGATGCAACAGTTCTTCAAGGACAGAAGAAAAAGTTAAATCATCGACGATGAATTCTCGTTCATTGGCGTAGTTTTAACGTTCATCGACGTGGTTTTAACGTTCATCGACGTAGAATTAACTTTAAGTACCGGCTAACAACGCTTTTGCAAGGCACAAAAGATGTTTTTGCAAGGAGCAAAAGACGTTTCTGCAGGGAGCAAGTTCACTTTTAAACGATAATGAAACAAAAACGGGAGGCAAGCCCAGCGGCTGCCTCCCGTTTTTGTTATCTGCTTAAATGCTATTACTCAGGATCAAACTCATCCCAGCCATAACCTAAGCTACCACCCGTTACAAAGAACTGAAGGCCAAGAACGACCACACCCTTATAATTGCCAGTATACATGAAGCAACCATAGCCAGGATCGAAAGCGAAACTGTCATCCTCCTGCCAGTAGCCTAAGTCACGTACACTGACAGTACCATAAGAACTGAAAGTGAACGGAGTGGTCTGGGCCTCAACGCGGAAGAACTGAAGCTTGTCATTCTGGTCTTCACCAGTCTTGTCAGTCAGGCGCAGCAAGAGTGATGCGCCAAAGCCATACAGGTTCTTAAAGCGATAGAGTGTAGGATCAGACTCAAGCTTCTGGAACAGAACACCAGTCTTTTTCTCCTCAACACCCAGACGCTGCTGAGCCTTCTCACAGAAGTTATAGGTGCCCGTAGCGACATCCATCCAATTCGGACCACTGAACATAATCTTCGAAGACGTCTTCCGCCCAGCACCTACGGCAACAGCCGTAATAGTGTAATCACCCTTCATGCCTGTTGCAATCACGTCGGCATATTTACCGCTATTTTGCTGGTCGGCCACCAATTTGCCTTCTGTTCCGTTGGCAACAACATATTCAGCATATTCAGCATCACTCATGGCGCGAGCCTCCTTGTCGGCGGTTTTCTCTGCCAGATAATATACATTCTCAGTCTGTTGGTTGACAGCCAAACGAAGTGCCAGATCGTTATCAGCGTCGTATGGCTCTTGGACAGTCGACTGATAGATGGCAACATGCGGAGCACCGTCGCCACCAGGGGCTACACCCTGCTCGTCCTCCTTACAAGCCGTAAAAGCCAGCAAGGTGAAGAGAGCAATCATGGAACTTTCAAAATATCTTTTCATATTCGTATGTTCTTTTTGATGTTTATTATTTCCAAAATAGTATTCTCATAGAATTTAGAAACCAAACTTCGGTGAGTTACCCTTAGGAGCAATCGGCGTGGGATTGTTGGTACAAGCCGGATTGTTGTTGGTTTCACTCTGTACAATACAAAGGTTCATCCAGTCGGGGGTTTTCTCTGAGTTCCACTGATAGTTGTCAATGTGATTAGTTCCCTCATAAGAACGGATGATACCCTTCTGCAGACGCTTGATGTCGAAGGTTGCGAAGCCCTCGCCCCACAGTTCTACACGGCGCTGCCACCATACCTCATTCTGGAATTCAGAGGTAGAATTGTTGTAGTAAGCCTCATTATGGTGACCATATTCATAGTTGGCATCACGGGTCTTTCCGAATGCTTCGAGCAAGGCTTTGCCACGAGCAACATCCTGCATACCGGCAGCCTCAGCTTCAATCAGTTTCATTTCCTCGACACGCATCAAGGGAACTGCAACGGTGAAGGCCTCATACTGATTGTCGTGAATACCATCCTTCGGACGGAACTTCAAAGGCATGCAACCCACGGACTCACGGGCAGAAA
>JAEEGG010005180.1_pt1 | contig 31146 bp, 24 predicted proteins | sample 9134161 | NCBI WGS metagenome assembly JAEEGG01 (sample SAMN16246543, study PRJNA631951) | gut metagenome | biome: gut microbiome; feature: rumen; material: CR-attached | host: Bos | place: Iran: Karaj | collected 2018-10
GACCCCTCTGGTACCAAGTATGCAGCTATCACCAACATTGATGGCCGTTTTAACATCCAAGGTATGCGTAATGGTGGTCCGTACACCGTCACTGTTACTTACATCGGTTTCAATCCGAAGGTCTTCAAGGATATCTACCTCCAGTTGGGTGAAACCTACAGCCTCAATGTGTGGCTGTCGGAGAACTCTACGGAACTGGCTGAGGTAGTTGTCAGCGGAAAGGCTTCGAAGTTTGCTGGTGAGAAGACCGGTGCTACCACCAATATCAATAATCGTACTATTCAGGAATTGCCTACCATCAGCCGCAGCATCGGTGATATTGCCAAGCTGTCGCCGTATTATGGTGGCTCGAACAGTTTTGGTGGTATGAGTGGCCGCTCGGCTAACTTCACTCTGGACGGTGCCAACCTGAATAACAACTTTGGCCTGAACTCCAACCTACCGGGCGGTGGTAACCCCGTGTCAATGGATGCCATTGACGAAGTGCAGGTCGTGGTGACTCCTTTCGACGTCCGTCAGTCGAACTTCATCGGCGGTGGTATCAATGCCGTCACGAAGTCGGGTACGAACACGTTCAAAGGCACTGCCTATTATTACTACACCAATGAAGATATGCACGGAAACCGCGTAGATGGTGTGCAGAATTCTGAGCCCAATCCCGACGAGGAGAAGACGTGGGGTTTCACGTTAGGCGGTCCGATTCTCAAAGACAAGTTGTTCTTCTTTGTCAACGTTGAGCGCACGGAAACGGAGAATATTCCTACTTACTGGCATCCCGATGCTACGGGTGAGGGTGCAAACCAGAAGACCTATACTTCACGTACTACGGTGAGCGACATGGAGATGATTTCGAAGTTCGTCAAGGACAAGTACGGCTATGACACTGGTTCTGCCACTGACTATCCTGGCGGTATCAAGAATAACAAGTATCTGGCTCGTATCGACTGGAACATCACTCAGAATCATCACTTGGCAGTACGCTTCAACCATACCAACAATACGAAGTATAGTCCCCCCTCTGCTACCTCGCGTGGTGTCGGCGGACTGAGCCAGTCTTGTGTAGGTATCAGTTCGATGGCTTTTGCCAATTCGTTCTACAAGCAAGAGAACAAGGTGACGACCTTCTCGTTCGACCTGAACAGCCGTTTTGGTGAGAGGGCTTCGAATCAGTTGTTGGTGACCTATTCGGATATGGACGACCCGCGTGGCAGCAGTTCGTCGATGTTCCCCATGATTGATATCATGAAGGACGGTGACCCCTACATGACACTGGGTTACGAGCTCTTTACCTATAATAATCGCGTACGTAACGAGATTTTGACCGTTAACGACAACTTCACCTACTATCTGGGCAGTCACAAGCTGATGGCAGGTCTGAGTTTCGAGCACCAGATGGCCCTCAATAATTACATGAAGCAGGGTTCGGGTTACTATCGTTATGCCAGTATGCAGGACTTCATGGACGGTGCCGCTCCTATTGGCGCTGCCTTGGCTTACGGCTACGACGGCGATATGGAGCCTTCATCAAAGGTTCGCTTCAACCAGATTGGTCTCTACCTGCAGGATGACTGGAACGTGACAGACAGATTCAAATTGAACTATGGTATCCGTTTCGATAACATCACGTTCAATGAGGATGACCTGAAGTTCAACAAGGCACTTTACGACCTCGACTTCGGTGGTCGTCATCTGGATGTCGGTTCATGGCCAAAGGCTAATATTCAGATTTCACCACGTTTAGGTTTTACGTTTGATGTCTTCGGCGACAAGATACTGAAGGTTCGTGGTGGTACAGGACTCTTTGCAGGACGTTTACCACTGGTGTTCTTCACCAACATGCCCGCCAACTCCGGTATGTTCCAGAATCTGGTTATTGTCAAGGCCGGTGACTCACGTCTGGCTAATCTGACTGGCGGTGTTACCGCTGACAGAAACCAACTGCGCGAGTTGCTGGGTGCTCCTTACAGCATGGATCCCAACGGTATTATCCCGTCGGAAGTTGCTGGTGTGGACAGAGATTTCAAGATGCCGCAGATTTGGAAGTCGTCGCTGGCCATTGATTATCAGCTGCCTGTCAACTTCCCCTTGACAGTGACTGGTGAGTTCACCTATTCCAAGAACATCAATGCCGTCCATCTGGACAACTGGAACCAGAAGAATCCTGATGAGACATGGGCAAGACTGCCTGGTGCTGACAACCGCTATCTCTATCCTGCTAATAAAGCAGACTGGAACTATTATACCCAGTATAGTAATGTATGTGTGCTGACCAACAACCATAAGGGTTACGGATGGACAGCCAGCTTGCAGTTGAATGCCGAGCCTATCAAGGACCTCTACATTTCTGCTGCCTATACACATACTGTCAACAAGGAAGTAACGGGTATGCCTGGTTCTAATGCCGGTTCTGCATGGTCGTACATGCACACAGTCAACGGTCCTAACGTGTTTGATGTCAAGAATTCATCGTTCGTAACACCTGACCGTATCATTGCCAACATCAGCTACAAGTATGGCAAGGAGCACTTCTCGCTGTTCTATAGCGGCTATTCGCCAGCAGGATATAGCTATACCTACTCTAACGATATCAACGGCGACGGTCTGGCTTACGACCTGATGTATATCCCTCGTGATGATTCGGAAATCAAATTCGCTTCTGAGACTGACCGCCTTGCTTTCTGGCAGTTCGTCGAGCAGGATGACTACCTGAAGAACCATCGTGGTGAGTATGCCGATGCGTATGGCGCTCGTGCTCCTTGGGTACATACCTTCGACTTCAAGTATGCTCACGACTTTGACGTGAAGATTGGTAGTACCAAGCATAAGCTGCAACTCATTGCAAACATCGAGAACATTGGTAACCTGCTGAACTCGAAATGGGGTGTTGCCAAGCAGATTCCTGGCACGAGCAACTATCAGTTCAAGTTGCTGAGCGTGGCCAATGCTGCTGATGTTAAGAAGGGCGCAGAGCCTATCTTCCGCATGAATACCGACCTGACCTCGACATGGGACTATAACCATAGTTATGGTCAGTGCTGGCGCCTGCAGCTTGGTGTGAAGTACTACTTCAACTAAACTACGGTAGAGTGTTTATTAATTATAATAAGGTGGCATTTCTCCAGAAGAAGTGCCACCTTAATAGTAAAAAAAACATAATAAACTGAGATTCTTACCCGTGATTGAGGAATATTTCTTAACTTTGCATCCGATTTTTCCACTTTTAAACCAAGGTAAAATGAAATTGAAGAAATTGTTGATGGCTGCGCTGATGTTGTTCGGCACGACAGCAATGGTGGCACAGGAGATGATGCCGCCGATTCCCGTTGACCCCGATGTTCGTATGGGTAAACTGGACAATGGACTGACTTATTACATTCGTTACAACAACTGGCCTGAGAACCGTGCAGAGTTCTACATTGCACAGCGTGTGGGTTCCATTCAGGAGAACGACGACCAGCGTGGTCTGGCTCATTTCCTGGAACACATGGCCTTCAATGGTTCAAAGCACTTCAAAGGCAATGAGCTGTTGCGCTGGTGTGAGAGTGTTGGTATCAAGTTTGGTACCGACCTGAACGCCTATACCAGTATTGACCAGACAGTATATAATATAAGTAATGTACCCACGACGCGCGAGGGCATCATCGACTCATGTATGCTCATCCTTTATGATTGGGCTGACGGCCTGACGTTGGAACAGGAGGAGATTGAGAAGGAGCGTGGTGTAATTCATGAGGAATGGCGTCTGCGCACCAGTGCCCAGATGCGTATGCTGGAGCGCGACCTGCCGAAGCTCTATCCTGGTTCGAAGTACGGTTATCGTATGCCTATCGGACTGATGGAGATTATCGACAATTTCGAGCGCTCCTTCCTGCAGGCTTACTATGAGAAGTGGTATCGTCCAGACAACCAGGGTATCATCATCGTTGGTGATGTGGATGTTGACAAGATTGAGCAGAAGATCAAGACGCTGTTCGGTCCCATCAAGTTGCCCAAGAATCGTGCACTGGTAACTGCCGAGCCCGTTCCCGACAACAACGAACCTATTGTCGTTATTGATAAGGACAAGGAGCAGCGAATCAATATGGTATCGGTGATGATGAAGCACGAGACTTTCCCCGACTCGCTGAAGAGCTCTATGGCTTATCTGTTGGCCGACTATATGAAGGACGCTGCCATTACCATGCTGAACGACCGACTGAGGGAGTATGCCGAGAAGCCGGAAAGCCCGTTCCTGCAGGCTAATGTAGGAGACGGAACCTATCTGCTGTCACGTACGGTAGATGCTTTCGGAGTGGATGTTGTTCCTAAGGATGGCCAGATGGAGGCTGCCCTCACAGCTGCTCTCACTGAAGCCCGTCGTGCTGCTGAGTTTGGTTTCACTGCCACTGAATACAACCGTTTTAAGGCTAACTACGAGAGCAATCTCGACAAGCAGTACTCCAACAAGGACAAGCGCTATAATAGCCAGTTTGTCAACCAGTATGTGCAGAACTTCCTGAACAACGAGCCTATCCCCAGTATTGATTTCACGCACCAGACCATGAAGCAATTGTTGCCCATGTTGCCGCTGGAGGGTGTCAATATGGTAATGAAGGAGCTCTTCTCGGAAAACGACACCAATCTGGTGGTGCTGAACTTCAACAACGAGAAGGATGGTGCTGTATATCCTACTGAGGAGGGCCTGAAGAAGGCTATTGCCACAGCCCGTACTGCTCAAATTGAAGCTTACGTGGACAATGTGAAGGATGAGCCCCTGATGACAGAACTTCCCCAGAAGGGTTCTATCGTGAAGGAAACGAAGAACGACCTCTTTGGATATACTGAACTGACACTGTCGAACGGTGCGACTGTCGTGCTGAAGCAGACTGACCTGAAGAAGGACCAGGTGCTGTTGCGCGGCGAAGGATTTGGTGGCTCTGCACTTTATGGCGAGAAGGACTATGCCAATATCAAGATGTTCGGCGATGTTGTTGAGGCCAGTGGTTTGGGCAATTTCTCGCACACCGAGCTGGAGAAGGCTATGGCTGGTAAGATTGCCAGTGCATCACTCTCTATGGATGACAACCGCCAGTATGTCAATGGTAGCTCTACGCCGAAGGACGTCGAAGCTATGTTGCAGCTGGTATATCTCTATTTCACCAATATTGCCAAGGATCAGAAATCGTATGACAACCTGATGCAGACTGTTGAGGTAGCCTTGAAGAACCGTCTGTTGCAGCCTGAGGCTGTGTTCAGTGATTCATTGATTGCCACGTTGACCTGCAACAATCCACGTTTCAAGAGCCTTGACATTGCTGACCTTCCCAACGTGAACTACGACCGTATTCTTGAAATTGCCAAGGAGCGCACAGCCAATGCTGCAGCTTTCACCTTTACCATCATTGGTAACTATGACGAGGCTGCCATCCGTCCGCTCATCGAGCAGTATCTGGCTGCGCTGCCTGCCAAGGGTGACGTGGTGAAGAGCAAGGATGTATCGACGGACTTCAAGGGCGTTGTCGTCAACAACTTCAAGCATAAGGCAGAGACGCCAAAGGCTATTGCTGTTATGGTTTGGCATTCAAAAAATATTCCTTATACTTTGGAGAATGCCGTCAAGGCTGATATGGTTGGACAGATTCTGAGTATGGAGTATTTGAAGAAGATCCGTGAGGATGCAAGTGCTGCTTATACCGTAGTGGCACAGTCTGGTCTCAGCCGTAATGACTTCGGATCTGAGGCACAGGTGCTTGCCTACTGTCCCATGAAACCTGAGAAGGCCGACACTGCCGTTCTGATTCTTCGCGATGAGGTCGAGGCAATGACCAAGACCTGCGATGCCGACAAGTTGGTGAAGGTGAAGGAGTATATGCTGAAGAATCACGGCGATCAGCTGAAACAGAACAACTATTGGCTGGGTCGCATCAATACTTGGCGTAAGTACGGACTGGACTTCCATACTGATTACGAGAAGCTGGTCAATGCCCAGACAGTGGAAAGCCTCGCAGCCTTTGTCAAGGAATTGTTGAAGGCAGGCAACCGTGCAGAAATCATCATGATGCCTGCGGAATAAAGGTAAAAAAGTAAAAAGGTAAAAGAGTAAACTGAATGAGTTATTTGTTTTCATCAGAATCTGTGTCTGAGGGCCATCCCGATAAAGTGGCCGACCAGATTTCTGACGCGATACTAGACCAGTTTCTGGCTTACGACCCATATGCCCGCGTGGCATGTGAGTCGTTTGTCACCACTGGTCAGGTAGTCATCATGGGTGAGGTGCGCAGCGAGGTGTATATCGACCTCCAGACCATTGCCCGTAACACGATAAAGAAAATTGGGTATACGAAGGCCGAATATCAGTTCGACGGTAACTCCTGTGGTATTCTGACTGCTATCCACGAACAGAGCGAAGACATCAATCGCGGTGTGGATAATGGCGATGAGGAAGAGCAGGGTGCTGGAGACCAGGGTATGATGTTCGGTTATGCCACCAACGAAACGGAGAGCCTGATGCCAGTCTCGCTCGATTTAGCACATCTCATTATGAGTACTTTGGCCGAAATCCGCAAGGAAGGCAAAGTGATGACCTATTTGCGTCCGGACGCAAAGAGTCAGGTGACCGTGCAGTATAGTGACGCTGGTATCCCCGAGCGTATAGACACTATCGTGGTATCTACCCAGCATGATGAGTTTGCCGCTGACGATGCGATGTTACAGACCATCCATGATGACGTGATAAACATCCTCATTCCTCGTGTCAAGGCCAAGATCCATTCGGAAAAAGTGTTGGCCTTGTTCGGCAACGACATCAAATACTACGTCAATCCCACGGGTAAATTCGTTATTGGCGGACCTCACGGTGATACAGGACTGACGGGTCGTAAGATCATTGTCGATACCTATGGCGGCAAGGGAGCCCATGGTGGCGGCGCTTTCTCGGGTAAGGACTCCTCGAAGGTTGACCGTTCGGCAGCCTATGCAGCCCGCCACATTGCCAAGAACATGGTAGCTGCCGGTGTTGCCGACGAGATGCTGGTACAGGTGAGCTATGCCATTGGTGTGGCCAAACCCATGAATATCTATGTGAACACTTATGGCCGTTCGCACGTACAGATGTCGGATGGTGAGATTGCACAGAAGATAGAACAGCTTTTCGACCTTCGTCCTAAATCCATCGAGCGCACGTTGAAACTACGTCAGCCGATGTATCTGGAGACTGCAGCCTATGGCCACATGGGTCGTAAGTGTGAGGTTGTGAAGAAAACATTCACCAGCCGTTATCACGAGACCAAGACCATCGATGTGGAGCTGTTTACATGGGAAAAATTGGATAGGGTAGACGATATCAAACGAGCATTTGGATTATGAACGACTCTGTCGTCCAGCATCATATTGTCCTAACGCCAGGCATGGTCATCAGTTGGCTGCCGCGTAACGCAACGCCCGCACAGCAGGATTCTGCTGTGCAGTCGCGTTTTAAGGCCTCTGAGATTCGTTGGAGCACACGCCCCGACACGCTCCATTTGCCAGGGCACGACAAAGGGCATAACATGCTTGATGTACAGTTGCCACAATACTATCGTGAGGGCTTCTTCTCGAAGGATTCCATGTTTCATCCGGAACTGCCGGGAGGTCGCTATGGTGTGACGGGTATGTCTATACCCTATAACATCCATAATGATGATATCATTACATCCCTATTGTTGGTGCTATTCGTGATGGCTGTCATAGCCTTCTCCAATACGCGTCAGTTTATTATTCGGCAGACGAAGAATTTCTTTAGTACCCATCGGGAGGGTCTGACGGAGATTACTGAGACGGCAGTGGAGATTCGGTTTCAGACGTTCCTCGGCTTCTTAAACTGCCTATTAATAGCACTATTATTCTATTTTTATGCTCTCAATACAATCAGCGATACTTACATACTCTCCTCGCAATACACCCTGATAGCCATTTTACTGGCCATTTCTTCTGCTTATTTCCTGTCTAAGATACTGCTATATTCCTTGGTTAATAGAGTGTTCTTCGATGGTAAAAAGAACCGACAATGGTTGAAATCGTTCCTATACATCTATTCGATGGAAGGTATGTTGTTCTTTCCAGTCTTTATACTATGGGCTTATTTTGGCTTGTCCATTCAAAGTGCGGCAATTTATGTCGTAATTGTATTGATAATCGTTAAAATTCTAGTACTTTTTAAGTGTTTCCTCATCTTTTTTCGTCAAAGTGTCGTTAAATTGCAGATTATTTTGTACTTTTGCACCCTCGAAATCATTCCTTTGCTCCTTTTCTGGGTAGCGATGGTGTATACGACAAATAGTTTGAAAATAAATTTTTAAGACAAAATGATAAAGAAGATTTTGGTCTCACAGCCCAAACCGTCAAGCGAAAAGTCACCGTACTTTGATATCGCTGAAAAATTTGACGTGGAGCTTGTGTTCCGTCCTTTCATTAAGGTGGAGGGTATTTCTGCCAAGGAATTCCGTACGCAGAAAGTCAGTATTCTTGAACATACAGCCATTGTCTTTACCTCGCGTCATGCAATCGATCATTTCTTCACGCTGGCCAAGGAGATGCGTCTGGCCATTCCTGAGGATATGAAGTATTTCTGTGTTACCGAGACTATTTCGTTGTATATCCAGAAATATGTACAGTATCGCAAACGTAAGGTATTCTTTGGCACGACGGGTAAAATTGACGATCTTATTCCCACGATGGCTAAGCACAAGAATGAGAAGTATCTCGTTCCCATGAGCGATGTCCACAATGACATGATTGCCCAGATGCTTGATGCCAAGAAGCTGAACCATACTGAGTGTGTGATGTATCGCACCGTCAGCAACGATTTCACTCCTGAGGAAGTCAAGACATTCGATTACGATATGCTGATCTTCTTCAGTCCTGCTGGTATTGAGGCACTGACTAAGAATTTCCCCAATTTCAAGCAGGGAGACATCGCCATTGCTACTTTCGGACCTGCCACTGCAAAAGCAGCGCGCGAGGCTGGTCTGCGTCTCGACCTTGAGGCACCTACCGAGAAGTATCCTTCAATGACTGGTGCCCTGCAGCATTATCTGCTCGAAACCCAAGATTAAGCAATAAGACGTTCATGACATCGATTGCTCCTAGTTTCCAGAAGCGGGAGCGCATGGTCAGTCGGAAACTGATAGATACGCTCTTTGGCGCCTGTCCAGCAAAGCAGGGTCTGGAGTCACGAGGGAGCCAGTCGATGGCTGCTTATCCGCTGAGAGCGGTCTATATGAAAAAGGTACGCGCGCGAGACGATGCCCCGGTCCAAGTACTTGTTAGTGTTCCTAAGAAACACTTCAAGCATGCGGTAGACCGTAATCGCATCAAGCGTCAGGTGCGTGAAGCCTTCCGTCAGCACAAACAGTTGCTGTATGAGGCATTGGCTGAGCAAGAACAATTGCTGTTGGCTTTTATCTGGTTATCGGACGAGCATTATCCTTCACAGCATGTCGAGTCGCGTGTGGTAAGTCTGATGCAACGAGTGGCAGAGAAGTTATGAAAACCCTGTGGTATTACATATCGCGTCCATTGGTATGGTTGTTGGTATTGCCCATTCGGTTCTATCAAATCTGCATATCGCCATTGCTCGGCCCCTCGTGTCGCTTTACGCCCACCTGCTCAGAGTATGCCCGTCAGGCCATCATCAAGCATGGACCCTTTAAGGGACTTTATCTGGCCATTTGGCGCATTTTGCGGTGTAATCCTTGGGGCGGCAGCGGGTATGACCCAGTGCCCTAGTCTAGTTTAATCTAGACCATCTAGATTATCTAGAATATCTAGAATAATAACGAAAAAAGATAATATATGAAGAATTTTGTAGAAGAACTCCGCTGGCGCGGAATGCTGGCACAGATGATGCCAGGTACGGAAGAGTTACTCCAGAAGGAGATGGTGACAGCCTATCTGGGTACTGACCCCACGGCCGACTCATTGCACATCGGTCACCTTTGTGGTATTATGATGTTGCGCCACTTGCAGCGTTGTGGTCACAAGCCCATCATCCTCGTAGGTGGTGCTACGGGTATGATTGGCGACCCCAGTGGTAAGTCGCAGGAGCGTAATCTGCTGAACGAAGAAACCCTGCGTCACAACCAGGAGTGTATCAAGCAGCAGGTGTCTAAGTTCCTTGACTTCGAGTCGAAGGACGAGAATGCTGCAGAAATGGTCAACAACTACGATTGGATGAAGGACTTCACCTTCCTGGACTTCGCCCGTGAGGTGGGTAAGCATATTACCGTAAACTACATGATGGCGAAAGATAGCGTGCAGCAGCGTCTCAATGGTACAGCCCGCGACGGCCTGTCGTTCACGGAGTTTACCTATCAGTTGCTGCAGGGTTACGACTTCCTGTACCTCTACCAGCATAAGAACTGTAAGCTCCAGTTAGGCGGTAACGACCAGTGGGGTAATATCACCACGGGTACTGAGCTCATCCGTCGTACGCTGGGTTACGAGAATGAGGCCTTTGCTCTGACATGTCCGCTGATTACTAAGAGCGATGGTAAGAAGTTTGGTAAGACCGAGTCTGGAAACATCTGGCTCGACCCCAAGCGCACCACACCGTATAAGTTCTATCAGTTCTGGCTGAATGTCAGCGATGACGATGCCGAAAAGTATATCAAGATATTCACCTCTTTGGAAAAGGATGTTATCGATGCTCTCGTTGAAGAACATAAGCAGGATCCTGGTCGTCGCGTGCTGCAGAAGCGTCTGGCTGAGGAGGTTACCGTCATGGTACACTCACGTGAGGCCCTTGACGCTGCTATTGAGGCCAGCAGCCTGCTGTTTGGCAAGGCAACCAAGGAGGGACTGGAGAAACTTGACGAGCAGACATTCCTCGATGTCTTCGACGGCGTGCCTCAGTTCGAGATTTCCAAAGACCAGCTGGGTCAGCCTGCCATCGAGCTCTTTACCACCGTCGCTCCCGTCTTCCCCTCGAAGGGCGAGATGCGTAAGATGGTGCAGGGTGGTGGTGTCTCGCTGAACAAGGAGAAGCTCACCGACCAGAATCGTCCTGTTACCTCCGACGACCTCATCGATGGCAAGTATCTTCTGGCCCAGAAGGGCAAGAAAAACTACTATCTGTTGATAGTAAAATAATAAAAGGTGAAGAAATATTTGGTGGAATGCCAAATATTTCTTACCTTTGCACCCGCTTATAGCACGGATGTCCAATGGTGTAATGGTAGCACAACAGGTTTTGGTTCTGTTTGTGGTGGTTCGAATCCGCCTTGGACAACAAACAAACGACAACTACTAAAACATTACAATTATGACAAATTTATTTTCATTAGAAGGTAAAGTGGCGCTGGTGACTGGTGCTGCCTACGGTATTGGTTTCGCCATGGCTGAGGCACTGGCCAAGGCTGGCGCAGAGATTGCTTTCAACTGTCGCGGACAGGAACATATGGATAAGGCACTGGCTGACTATGAGACCAAGGGTATCAAGGCTCACGGCTATATCTGTGACGTTACCAACGAGTCTGACGTACAGAAAATGGTGGCTGACATCCGCAAGGAACTGGGTCATATCGATATCCTCGTCAACAATGCCGGTATCATCAAGCGTATCCCTATGCACGAGATGACACGCGAGGAGTTCCAGCAGGTCATCGACATTGACCTTGTGGGGCCGTTCATCATGACTAAAGCCGTCATACCTGAGATGATAGAGCGTCGCGAAGGTAAGATTATCAATATCTGCTCGATGATGTCTGAGTTGGGCCGTGAGACCGTTTCGGCTTACGCTGCCGCCAAGGGTGGTCTGAAGATGCTGACCCGCAACATCTGCTCAGAGTATGGTGAGTATAACATCCAGTGCAACGCCATTGGCCCAGGCTACATCGCCACACCACAGACGGCTCCTCTCCGCGAGCGTCAGGCCGATGGCAGCCGTCATCCGTTCGACTCGTTCATCTGCGCCAAGACCCCTGCCGGTCGCTGGCTCGATCCAGAGGAACTGGGTGGTCCTGCAGTCTTCCTGGCTTCTCATGCCTCGGATGCTGTCAATGGCCACGTGCTCTATGTCGACGGTGGCATCCTCGCCTACATCGGCAAGCAGCCCAAATAATAAAACATGAAGAAACTTTATATCGAAACTTATGGATGCCAGATGAACGTCGCAGACTCGGAGGTCGTTGCCTCCGTGATGCAGATGGCTGGCTATGAGACCACGGAACAGCTCGACGAAGCTGATGCCGTATTCCTGAATACCTGCTCGGTACGCGACAATGCCGAGCAGAAAATCTATCATCGCCTGGATGCCCTTGACGCCCTGCGTCGCAAGCGCAAGCTCATCATCGGTGTCCTTGGCTGTATGGCCGAGCGCGTGAAGGACGACCTGTTGGAGAACCACCACTGCGACCTGGTGGCAGGCCCTGATGCTTATCTGTCGTTGCCCGACCTGATAGCACAGGCCGAGACAGGTCATAAGGCAATGAATATCGAATTGTCCACCAACGAAACCTACAAGGACATCGTACCGCAGCGCCTGCATGGTGCCAAGATTGGTGGTTTTGTCAGCATCATGCGTGGTTGCAACAACTTCTGCCACTACTGCATCGTGCCCTACACCCGTGGCCGTGAGCGTAGCCGCGACCTGGAGAGTATCCTGCGAGAGGTACGCGACCTGCGCGACCGTGGCTTCAAGGAGGTGACGCTGCTGGGGCAGAATGTGAACAGCTACAACGCGGAGATTGGTTTCCCCAATCTTCTGCGCCGCGTTGCTGAGGAAGCCCCAGAGATGCGCATCCGCTTCACCACGAGTCATCCCAAGGATATGAGCGACGAAACGCTGCGCGTCATTGCTGAGATGCCTAACGTCTGCAAACATATCCACCTGCCTGTGCAGAGCGGTTCCGACCGTATCCTGAAGTTGATGAACCGTAAGTACACCCGTGAGTGGTACCTGGACCGTGTAGCAGCCATCCGTCGCATCATCCCTGACTGTGGCCTGTCAACAGACATCTTTGTGGGTTACCATAGCGAGACGGAGGAAGACCACCAGCTCTCGCTGTCGCTGATGCGTGAGGTAGGTTATGACTCTGCCTTTATGTTCAAATACTCAGAGCGCCCAGGCACCTATGCCTCTAAACACCTACCTGACGATGTTCCTGAGGAGGAGAAGATCCGTCGACTGAATGAGCTCATCTCCCTGCAGACGGAGATTTCTGCCCAGCAGAACAAGAAAGACGAGGGTAAGGAGTTCGACGTATTGCTCGAGGCTTTCTCGAAGCGTAGTCGCGACCAACTGATGGGCCGTACGGAGCAGAACAAGGCCGTCGTTGTCAACAAGGGCAACCATCATATCGGTGAGACGGTACGTGTCCGCATCACAGGTTCAACGAGTGCCACACTGTTGGGAGAAATCGTGGAGAGTTAAGAGGTGAGAGAGAGGGCGACATACCTGCTGAAATACTACTTGGTAACCATCGCATTGTTCGTGGTTGCCAAGTTGGCATTTATGCTGGTGTGTGGCGAGGGGCTGTCACTGGGCGACTATGCCGCTGTTGTGTGGCATGGACTGTCGCTCGACCTTTCCACAGCGCTCTACTTCTTCTGCCTACCCTTCCTGCTCACCGTGGTGTCACTATGGGTGAAGATGCCTCGTATCGCGTTCCTTTTATATAACGCGATAGTGGCTGTGGCCTTCTCGTTGGCCTTCGTTGCTGACACCAGCCTCTATCCCTTCTGGCACTTCAAACTCGATGCCTCGTGCCTGCAGTACCTGGAGACGCCCACCGAGGCCATGGCCAGCGTCACCACGGGCTACCTGCTCTTGCGACTTGTTCTACTAGTAGCACTTGCAGTACTAGTTTATCTGGCTTTCTCTCGGCTCCGCACTCGCTTCCAGCGTGCGCACCAGCGCATACTAGCCACTCTCGTAGCCCTGTTGCTCATTGGTCCTATCATCATTGGTATTCGTGGTGGTCTGGGGGAGTCAACGACAAACATCGGACAGGTGTATTTCTCGCAGAACCAGTTCCTGAACCATGCGGCTGTCAATCCCGTCTTCTCGTTTCTCTCATCGATAGGTAAGTCGGGCGACTACATCGTCAGCTACAACTATATGACCGATGACGAGTGCCGCGAACTGACAGACAGTCTGTTCTATACCGACAGCACAGGCGCTGACACGCTGCTCACCACCCATCGCCCCAACATCCTGCTCATCGTCATGGAGAGTTGTGGCGGACAGTTTACCATGATTGGCGGTCACCCGGAGATAACGCCCCGCCTGAACCAATTGGCACAGGAGGGCGTCTATTTCTCGGAGTGCTATGCCAACTCGTGGCGCACCGACAAGGGTATGGTGAGCATCCTCAGTGGCTATCCTGCCTTCCCCGTTACCTCCGTCATGAAGGTTCCTGAGAAGAGTCGTAAGATGCCGTCGATAGCCCATTCGCTTGGACAAACAGGCTATCAGAACACCTTCTACTATGGTGGCGACATCAACTTCACCAACATGCGCAGCTACGTGCTGGGCACTGGCTACGACCGTCTGGTATGGAAAGCCGATTACACCAGCGACGAGCAGTCCACCTGTCAGTGGGGCGTCCGCGACGATATCATGTTCAACACGCTTTTGAGCGATATCCGGAAAGAGCCGAACGACAAGCCATGGATGAAGACCCTGCTCACGCTCTCCAGTCATGAGCCATGGGATGTGCCCACAAAGGTGTTGGACGACGAGGTGTATAATGCCTTCAACTACCTGGATCAGTGCATCGGCCGATTCATCGACGACCTGCGCAAGACCGCCGCCTGGAAGAACACGCTGGTAGTCATCCTTCCCGACCACGGCTATCGCTACAAAGGCATTGACGAGGGCACGCGTCTCTACAACCACATCCCCATGCTGTGGGTAGGTGGTGCCGTCCGTCAACCGGTGGTCATCGACCGCCTCTGCAACCAGAGCGACCTCGCCGCCACCCTACTCGGCCAGCTGGGCATTCGCCATGACGATTTCCGTTTCAGTCGCGACATCGCCAGCAGCAGCTATCACCAGCCTATGGCCTACCACAACTCCACCAGCTGCGTATCTGTCTATGACAGTACGGGGTGGATGGCCTACGATATCGATGCCAATAGTATGATTACTCAAGAGGGTAACGACAGCGAACGACTGCTCCGTCTGTCAAGGGCTATTCTTCAATTGACCAGCCAAGATTTGAAGGAGAAGTGATTTAGAACACAAAATGTGTAATTTTACACGAAAAGCTTTCCACTTTTAAATATTTTTTCTTACCTTTGCACCAAGAAATCATAAACTAAGCATGAAAGGTAAGAACTGTCGACGATATATCCTGACGATGGTGCTGCTTTTGCTGTTATCTATTACAGCAAGAGCACAGCATGAACGTTTCGTGTTTACTACGGCATGGATGGCGCAGGCACAGTTTGCCGGCTACTATGTCGCCTACGAACGCGGGTTCTACAAGGAGGCAGGTCTCGATGTCGATATCCAGCACCCCACCCTGACCAGTTCAGCCTTGACACGACTGAAGTCACAGCAGTGTCATGGTGCCATGTTCTCGCTCCTGTCGGCCATGGACTTTATCTCCCAGGGATTCTCATTGGTGAACATCTTCCAGGAATCCATGAACAGCAGCAATATGCTCATCTCGCGCTGGGATACCGACCCGCTGAAGATGAAGGGTAAGAAGGTGGCTATCTTCAACTCCGACCCCAACTATCTGACGTACATCATGGACCGTCGCGAGGGTACGCACTACAAGTGGGTACGCTTCACCAGCGGCATCAACCTCTTCCTCAGCGGTGCTGTCGATGCCACCATGGTGGTCAGCTATAACGAGTACTACCAACTGCTGCAGTCGGGCTTCAAACTCACCGACGAGAGCATCTACCGCTTCTCAGACCACGACTATAACATCCAGGAGATGGGTGTCTATGTAAAACGTGACTACTACGAGAAGCATCGTTCGGCTTGTCAGAAGTTTGCCAAGGCCAGTCGCAAGGGCTGGGAATGGGCTGCTCAGCATCCTGAGGAGGCACTCGAAATCGTGATGAAGTACGTTCGCAAGCATCATTCTCCCACCAACCGACTGATGCAGAAACTGATGCTGGAGGAGTGTTTGCGACTGCAAATCAACAAGGACACGGGCAAGCGTGAGTTCCGCGTTCGCGAGGATATGGTACAGAAGGCCTCGCAGATGATGACAGAGAGTGGACTGATAGCACGTCCAGTAACCTATAAAGAAATCATGGGACTATGAAGTGGGCCATCCGATATATCCGCAGTTCGCTGTCCAGAAGAATGACCTTCTGGGTAGTGGTCCTCATGACGGCCATCTTCATTGCGGCCTTCACGCTGATGTTCTCTGAGACGCGCGAGGTGGTGCGCGAAGAGGCCTGGAACAAAGCCACAAAGACCATCGAAGGTGCTGTGCTGCATATCGACAACACCCTGCATGGTGCCGAGGTAGCTGCCAACAACATGCTGGTAGTCATCGAGAGCCATCTGAACGACCCCGACATGATGCTCGAACTGAGCAGGAGAATGGTGGAGAACAATCCCGACCTGACAGGGTGCTGCATCAGTTTCGAACCTGATTTTTTCAAGTCGAAAGGACGTTATTTCGCTGCCTGCTCCTACGACGACGGCAAGACCGTACAGACCGAACAGGTGGGTTCTGACCACTATCAGTACCAATGCATGGACTGGTACCTTATTCCCACGCTCCTCAACAAGCCCTACTGGATAGAACCTTACTTCGAAGATACCAGGGGAAGCATCAGCATCAAAGATGTCTTCTCCAGCTACAGCCAACCCATCCACGATGCCAAGGGCCAGGTGGTCGGTGCACTCTCCGTGGACATCCGTCTGGACTGGTTCTCTTCGACCATCAGCAAAATCAAGCCATACCCCCATTCCTACAGCATCTTGCTGGGCAAGGGTGGCACCTATCTGGTACATCCCGACACCACCAAGCTGTTCTATGAAACCGTCTTCACCAAGACCATGGAACAGGAGGATTCTGTCATTACGAATATCGGTGAGGCGATGTTGGCAGGCGAGACGGGTCATCGCATTATGGACTTCAACGGCGAACCTTGTTACGTCTTCTACAAGCCGTTTAAATATACAGGATGGAGCGTAGCCATCATCTGTCCGGAACGTGACATCTTCGCCTCCTACAACCAACTGCTGCGCACCGCGCGCATCACGATGATTGTCGGTCTGCTGTTGCTGTTCGTATTCTGTCTGCTTATCGTCAAGCGCAACTTGCGTGCACTCAAGCGACTGACCACCTTCACCGCACTGACCGCGGAAGGAGAATTTGCCGACGAGGTGCCCGACAGCGCCAGACCCGACGAAATCGGTGAACTGCAGCGCAGGTTCAGGAAGATGCAGCAGGCACTGCGACAATACACCCGTCAGTTGCGAGAGGAGACCAAGACCCTGGAGCAGCAGAACCAGGAACTGGGCATCGCCTACGAGCGCATCAAGGAAGAGGAACGGGTGAAGACCCACGTGCTGCACCAGATGTCGGAAGACATGGTGCTGCCTGTCAAGGATATCCTGGCAGAGGCCCGTGCCATCTGCGACTATCATAGCGACCTGACCGCCGAGGACTTCAACAAGACCGTCGACGACATGTTGCAGAACACCAACCAAGTGACAACGCTGTTGGACAACTATTTGAAGAGTGTATGAATACGGTCACCAATCATATCTATAAGTCGATATCCGTACGTCTCAGCGTAAGCATCCTGACGTTCGTCGTGGTTATCTTCGCGATAACCATGACCATCCTCATACACCGCTCAAAGGCATCGGTACGACAGGCTGCCATTGAAGAGTCGGGCCAGATGCTCGCCAACACGGCACAACGTCTTACGGGTATCATGGACGAAGTGGAGGTTGCCACGCTGAACACTGACTGGCAGGTCATGCAGCACCTGCAGCCAGACTCACTGCTGGCACTCTCGGCACGCATCCTGGTCATCAACCCCATGCTCAACGGTTGTAGCATTGCCATGGAGCCCAACTTCTTCCCCAGCGAGGGACGCTACTTCTCGGCCTATTCCTTCAACAACGAAGGACATATCGAGACAGAGAACGAAGGCAGCGACAACTACCGTTACTTCGACATGGACTGGTATCAGGAGCCCCTGAAGAAAGGCAAGGCGTGCTGGGTGGACCCCTTCCACGACTACAACCCCAGCGGCATCTATTCACGCGACGTCATTGCCAGCTTCTGTAAGCCGCTGGTCACCAAGAACGGCCGCACCATTGGTGTCATTTCCGTGGACCTGTCGCAGCGCATGCTGTCACAGATGCTCACCCAGGAGTGGCGCTATCCCGATTCATACTTCATCCTCGTGGGGGCCAAGAACACCATCATTGCAACAGGCAAGGAGGGGGCAAGCATGAACGACCTGAAGCGCAGAGACTGTCTGGTCTTGCAACAGCCCCTGGCTGACTCCGGCTGGCGACTGGCCATCGTATGTCCTGAGGAGGACATCTTCAGAGACTATAACAACATGGTAATGGTTATGGTCAGCATCATCATCTTTGGTCTGCTGCTGATGTTTGCCTTCTGTTATTTCATCGTTCGCAAGACCATGGAACCCGTCATCACGCTGACCCGCCAGACCAGCGACATCGCAGAGGGACACTTCGACCGACAGATACCACCCAGCACACGCATTGACGAGGTGGGCAAGTTGCATAACCGTTTCCATATCATGCAGAAGTCCATAGCCAGCCATGTGGCTGACCTGGAGGCTGCCCGCAGTGAGACGGAACGGAAAAACAAGGAACTGACGGTTGCCAAGACGTTGGCAGAGGAGTCGGACAGCAAGAAGGCGGCATTCATCCAGGACATGTTCCACCAGATACGCACCCCGCTGAACATCATCAGTGGCTTTGCACAGGTGCTGCGCGACGGTCATGGTCTGATGAGCAGCAAGGATCTTGACGACGTGACGCGTGAAGTCAAGCAGAACGGTCAGACCATCAGCAACATCATCGACAACTGGAAGATGATATTGGAACTGGAACAGGCTGGGGAAACGTCGTTGACAGACCGTATTGACTGCGGTGAACTCTGTCAGGAGGTCGTACGCGACATCGTAATGCGCAATCCTGAGACAGTAACGCTGAAGGTAGAGATACCGACAGACAATGTGCTGGTGACGACCAATAAGGATTACCTGATGAAGATTCTCAGCGAGTTGCTGCACAACGCCAACAAATACACCCTTCAGGGACATATCACTATCGGCTGTGAACAGACTGCCGACGGCACCATCTGCTTCTACGTGGCTGACAGCGGACCAGGCATCCCCAAGGACGACCAGGAGCGTGTCTTCACGCAGTTCACGAAACTCAACTCTTTCAACGAGGGACTGGGCATGGGTCTCTTCCTCTGCCGCCAGTTGGCTCAACGACTGCAGGCAACCCTCGAACTCGATACCCGCTACGAAGGCGGCACCCGTATGGTGCTCACGTTGCCGAAACCATCAACCATCTGACAAATGAAGAAACTGACCGTATATCTTTCCATCATCCTGCTGACTGCCGTCCTCGTCGTGAGTTGCGGAGAAAAGCGTGGACACCGTCGTATCACGGATGAGAACCAGCGCACACATGTCGACTCCGTCATCTTCGCTGCCTTCGACACGCGTGACATTCCTCGCACACTTGCCGTCATAGACAGTGTGGAACGCAGGGGCGAGTTGTCAAGGGTCAGAGCCATCTTCTATCGCACCATTTCCTATAACTCCAGTGGTAAGTACAGTAAGTCGCTGAACCTCTATTACAAACTGGCCGATGTCAGCGTCAGCGAACTGGACGACCAGGGCGACTTCGAGTGCTTCAACTACACCTGCAAGGACTATCTCCGTCTGCTGTGCCACATGAAGCGCTATGACGAGGCACTCCGCGAGGCCAATGCCTTCGACAAGAAGTTGAAGGAAGCGGGAGGCGACGAATTCACACGTCTTCACGACATCGCAGAGATGATTGGCGAGTGCCAGCTCTATCTCGGTCAGACAGCCGAGGCGGAACAGAATTTCCAGTCGGCACTGAACGATATTCATAACATGCTGAAAATCCACCATGCCCCACTCGACTTCCGTGAGAGTCAGCATACCATGAAGTCGGTAGCAATGGCTTATATCCAGGCTGGCGACTATGCCAAGGCACTGCCCTGGGTAGAGCGACAAGACTCCTTGTTTGCCATTGCCAGCAACCGCTCAGACCGCGACACCATCTATATCGACGAGATGAAGGCAGACATCTGCTACTGCCGCGCCCTGCTGGAGCATAAACGAGGAGGAGCCATCGCTGCTGAGCGTGCCTATAGGGACTATCTCTCTACACGGACCTCGAAACGACTGGGCCAGGTTATCAATAGCACGGAATACCTGATGCTTACCGAGCGCTATGACGAGGCTGCCGACCACTATATGCTCCTTCAGCGCTATATGCACGAGAGTGCCTTCGAAACCGACCTGGAGAATATCGGCCGCTATCTGCTGCCCAAATATCGTGCCAACCTGTCTGCCGGCCGTAAGGATTCAGCACTCAGCGTAGCCTCACAGATTGCCGAGGCCTACGACTCCGCCCTTGTCCGGCAGAAGCGCACCGATGCCGTGCTCCTGGGCACCATCTATGAGGCAGAGGCCAAAGAGCGCCAGCTTACCGAGCAGAAATTCCAACGCCTACAGTTGTGGACCGTTGGCATCGTCGCCATCCTCATCCTTATCATCATCATCCTCTCCGTCTACGCCTATCGGAAGAAGACTGTGAACTAGGTCTGACTAAAGAATGAAACAGAAAACGGAAGTCATCGGCTTCCGTTTTTCGTTGTTATGACAGGCGACCAGATACCTGACATATCAATGGAACCTGTGACTGCGACACATTTCCTCAATGGGACATTGCATTGAAAATAAATGGGGATTTATTTTGTACTTCGCTCAATTATTCGTATCTTTGCATTCAAGTACTGGCGAATCGCCGTAAACGACGGATGCTAAGGCTGATTCTCTGAGTGCAGGGTGCCGGTATGATTTTAGTTGGTAAACAATAGCATCAGCTATTTATTCAGTGCATCGTGAAATCTCGCAAGTTTCTATGATTGTAACACTTTGAATAAGTCAGCCGATGCCCGTGCAATAGCGCGGGCATGACTTATATCTATGTGTTACAGGTAATGCGAGAACCTCACGATGCAAGAGAAGAGCCATGAACGCGCTTCTTTTGTGTCTTGAGTTCTCTTAGTGTTAACCTGTAAACAAGCCTGAAGATATAGTCTGTTTGCTCCTAAAAACAATTCGAATTGTGTCAGGTACCTTGGTACATGACATATCAGTATGTCACTCACCTATGTCACCTGTCCCCTGACATAACCAAACTTATAATTGATACTTAAATAATATGGCCGCAATAAATGACTTGATTGCTCGAATCCAAGACCCAGATCTTCGTTTGCGAATAGAGAAGGAAGTAAAGGATTTAACAAAACAAAAAAAATTTGGGCTTGTTTTTGAAAAGCATGAGCCAGAAATGACTTTACTCTATGACTATCCTATCAGCCGTGGGTGTAAGGTGATTTGCAAGTCAGATGATGACAAGAAACTCTCAGAGGATATACTTTGGGAAGTAAAGAAGATAAGCAGGGAAAAGGCCACTTGTGTACATACTGTTACGAATGAGGAACAGAATTTTAATATTACAGACCTTATTTGCGTGGCAAAGAATGGCGAGCCTATTTATCCTTGTTTAAAGTTTGTCGATTCGGTTCAAAAAGCGCCTAATAGTGATTTGTGGCATACTCTGATTGAGGCAGATAACTATCATGCTCTTCAGCTTCTTGCTTATCTTTATCCTGGCATGGTGGATTGTATCTATATTGACCCTCCATACAATAGTGGTGCGACAGATTGGAAGTATAATAACAACTATGTTGATGGAAATGACAGTTACCGTCATAGCAAATGGCTTGCTATGATGGAAAACCGTTTACTGCTTGCTAAGAAATTGCTTAATCCCGAGAATTCCGTTCTTATTGTTACTATTGATGAAAAAGAATATAATCACCTCGGATGTTTGTTGGAAGAGATATTTCCTGAGGCGCGAATACAAATGGTAAGTTCTGTTATTAACCATGCGGGTAACGGAAGGCAAGATGATTTTTGTAGAACAAACGAATTTATTTATATTTTGATGTTTGGTAATTGTATCGTTACACCTTTGGATGATAAAGTGGCAACGAACAATGAAGTTGTTTGGGATACCTTAAGACGTCATAACCCTGCAAGCATTCGTCCAGCCCGACCTTCGCAATTTTATCCAATCTATGTAAATATAGCAACTGGGAAAATAGAAAAAATAGGTGAACCAATAACACCAGATGTGAATCGTTTTTCTGTCCCATCAATAGAAGGATGTGCTACTGTGTTCCCTGTAAAAGACAACGGCATTGAAATGATGTGGGGAGTTATACCAGATGAATGCCGTAGACGATGGGAAAATGGATTTATCAATGTGGGGAAATATAACCCTTCCAAACCTCAACAGTTTCCATTAAGAATGTTATCATCAGGTACTATCAATGATATAAAAACAGGTAAGGCTATTGTTGTGGGTCATAGAGATGATGGTAGTGTAATAGCCATACATCCTAATGGAAAGAAAGTCCTTCCCAAAAGCCAATGGGATAAAGAACTACACGATGCGCGATATTTTGGAACTGATCTATTAAGACTTTTTATTGGCAGTAGATTTGATTTCCCTAAATCGTTGTATGCTGTTCATGATACATTGAAATTATTCGTTGCTAACAAGCCTGACGCATTAATCCTTGACTTCTTTGCCGGTTCTGGTACAACTCTTCATGCTGTCAATCTATTGAACAAAGAAGATGGGGGGCATCGCCGTTGTATTATGGTGACAAACAACGAGGTGAGTGCTGACGAGGAAACGTCATTTAGAGCAAGAGGCTTACACAAAGGGGATGAAGAATGGGAGAAGTTTGGTATTGCTCGCTATGTAAATTGGCCAAGAACAAAATGCTCAATTGAAGGTATTGATGTCAATGGACAACCTATAAATGGCGAATATATAACTTCAAATACTCAAGAGATTACGCAGAAACGATCTGTTAAACAATTATCTTTTGTCATTCCTGATGGTAGGCAGGGTATAGATGTCAAAAAGCAGATAGTGGCTCTTATCAACGACAAGAAAATGCCTCAAAACTCAGTTACTGATGAATGTCCATATATTGTAAAAGAGGATGCATCAACTGCGATATTGTTTGAAATAAATAGTTTAGACGATTTCTTCGAGGAGATTCATGAAGATATAGAAACAATTTACGTTGTAACGACAAACAATAAAGCATTTAAAGCGGCAAAAAAAGAACTAGGTGAGTTGCCAGAAAGAACAAAGACAGTTGCTGTTACATTCCCGATGTCTGAAGGATTAGAAGCTAATGTCGCATTCTACAAACTTACTTTCTTGGATAAGGAGGCTATTTCTTTAGGAACGCAACTAGACAAGTTGCTGTCCATATTATGGATGAAAGCTGGTGCACATGGTGTTTGTCCTACTCATGTTGAAGGGGAATATAAAGTGTTCCCAGAAAACAGAATGGCGATACTAATTGATGAGTATGGTTTCGATGAACTAAAAGGAGAACTCGCTCAGCATCCAGAAATTGAAACTGTATACATCATAGACGATAGCGAAGATAATTATCGCGCACTTGCAGTTCAGTTAAGCGTAAAGAATACCTACCAACTCTATCGAGATTACCTTGACAATTTTAAGATCAATATAGAAAAAAGATAAAAGGCTTATGTTAGTAGATTTATTTGATTTTCAGCAAGATGCGCTTGATGATTTGCGAGAGCGACAAAAGAAAGCGCAACGCAGATACATACAGGACGGTGATAAACACATCATCCCCTTTACTGCTCCAACTGGTGCTGGTAAAACAATCATCATGTCTGCATTCATCGAAGCTCTTTATTGTGGTGACACCCATCAAGGAGCACAAAATGATGCTATTGTTCTATGGATTAGTGACTCTCCAGAATTGAACGAACAGAGTAAGATGAAACTTTATTCCAAGGCTGACAAACTGATGATGCGTCCAGTTGTAACCATTGATGATAAGAGTTTCAAGGCAGACAAGTTGCAGCCAGGCACTATATACTTCGTAAATACACAGAAATTCGGAGCAAACAGTAATCTTATCAAGTATAGCAATGATAGGAATTATACAGGTTGGGACTTCATGCGTAACACCGTAGAGGAATATGGTGGTAAACTTGTTGTTGTCATTGACGAAGCTCACAGAGGAGCAAAAACTGACCAGGCAGAACAAATGACTATCATGCAGAAGTTTATCCTTGGTTCTACTGCAGACAATATGCCGTCGATGCCCTTAGTAATAGGTATGAGTGCCACACTTGAACGATTTAATACACTCGCTAAGAGTTCTGACTCAACACAAATGCCAAAGGTTGAGGTAACTCCAGATGAAGTACGTGAATCTGGTTTGTTGAAAGATAAGATTAATATTCATCACCCTAATGACGGTGAGGCTTTTGCAGAAATGACCTATCTGGCGCAAGCGGCAAAGGAATGGAAAGATAAATGCAATCATTGGGAAGCATACAAGCAGCACGAGGATGTGGATGTTTGTCCTGCTTTGGTTGTACAAGTGAAGAATGGTAGAAAAGGAGTGGTATCTGAAACAGACCTTGACGAATGCATCCGACAGATAGAATCGAATGCTGGAGTTTCGTTAAGGCAGGGAGAAGTGGTGCATACCTTCAATAATGGCGAGGTTATCAACATGAATGGCCTTGAAGTGAGGTATCTTGATCCGTCGCGAATTGCAGAGGAAAAGGATGTCAGAGTGATATTCTTCAAGGATAATCTCTCAACAGGTTGGGACTGCCCACGTGCAGAGACAATGATGTCTTTTAAGGTTGCAACAGGTTATACAAACATTGCGCAACTATTGGGGCGAATGGTGCGTACACCTTTGCAGAAACGGATAGAAACAGACGATACGCTGAATGAAGTGAACCTCTATCTGCCAAACTTTAACTCTGTGACAGTAGAAAGAGTAAAAAAGGAACTGGAAGGTACTATTCCTGTACATGTTGAAACGCATCCTAAGGAGAAACAGATACTCGAACTTCAAGGTAATCTACCTTGCGGTATTTCACGTCAAGAGGTGTTTGAGGCTATCAACGATGCACAGATTGACTCCTATGCTATTCCAAAGAAGGGCATTACGAACTACAGAACTGCACTCTTCAAATTGTGCCATCTTCTTGTCAGGACACGACTGTATCGTAACGCAACAAAGGATCTGCTTGCAGATATTGTAGGTAAAATTACTTTATATATTCAACAACTGGAAAACAATGGTCAATACGAACAGGTAATGGATAGTGTTCGTGTGATGAATGACAAAATTGTATCGCTTGATGCGTTGGGAACAATTGTTACTGATGAAAGTGATGGTAATTCTTTTACTCTTACGGATACGGACATCTACAACTGGAGTGAGAATGTTGAAGCTCAATTTGGACGTGATGGTGTACTAACTGCTTATAGACAAAAGAGGATAGGAGAATATGATAATACGGATTTACGTCTTCACTTTATACTCTACGTTTATGACCAAACTTGTAAAGAGCAACTTGATGCTTTCTGCAAGGCAAAGTTTCATGAGTATGTTGACACATATCGTCACGATATAGAATCTCGTGGAGAGGCAGAGAAGCGCGAATACGAAAAGATTGTAAAAGCGCATGTGTCAACACAACCATTTGACTTTCTCCTGCAAGATTTGATGGTTACTAGCAAGAATCCAGAAGGGCAAGTCTATAATGACCATCTGTATTGTGATGGTGGGGGCAATGCCGTGTTCAAACTTGACACATGGGAGGTAGATGTGCTTGAAGCAGAAAGGCAGAAGGATGGTTATGTCTGTTGGTTGCGTAATATCCCCAACAAGGAAACATCTCTTTGCATTCAGTATAAATCTGGTACTGAATTAAAACCTCTCTTCCCTGATTTTATTATTGTAAGAAAGGTGAATGACAAGTTGGAATTCTACTTACTTGAACCTCATTATACTGGGTATGCAGATTCTGTGCCTAAACTAAAAGGAATGGCTGCATATTCTGAACGTTGTACTTCAGTAAGGCGTAATGAGATGCTACGTATTGTAGAATCTCCTTCTGGAAAGAAAATTCAAACTTTAAATGTTGCTTCTTCATCTGTTCGAAACGATGTGTATTTAATGAATGAACATGACAATGATGAATTAAATAATCTTTTCGTTAAATTCAACAATCATATCTAAAAACTGAAATTTTTATATGTCAGGTGACAGTCCGTGACACAATCCGGTCTAACAGAAGAAGAAATCAAAATCGTTGAACAATCATAAAAGCATCAGAGATATTTAAAACGGAAAGGGTTATAATATGTCAGGTGAAAGGTTCCTGACACACACACTCGGAAATAAAAATAAATGCATATTTATTTTGTATTTCGCTCGGTTTGCACTACCTTTGCAACCAGTTTTTCAATGAATAACCAACAATAACAATGAAACGGAAAAATTATCAGAAACCGACGATGCAAATCGTCAAGTTGAAACAGCAGACACAGTTGTTAGCAGGTAGCGGCGAACTACCAGGAATGCCTGGCTATCCAGGCGGCGGTGATCCATTTAATCCCTAACCCCCTAAACAGACAAGAAGATGGAAAAAATGAAGCATATCATTTGGATGGCAGCCATCGCACTGACGGTTGCCACATGGTCGGCCTGCTCGAACGATGACGAGCCGACAACAACAGAACAGCCAACACAACAGGCCCGCACTTTTACTGTTACCACCACGCTCACGCCACGCGATGGCGGAACACGCAGTACGATGACTGACAATGGCGACGGCTCCATTAGCGCCGAGTGGCAGGTGGGCGACCAGATATATGTGCGCTACTATAACACCAGCAGTAATGAAGTTGAGACCACGGCGACAGTAACCGCTGTCGACCCCACGACGAAGGCCGCCACCATCACCGTGACGCTATCCGAACCGAAGGGCGCCACTCTAATTACCTTCGGCTATCCGCTCAGCTACTACAATGGAACGAAAGATCCCTATACCGATCAAATAGGCACGCTGGCCGACATCAACGCTAACCACGCAGCCATTATGGGCTTTGACTACCTGTTCGTCTCTGGTTCGAACGTCACCTTGCCTGCCGTGACGATGTTCCCTGAGATGTGCATTTGGAAGTTCTCGTTTAAGGACGGTGCGAACGACATCACGAGCGACATCACCAAGCTCGTGATCGACGTCCCCAACAACGGCGAGACGTACACAGTCTCCCCGTCTTCGCTGAGCAACATCTACGTGGCCATGTATGGTGGTGGCATCACTGCCGCCCCCATCTGTATTACTGCCCTGACCGCCACGGGATTCTATCGCAAGGCAGCAAACGTTACGCTGGATGTCGGCTATACGTACACCACCACAGGCTTGGCCATGAAGAAGGCTGAAGTCGGCAAAGTGTTTGGTGCCGACAACAATATCTACGATAATGCAGCCGCTGCTACTACAGCAGGCACCACCGCATTGGCTTTGATTACCTACGTGGGCAATGATGCAGAAACCAACACCACTTACAACCATGGTCTGGCTCTGGCGATGAATGATGCCAGCACTAGTGATAAGTGGTGTACCCAGTGGGCTGAGACTTGCCTAACCAATCAGTATAGTACTAGTGACGAAGCAAAGACTGACATGGCTGGCATTGCCAATACCTATGCGCTTATCGGACATGGTTCTCATATCCATGCTGCAGCCGCTGCTGCCAGAAACTACCCAGTTGCTCATCCTAAGTGTACAAGCGTATGGTTCCTGCCGAGTGCCGGACAGTGGGATAAGATGGCCACCGCTGCGGGCGGCTATGCAAACCTGAAGACAAATGCAGGTTTGCAAACGGATTTCTACTGGTCCTCTACGGAGAGCATGGCCAATCTTGCGTGGTGCTACACCTTCGCAGATGACGGTTGGCGCCGCAACGGTAAGGACGACAGCTACTATGTTCGTTCAGCTATCGCATTCTAATCAACGAAAATTCGGGTCTCTGAGTGATTCACTTTTAAGAATAAACCAGAAAACGGAAGTCATCGCGGCTTCCGTTTTTTTCGTGTGGGTCAGTGACTTCACAGGGGCAGACGCTATGTCAGCCAACGAAGCCCAATAGTGTAAGGTTACCCTGCTTCAGGAATTCCGCTCCACTTCGTGGTGTAGCTGGGACTGCGGAAGTCGAGCTGTCAGTATCTGTCCCATGTCAGGACAGGAGTCTATGGCTTCATTGTTAGACTTCAGGGACAGGCACCGTGTCACACTATGGCGAACAAACCTTGGGAACACTCCGCCCTTTTGTCAGAGCAAACGGCATAGGGGCGGAGTACCTTATTATATATAGGGGGAATTAGCTGATGAGGTTCAGCTTGTTCTCGTACAGATTGTAAGTGACGGGGTGGGCGAAGGTGATGGTGTGGCCATCAGTAATAGCAGAAGTATCGATACCTCTACGCTGGAACTCGTCGATAAGTGCCTGATCATGATAGGCACGCATAGAGGACCAGCTGCGGTTCTGGACTTGGGAGTTGAAAACGGTTACTAACTCTGGGATTTGCATATCAGCAAATCGCAATGCATAACGAATGTAATAAATGTGCTGTTGCATAATTGGAATTTTTTGAAGTTAATACTACCACATCGTACTGACCACCGTGGCTTCCATTGCTCGGTTGGCGAGTCCATCCGAAGATGACTGCTCTTGATGTTTCGACTGCAAAGATAGTGCAAATCAAACGAAAAACCAAATATATTTGGATTTTTCTGAGATGCAGCCTATGTTTTCCTTAGGAAAAAGGTACAAAATGAATGGCAAATGAGCAAAAGGGACATCAGGGACAGGCACCGCTAACACTAACGATGGAGGAGGGCAGAAGTCTGATGGAAGATGTTCTTTTTGCGTCTCTATCAATGAAAAATGAGGTAAAATAGCAAAAAAATGGCTTAAAAGTTTCTCATTTCGGAAATTTTTCATATCTTTGCGGTGTAAAAACAGTTCGAAGGAGGACTAAGATATGAAAAATAAGTTCGAAACACAAGAAGGCGGCAGCATGTTGGGGGCTACTATCCAACAGGTAAGGAAAGCCAAGAAGATTACTCAGGAGGAACTGGGTAAGCGCGTTGGTTTGCCTAAAAGCAGCATCAGCAAGATTGAGAAGGGACTGACGCATATTTCGTTTGAGGACGCTTCGTTGCTGATGGATGCGATGGGCGAGAAAATCAGCATCCAGGTGATGGGCATGAAGGAGCCTGACGAGAAGAAGGTAGAGCGTGTGCGCTTTGTAACGATTGGTGTGATGTGGTATGCGCATAGCAAGAAGATGGCCTTCGCAGATGCTTACCGTTATCTGCTGGTGTATAAGGGCATCCAATTTCTGGAAGAGAACTATGCCTACGAGCAGACACTGCCACGCGAGACTTTGCTGAGTGACCTCGACAAGGTGTGTAACAGAAACCGCGAGAAATTCATGAAGGCAGTATGAGACTTTTGCATGGCAGCAACGTCGAGATAGTGACGCCTAACTTGAAGAAATGTCAGTCGAGGAACGACTTTGGCCATGGGTTTTACTTGACACCACAATGGCAGCGCGCCTACTTGATGGCCAAGCGCAGGGCCAGTAGAGACGGTGGCGAATCAGTGGTCACTCCATTCTTGTTTTATCCCACCAAGGCTCAGGAGCATGGGCTGAAAGTCAAGGAGTTCAAGGGCTTTAGTGCAGAATGGTCGAAATTCATAATTCTGAATCGTTCAGAAGATACATTCGCTCACGACTATGACATCGTGATTGGTCCTGTGGCTGATGCTTTTGTGGATAAGGAGATAGAGCGACACAAGCAGAAGTATGGTGCACACTATCTGGACACAGAGGCACTGCTCGATTTTGCTGAGCATGTGTCGCAGTTTGGAAGCAAATATGTGCAATATTGCTTCTGTACGAAAGAGGCATTGAAAGAACTAATCAAAGAATAAGGAATATGGAAGAGAGGTATTTTAAATTTGAGGATTTGATGGCTGACCTTGCGGCCTATCTGGTGTCAGAATATGACATAGAGCCGAGGGATGCAGCTGGTTTGGTGATGAACAGTCCACAGACGCAGGCGTTGTACTCGTCAGAAGAGCCCATCACAGAACGGCGAGTGAAAGCGCTGGCAGAAGAGTTGCTTCAAGAAAGGTGACACCTGCCAAGTGACAAGGTACCAGTCCCCGATACACAACATGCAGCAGATGTCCCCACGACACAGTATGAGGAAAGAGGAAGTAGGGATATGATAGTCAACGCTTTATTTCCGCATCAACTTGATATACCATTCTTCATCAGGATAATGGCCACAATAATGTTTGCCGTCACCTCCCAAATCCCACTGTTCAACGATTTCCCATTGGCGAATCGGAAGAAGCTTGTATTTGCCTGTAATGATATAAGTAGCTTCTTTACGACGAAATTTACGATGGCTTATTTGCTTGCCTCGTTTCTGAGATTTGCAGCAGCACCAAGTGCAGGCTGGTGTCTTTTTTTTACTTTTACCCATAATGCTTGTAATGTTATGAGAGGTCGCATGCTCTTGATGCGCCACTCGGTTAAACATTACGAGGCAAAGGATTTTTTGAAGTGTATCATATGAATTGAATTTGAATTATGCCGCAAAATTAAGAATAAAAACTGAAATAACAAAATATATATGGAAAAATTAAATAGGTGACAAGGTACCAGTCCCCGATACACATACTATGTAAAAGTAGATTAATGACAACCTGTCCCTCTGATTGTTTTGATTGTCACAAATTCTTGAACAACTGCACAAATAAAAGGTGAAAAACTTGTAAATGTGGATATTAGTGCATATCTTTGCAGCAGTATCACTACAAAACAAATGGCTTATGAAAACGAGTAGACTCAAAATATTTCTGGCGGGCATCATTACCTGCCTGTCGATAACTACCGCATGGGCTGATATTCCCATTGACGAAGCACA
>JAEEGG010005181.1_pt1 | contig 31144 bp, 24 predicted proteins | sample 9134161 | NCBI WGS metagenome assembly JAEEGG01 (sample SAMN16246543, study PRJNA631951) | gut metagenome | biome: gut microbiome; feature: rumen; material: CR-attached | host: Bos | place: Iran: Karaj | collected 2018-10
TATGTGAAGGAAAACCTTTGCTTTTCGCTAATTATAAACAATGATGTAGCTGAGCCTGACATCAAGCAGTTCCAGAAGACTTTGGATACGCACGAGTTCATAAAGTCAACAGAATACATTACCAAGGAAGATGCAGCAAAGCAGCTTCAGCAGGAGTTGGGTGAGGATTTCATTGAGACTTTGGGTTATAACCCCTTGTCACCAACTATAAATGTATATTTGAACTCTGATTATGCAAGTCCCGATAGTATTGCCAAACTTGAAGGATTTTTCCTGTCAAAGTCTGGTATAGTAAACGAAGTTTCGTATCAGCAGAACCTTGTAAATCTTATTAACGATAACATACGTAAAGTCAGCGTTATATTATTAGCTCTTAGTGCATTGTTTTTCTTGATTTCGTTTGCACTGCTAAACAATACAATTCGTTTGCAGATATATTCAAAGCGGTTTATTATCAATACAATGAAATTGGTAGGAGCGAAGAAAAACTTTATCCGCCGGCCTTTCATTGCATCGGGAGCCTTGCAGGGACTTGTAAGTTCGTTGATAGCAATAGCGCTTCTTTATGCGATAATATATTTTGCAAATGCACAGTTGGGCGACCTGATAGGAACAATAGATCCGTGGGTAATCGCATTGCTTTTTGTTGCAGTTGCTGTAATCGGAATTTTGTTATGTGTTTTTGCAACTCTGTTGTCTATAAATAAGTATCTGCGTTTAAAAACTATAAACCTATACTACTAATATGATTAGAAGAAAAGAAGACGCTGAGGTTATTATTGCCGAAAATGTTGCTGGTGGTAATGCAAAAATCTACAAGAACATGATGGTTAATGCATCAGAAATGCTTGGTATGGGACGCATGGTAGCGCGTGTAGTGTTGCCGTCTGGAAGTAGCATTGGCGAGCATGCCCATGTGGATGATGCCGAATTGTATTATATACTGAAAGGCGAAGCAACAGTTACTGATAATGACAAGACCGAAATATTGCATGCTGGCGATGCTGTCTTTACTGGAGGTGGTGCTCGTCATAGCATATCAAATATGACAAGCGAGGATGTAGAGTTTCTTGCTGTAATTATTGAATAAGGAAATTTGTTTTTGTTTCTATAAGCGTGTTTCTTGGGAAATGCGCTTTTTTTGTTATTTTCTCCACTTGGCTAGTTTCATGTATGCTACTGATGTAATTAGGAGAAGAGTTCCGTAAAGAACTTCGGTACACCAAATCCATTCAATGCTGAGATTCCATACGCTTGAGCTCAAATACAGATAAACCACATAAGCAACAAGTACGCAAGCTTCAAGAAGCAGTGCCGACAGTGTATGTCCAGTTCCCGAAATAAACTCGAAGTATATCATGGCTGGTGCAAGGACAAGTGTTGCAACGAGGATAACATATATGGTGCTTGCCGAATTTGCAGCGAGAATAATGTCATCGGTGTAGATTCGTGCAATGTACTGTGGTGCACATACGCAAATTATTACAAGCGGAATTATGGTAGCCAGGCTCATCTTGGCTATTTTTACCAAAGTGCGAGGTATTTCATCTTGCTTGTCGGCTCCTATAAGTCTGCTGGTAAGTGTGTTTGATGTAGCACTGAAAGCAAAAACTGGAATTGTTACCAGCATATATACGCTTCTTACTATACCCGACACGGCAATCGGCATTTCGCCAGTATGTTCTATCATTGCAAAGAAGACAAACCAGAGTCCGAACGACATAAGCCGCTGAAGCATAGTGGGAAATGCTAATTTTAATACGGATTTTAAGAGCGGTAATTCTATTTTTCCGAATTCGAACAGGGCATATTTGTGGAACGGAATCATTTTTAATGTATGGAATACAAAAAGTAGCAATGCAGAAAGTTCTGCGCATACCGATGAAAGTCCAGCGCCCCTTATGCCCATTTCGGGGAAGCCCAAGTTGCCGAATATCAGCGAGTAGTCGAGGAAAATATTCACGGCAGCCATTAATATGGTTGTGTAGGTGATTATTTTGGTGTTAGATAGTCCTATGTACAGCGACCTGAATAGGTAGTTTATGCATACGATTACAATTCCGTAGTGTCTGTAGTTGGTAAACTCGACTGCGGCCTCATATACATTGGGTGAATCAATAATTAGGTCAAGTAGAATGTCGGAAAAGAAATGCATTATTATCCAAAGCGTTATGCCAAGGATAGTTGTAAAAAGTAGTCCGTGTTCAAACACTACTCCAATTTGTTTGAAGTTTTGCTCTCCGAATCTTCTTGCAATTATTATTTGTACACCGATGGCAAATCCCATTGCCAATGCTGTGAAAACCAAGTAATATATCCCAGCAAGCATTACGGCACCGAGTTCTATGTTTCCAACGTGACCGATAAAAATGGTGTTCACGAATACCATAATGGTTTGTGCAAGGTTACCGAATATGATCGGGTAGGAAATTTGCCAGATTTCCTTGTTCGTTACCGATAGTGCTGGTTTGTTGGATATTCCTTTCATTCGGTTATTGCTTGATAATCTTATATTTGTACGTTACATTATCTGAGAAAATGCTGATAATGTACATTCCGTCCGGGAAATCTTGTAAAGTTATTGCATTATGTCCGATGGAAAGGTCTCCATGCACAATGACTCTACCGCAGATATCGCTGATTGTGAACTTACCTTTGTCGCTGTAGTATTCGATTGTAAAGTTTCCATTTGATGGATTGGGGTATATTCTTGTCGAATCGTCTACTATATTGTCGTTGTCCACAAGTATTGTATTAACTTCAGCGAATTCAGATTCGCCATGGCTACATACGCTCGAAATTGTATAATAGTTGCCTTCGGGTATGACTGTCGACGGGGTTACAAATGTCGTGTCGGTTGTGTTTCCAATAATTAGTCCTGATTCGTATATGTTGTATGATATTGCGTTTGGAACAGGAGACCAAACAATAGAATCACTATATGTCGTTATGTAGCAGATGGCATTTTCGGGAGCTTCGCAAGTTTCGTGAACAATAGTAAAGCAAATGACGGTATCGGTATATATGTTTGTGTTGCAGTCTGGGCGAATTGATAAGCAATGTTCGCCATCCGACAGACCGTTCAATGTGATTATGTTTGACTGGACACCTGTTTCTATTATGTTGCCATTATCGTATATGCTTATTGGCTCTGTCGGGTATACTTTGTAGCCCGATATTTTTATGTCGTCGATGCATAGAAAGTTTTTGTTATGCGAGATGTTCCTTATAGCTACATGTTTGGCGGAATCTGGAACTGAATATGTCTTGAATGTCCAGTTGTCGGGATCTACCGAACCTTTTACTGTGCAAGAGTCCAGTCTTATTATGGTATCCGTTGTTGTATAGTAAACTTCCATTGTTTCCCAGTAGTTTGACAGGTGGCTTCCGCGTACATAAAATGAAAATTCGAAGTCGTTTATGAAGTCAAGTTCTCTGCTGAATATCCAGTCGTTTGTTGACATCGATGCGCTTCTGATGCTTGCAAGGAACTGTTTCCCTGAATGTGGGTGTATCTGTGTGCCGAGATTTGAATCGTCCGAATATACTTTTTCTGGATTTAAGGCAATGAATGCCATCTTCTCTCGACTGTTCATAAATGTGTAGCCTGATATGTTTGCTGTTTGTGAATCGTCGCCGTCGATGTATGTCCATCCTTCGATTCCTTCTGGGTTAATGGTAAATGGCGGATAAGTATCGGTGTCATCAAAGTCATCGAAGATGGTAAAGTGTTTTACTGTTATGTCATTCCATGTCAATGTGCAACTATCATCGGAGTATTGTGCTCTAATAATATCAGGGGCATAGCAGTCTTGTCCGTTCTGTGATATTGAAAAATAGCGTTCTATTGTTGTGTCGTTGTATTCAATAGTGGCTGTGAAGTCAAATTTGTGTCCGTATGCTGTTGCATTTGAGATACTAATGTCGAAGCTGTTGTTTTCTGCAGTTTCGTTTGTCTGCAATGGTGCATAAAATGCAGAATCAGTATTAATTTCGATAAATTCATCATCGCAGGATATTCTCATCATTATGCTATCTGATGGCATATCACCGAGATTTTTGATTGTTACGCTAATGTTTGTGCTTGTTCCAGAATTAATGGACTTGGGTGAAACTTCACTTATTTCGATATAAGGTTTACCCGATTCTATTACAGGAATACTATCGTATATTGTTGAGGTATTGAAGGCAGTAACGACGAGCAAGGCCTTTCCTTTGTGCAGATTGTGTCCGATGTTGGTTATGCCTCTTGAATTTGTAAAGCCTTTATAGTAGTTTCCGTCCTGAGATATGCATACTAGTGCGTTTCTGACAGGCGTTCCGTTTGATGTTATAGTTGTTGTGTATGAGTTTCCTTCGATTACAATATTTGCAGATGATTCAATTTTTTCTGGAGATTTTGTGCGAAGTTGCAGCGATGCGTCACCGAAGCTTATCCATGTCTTTACGGTTTCGATGTCGCTGGCTTGAGCCGATTCGCAAAGCATGAGGTAGAAAGCGTTGAGTATGATAGAACCCCAATGTGTGCGCTGTTCGTTGGTACTTATGCCATTGCTTGTCGAATCGGAGTCGTAGTCGTATCCGCCAGAGAGAATGTCGTAGAAATAGTCCTGTCCACGCATTGGCGGATTCCATGGTTGGTTTATGCTCGACATGAGAGTTGCAACGGCTCCGCCATGTTTGGCTTTCAGCCATTTTTCTGCGAAGCAATCTTCGGAGTGGAATGCACCATTTCGGCAGGCTACTGAAACAATGAATGGTAGTTTGTCGCCATTGCTACTAGATGTTACACTTGCGCCTCCATAACTTCCAGTAAGCCAGTAAGAACCGCTGCCGTGTCCACAATATGCTATGCTTGAAGCACCGAGATTTATACTGTTTGACAATACATTCGACGAAATGTTGGCTCCTGAATCGTAGTGCTCTGAATGAATATTGAAAGTGAAATTAGACAGTTTATTGTCGTATATTTTGGCTACATGTTCATAGTCGAGTTCGTTGTCATCGCCAGGACCTTCGTTGGAACCGATTCCTATGAATTTATCGTACCAGTCGGGATATTTGTTTGGATTTTTTTCGTAGTTAATGCTTTTTTGCACTTGTATTGCAAGCTCTTCTGCGTTTGTGCACGAAAACCTGCCAATGGCAATATCTGGATAGTTATCGTTGCCCGATACGCAACCAAGAGCAGGGTCGGTAGGGCAGTCGTAGCAGGTTTCGGTTCCAAGTACATCCGATTGTATGTCGTTCCAGTCGCCAACAATTTGAACATACATCAAATTGGGATTCTGGCTGTACGCTTGGGCAATCTTTGTTTTGACATTTTCGGCAGAATCGCAATGCCGTACAATTACATTGAATCCCATTTCTCGTTTCCACCTTATGTATGGTTCGATTGCACTGTCGTATATTTCTGGTGTGAGGACAAGAATATCGCCATAATCATAGTTCGGTAACACAATAGCCTCGCGAGTATATTTTCTGTCTATTTTCAAGGAAATTTTGTCGAATATACGCAAAGTCTTTCTTGCTGCGTTGTATTGAAACGGATATATTCTGATGTTTACTTTTTTCTCTTTGTGGTAATAGAAAGGATCTTCTATGACAATGTTTGTCTCAGGAAAAAAGATGTTTTTTATTGATTCTTGGTGTGTTATGTATGGAATAGAATCAGGGTTCTGATTTCTGTAGATTGTTCCTCGTGATGGAATTATTGGGAAATCAAGTTGTATGTCGTGGAATTCCGATTCGTTGGTATCAATTGAAATTTTGTCGCCGTCGGCTATGCTGATTGTTGTGCTGACAAACGGCAATTCTGGCCATCCTTTCTTTTCTATGAATGTGTTTTTACCTATGTCAATTCTTGAGAATGAACCTGATGGCTTTGAGGTTTGCTTTATGCTATATTTTTTGAGTTTAAATTCAATGCGAGTGCCGTCGTTTTCATCCGAAAATGTGATTGCATAGTTTTGCGACATTGCCGTTAGTACAGCAAATGCACAAAGAATTAGCATTAGCAACCTTTTCATGTCAATTATCTACAGCAATCAATTTTGTAACGCAAAAATATGAAAAAAATTGCATACTTGCCCAGACCATTTTGACTTATATCAATAAAAAATGGAAGTCAGTTGGCTTCCATTTTACAACTCTATTAATCAGAAATAGTTCTCTATTTTTCTTTCAGTTTGCTGTGGAATTCTGGTTCAAGTAATTTCTTGAAATGTTCAGTTGAACCTTTAGGAATATAGATGTATTTTAGTTTGGGGCATCTTTCAAAAGCTTTTTGAGAAATTGTTTTTACTGATAATGGCAGAGTTACGTATTTTACACCAGAATCACTAAATAATCTGTCCTTTAATTCAGTTACTGCATTAGGAATGGTTATGCTTTCCATGTTTTCGCATCCCAGAAAAGCTTCAGTTTCAAGGGTCTTTAAAGTTTTCGGAAGTGTTATGTTTTTTAAATTTGTACAATACATAAATGCCCTGTATCCTATTGATTCTATTGAGTTTGACATTATAATATTTTCCATGTCGTAGCATTCTGAAAACGCGAAATCTTCAATCTTGGTCACGCTGTTTGGAATTGTCACCGACTTTATGTTTCCTGCATAGTGAAATGACTTTTGTGCAATTGTCTTAATGCCTTCGGGAATAGAATATTCTGTAGCATAGTTTGTTGGCATATATGCAAATAGAACTTCGGAATGAACAGGTTCTGAAATTCCTGATTCATAGTAAGCCAGATTTCCTATTTTTTCAACAGAATTCGGAAGTTCCATATATGATAGCATTTCGCATTCATAAAATGCCTTGTCGCCAATTTCTACAACTGAATTCGACAATGTAGCATATCTTAATTCTCTGCAATTCATGAATGAGTTTGCCGGAACAACTTTTACTTTGTCGCCGAAGTTTACTGATGTGAGTGACTGGCATTGTGTAAATGGAGGAAATTTTTCGTTCATTGCTTCACAATTGCTAGCATTGAAGTTGACAACAGCAAGTTTTTTGTTTTTAATAAAAGCGCTTGCACCTATTTCCTTTACTGATTCAGGAATGGTAATGGTTGAAAGTTCGCAGTTATAGAATGCAGAATCTTCGATTGTGGTTACCGAATTTGGTATTTCTATTTTACTAATGCCAATATTTGCAAAAGCAATTCTTGCTATGGTTTTTATTCCATTTGGAATGGTGGAATTTTTACATCCTCTAATGATTTTATTTTCGTTGGTAATGACTATGGCATTGCAGTTGTTGCGGCTGTCAATAGTCTTGTTTCCTTCTGCAACAGCGATGCTTTCTAATTTGTCGCAGTTTGCAAACGAGTTTGCATAAACTTTTTTTACTGATGCGGGAATTACGATTGATGTCAAATCCTTGCAGTCGCTGAATGCATATTCAAGTATAGCTTCCGTGCCTTCATCGATTTTGTATTCGGACATGTTTGATGGATAGTATACGAGGTTTTTACCAGTGTAAATCGGCTTTGTTATGGCAGTTCCCGTGAATGCATTTTCTCCGCATTGTTCAATTATTCCACCAATCTTTATTGATTTCAGGGCTGAGCAGTCCTTAAATGCTCCATTCCTTATTATTTTTACTGTTTTGGGAATAATTACAGATGTTAGTGTACTGATGCCAGAAAAAGCTTCTTTGTTGATAGCTGTTATGGCAAAGTCTATGTTTCTGTAATGTACAGTTTCTGGAATTTCAATTTTTTTGACATTTTCGGTATCTCCCTTAATGCCATTTACAATTACCGTATATGGACTTTCTTTTGAGGTTATCGTATATTTAATGTACTGACCAGTTTTGCATTTCATTGAGAAATTAGGATCGTTTGGTCCGTGGACTTCTGCTTGTGCAATTGCCAATGCGCTGTAGGCAATAAGGATAAGAATGACTGCTAACTTTTTCATATGATGATATTTTTTTGCAAATTTAATTTTTATTTTGTTTTTGTAGCTACTGGAAAAGACTTAATTGCGTGTCAGTTAGTCTATATGTAAGTCGGTGATATTTAGTGACTCCATGTTCTTCGATTGCTTTTCTGTGCGATTTTGTAGGATAGCCTTTGTTTTGGTCCCATTTGTATTCGGGAAATTCTTTGGCTATATTATACATATACTCGTCTCTGTATGTTTTTGCAAGTATTGAGGCTGCTGCAATCGACATGTATGTTGCATCGCCTTTTACAATGCACTTGTGAGGTATGTTTTGATAGGGAATAAACTTGTTTCCGTCAATAAGAAGTAGTTGTGGAATTACTTTTAGTCCAGAAACAGCCTTGTGCATTGATAGTATAGAGGCTTTTAGTATGTTTATCTTATCGATTTCGTTGTTGTCCATTGAAGCTACACAATATGATATTGCATCCCGTTCTATTTCGCTGCGCAGTTCATCTCTTATTTTTTCTGTAAGTTGCTTAGAGTCGTTCAGCTTGTCGTTGTGATAGTCGGGCGGAAGGATTACAGCAGCTGCATATACTGGTCCAGCAAGGCATCCGCGGCCAGCTTCGTCGCAACCAGCTTCAATGGTATTTTTTTGAAAAAATTGTTTTAGCATTTTTGCACTTGTTTTATTGCTATATCTATGCACTCCCATAATTTGTCTGCGGTGTTTTGCCACGAAAATTTTGCACGTTGCAATCGTCCTTTTTCGATTATGGATTCTTTTAAGTTGTCATCTGTGCAAATTTTGAACATATTTTCTGCAACTTTTTCGTAGTCTGTCGATTTGCATAAAAGAGCAGCATCGCCAACAACTTCAGGAAGAGATGTGGAATCGCCACTTATTATTGCCGTTTCTGCATGCATTGCTTCTAATAGCGGAATGCCAAACCCTTCGAAATGAGGAATGTATATTAGGCACTCGGCAGAAGCCATTACTTTGCTAAGTTCATCGTTTTCTAGTCGTCCTGTAAATATGACATCGTCTTTATGCGCCATACTGGAGTATACTTTCTCGATTGTTTCTGTCTTATGCAGAGAGCCTCCGACGATTACTAGATTAATGTCGCATGCATATTTGTCCTTGAACAATTCGAATGAGTGGAGAAGTCCATCAACATTTTTGCGTGGGCTTAGGGCACCAACAAAGATGAAGAACTTTTTGCCTTTGCTGTATTTTATTCTCACTTTTTGCTTTTCTTCTTCACCAATAGGCTTGTATTCATCATTTGAGCCGTTGTAGCATACGGTGACTTTATCTTCGGGGACATTGTAAGAGTTACAAATGTCTTTTTTTGAGAATTCAGATACGGTTCCTAAATGTACGGCTTTATGTGCAAACCTAGCGAAGTATTTGTTGTAGTACCAGCTAGTGAGCCATGGAAGCTGTTTGGGATTGTGTACAAAGTTTATGTCATGTATGACATCTATTTGCGGTATGTTTGTTTTTAGCGATATGTATCCGTCAGTAGATACGAAAATATCGGCTCCAATTTTCTTCAGTAGCTTTGGAATCCTGTATTCAAACCATAAAATCCAAAGAAAGGGGTGTCGGGTGGGAGGGGATAGGACTATTGGAGTAACATTGTTGGAAAAGACAAATTCCTTATCGGATTTTCTGTCGAAGATGAAAAAAAATTCATGTTCGGGGTGTTGCTCCGTAATGCGTTTTAATGTTTCGTATGTAAACCAGCCAATTCCTTCAAGTTTGCCTTTAAGTAGAAGGCGGGTGTTGACAGCGATTTTCATTTTACAGTAAACCTACTTCCTTAATTTTTTCAAGATCCTTAGGAGTATCAATGCTTACACTTTCATGTTCAGTGAAGGCAACTTTAATTTTGTATCCATTTTCAATCCACCTAAGCTGTTCAAGACTTTCTGCAATTTCAAGAGGAGTTTGCTCCAGTTTTGTGATTTCTAGAAGGACGTCCTTCCTATATCCATACAGTCCGATGTGTTTGTAGAACAGATGTTTGGTGATCCATGTCGTTTCCCTGTGTCCTCTAATGTAAGGTATTGTTGAACGGCTGAAATATATTGCTTCGTTATATTTGTTTATTACAACTTTGGGTTTATTCGTGTTGAATATGTCTTCCTTGTTATTTATTGGTTTGACAAGAGTTGCAATTTGAGTACGTTTCTTATTGAAACATTTTTTTATTTCTATTAGTTGTTCCGTTTTAATGAAAGGTTCGTCACCTTGTATGTTTATGACAACATCGAATTCCTTGCCTTCGGCTTCTTCTATTTTTAGAATAGCTTCAGCGCAACGGTCGGTTCCGCTCTTATGTTTTTTTGATGTCATTACATATTTACCACCGAAACTTTCTATTTCTTTCGAAATGCGGTTGTCGTCAGTTGCAACATATACAACGTCAAAGACTTTCTTTGCTTGTATATATACATTGTGAATCATTGTTTTTCCATTGATGTTTACCAATGGTTTGCCTGGAAACCTAGTAGATGCATATCTAGCTGGTATTATTGCTGCAATATTCATTTGAATAATTTATTTTCCGTTTTGCAAAAATAATTTATATGTCCGAAAGTATTTTTAAAATATTGGAATAATTACCAATAGTTAGTTGTGCATAAGTCAAAAAAAAGAGGCTGACCAAGTCAGCCTCTCTTTTCTCAATAAGAATTATTATTCAATAACAATCTTTTCTATAGAAACCTTATCACCAGAAATGACCTTGATGAAGTAAGTGCCAGCGGCCATATTCATATCGAAATCTACTGATGTCTGTCCATTGATTTCTTTTTCTTCAACAACGCGACCATTCATATCATAAATGATGTATGCCTGAGCATTGTTTTCGCCTAAGTTCATGTTGAACTTACCATTGCTAGGATTCGGGTATATTGAAATGCCGTTTGCAGTTTCGTTATCAACAGCAGAAGGTCCAAATTTTACTTCAATGGTGTGGCTTTCTTTTATGTTTAAGAAAGTATAGCCAATTTCTTCATCTAAACCAGAACCTTTAAGTGTGAGAACACCATCAATTGTGAATTCGCTTACTGTATATCCAGGATTAGGTGTCATTACAATAGGCATAGATGCATTTTTCATTACTGGAGTAACGCCTGCTGGAGATACTGTTCCACCTGTTCCTACAACAGAAGTAGTTATTGTGTACGGGTATCTCATAGCTTCGTAATGTAATTCCCAACCTCTTGCTTGATCTTCTCCATCCGAAGTGAAATGGATATACAATGGAGTTCCTGAATGTTTAATTGAGTCAGTGGGTTCGTTGCCATCATAAAATGTATACAACAATTGTCCGTTGGCATCTTCACCAGAATAAATCTTCAGTTCGTCGCCTGCTTCTAGTTCAAAGTAATTGAAATATAATAAGAGTGTGTCTGTTTGGTAGTCATTAATCTTTATAACCCAGTCACAGTCTGTATTATTCTTGTATAAGTTGGAATAGCTACCATCGTTTATATTCCAGTGTTCTTCTTCGTAAACGCTAGTCTGGTTATTCATGCAATATGGAGCAGCTTCCAAATCTGGTACTGCAATATTGAAAATAACGCATTGTCCGTAAACGAAATTATAACTACCATCATCGCCTGGACCTGCGTGTGTGTTAAGGTTGTCGATTGAGAAGTAGCCGTCTCCGCTGCCGCCCCATCCCCAGTTCATGTGGAATGTTGTTGCACCAGTTGCATCGGTTCTGTAACCATCGCAAACCCATGCATGTCCCGAACCTGATGAAGGATGTCCGCTGTATATAAGAGGTCGTTTCATATCGAGGTCTTCTATCAGCATCCTGCTCCATATAGAGTCGTTTTCGTAGTAGTGCTCGAAATTTTCTTCTGTGGTAGCACCATTGTCTCTATATTTGTAGTTAACACCGTTTCTGTAACCAAAGTTATATCTAAGTGCGTCTGCTACATAATATGTTTGTGTTCCAGAACCATCATATCCGTAATCCATGTTGATTGTTACTCCGCAGTGGAACATAAGTGTGGCAACAGCAAGTTTCTGTTCGTCGTTCCAATTGTAGCCGAATGAATTTGGCATATTGTCCCAATCGTATGTTGTTTCTGATAGATTTACAGTGTTCCACGAACCCCAGAAATAAGAAACGGTTCCGCTTCCTTTCTGTGGATAATTCCAATATTTCATAACCTGAGCCATTGCAGTTGCAACACATCCTGTATATGTGTGTCCGTGGTCACCTTGTGAGTGTTCCGGGCATAACATATTGTATGGATAGCTCTGGTTCCATTTGGTTTGTAACATAGCTTCAACACCGCGGGTGTTTGAACGTGTAGCGTTAATGTTCCAAGCTGCAATATTTTTTTCCGAAACATTAATGTTTTTTGCTTCAATTACATCCAATTGTTGCATATAATGTTTAATCCATTCCTGAGTTGCAGGAGCAACCTCGTTGAAATTGAATTCACCTTCGTCTGAGTATCCAAGGATTGGCGTGCCTCTTAAGTCTGCACATACAATAACGAATCCACCGTTTTCTAGGTTGAATACATGGTAGCAGTCCTTTCCTGTGGTTTCCGACTTTAAAAGTTCGTAAGAACTTATAGACATATTTGCTCTAGTCGGGTACTGAGACTTCATGTAGTTCAATCCATATGTCATAGCTTCCTTGTTTGTTACCGTTGTAGAAGCGGTCTGTGCGAATACGAATTGCACAGCTAACAGAATGACTATTACTAAACTAAATCTTTTCATACAAAATCTATTTTGTGTCTTTAATAATAAACGCAAAGGTATTAATTTTTTTTTAACTACAATTTTCGAATATACTTTTTTTATTTTTTTTCTATCCGTTTTATTAACAAGTATTGTTTGTTCGTCTGCCTATATGCTGCAAGTTGTTATTAGTTAGTTATTTATCTGTTTGTTTGCTTTCCTTTTTTCAAGTTCTTTGCGGTATGCAAACATTTCGTCCCTATACTTTGCAGCTTCAATGAAGTCCAATCTTGCCGATGCTGCTTCCATTAATCGTTCTGCATTCTTGATTGCCTTTTGCAAAGCCACGTCGTTCATGTATGGCACTACTGGGTCTGCGGCTATGTTCAGTTCCGATTCCACATTAATGTCGTAGTTTATGTTGCCTTGGTTCAGTGCGTTGGTGTTGTTAGACTTGACAATCTGTCTTGGCGTAATGTTGTGCTCTGCATTATATTTCATTTGCTTTTCGCGACGATAGTTTGTCTGGTCTATTGTCCGTTGCATAGAGCCGGTAATCTTGTCGGCATACATTATGACTTTTCCGTTTATGTTTCGTGCCGCGCGACCTGCGGTCTGCGTTAGTGAGCGGTCTGAACGCAAGAAACCTTCTTTGTCGGCATCAATAATTGCCACTAAGGAGACTTCGGGCAAATCAAGTCCTTCGCGCAGAAGGTTAACACCGATTAGTACGTCGAATAGCCCATTGCGAAGATCTGATAGAATGCGCACCCTTTCCAACGTTTCGACATCGGAGTGTATGTATTCGCATCGTATTCCATACTTGTGGAAATATTTGGTGAGTTCTTCCGCCATGCGTTTGGTTAGTGTGGTTACTAGAATCCTTTCGTCTCGTTCTGCGCGGATTCTGATTTCTTCCATCAGGTCGTCAATTTGGTTTTCTGTCGGTCTGACTTCTATAATTGGATCCAAAAGCCCTGTGGGTCTGATTATCTGCTCAACAATTATGCCTTCGCTTTTGTTGAGTTCGTAGTCGGCAGGCGTTGCGCTTACATATATCACTTGGTCAACCATAGATTCGAATTCAGGTAGAGTAAGAGGGCGGTTGTCGATAGCTGCGGGAAGCCTAAAACCATAATTGACAAGATTTTCCTTGCGAGACCTATCTCCTCCAATCATGCCTCCAATCTGTGGAATAGTAACATGGCTTTCATCTATTACTGTTATGAAGTTCTTCGGAAAGTAATCAATAAGGCAGAATGGTCGTCCTCCTGGTTTGCGACCATCAAAGTATCTTGAGTAGTTTTCGATTCCGCTACAATATCCAAGTTCCTTAATCATTTCCATGTCGTAGGTAACTCGTTCTTCAAGTCTTTTTGCTTCCAGGTTTTTGCCTTCTTTCCTGAAGTATTCTGCCTGAAGCACTAGGTCGTCTTGTATTTGCTTTATAGCGGCAATAGTTTTGTCTTTTGTCGTTACGAAGATATTTGCAGGATAGATGTTTGCTGTTTCCATTACTTCCAATTTCTCACCAGTGTATGGTTCAAACATATAAATATCCTCCACTTCGTCGTCCCAGAATGTTATTCTCAGTCCTACATCGTGGTGAGCTAGGAAAATGTCGACGGTGTCGCCCTTTACCCTGAAACTTCCTCTCTTGAAGTCTATGTCGCTACGGAAATAAAGTCCGTCAACAAGTTTTCTAAGCAGATTGTCGCGACCGATGTTGTCTCCGCGCGATACCTTTATAGTATTGGCGTGAAAGTCCTCTGGGTTTCCTATGCCGTATATGCACGACACAGAACAGACTACAATCACATCGTTTCGACCCGACAGCAGTGCGCTTGTTGCGCTCAGTCGTAGCTTTTCAATCTCGTCGTTTATTGAGAGGTCTTTCTCTATATATGTGTCGGTTGTCGGCAGGTAGGCTTCGGGCTGATAATAGTCGTAGTACGATACAAAATATTCGACTGCATTCTTTGGGAAAAAAGATTTGAATTCAGAGTAAAGCTGTGCTGCCAAAGTTTTATTGTGGCTTAACACAAGAACCGGGCGTCCTATGTTTTTTATTACATTAGCAATAGTAAATGTTTTTCCACTACCAGTGACGCCTAGTAGAGTCTGGTGTTTCTGCCCGTTGAGAATGCCGTTGGTAAGTTCTCGTATTGCTTGAGGCTGGTCTCCTGTGGGTCTATATTCCGATATTAGGTCAAATTCCATTTCCTTGTTAAAATTGGGAGTGCAAAGATAATAAAATGTTTCAAGGGCTAAAGCTAGTTTCAGGTTTCAAGTTTAACTTCGTTGAGGGCTGCGCCGTTCAATGGCTGGCACTGTTTGAAGGTTTGGGGCTTGCAGGCTCGAAGGCTCACAGGCTTGAAGCCATAACGTGCCGAACGTTATTACGTTTTGGCTGTTAGCCTTTCAGCCTGTTCGACTTTTAGCCATAATGGCTTCGCCGTTTCTATGGGCATACGCCCGTTTCAATGTTTAGCTTACGCTGAGCTAAAGGTTAACTTCGTTGAGGGCTTCGCCGTTCATGTTTCTATGTTTGATGATTCATCAATTATAAATCATCAAAGCTAAACTTGAATTTTTAAATATTTTTTGTTCCTTTGCAAAAATTTTTCTTATGAAGATTGTAAATATATTATTAATAGGTATAATGTTTTTGTTGCCGCTATTTTCTAAGGCACAAGAACAAGAGGAGGGTTGGTTCCGCTGCGGAACGGATTCTGTTTACGATGAAATGGTTAGACATAATCCGCAGATTGCGTTGAACAGAGCAAAACTGAAAGATTTTGTTCGTGAATACGTTCGGCAAAATCCAAGGGGTGGTGACGATGAAGTATATGTAATCCCTGTTGTTTTTCATGTCTTGCATCAGTATGGTAGCGAGAATATTTCGTACTCTGCAATTCAGGCTGCGATAGAACAGATAAACAAGGATTATAGGAAAATGCGTTCAGATACGGCATCGATAAAGGAGGAGTTTAAGCCGATAGCTGCCGATACAAAGATTGAATTTAGGTTGGCAAGGAAAGATCCGGATGGAAATTGTACCATGGGCGTTAATCGTATATATACATCAGCAACAAACAGTGGAGATGAGAGAGCCAAGGAAATTGCTGGAAGATGGGACAATTCCAAATATTTGAACATTTGGACAGTAAAGTCGATGAGTGAGAGTGGAGTTGCTGGTTATTCATTTTATCCGGAATCGTATGCTGGTGACGGCGATGGAATAATATTGCTGTATGACTACATAAGCAGGGCATTGACTCATGAAGCAGGACATTATTTAGGGCTTCCTCATCCGTGGGGCAGTACAAACGAACCTGGTTTGGCTGACAATTGTGACATAGATGATGGTATAGAGGATACCCCTAATACTATCGGGCATACGACTTGTTCTCTGAATGCAGTAACATGTGGTAGCCTCGATAATGTTCAGAATTTCATGGATTACAGTTACTGCTACCGGATGTTTACAAAAGGGCAGGCTGAATATATGCGTGCTGTGCTTAATAATGATGAATTTACCCGTATCAATCTATGGTCGCCTGAGAACCGTATTGCCACTGGCACCGACGATGATTATATTGATGAAGAGTGTTCTCCGATTGCCGATTTCGAGCAGAGCAAAGATATGATATGTGCTGGTTTTACCGTGAATTATAATGACCGTACATATAATACTACTTCTATTGATTATAGAGTGTGGAGTTTTGATGGAGGAGAGCCTGCGACGTCAAACGAAGAGTCGCCTGCTGTTGTGTATAATAATGGCGGTACGTACACTACTGGTTTGTATGTGGAAAATAGTGTAGGAGGAAATACTATTGAAAAAGAGAACAATTTGCGTGTATATGACAAAAGAGATGGTTATGAACTGCCATATACAGAGCGTTTTGAGACATCAACCTTTCCACGTATATCAGGAAATGATGGTAATGATTTCTATGTAGAAAATTATAATCCAAACCCGTCTGGCGGTGGTGGTTGGTGGATTCCAAGAGACGAAAGTTGGATGCAAGTTTATAATGGCTACACAGGCAAGTCTATTAGGATTCGAAATGCAATGGCAGGAAGTTCAAATAATAAAATATATATGCCAAATATCAAGTTGGATAATGATACTACGGATCTTATAGTTTCGTTTAAGGTTGCTTGTGCTAAAAAAAGATCAGACTCATATACAGATGAATTATTCTTTTATTATTCAACATCTTGTGGCGATACATTAAGGATGGGTAATTCTATTTCTGGATCCCGCCTTGTTACTGCAATTATGGATTCTCCGGAAGAATTTACACCAAGTGCTAACGAATGGAATGATGTGTCGTTTACGGTGCCAGCATCCTCCCTGAAAGGAGAAAATTTCCGCTTGATTATTGAAAGTAGAAGATCTTTTGGCAACACTATATATATTGACAATTTGACTTTTTCTCAGAGACCATCGGCTGTAGATACATATAAGGGAATTTCATTGTCTGCATATCCGAATCCTTTTAGGGATAATATTTTTATTGATGTGGATAACGCGGATGAAAATTGCAAGATTGAGATATATGATATGATGGGCAAGATGGTGTTTTCTGATGTATTCAGCGGTCAGCATATAAGTTTGGGCAATGCTTTTGAAAAGAAAGCAGATGGTGTTTATTTCTTGAAAGTATATAGTGCTGGTGCATGTGAGACAGTTAAGGTGGTAAAAGAATAGTAATGCAGAATTTTTAATAATAGCAAGATGAAAAAGTTTTTGATTATTTCAATTGTTGCATTGGCAACTGTGGCATTGTTTGCTTCGTGTGCTAAGGAATGTACATGTTCAAAGTGGACTGATGGCAAAAATACTGATACGGATCCAATCGTATACACTCAGGATGAAATAAATAGTCTTAATGCAAAGAACTGCGCGGGTTTGAATGATTACTACGATGCATTGGGACTTGGATATGATGAGACTATTGGCGCAGGAATTAGATGTGAATAGATTTGGTAAATAAAAAAATAAATTGTATTAGTATTTTTTGTATTTTTGTAGCATTGAATATTTTATGTTTAACTTTATAAAGTAATAAGAAAATGAAGAAGTTATTAGTAGTTTTGGCAGCAGCTGGTTTGTTGTTCGCAATGTCGTCATGCAGCAAGACTTGTACATGCACAGTAACTGTTGCAGGTGTATCAACAAGCACAGAAGTTAATCTTGATGATTATAAGGATCAGGATATAAAGAAGTGCTCTGATTTGGGTAGCGCACACATTTCTGGCTTGGCAAATTATGAATGCAAGTAGTAATATCAGTTTTTGCATGATAAAAGCCTCGGATTTTCCGGGGCTTTTTTGTTATGAATATTTTTTGTAGTTTTTTCTTGTTTATTTGATATAACATATATACTTTTGTACAGTTAATTTATTTGTTTAATTTAAAGTTTAATAAGATGAAGAAATTATTAGTAGTTTTAGCAGCCGCAGGCTTGTTGTTTGCAATGTCATCATGTGCAAAGAAGTGTACTTGTACAACTTATATGTTGGGCGAGGTTGATTCTGTAGAAGAATTTGAAGTTGGAATGGGTAAGGATCACAAGAATTGCGCAGATCTCCAGAAATATTTCGATGAGAGCCATGCCGGTTACGATGAGTCTATCAAGAGCGGTATTAAGTGCGAATAATTAATTACTACACACAAAAAAGGCTTCGGATATTCCGAAGCTTTTTTTGTTTATATGTAGTGAAAATAAATCCCGCTTATTTTCATTCTGAACTTGTTCCAGGATCTAATAAGCGGGATTTATATGTTCAAATTAGTATATTACTTCAATTTTGCCAAAGCTTCCTTCATGCGCTTAACTGCTTCGATAAGTCTGTCGTCGCTAGTAGCGTAGGAGAGACGCAAGCACTCGGGAGAACCGAACGAAATACCACCGACAGTTGCAACATGTCCCTTTTCAAGCAAGTACATTGCTAAGTCGTCGGAAGTGTTGATTTTCAGACCTTCTGCTTCCTTGCCCAAGAATGCGGAAACTTCTGCGAAGATATAGAAAGCACCTTGCGGAGTGTTGAGCTTCAGTCCTGGGATTTCCTTCAGAAGACCGAGAACTAGGTCGCGACGGCTCTTGAAAATCTTGGTCATCTTTTTGCATTCGCTGTTGCCAGCGTTGAGTGCTGCTTCGGCAGCCTTCTGAGCTATTGAGCAAGCTCCAGATGTGAACTGACCCTGCAACTTGGTAACGCCCTTTGCAATCCATAAAGGTGCAGCTATGAAACCGATTCTCCAACCAGTCATTGCATAACCCTTTGATACACCGTTGATAATAACGCAACGGCGACGAATGTCATCGAACTGGGCAATGCTTTCGTGTTCGCCTACGAAGTTGATGTGCTCGTATATTTCATCAGAAATTACGATAACTTCGGGGTGCTTTGCAAGAACATCGGCAATTGCCTTCAATTCTGCTTTGCTGTAAAGGCTTCCTGTCGGGTTCGAGGGCGAGCAGATGATGATGGCTCTGGTCTTCGGAGTGAGGGCCTTTTCCAGTTGAGCTGCTGTCATCTTGAAGTCGGATTCGATGTTGCATTTTACAACTACAGGAACACCTTCGCAGAAACGAACCATTTCAATGTAGCTAACCCAGTATGGGGCTGGGATTATAACTTCTTCACCTGGGTCAACAATTGTAAGCAAAGTATTCATAATCGAATGCTTTGCACCTGTCGATACAACTATTTGTGCTGGTTCGTAGTCGAGGTTGTTTTCGCGTTTCAGTTTTGTGCAAACGGCTTTACGAAGTGATTCGTAACCCGGAACTGGAGGATAGTGCGAGAAGTTCTGGTCGATAGCTTCCTTTGCCGCTTCCTTGATGTAGTCTGGAGTGTTGAAGTCTGGTTCACCAATGCTAAGGTTAACAACGTCAATTCCTTGAGCCTGAAGTTCGCGGCTTTTTGCGGTCATAGCCAGTGTAGCCGATACCGCCATTTTTTCCAATCTATTTGATACTCTTTCCATTGTATTTGTAATAAAAAAATTGTCTGCGAAGATAACTCTTTTAAATTAAATTTCTTAATATTGCATAACATAATTTTGAATGTTTTTAAAAATGATTTCACAGATTCTAATAGTGACAATTCCTGCTGTTGTCGTAGCAGTCACAGCTATATTGGTGATAAGGCAAATGTTAAAGAAAGACTTGGAAGCCAAAAAGATACAAATAATTCTCGAAAATCAGAAAACGATAACCCCCTTGCGGTTGCAAGCCTACGAGAGGATAATTCTGTTTTTGGAGCGTATTTCTCCGAATAGTGTTATTGTCCGTTTGCAGACCCCAAACATGACGGTTCAGGAACTTCACCGGCAGATGCTTATTACGATAAGGGCAGAGTTCGAGCACAATTTGTCGCAACAGCTTTATGTGTCGTCCGAGGCATGGGAGGCTACACGAAATGCAAAAGAACGTACAATTCAGATGTTGAATATGTGCCTTCAGGGGCTAAATTCGATGGATAACGCAATGGTTTACAGCCAAGCCGTTTTCGAGAAGCTGATTGAAATCGAGAAGTCGCCTACGCAGGAAGCTTTGGAATTGCTGAAGAAAGAAGTAAGGAATTTGTTCTAGTTTATTGTCACCTTTATTGGTATGTTCACATAACCCGAGCGGGCTATGTCTTTTGTAAACGGCATATTGGCTATGTTGGGATACGAAATTAATGTTTTCCCTTGATTGTCAATAATATCAGCGTTCAAACCGATTGGTGATGGTCTAAGATATCCGCTTGGTATTTCGAATGTAATTGTTTGGATTTCTACATTTTGGGGTGGTATGTCTGCGCTTGCGGATGTTATTATGTTTCCAGTTTGGTCCGAAATCGCCATAACAATTGTCAGACCGATGTCGGATTTGTATTTGAAGTTCGCTTTAAGTTCGATGTTTGTGTCAAATATTTTACTAAGGTCTGTGGCCGTGGTTATTATGTTAATTTCTATCAAGTCGAAGTCAATTTCTGAGGTATAGGTTTCCTTTATTTGTTTTAGTGTATCGAAACTTATATGCAGAGGATTGTCGTTTGGATTAGTTATAGCGTTTTGTATTGTCTTGGAAATGTTAATCTTTCCTTTGTCAAAGATTACGAATTTATCGCTTATTTTTGCAAACAATGCGGGTGTGTGTGTGACGACAAGTATCGTTGCATTTTGTTTTTTCAAGCGTATAATTTCTTGGGTTACCTTTGTTCGGAATTCTGTATCACCAACGCTTGTAACCTCGTCGAACAGGTATATGTCGGCTTCGATGTTGACGATGACGGAGAAGGCTAGTCGCATATACATTCCTGACGAGTAGTACTTTACAGGTGTGTTGATAAATTCTGGGAAGCCGAACATATCTATAATCTTGTTAATTTTCTTTTCGATTTCAGATTTTTTCAGTCCGTACATTGCTCCGGATAGGAAAATATTTTCGTAACCTGAAATTTCGGGCTGGAAACCTATGCCGATTTCAAGTATTGATGCTACTTTGCCGTCAATTTCAATTTCTCCCGATGTCGGCTGTGTGACTTCTGCAATCATTTTTAGCAAAGTGCTTTTGCCCGAACCGTTGTGTCCCGAAATGCAGATGACTTCGCCCTTTTGTATGTCAAGGCTTATGTCGTTTACCGCTAAGAAACCAGTTCTTTTCGTCGATTTGCGAGAAAAAGGGCTTGACTTTTCGGCTCTGTAGTATTCTTTCGACAGATTTCTTATTGATATGGCGGTTTCGGGTGACATGTTACATTAGGTCTGTAATGCGTTTTTCGTATTTCTTGAAAATGAAGAATACGGCTATTGCCAAGCATATCGTAAATGCTATGCCAATCAGGTATTTAAAGTCGGGAAGAGGTGTGCCGAGCAATGACCAGCGTGCGTATTCTATTATTCCAGCAACAGGATTTATGTATAGTATGAACTTGAAATTTCCGGGTATTATTGTGTCTGGGTAGAAAACGGGTGTGATGAATATCAAGAAGTTGGTTAGTTGTGCTGCAATGCGTGTCGTGTCCATCGAAAATAGTGAGATAAAGCTGATGAAAAGTCCGATGCTGGATACGCATATTATTATCATTATGAAAATCAAAGGGAAAGCAAGCCAATTGATTGTGAATGATTGTCCTAAGCAGATGAAAAGTATTACGAACAACACGAAGCCGATAGTAAAGTCAACTAGTCCGAGTATGACTTTTGATAGCGGAATGCAAATTCTTGGAAAATAGAGTTTGTCGATGAGTATTTGGCTTAAAAGGAAGCAATTGCTACAATATCCTGTAATTGCCGAGAAGTAGTGCCAGATGAAGATTCCGGGAAGCACGAAAATGGGGTATGGGATTTCGCCAGTGTCGATGCCAATGGCAACGCCAAAAACTATCCAATAGATAGCAAGTCCAATGAGCGACTGTATGATATTCAGGAAGATACCCGTTATGTTCATCGACGACTGGTTCTTGATTTCTCCTTTGGCGAGGGTTATGGCGAGATGCCTTGATGCCCATATCGACTTTAAGTAGTCAAGAGTTCCAATATGTCCGTCGGGAGAAATAATTTTTGACATTACTGTTCTTGGCTTTGGTTAGAACCCTTGAAAAGTCTTGTGGCGAAGTCGCGCACATCGGCTACAGGTATTATGTTTGCTTTCTGGTTCTTGACTTCTGATTTCTGTGATGCTGATATGAAAATTGTCGAGAAGCCGAGCCTTGATGCTTCTGCCACGCGCTTTTCAATGAACGAAACAGGCTTTATTTGTCCCGAAAGTCCCACTTCACCGATGAAGCATAGGTTGTCGGGTATAGCCTTGTCGATGTATGATGAGATTACTGCTGCAATTACAGAAATGTCAACGGCAGTGTCGTTTATCTTTAGTCCGCCGGCTATGTTCAGGAAGACATCTTTTGCGTTGAGTTTCAATCCGAGGCGTTTTTCGATGACAGCAAGTAGCATCATAAATCGGCGGTTGTCGAAACCTGTTGACGAGCGTTGTGGTGTGCCATATACGGAGTTGCCGACAAGTGCTTGGATTTCAATCATTAGTGAGCGCGAACCTTCGTTAACTGTACCGAATGCTATACCGCTGAGGTTGCTGTTGTCGCCCGAAAGCAGGATTTTTCCTGGGTCTATGACTTCTTTCAGTCCGTAGTTCATCATTTCGAAAACACCAATTTCGTAGGTTGAGCCGAAACGATTTTTCTTTGGGCGGAGCAGACGGTAGAAATGGTTGTTGTCGCCTTCAAATTGTACCACTACATCAACAATATGTTCCAACGACATTGGTCCAGCGATGTCGCCATCCTTGTTTATGTGACCTATTATTATAATAGGTACGCCAGATTGTTTTGCATATTCCTGTAGTTTTTGTGCACATAGCCTGATTTGAGAAACTGTTCCTGGCGATGAGGTTATGTCTGATGAAGCAGTGGTTTGTATCGAGTCGATGACAACGATTTCGGGATCGGTTGCTTTTATTGTGGCAATAATCTTGTCTATATTTATTTCGGTATATATAAGGCATTGCGGATTGTTGATGCCAATTCTGTCGGCGCGTAGCTTTATTTGTGTTTCGCTTTCCTCTCCAGAAATGTAAAGGACTTTTTTGTTTATGTTTAGTGCCGATTGAAGTATAAGTGTTGATTTTCCGATTCCAGGTTCTCCACCGAGCAACACGAGTGAGCCAGGGACAAGTCCACCACCGAGCACGCGGTTGAATTCGCTGTATGGCATATCAATTCTATGCAGTTCCTTCTGCTTTATGTCAGAAATCGGCACTGGGTTTCCTGCAATTGCTTCCGTGTAAGCCTTTGTCGTTTTGTCTTCCTTTTCTTCGACCTCTTCGATGAAGGAATTCCAGCTATTGCAGTTTGGACATTTGCCAATCCATTTCGGAGAAACGAATCCGCAATTCTGGCATACGAATATGGTTTTGTTTTTTGCCATGCTTTGTTTTAAAACACATAACGACTGCCATCAGACAGTCGTTATGTGTATAACATAAATGATATAAAATTAATTTTTTCTCTTAAGTTCCATCCTATAGAAAGCACCGCCCCTTGTTGGGTCGTCTTCGAATTCTATTCTTGTGGCCATTATAACATCGTTCTTTACTTTGTCAACACGATATATACCATCCAACTTATCGCAACCAGGAAGCATTTTACTGTCTCTGAAAATAATGCGTTTTTTTGCTCCTTTCTGAATGACTTCGTATGAGCAACTATCAACATTCATTCCCGATGAAGTGTTTAAAATTCTAATGGCAGTTGAATTTCCATCAAAGGTAAGTTGCATTGTGCCTTCTGGAGCTGTGTCAAATGTCATTACATTCCATGTGCCAACAATTTCATCTGCAACCTTCTTGCAGCTAGGCATAAGTATCATCGATAGTCCTAACAATAGGATGATAAACAATAATCTATTCTTCATTTTGCATAGTTAAATAAATCGGTTGCAAATATAGTGTTTTTTTTAATTCAAAATCTTTTTATTATTAATGTAGATGAAAAATTTTCAACAATAGGAATTGTTATGACTTTTCCTCCGTATGACATTACGAAATCAGCACCAACAATTGTGTCTATAGTATAATCTCCCCCTTTTACAAGAAAGTCTGGTGCTATTGTGTTGATAAGATTTTCTGGGGTATCCTCGTCGAAGATAACAACGGCATCGACAAATTGTAGGGCGGAAAGCAAAACAGCGCGTTCGTGCTGACCGTTTATAGGTCGAGTTTCTCCCTTTAGTCGTCTAACAGAAGAATCTGAATTTAGCCCGATAATCATCTTGTCGCCAAGGTCTCTAGCTTCGGCAAGGTAGCTGACGTGTCCGTAATGAAGCACGTCGAAGCATCCGTTTGTGAAAACTATGCTATTGCCTTCTTTTTTCCAATTTGAGACGAGGTCTTTTATTTTGGAAAAGTCAACAATTTTGGAATTTATTGCCGTAAGGGTGGACATTACACTATTTTGTTCGTCCTAGTGTCGGGGAAAACGAATGAGGGCTTGAATTTCTTTGCTTCTTCGAAATCCATAGAAGCGTAAGAAATTATTATTACGATATCGCCAACCTGAGCTTTGCGTGCGGCTGGTCCATTAAGGCAAATTACACCAGAACCGCGCTTGCCTTTAATTACGTATGTTTCAAGGCGTTCGCCATTGTTGACATTTACAACTTGAACCTTTTCGTTTTCAATGATATTTGCTGCGTCCATAAGGTCTTCGTCGATGGTGATGCTACCCACATACTGCAAGTTGGCTTCCGTGACGGTAACCTTGTGTATCTTCGATTTTACTACTTCTATGTTCATTTCAGATGTTGTAAAAAACGGGTGCAAATTTAAGCAATTATTTAATGCAACAATTAATATTGTCGATTAATCGAATATTTCCGCACCATACTGCAATACAAAGCCTTGTCGTGATTTTTTTGTCGAATTTTTCTAATCTTTCCAAAGTTTCAGCATTGCAGAAAGCCGCATATTCCATTCTCATGAATTCTATACTGTCAATCTTTTTCCTCAGTGTTTCGATGAGGTTTTCAATCGTCTCGCTTTCTGGAATTATCGCGCAGGTTTCTGTTATTGTCTTGTAAATAAGCGGAGCAACTTTTATCTGTTCTGCAGAGAGAAGTCTATTGCGTGAACTCTTGGCAAGACCGTTTTCCTCACGAATTATAGGGCAGGGAACAATGGTTAGTGGCATTTTTTTCTGTTTTACCATGAGCTTAATTATTGCAACCTGCTGGAAGTCCTTTTCTCCGAAGTATGCGAAGTCGGGTTTTACTAGGTCAAAAAGCCTGTAAACTATGTCAACTACACCTTGGAAATGTCCGGGACGGAATTCTCCTTCGTACATCTTGTCAAGTCCGTGGAAATCCATTGTGCAACCTTCGTAGCCGTTGTAGATGTCATCGGCAGATGGCAGGTACAACACATTGCAGCCAACGCTTTCGAGCAGAGCGATGTCGGCATCTGTGGTGATTGGGTAGTTCTTATAGTCGTTTGGATCGTTGAACTGGCGCGGGTTTACGAATACAGAAACCATCGTGCAGTCGTTTTCGGCTACGCTACGACGAACAAGAGAAGCATGTCCTTCGTGTAGTGCGCCCATTGTCGGTACAAAACCTAATTTCTTGCCATTGAATGAGTTTTCATTCCTCAAAGTGGTAAGTTCTTCAACTGTTCTTACAATCTTCATCTCAATAGAATTTACACCGCGAAATTATAATTAACATTTTAAATGACAAGGGAAAAAGTTATTGTTTATATGGCTAACGCCGTTTCTGGGTTTCAGTGCCTTCGGCGTTTCAAGATTTCTAAGTTTCTAGGTTTGCTTGCGCGAACTAAAGGTTAACTTCGTTGAGGGCTTCGCCGTTCTATGCCTTCGGCGTTTCTATGGCTTCGCCGTTTCAATGGCTGACGCCGTTTCTGAGTTTCTAAGTTTGGGACGATGCATGCATCGTCCGTTTCTATAGTTAATCATTTTTCGTTTCCATCCAGCATGATGAACGCCGCCCAATACCTCGGATTTTCGAATCCTTCAGTTGTTTTTACCTTGTTTTGCGCGGTGAGGAATGCTTCACGCTTGGTCATGCCTTTGGTAAGGTTTGTGTAGAACTCTGTCATCATAAGCAGAGTGGCATTGTCATCTACAGGCCAGAGGCTCATGATGATGGTACGAACTCCTGCCTTCTTGAAGCCACGTTGCAGTCCAAATACGCCTTCGCCTGTGATTTCACCGAGTGCAGTCTGGCAAGCGGACAGTACCACTAAGTCGGTCTTGCGTAAGTCCATAAAGCTTATTTCCTTGGCAGTGAGAATGCCATCCTCTATGCCTTCGGGCAGAGGCTGGTTTTGCCAAGCATAGTTGGCTCCCGAAAGCAGAAGTCCCGACTGCACAAGCGACTGGTCTCCAGAAAGTTTTTCGTCGGTGGGCAGGAAGAAGCCGTGTGTTGCGATGTGCATGGTCGAAATTTCCTTTCCCGACAATGCCTTGAACGATTCTTCGTTTGCTTGTATGCCTTCGTATAGTTTTGTCTTTACGCGATTTTTTTTCAGATTGCCGACAATATTTTCGACCTCGGTCTTTGTGCCTGGCAGGTAGTTGAGGCTTCCTCGGTCTTCGTCTCGGTTGAGTGTAGAGAAGGAGCGTATCGTATTGCCACCACGAGTTGAATAGCGGTCGCTCTCTCGCTTCATTGTGGTAGTGTCGCTGTCGTAGAAAATGCCTCCGTAAAGTACGGAATTCTTCATAGGCTTTGGCATATAGTCCATTGCTAGGAAGCGGGTAGAGGAGACGCGGTAAATTTCGTACTTGTCAGAAATGGTCTGTTCGTGGCTGATTGGTGCATACTCAACAGCTATTTGGTGCAACATTCCCGATGGAGCAAAATAGATGCGCGGATTTTCGGGGAAATATTTTTCCAACGGCTTCCACATTAGATTGTAAAGTCCTGTAGATTCGTAGATTCCTTGTCGTTTCGCAGTAAATGTGCTTGCACCGCGGTTGTCGTCGTCCTTTGGCGCATCGGGTTTTGCAGGTGTGATGCCCCGCAATAGCCTTGCAATGTCGTTCTCATTGAAAAGCGGTACAAAAATAGGAGATTCCATACTTTTTGTAAGGACGATAGCTGCATATTTTGTCGTGTCATTTTCTGTATAGTTTGCAAACTCTATTGCGGCATCGTTAGGTTTCAATGATTTCTGCACATCTTTCCAGTTTATAGCAATGGAGCGTGTAAAATCGCCATACTGGCGGCAGTTCTCGACGAGATGCCTTTCGATTTTCTGGATTTCGTTTTCAAGCGAATCACAATTGTAGGTGCGCTCATCAATTTGCTTTTCGAGTTCTCCGTTCAAAATCAAACCAAGTTGCCTCATTTTCTCGAACTCGGCAATAAGTTTTGTGTCCTTACTTTCGGCGATAAGCTTGTTGAACTCCATTTCCGACGTAAGCAGAAGGCCTTTGGTTACAAGTTCTGCATTGTATGAACATCGTGCTGCAGATGTGTCGGTGGTAATGTGTGATGAGTTTTCGATGATAGCGCGGTACATTTCTACATTGTTCTGCCAGTAGAGTTCGCGTTCGCGCGACGACAGGAACGAAAAGTTTTCCCTCAGGCTTTTGCTTCCTATATTGAGCGATTTCTGCAAGTATGTATGTGCCAGCTTATAGTCGCCCGACTTCATATAGCAGTTTGCAATATTCAGCAGATAGTCGGTTGTTCCATTGTGGTCTTTCCCATATACCGCTTCGGCAATCTTGTATGCTTTCACAAGGGTATCGGCACTTGCTTTGGTATCGCCTTTTAACAGAAGCGTATTTCCTATGTTGTTCAGCGACTTGGCATACTCGATGTTGTTTTCACCGAGAATGTCTTTCCTTATTTTTGCCGCTTTACGCAGATAGTCGAGTGCCTTTGCATATTCGGCAGTTTTCATATAAATCGTACCTATATTGTTTGCGGCAGTAGCATATTCAATTGTCGATTCTCCCATTTCTGCCTTTGTAATTTCGGCTACTTGCTTGTCAATTTCAAGCGATTTGTCGTAGTCGGTCATAAAGAAATATGCGCTTGCAACATTGGTAAGTATGTTTATATAGGTAATTGTTTTTTTCATCCCAAGTTTCTCAAGTATGCTTTTCGCTTCGTTGTATTTTTCAAGAGCCTTGCTGTAGTTTCCCAACGCGGAATACAATGTTCCCATATTGCTGAGGACATTGGCGTATGTATCCTGCCTGTCCTGGGTTGCACCGATTATTTCCGCTGCCGATTCGTAATATTTCATTGCGGTTTCGTTCTGCCCTAGGTCGCCGTATAGGTTAGCAAGCATAACTATCGTTGTGGCATAGTCATAACTGTCGTTTCCTACGGTAATGGCTTTTATCTTTGCAGCTTCACAATAGTATTTCTCGGCGTTGTCGTAATCGCGTAACCCGTAGTACGAATTGCCAATGTTGTGCATGTCTTCACCGTAGAACTGGGATTTTTCTCCAAAAAACTTCTTGTCGATTTCGGCACCTCGTAGCAGATAGTCTATCGCATCGGCGTATTTGCCCATGTTCTGAAAAGCATTGCCAATGTTTGCCAGCGATGCGCCACAATCGGGATGGCTTTTGCCGAAAAGTTTCTCCCTTATTGCAAGCGAGGTCTGGTAGTATTTCAGAGCTGTTTGGGTGTCGCCGTACAACAATGCGATGTTTCCTGTCTTGTGTAGTGCTGTAGCGTATTGTGCTGAGGTTGTGTCGCTAGTATTTTCAAAGTATGTTTCAAAATGTTGCAGTGCGCTTTCAAAGTCTCCGTTTGCATACGCGTTTATTCCCCATGTGAATACGGAATCTTTGTTGAAGGTTTCATTTTGCGCAATTGCATATCCTGAAAGTAAAAACAATGTACAAATAAGCAATAATCTTTCTTTCATATTATGCATAAGGTTTAAAAGTATAATAATCAAAAGGTTTAAGGCCAACAGCCTATAAGCCTAAAATATTCCGTAGCAAACACTCAGGACTTAGGAAACTATCAAATTTTCAAATCTTCAAATTTTTGAATCTTTGAATTACTTTGACATTGCTTCCTTTATTTCCTTGAATTTCTTGCAAGCTGGTAGTTGCTTGTAGTACGATCCGCAAAGTTTTGGAACAGACAATACAGCATCTTCAGGAAGCCCTTCAAATGCATCGTCGGCTATTTCCACATTTCCACCGTCAATTCTTACGTATGTCAGTTGCTTGCAATTCTTGAACGCACCCTTTTCTATCTTTGTTACTGTTGCTGGAATTCTTACGTTTGTTATGCCACAACTATTGAATGCGTTTTGTTCCAAAGTGTTGATGTTGTATGGAATATTCTCGTTCTTTACCGAATAGGGCAATTTCATTTCGCCAGCAACATCGTCATACGATTCTTCGCAGTTGATGTAGGGTGTCATTATGCCGTATGAAATTATAGAAGCAGTGCCTTCGTCTTGATTTGTAATCTTGCAGATGAATTTTTGTCCGGTTTCGGCAGTCGTCCAGAAAATGTTTGACGAAGATGTTCCTGCGCGTTCAACTATTGCCTTTGCATCGCTCCATGGTTCCTTTGTTCCGTAGATGTCGGCAGTCTTTGGAGGAACGACAAGAGTGACACCATATAGATAGAAGTCGCTGTGCTGTCCGAGTTCTGGAGGTGTTTCGCTATATAGTTCTATTGTTTTTACCTTTTTGCAATGCTCGAATGCAAAGTTGCCAATTTTCTTGAGTTCGGGAGGCAGTACAATTTCAGTTAGTTCGCTACATCCGCTGAATGCTTCTGGTCCAATTTCGGTAACCGACAAAGGCAAAAGCACCTTCTTCAACTTTTTGCAGTCCTTGAATGCCTGTGTTCCGATGCATGTAATCGGGTAATTTACTCCTTGATAGGTAATGCGCTTTGGGACTGTTACCGTTCCGTTTATGTCATTGTTGTACTTTTGTATTGTTTCGTATACAAACGGTACCCACATTGTATCGATGGCATTTTTTACAGTTTCCGACTTGCCTACTGCTGGTGTTAACGGGGCAATTACTTCGTATGACGGGGGAGTTTTCACCTTGTCGTACTTGTTCGTCTTGTTTGACTTGAGTCCGAAATAAAGAGTGTTGCCGTTATCATCCACGCGGGTTATGTTTTGTGCGACAAGCGGAAGTGATACCATTGCGGTAATGACAAGTGTTATTATAGACTTTCTCATAATCGTAAACTTTTATGGTTAATCGGTGTTAAAGTTAAACATTTATTTTCAATCTACACAATGTTTTATTGTTTTTTTGTAAAAAGAGAGTTATTGTGTGTAATTTATTTGTTATCAATGATTTGGGAGATGCGCTCGGTTTCGTTCGAAACTATTTTGCTAGTTTGATTTGCTTGCATATTTCCAATTTGCTGTTTTTTATGTATTTTTGCGCCTTGATTTTCGAAAATTCACAATTGATGAAGAACATACGCAATTTTTGCATTATAGCACATATCGACCACGGAAAGAGCACATTGGCCGACCGTCTTTTACAATATACAGGTACGGTATCTGACCGTAATTTCCAGAATCAGGTTCTAGATGACATGGACTTGGAGCGCGAGCGCGGAATTACCATTAAGAGCCATGCCATACAGATGGATTACGAGGCAAAGGACGGTCAGAAGTATGTTCTGAATCTCATTGATACTCCTGGGCATGTTGACTTTTCGTACGAGGTTAGCCGTTCAATCGCAGCATGCGAAGGTGCTTTGCTGGTTGTTGATGCTACGCAAGGCGTTCAGGCACAGACTATTTCGGTTTTGTATCAGGCAATTGACCACGATTTGGAAATAATTCCAGTGCTGAACAAGATTGACCTCGATGCGGCTATGCCCGAATTGGTTGAAGACCAGATAATTGATCTTATCGGTTGCGATCGCGAGGATATTCTTCGTGCAAGTGGCAAGACTGGCGAAGGGGTAGAGGATGTGCTCGAAGCTATTGTAAATAGGATTCCTGCGCCAAAGGGTGACCCCG
>JAEEGG010005183.1_pt1 | contig 31143 bp, 21 predicted proteins | sample 9134161 | NCBI WGS metagenome assembly JAEEGG01 (sample SAMN16246543, study PRJNA631951) | gut metagenome | biome: gut microbiome; feature: rumen; material: CR-attached | host: Bos | place: Iran: Karaj | collected 2018-10
GCAGATAGTCCGAAACCGTCAGGCCATCCACAGCCTGAAGCCCGATAGCCGTCTGCCAATAGCCCGCTTTTTCCTTCTGGCTGGGCTCCCCTTGGCGTATATACTCGTCAAAGTTCAAATATCCGTCATTATCGTTGCTCATATTCAAATATTATCTTTCCAATTTTCACTTACACATTTACACATTCCCGTATTCACACATTTATATTGCATTTACGCATTTACACATTCCCGCATTCTATTTGACCCCTTAACCGTGAACCCTTAACCATTAACCATACCGCCGACCTCAGTTTAAGCAATCAATTGTTCAAGATTAACTCATTTAAACATTTTCTATAATAAATTTCTAAGATCCTACTTCTTCACCAACATAGCAATCGTCAACATATATTATTGTCCCATAGTAACTGTTTATTCCAAAAACAAAATAATTTGCAGTCGGTGGAACCGTTATGATTTCGTCAAATGTTTGCCATGTGCCAATATTAATTGGAAGATATTTAAGACCATAGCCTCCACCCCTGATTATACAATAATCATTATCATTGTAAAACGCTTTCAGCTCATCTGTTGGAATCGTTGATGATTCAACGGCTTTTGTTCTAAAATAACAATAGGTTCTCGCACCGTTTGTTTTCCATAGTTCTACATAATACTTGAATCTGATTCTTATTCTATTACCTGGCGTTACTGGTATGCATTGATCCACACGTGCTGTGGAACCTGTTTTTAAAGATTGCATCTTAGCTGAGCGTTTACCTTCATTTACTGTTTCCCAATTTTTTTTCACATTTCCATTATTATGAGGAATCCAGTCGGTAATGTAATCGTATGAGTTGTTGGGCAAAATATTCCACTCCTCCAAACCGCCGTTTTTTAAAATGTTGTCACCAAATGTTACGTCAGGCTCTTCAATGTTATTATGTATTGAGGGTGACACGATGTTATCAAATGCCGAATCATCTTGCGTACATGCGGAGAACGTTAACACTAAGACTAATAGACAATAATAGAATATGTGCCTGTTATATTTCATTTTTCCTGCTGCCAGGATACTGGGTTTGCTTTAGTTATATTCTCAGTCGATTTCACTCACACATTTACCCATATTCCATCGCTATTATCCGTCATACATCTCTAACCTTGTCCCTAAAACCTGAATAATTCCTATATTCTACGATAATCGCCATATTTTTGCGAATCTTCAGCAGCCATCAGCATACTGCCTGATATTTCATTATTGAATGGCTTTATATTGTGGTGTTGCGCTATGTTTTCTGGCTGCACTCGATGAGCACTCATTCTGCTGTAGGTGCTGTCGAACACCCTTTGGTTGATGAAGTTCATGAAGTCGGGGTTGTCGAGATAGTTGCGGCAGAACTCGGTGTTCTCGTTGAGCATCTGTGCCACAATCATCATAAGCGAAGCAGCACATTGTTGCATGGCGGTTTCCCGATTGCTGTTTTTGGCTGCATTCACGAAGGTCTCGTCGGCCGTCAACCTGTCGGGTAGTTCGTCCAACTGTTTCTTCGCCAACTCAATGTTCTGCCAGTTGATGCTGTTGAACTCATCCAAGATGTCGCTCAACTTGGCCATATCCGGCTCTTGCGGCGCTTTGGGACCTCCGACGGGGATGGGGTCGATTTCGGCGTCTTTGTTCTCCAGCTCTATTTTCTGTTCCTCGTTTTTGATGATGCGGTATTGGTCGAAGTCGATGGCGTCGATAAGGCCTTCGGTGAAGTCTTCGGTCTTCAGTTTGGGCAGCTTTGTCACGAGGAGTGCATAATAGGTGTTCAGCTTCTCCCATTCGATGCTCTTGAAAGGCATCACGGCGGCGATGAATGGATAGGTGCGGCAGAAGGCTTTCATACTGCTCTTGCAGCGAATCTTTGCGTTGTCATCGAGTGTCTTGAATCTCTCAACTGCCAGATTGACGATGGGGTCGATTTCCTCTCTTGAAGCACCTCTCCAGTATTTCTCGTTGACTTCCGTCACTTCGTCTTCCGAATAGATGTTGCATTCCTCTATCTCCGTGATGAGGTCGTTGAGCTTGTTGGGGTCGGTCTCTTTCGAGAGGATGGTGGTCTTGTAGAATCGCTGGAAACTTGCCTGTATGTCTTCTGCATCGTTGCAGAAATCCAGCACGAAGGTGTCGCGTTTCTTCGGGTGGCATCGGTTCAGACGCGAGAGTGTCTGCACCGCTTTCACATCTGTCAGCACTTTGTCCACATACATCGTGTGCAGCAAAGGCTGGTCGTATCCCGTCTGGAACTTGTCGGCCACCACCAGTATGCGGTAGGGGTCGTGCTCCATATTCTCCTCGATGTCTTTCGAGGGGAACCCGTTGATGTCGGCCTCCGTCACCGTCTTGCCGCCATATTCCTTGGAGCCGGAGAAGGCTACAATGGCCTTGTAGGGGCTCTTGCGCTCTTCCAGCAGACGTTTGATTTCGTAGTAGAACTCTATAGCCCTCAGGATGCTGCTCGTCACCACCATCGCTCGTGCCTGTCCGCCCACTTTGCCTTTGTCTATCACCTGAGTGTGGAAATGCTCCACGATGATGCCGGCCTTCTGTTTGATCGTCTCCGGCTGCGATTCCATAAAGGCACGCAGCTTCTTCGACGCCTGCTTTTTGTCAAATTCGGGGTCGTCCTCGATGGCTTTGATTATCTTGTAGAAGCTGTTGTAGGTGGTATAGTGCGCCAGCACGTCCATGATGAATCCCTCCTCGATGGCCTGCTTCATGGTGTATTCGTGGAAGGGTCGATGCTCCGTCTCGCCATCGGGCTTCGTGTATGGTGTGCCGAACATCTGCAGCGTCTTGTTCTTCGGCGTGGCAGTGAAGGCGTAGTAGTTGGCGTTCTTCACCATCTCGCGTCCTTCGATGATTTTCGCCAGGCGGTCTTCCAAGTCCTCCTCGTCGCTGCCTGCATTGCCACTAAGCGCAATATTCATCTTGGCGCTCAGCGAGCCGTTCTGACTCGAGTGGGCTTCATCGATGATGATACCGAAGCGCTTGTGCTTCAACTCGGTGCCGATGGCATCGAGGATGAAGGGGAACTTGTGTACGATGGTGATGATGATTTTCTTGCCGCTGGCCAGGTGGTTGCGCAGGCTCTCGGCGCTGTCGGCCCAAGCCACCAGGTTCTGCAGCCGTTTGAAGGCGACGATATTGTTTCTGATCTGTGTGTCGAGGTTCACGCGGTCGGTAACCACAATGACGCTGTCGAGCAACGCTTGTGTGCCGTCGAGCAGCCCCACCAGCTGATAGGCCAGCCACGTGATGGAGTTGGACTTGCCCGAGCCTGCCGAGTGCTGAATCAGGAACCGTTGCCCCACACACTTGGCTCTTGTCTCGGCCAGGAGTTTCCGCACACAATCCAGCTGGTGGTAGCGCGGCCACACCACGCTCTGTTTCTCTGTGTTGGTCTTTGGGTCGAGTTTCTTCACCACCTGCGCGTAGTTCTCTATGATGTCGCTCAGCGACTCTTTGGCCAGCACCTCCTCCCATAGGTATGCTGTGCGCACCCCATTGGGGTTGACAGGGTTGCCGGCACCGCCGTTCACGCCTTTGTCGAAAGGCAGGAACCACGAGCCTTTGCCGCAGAGCCAGGTGCACATACGGATGTTGTCGTCGTCCACCGCGAAGTGTACGGGACAGCGTTTCGGTGCCAGCAGGGGGTCTTTGGGGTCGCGGTCGGTTTGGTATTGCTTCACGGCGTTCTCCACCGACTGTCCCGTATAGTGGTTCTTCAGCTCCATCGTTATCAGCGGCAGGCCGTTGAGCGACACCATAAGGTCTATGCGGTTGTCGTTCTCCTTGCTGTATGCCAACTCCTTGGTGATGCAGAAAAGATTCTTCTTATACAAATCCTGCGCTGTGGGGTTCAGTTCTGACGGCAGCGGATAGTACATATCGAACAATTCCGAGATGAATCGGAAACCCTTGCGCAGCACGTCGGTCACACCTCGGTTGGCCAGCTGTTTGGCCAATTCTGTAAAGAACCTGCGTTCCGATATCTCGCTGCTGAAACAGGCGGTATTCTCCACCTTTTGTTTCTGCGTGGAGATCAGGAATCGTTTCACCCGCTCTGTATCCAGCGCGTAGTCTTTCACATAGTCGCTGGATGTTCCCTCTTCATATCCCTGCTTGTCCCTGAGGTAGGCAAGGATGGTCTCTTCGAGATTCATCTCACTAAGGTTTGTCGGCATAGGCTTATTCCTCCTCGTAATAATATGAATAATCGATACCCTTCATAAATATCTCGCGGTCGTCGATGCGGTCGGTCATTGCTTGTTTCAGCAGGGCTTTGATGCGTGTGGCGTTCGTCACGCTGCGATGCATGGCATCGAGATATGCTTTCTTGTCTATCTTGCTCCAATCGACGCACACCTTCATCTCTTTCTTGAATATCAAGTCGAGCCATAGGCGTGTGCTTCGTCCGTTGCCCTCCATGAAGGGATGAGCCACGTTCATCTCCACATACTTGTCCACTATCTCGTCGAATGTCGTCTGCGGCATCTTTTCTATCATTTCAAGGTTCTGCATCAGGTATTCCGCACGGCAGAAGATGGTGCCGCCCTTCGAGATGGTCTTGGTGCGTATCTTGCCGGCAAAGTCGTAGAGGCCACCGAAGAGGTAGGCGTGTATCTGTTGCAGGCACTCGACGGTGCCAGGCTTCAAACTGTCGAGCAAGCCACTCTCGACAAGGGTATAGGCTTTCTTCTTGCTCTGTCCGTCGATGGTGTTGTCGCTATAGACAAACCAGTCGAGGAATGCGTTGGCGCGGTTGTTGGGGTAATTCTTGGCAAGAATATGAACGCACGAGTCATCAAGAGCATCAGCGGCACGTTGCTTGCCATCGGGAGCCATAAATTTGAAGTCGTGAGTGACACTCACGAGTTGGATTCCGTCGGTGGTCAGTTTCTTTTTCAGCCAACGCCAATAGTTACCCGCTTTCTTGTAGTCTTCATCATCGTTGATGGCTCGCACTATGTCCGTCGCCGAGAACCACCATTTGCTGTTCTCCTCGTCCCACACGGCACGCACCTCGTAGTCATTATAAAAACGTATGGATTTCTTGCCGCCCATAGTCACTATATTTCGTTTTGAACGTTTACCTGTCCTGTAACAACGTCAGAAATAATTTGTTGTACATTGCTTTTAATGGCGTCACTTATAACTGTATATTTATAAATTACTTCATCCAATTTATTTGCAATCTTCACTATTACTTTTTGTGTTTCCATATCCGGCACCACTATAAGCATATTTTTCATTTTTTGATAATTTGTTGTCCAAAGATCCCATGCAATCCCTTGACCATTTTTAAAAAATTCCTCAATCCATCCACTTGTCCTAAACAAGTAATGAGCATAATCCGGTAGTATGTCTTTTGGTTCAAGTATGATGTTTATAAGGGAAACGGATCCATCATATTTTGAAACCCCGCATGAACCTTTTCTGTCCGAACGTGAATTTACAACAAAATCATTTATCTTTACTTCTTTTCGAGAATTACCCTCGGCGTTTGAGAGGGCGACTGTATCTAATTGAGGGACAATACCTGCTTTGGTTACAGATAAAGGCATATAGTCTTTATCTGAAACCTTGTTTATTCTCTGAATAAAATGTTGACGTACTTTTGAAATATCCCAGCCTTCTGGTATGTAACCAATCCATTGGATATCACATTCTTTATATCTATTATACGGTTTTAATTCTTTCAATTCTTTCAATTTATTTGATAGAACGTCTATCTCCATTTTTAATAATTGAATTGAATGAATAGAATCATCAAACGTTCCAATAATATCCTCTCTCTTTCTTGGTAGTATGGGTTTATAGAAATACTTTGTAAAACTGATTTCATAAAACAATTTTGCATCCGAAGCGATTATATTGTCACCCAAAAAGGATAATTCGTTTTTACAAAAGCCTTCAACGCCTCCAGGATAGTTCAATGGGATATATTCTTTTTCGTTCTTAAGTCGTTCGAGCTTCCCATTGATATTTTTTTTATACAATTGAACTTCCCAATAACCTAATTCATCTGGTGTGACAATTTTGCTGTATTCGTTATCATCAAAGTCCATCAATAAAGAAATAATTTTTTCTCTATCAGACTCTCCAATCTGTATCTTTTTTTTGCCTAATTTAGGTCTTTGTGGAATTGTAAATTCACATGCATTTATCAGTTGTATTTTCCCTTTTCTTCTTTTTTCTTTTCGATTTGAAAGTATCCATATATACGTACCTAATCCTGTATTGTAAAATTCGTTCTCAGGCATAGCAATGATAGCCTCCAACAAGTCATTGTCCAAAATATATTTACGTAAAACATTATCACCATCTGTAGAACGTGTAGAATATAAAGAAGAACCATTATGAACTTCGACTATACGAGTACCAATCTGGGTGTCATTACGCATTCTTGAGATGTTATTTGCAAGAAACATCATCTGACAATCACCAATATCTGTTAAGAATGATATTTCTTTGCCATCCTTATCAATTAAGGAAAATCTTGAATCCGTAAATTTATCTCTTTCTTTTTCACTTAAGCCGCGTTTCTTGAGGTCTTCTTTCCATGGTGTGCCAAAAGGAGGATTGGAGATGCAGAAGTCGAAGGTCTCGCCGGCGTGTCCGTCGCGCGAGATGGTGCTGTCGAAGGCTATATACTCGCGTGCCTCGGTGCCATACTGGTATTGGAAGGCTTTGATGTTGCCGCTGATCATCAGGTCGGCCTTGCAAGTGGCGAAAGTATCGGGTTGCAGCTCCTGTCCGAAGATATTCACGGACACCTGTTTGCCGCGTTCTTTGGCAATCTCCATGATGCGGTCCTGCGCTATGGTGAGGATGCCGCCCGTGCCGCAGGCGCCGTCGTAGATATGGTAGGTGTTGTCGGTAATTTTGTCGGCAATAGGAAGCACGGCGAGGTCGGCCAGCAGCTTCACATAGTCGCGCGGGGTGAAGTGTTCACCGGCTTCGGTGACGTTGTTCTCCTCATTGAACTTGCGCAACAGCTCCTCGAAGATGGTGCCCATCGTGTGGTTGTCCAATCCCGGCAGGCGCACATTGCCGTTGTCGTCGAGCACAGGTTTGTTGGAGAGGTTTATCTTGTCGTCGGTGAATTTCTCGATGATGCTGCCTAGACGCTCGGCTTCCGTGAGGTTGTCCACCATCTGGCGGAGGTGGAACTTGTCGATGATGTCCTGCACATCGCGGCTGAAGCCGTTGAGGTAGTCGTTGAAGTTCATCTTCAGGCGCAGCGGGTCGGTCTCGCTCTTGAGCGTCTTCATTGTGAACTTCGAGGTGTTGTAGAACGGATAGCCGGTGACGGTGTAGAGTATCGGGTCTTGGTTTTGTATCTTGTTTTTGTCCAGCAAGGCTTTCTGCGTCAGGAGCTGCTGCTTGGTGGGCTCCAACAGCACGTCGATGCGGCGCAGCACCATCATGGGCATGATGATTTTCTTGTACTCGCCCTTCTCGAAGGCATAGACGAGCACATCGGTAGCGATGTTCCAGATGAATGAGAATAGTTGGTTGTATTGCGATTGGTTCATATAGCTGTGTTTTTATTCGTCGATTAGTTCTCCGCGTTTATATTTCTCAAAAAGTGTGTTGTGGATGCACTTGTGAATATTGGACAAAAAAGCATATACTGCAAATAGTGTATTATAAAGCTTTAAAGATTCCATCATCACCTTACTCTCTTCGATATCTTCACACCTTGAATCGTAGAGTTTGTCTGCATCAAGGTGCGTCTCTACATCGCGTTCGTCTTTCCACCAGGAGGAGGATTTGGAATGCGCATCGAGTAAAGCCGACAGTTCTTGGTATTGACGATGGATTTCCTCGGGAAAGAATTTCAGAATAGTGCCGATGTCATTCCATTTGGATTGTTTCCCTTCATTAAAGCCATATAGCTTCTTGAATCCTTCGTTGAGGATAACCTTCATCTTTCCGCGCATAAAGCGTCGGTCATAGTCTTTGTCGGCCAGGATGAAATACTTGCTGATGACTATACTGTCAATTATGGTTATTGTGACGAACTGCAGGACGGAAAGCAAGACGAAGTAAGCTTCACGTTTATCATCGTGCTTATTCCTGTTGTCTTCGAGCATTTTTTTTAGCAACGGCAATCCTTCAGCAAAACCAGAGATTGTCTCATCGGCAACAGAGACGAACTCTTTGCGTTCTGTTGCGCTGAGAGACTTGCCGTTATACTGCACCTCCCGAAACCATTCGGCATACGGGTAATCGCGTATCGGTGAATACTGAACATTATCTAGGTACTCATTCATGCTTAATATACCAAGTGTCGTTTGTCCCTATAGCGTTTTTTTTCAATCTGCAAAGATACGCTTTTTTTCTTATATGGCAAAATAAAAATATTAGTAATTGACTTCCTCCTCAAACCTCTCGGCGAGGTCAAGGAAACCCAGGACAGTATCATCTTCCAGTTCCATTTCCCTAAGCGCTTAGGCAAAATCCTCATAGTGAGCATGCTGCGCATCGAACACCTCTCCATCAGTCTCAAATCTCAAATCTCAGTTGCAAAAAAAGTCACCATTCAACTCGCAACCCCTCTCTTATAACTATTATAACTAATTAATAATAAGATATATATAAGAAAAGAAGGGTATAGGATGGATGTGCGGGATGACTTTAAAAACAACTGAGACTCTGAGACTGAGACTGCCGGACGCCCTTCGTCGGCATCATACAATCCATAACCACTTGTGCCTCATAGGGAAAAGCATAGAGGGAGCAAAGATGCCAATGGACCGGGCGTTTCAGTTGTTTCAGTTTCAGTTCGATTTATGTGTGTCAATTGTTTTTCAAACATCCTATATATATTATTTAACTAATTAATAATTAATATAATAGATATAAGAAACGAAACTACATACCATCCATTTTTCAACTGAAACAACTGAAACTGAAACGCCCATCCCCAATTCAATCTCACCTAAAAGGCATAGAAACAATGAAATACGACATCACCAAACCTTCAGCACCCCAGATGCCATCCCTCGGAAGCGTGACAAAAAGAATCCAAATCCTCCTATATAAGGCCATAAAACACCCTCCGCACCCCTCCTTCCAGCACATTTCTCCCACCCCAGCGCTCACATTCGCGCTCCCGAAACTCACCATCAATACCTCATTGGTGGGGTTTTTGTGGCAAAATGAATACCCTCGTGGCCGAAAAATGGGTTGACAAGGGCCAATTTTCACTCCTCATCGAGGCCATCTGTCGCGACTTCCTATATCCTCTAAACGGCTACTAAACGGCTACAAGAAGGCCACACAACAGCACAAGCCCCCCTCACAAATTTTCAATTCTCAATTTTCAATTGTCAATTCTCAATCCACTGGCCACTATCTTTTAGAATATTTCACCATTCCAGAGCATCTTCAAGAAGTCTAGAATGTAGATTAGCTCGGTGTCGCCGGAGCGGCGTGTGATGGGGGCGAGCGACACGAGGATAAGCCGGCAATCAGGATGTTCCTCCTGAAAAGCTTTGAGCCCTTTCTTATGTTTGGTTTCAACATGGTCGGTGGATTTGATTTCAATGGCCACCTTGGCATCTCCAATGACCGCATCCACTTCCTTTTTATCATAGGTGTGCCAATAGGAGATGATGTCGCGCTTGTCGTTGTAGCCTTTGTAAGCAATTATCTCCTGCATCACCAGATGCTCAAAAGCGTGTCCGTAGTCTTCGGTGCCACGTTTCAGGGTATGGCGTCCCATCAAGTAGTTGGCAAGTCCGACATCGAAATAGTAGAATTTGGGTGCTTGGATGATTTTACGCTTGATTTCCTTCCGATAGGCCGGAATCTCATACCCGATGAGTGTGTCATATAGGATTTGGAAATAGGATTTGACAGTCTTGGCCGAAACACCACAGTCGGAAGCGATATTGGAATAGTTCAGCATTTCGCCGTCACAAATGGCTGCGACCTCCATGAAACGCTCGAACGCATCGAGTTCGCGCACTTCTCCCTCCTCACGGATTTCTTCGTCAAGGTATATTTTCACATATCCCGACAAACGCTTGGTGGCATCCTCAACCATATAGTGGCGGGGAATCATGCCGTTCTGGACGGCCCTGTCAATCTGATAGTCGGTTACTTCGGGCCAAACAAGCGGATAGAGTGTTTCCGGTATGGCACGACCGCCAAGGGTGTTTGCTCCGGAACGCTTAAGTTTCCTCGAACTGGACCCGCTGAGGATGAAGAACAGGCCCCGGTCGACCATCAGGGAATGCACCACATCCAACAATTCGGGGACTTTCTGTATTTCGTCCACAATGACTAGCGTGCCCGCAGGCTTGTCCTGCAACGCTTCCCAGAGAGAATTCGGATTCATCTTGAAAGCCTTTCTTACATTGGGCTTGAGCAAATCATAGTAGATTGCATCCTTGAAGCGTTCCTTTAGTAGGGTGGATTTGCCTGTTTGGCGGGCTCCAAACAGGAACATTCCTTCGTCCAGCTTCTTCTCAATGTCGAATATTCTCTTGTACATAAATTATTGAAAATTTGTAAGTGTATTCCTGATTTTTGTATGAAATTCGGGAGTATAGTAATGATTTTTGATATTAATTATTGAAGATATAAGATGTGTTTCTGTTTGATTTTTAATATTTTAAATTGTATAACTACATTTTTCATATAAATTTGACACTGCAAAAATACACTTTTCCTATAAAATAGACAAATAAAAAATACACTTTTCTTGTGAAATATGGTTCATGACGGCCGATAACGGCCGCCAGAGGGAGGTGAGAATGAGGGAATGGTTAACGGTTAATGGTTAACGGTTAATGGTTAATGGTTTGCTCATCAAGGTGACTCGCTGCAATATTTTTTATTTTCAAAGGTGCTCGCAGGCATACCACGCAGGCCGTGACCAGAGGTCAGGCAGAATGATTAACGGTTAATTTTCTATATAATAAAATAGCGGCCCGCAGCATCGCTGCGGGCCGCCTCGTCTTTTCTATGGATGGCGTCTACTTGATCTCTATCCCGCCGAAGTTGCAATGGCCTTTGAGGTGGAGGGTCTTACAGCCGTCGGAGGGTTGGTTGCAGCAGTCGCAGTCGACGCCGGCGAAGGCGGTGTCGATGCCGTTCTTGACGCAGACGCCCTTGGGGACGCGTATCTCCATGCCGCCGAAGCTGCAGTCGACGCTGATGACGGCACCGTTGCGGAGGTCGGCATCGCGCAGGTCGAGGCCCACGAAGCCGAAGCTGACATGCACGTCGGCTCCCTCGAAAGGCTGGCCGTCGTAGCTGTATTCCTGCTTGCCGAAGGTGACGTCGATCTTGTGCTGCTTGCCGCCGTCGAGGACGACAGGCGTGGCCGCCTCGCCGTTGTGGCTGTGGCAGCAGCTCTTCTTACTGTTGAAGAACAGCAGCGACACACCCCACACGACGGCGGCGAGGCAGAGCATATACTTCCAGATGTCGTTCCAGGGGATGATGCCGCGTGCCGCGAGGAGCAGCAGTATGCCGATGCCGAAGCCTAGGATGGCGCCGGCCTTGTGACGGTCGCTGAAGATATTGACGAAGCAGGGCACGATGACGAAGAGCGCCCACCAGCCTTCGAGGCTGATGCTGATGACGTCGAGGAGCTCCAAGGTCCAGACGATGCCGAAGGCCACAAGGGCGATGCCCCCGATGATTTTGCTTGTGCGTTTCATTGTGTATTATTATGTTGTATAAAATTGATACGATAATTTTATAATGCAAAGATACGAATAATATTTAATATGGCAAACAAAAAAGCGTCACAAAATCACTTTTGTGACGCTTTTGTATGTGAACCGTTAGACGGTTACTTCTGCATGCTCTTCATCCTCGGCTTATACCCTTAACCACGGTGCCTCAGCAAGTGGATGAGGAGGGCGATGAGGAGGAATACTGCGCTGATAATTCCAAAGAACTCTCCAAAAGGCCAGTGGAACAGCCGGAAGGCGGCGTTGGCGACAAGGAACAGGCAGGCAATCATGGCGAGTCGGATTACTGGGCGTTCGTCGGGGACGATGCGAGCCAAATGATTTCCCGTGAGCAATACGAAGACCACTCCCGACAGTACGGCGGCGAAATAGATGAGGCTGGCGAAAGGCCAGTGCATCAGCTTGAAAACGAGACCGACAAGGCTCAGCACGACCAAGACTATGCTCGCCCAGTAAGCTTTGCCACGACGATGGGACGGTGCTTCGGCAGTTTCGCTGCCATTCAATCGCGCAGTTAGCGACACGAGCTCGTCGCTCATCTTGGCCAGTCGGTCGATATGACCCAGTATCAGGATGACGGATATCGTGAGGATGGCAGCCACAATGATGAACGAGGGTCGTAGAATAGCAATCTCATGTTTGACTCCCAGCTCACTCACAAACCACATCATCCACAGGCAAAGGGCAAGCACCCCGGTGCTCCACACCAGCGAGAATCGCGTCTGCGCACTTTTCATCTTTTGGGTGAGTGTATGGATATCGTCATCCGACGTGTTGATTTGCTGCACTTTCCGGCAGGCTAGCAGCTCGAACAGGCCTAGGAGCAGAATAAGCAGCACCGACAGGACCACGAAGGGGACACGCAGTTCGAAGCAATACCAGCTCCAGCCCACGGCGGCGGTCAGCAACCCGTAGGTGAGCACTCTTTCCATATTGCGTCGCTTGAAGTCCGTTATTCTCGTATGCAGCATTTCGTGCATCAGGTCGTTGTTGACGATTTCCTGCTGGTTGAACTTTTCTTGGAGCGTCTTGTATTGTGCTTGCAGCGACGACAGCTCCATCTCCTGGTTTTGTCTGTTTTCTTCCATGACGATAAAGGATTATTGGGTGATGGATTTCGATTTCTGAATCAGTTTCTCCTTGATGCGGTGCAGCTTGACGCCCACATTGGCCACGCTGATGCCCATGATGGCGGCAATCTCGTCGTAGCCGATTCCCTCCAACCATAGCATCACAAGGGCGCGTTCCATCACGTCGAGCTGCTGGATGAGCGTATGGAGCTGATGCATCTGTTCGAGCGAGGTGTCCTGCGGGTCGTAGGGGTTGATGTCGGTGCTTAGCGGAACCGTCTGAGGGCGGCGTTTTGCCCGTTTGTCGCAGTTGATGGCGGTGTTGAGCGCGATGCGGTACACCCACGTGTTCACGCTGCTGCGGTTCTCGAACTGGTCGTATCCCAGCCACAACCGGACAAGAATCTCCTGAAACAGGTCGTTGACCTCTTCGTTGTCGCGCGAGAACATATAACACACGGAGTAGATAGTCCGCTTGTACTGCCTCACCAGTTCCTCAAATTGTTTCTCTTTAGTGCTTTTCATCTGGCCGTTTTGAATTTCTACACCATTGGACAACTCATTCCCAAAATCCTTACATTAATTTGTAAAAAAAAGAGGCATCTGTAAGAAACAGGTGCCACTTTTTTGAATGCAATCATGCGCAATGGTTACTTCTGCATGGTCTTCAGCCTCTCGGTCAGCATGGGGACGATCTTGTGGAGGTCGCCCACGATGCCGAGGTCGGCTTTAACCTTGATATTTACTAACGGTGGCGGAGATGTGGGCTTTGATGTCGTCCCATGTGTCGGGGATGAACATTATGGGCATCGCCTCGCTTTCGGCGTCGTCAAAGTAGGTGAGACTCAGCAATGCGCGGAAGATGGAGTAGTTGGGATACTTCTGCGAATAGAATGCCAACAGGTCATCCATGCTGTAATGTTGCAGGAGCAGGTAGATATCGATGAAGTCTTTTCGGCTGCCGCGTCCTTCGATGGCGTTGATCTTCATGGCTGCAATGTCTTTGGGAGAAGCCAGTGACACTCCTTCATGGCAGACAGGATCGTCAATCCACGGATAGCGGCTGTAATCCACGATGTCAACCATCACGCCGTCCACGATGAGTTGCAGGATGCTGTTGGTACGATTGCGGAGGCGATAGGAGCCCATTCGCTCCATCATGGACAGGATGTCGTCTTGCGATACGGTGAGTTGCCCGAAGAAATCAAGGTCTACCGACTGACGATGCCCATACTGCAATGCCAAAGAAGTGCCTCCCACAAGGCGCATCCCCTGCATTTCGGGCTGTGCGGAAAGCCTTTTCAGGAGTTCCAGGGTGTCGGGAAGGATTGTCTGAAGGTGTAGCATCGGTAGTCCTCCTTTTGGGTGCCGGTGACGACGCAGACGAACGAGAGCGCCTCGGGACGCAGGGAACGCAGGGTCTTGCAGTCGCGAGCGATACGTTCGAGCCCATAGTAGTCCCGGACGGTGCGCCAGTCGTCGAGTTCACCGAATTCCAGCACACGCTTTATCAACTGCGCCGAGTTCTTATCGGCGTTGAAGCTGTCCTTGTCGATGTCCCAAAAGAGATAGGACGACAGCTGGTTGACAAGCGGATGTGTGCTTTGCATATTCTTTATTATAGAGGGAGGCATTCCGGTCAGGGGATGCCTCCCTAGGGTATGCAATTATTTCTGCATGGTCTTCAGCCTCTCCGTCAGCATGGGGACGATCTTGTGGAGGTCGCCCACGATGCCGAGGTCGGCAACCTGGAAGATGGGGGCGAACTTGTCCTTGTTGATGGCGATGATGAGTTCGCTCTCTTCCATGCCGGCGAGGTGCTGGATGGCACCGCTGATGCCGCAAGCCATATACAGGGCGGGACGCACGGTCTTACCCGTCTGACCCACCTGACGGTCGGCAGGCATGACGCCGGCATCGACCATAGCGCGGCTGCTGGAGACTTCGCCGCCGAGCTCTTTGGCCAGGGCTTCGAGCTTGCCGAAGCCGTCCTTGGTGCCGACGCCGCGACCACCGCTGACGAGGACCTTGGCCTCGCTGATGTCGGTGACGGCTTTCTCTTCCTTGACGGTCTTGACGAGCTTCACGCGGGCGATCTTCTTCTCGTCGAAGTTGACCTTGAAGTCGACGACCTCGCCTTTGCGGCTCTTGTCGGCGGCCATCTTCTGCATGACGCCGGGGCGGACGGTGCTCATCTGCGGGCGGTTGTTCTTGCAGAGGATGGTGGCCATGAGGTTGCCGCCGAAAGCGGGACGCGTCATGCGGAACTCGTGGGCTTCGTCGTCGCTGATCTCCAGCTTGGTGGCATCGGCGGTGAGACCGGTGCGGTTGCGGGCGCTGACGCGCGGGCCGAGGTCGCGGCCGATGGTGGTGGCGCCGATGAGCATGATGCTGGGCTTCTCGCTCTCGATGATGGCGGTGATGGCCTCGGTGTAAGGCTCGGTCATATAGTCTTTCAGCAGGTCGTGGTCGACAACCATGACGCGGTCGGCACCGTGCTCGATGAGGGTGGGGGCGAGGGCTTTGACGTCCTTGCCGAGGAGCATGGCGACGACTTTCTCGTTGTTGGCGTCGGCGAGCTCGCGGGCCTTGCCGAGGAGCTCAAGAGCCACATTCTGCAGTTTGCCGTTGCGCTGCTCGGCAAACACATATACGTCTTTATAATCTGCTAAGTTCATATTCTTTCTTTTTAGGGAGTGAGAGGGAGTGATGGGGAGTGAGAGGGAGTGATATGACAAATGCACCAGCTGATGCTATTGTCCTTTCACTTCTTTTCACTTCCTTTCAATTCCTTTCACTCCATGTTTCCATTAGATGATATGTTTCTCTTTGAGCTTGTTGACTATCAGTTCGACGGCCTCCTCGGGGCTCACCTCGAAGGTCTGGCCGGCGGGCTTCAGCTGCTTGGGGAACGACTTGAAGACGCTCGTGGGCGAGCCGGCCTTGCCGATGTGCTCCTCGGGGACGTTGATGCGGTCGGCACCCCAGATTTCGATCTCTTTGTCGAAGGCGGTGACGATGCCGTTGACGGTCATGTAGCGGGGCTGCACGCTGCTGGCCAGGGCGGTGACGACGCAGGGGGCCTGCATCTCGAGCACCTGGTAGCCGTCCTCGAGCTGTTTCTTGATGGTGAAGGTCTTGGTGGCCTCGTCGTACTGGAGGTCCTCCATGTAGGAGACCTGCGGCAGGTCGAGGTGCTCTGCGATCTGGGGACCCACCTGGGCGGTGTCGCCGTCGATGGCCTGGCGGCCGGTGATGATGAGGTCGACATCCATGGTGCGCAGGGCGCCGGCGAGGGCGCTGCTGGTGGCCAGCGTATCGGCACCGCCGAGCTTGCGGTCGGTGAGCAGGATGGCGCGGTCGACACCCATGGCGAGGGCCTCGCGCAGGATGGCCTCGGCCTGGGGCAGACCCATGGTGATGACGGTGACGTGGGCACCGTACTTGTCCTTCAGCTGAAGGGCGTACTCAAGACCGCCCTTGTCGTCGGGGTTCATGATCGAGGGAACGCCCTCGCGGATGAGCGTACCGGTCACGGGATTGATCTTCACCTCGGTGGTGTCCGGCACTTGCTTTATGCAAACTACAATGTTCATTGTCTTAACTTTCTATTATTTGAATAATTTGCCAGCGATAACCATACGCTGGACCTCGCTGGTGCCTTCGTAAATCTCGGTGATCTTGGCGTCGCGCATCATGCGCTCCACAGGGTACTCGCGGGTGTAGCCGTAGCCGCCGTGGAACTGGACGGCCTTGGTGGTCACCTCCATAGCGGTCTCGGCGCTGAAGAGCTTGGCCATAGCGGCATCGGCGCTGTAGGGGATGCCGTGATCTTTCTTGTAGTGTGCCGAGCGGCAGAGCAGACGGGCGGCCTGCACCTTGGTCTCGAGGTCGGCCATCTGGAACTGCGTGTTCTGGAACTGGCTGATGGAGCGGCCGAACTGCTTGCGCTCCTTGGTGTACTTGACGGTCTCGTCCATAGCACCCTGGGCGATGCCGAGGGCCTGGCAGGCGATACCGATGCGGCCACCGTCGAGGGTCTTCATGGCGAGGCCGAAGCCTTTGCCCAGCTGACCCAGCTGACGGTCCTTCGGGATGCGGCAATCCTCGAAGATAAGCTCGGTGGTGGCGCTGCCGCGGATACCCATCTTCTTCTCCTTCTTGCCGATGCTGAAGCCCGGGTCGGTCTTCTCGACGATGAAGGTGCTGATGCCCTTGGTGCCGAGGCTCTTGTCGGTCATGGCGATGATGATGAACACGTTGGCATAGCTGCCGTTGGTGATGAATATCTTGCTGCCGTTGAGCACCCAGCTGTCGCCGTCCTCGACGGCGATGGTCTGCTGACCGGCGGCGTCGGTACCGGCGTTGGGCTCGGTGAGACCGAAGGCGCCGATCCACTCGCCGCTGGCGAGCTTGGGCAGGTACTTCATCTTCTGCTCCTCGGTGCCGGCCTCAAGGATGGGGGCGCAGCAGAGCGAGGTGTGGGCCGACAGGATGACGCCCGTGGTGGCGCAGACGCGGCTCAGCTCCTCGACGGCCATGCCGTACATGATGTTGGTGCCGCCGGCGCCGCCGTACTGGGTGGGGATGGGAATGCCCATGAGGCCTATCTTGGCCATCTTCTGGACGGTCTCCATGGGGAAACGCTCCTCCTCGTCGACTTCGGCGGCGAGGGGTTTCACTTCCTTCTCTGCAAACTCGCGAATCATCTGCAGGAAGAGTTCTTCTTGTTTGGTGAAGCTAAAATCCATATCTTTAATTAAGTTTTAAGTCTTAAGGTTTACGTTTTAAGCGGTGCGGTGTCCATTGTGGCGCGTCAGCCACTTAAAACTCACAGCTCACAGCTTACAGCTATGATTTATTTTACTGCGATAGTCTCAATCTCGACCAGCACGCCCATGGGCAGGCCCTTGACGGCGAAGGCGGCGCGGGCGGGGCAGTCGGTGTTGTAGTATTTGGCGTAGACCTCGTTCATGGGTTTGAAGTACTCCATGTCGGCCAGCAGGCAGGTGCTCTTCACCACATCCTGGAAGGTGTAGCCGGCCTCGTCGAGGATGGCCTTGATGTTCTGCATGACCTGCTCGGTCTGGGCGGTGATGCCCTCAGGAACGGTCTTGGTCTCGGGGTTGATGGGAATCTGACCCGAGATGTAGAGCGTGTTGCCGGCCTGTACAGCCTGGCTGTAGGGTCCGATAGCCGCAGGGGCTTTGGGTGTGTTAATGATTTTCTTCATGTTATGACGTTTTTTTGATTATTTGCGAAAGTGCAAATATACGAACATTTTGCAATATATTATTGTTTTTGCATAAAAAAGTTTGTTTTGCCCATGTATTATGTTGCATTACAGCCTGTTGTGTCTGGGGGAGGAATTTGCCTGCGTGGCTGACGGAGTAGCCGCAGGTCGTAGTCGGTACGGAGCCGGTACGGCCGTTCGTCCATAGTTCTTCAGTGCTACACTGAAGAAATACTGAAGAAATGCCGTGGAGGCTTCGTGCCGGAAGGGTGGGGAAGTGGAGCGAAAAAAAGGTGAAAAAAAATTGTGGCGCGTGTGAAAAATTATTATATTTGCAAGTGGGCAAAGAATATGTCTGCTGTGTGCAACATGTTGTGCGTCACCGATGTAAGCCGGAAATAAATACATAATGATATGGCAAAGATAAAAAATCTAATCTCTAAACAGGGTTATGACTGGAAGTTCAGCACCGTTGGCGGTGTGACCCGTGTTAACATTGAGAACGGACAGGACATTGCTCATCTGTCCGAGCTTGACCAGAAGCTGTGGACGGTGCTCAGCAGTCCGGTGAAAGGTCTTGAGTTTGACGAGCGTACGCTGACGCTTATGGACAGCGACCACGACGGCAAGCTGCGCGTGCACGAGGTCGTCGCCGCCTCGCAGTGGCTCTGCAAGGTGCTGACGGACATGGACTACCTGACCGAGGGTCGCGACAGCATCACCTTCAACGCTATCCGTCAGGACACCGACGAGGGCAAGCAGGTCGTCGAGGCCGCCAAGATGATCCTCGCCAAGCTCGACGTGAACAAAGACGAGATAAGTCTGGCCGACGTGAAGGCCTATATGGACGTGTATGAGGAGAAGTGCAAGGCCGAGTACAGCGCCGATGCCACCGAGCCCTACGAACCGCCCTACGGCGACGGCAGCGACACCGCCGAGGCCGCCGTCAACGCTGTGCGCCTGAAGATTGCCGACTGGTTCATGCGCTGCAAGCTGGTGCAGTTCGACGAGGATGCCGCCGGCGCCCTCGACGTGCAGGTGGAGAAGATCGCCGCCATCAGCGACGGCAACCTCAACGACAGCGTGAACGAGATCTCCGCCTATCCGCTGGCACGCCCGCGCAAGGAGGCCCTGCTGCCGCTGGCCGAAGGGCTCAACCCCGCCTGGCAGGCCCCGATGGCCGCCGTCGTTGCCGCCGTGCCCGAGTTGCAGGGCAAGGAGAGCGTCAGCGAGGAGGAGTGGAACGCCATAGTGGCCAAGGTCGACGCCTACACCGCATGGAAGACCGCCGGCGAGACGGCCATGAACGAGGCTATCGCCGCCAAGGTGGGCGAGCATGCCGCAGCCATCGAGCCTGTGGAGCGCCTGCTGCGCTACTGCCGCGACTACTACCGTCTGCTGCACAACTATGTTGTCTTCAAGGACTTCTACCGCCGTGACGACAAGTTCCTGGCCGTCTTCCAGGCCGGTAAGCTTTACATCGACCAGCGCTGCTGCGACCTCTGCGTCAAGGTGAGCGACATGCCCAAGAGCACCGCCACCGCCGGCAAGAGCGGCATCTACCTGCTCTACTGCCATTGTGTGTCCAAGAACGGCGGCGCCCAGATGGACATCGTGGCGGCCCTCACCGACGGCGAGATCGGCGGCCTGCACGAAGGCAAGAACGCCATCTTCTACGACCGCACGGGTCAGGACTGGGACGCCACCATCACCAAGATAGTGGACAACCCCATCAGCGTGCGCCAGGCTTTCTGGAGCCCCTACCGCAAGTTCGGCAACTGGGTCACAGAGAAGATCACCAAGAGTGCCTCGGAGAAGGAGAGCAAGCAGTTTGACGAGATGACCACGAAGGCCGACAGCGCCAGCACCAACCTCACCGCCAAACCCGAAGAGGGCGCCGCAGCCGAGAAGAAGCCCGCAGCACCGTTCGACATAGCCAAGTTCGCAGGTATCTTCGCCGCCATCGGCTTGGCCTTCGGCGCCATAGGTGCCGCCCTCGGCATGCTGGGCGGATTCATCGTCGCCAAGTGGTACAACATCATCATCCTCGTGGCCGCCGTCATCCTTCTCATCAGCGGCCCCTCGATGCTGCTGGCTTGGCTCAAGCTGCGCAAGCGCAACCTGGGCCCCGTGCTCAACGCCAATGGCTGGGCCATCAACAGCGACGTGAAGATCAACACCACCTTCGGCAAGACGCTGACCTCGATGGCCAAGTACCCGAAAGTGGTCGCCAAAGACCCCTTCGCCGACAAGAAGATGCCTTGGTGGCAGAAGTGCCTCATCTGGCTCGGCATACTGGCTGTGCTCTTCCTGCTCGTCTTCCGTCTCACTCAGCACCGCTGGGTGTGGCAGCCTAAGGCTGTGGAGCCTGTGGCCGAGGTGGTAGACTCTGTGGCACCCGCCGCAGAGCCGGTGGCAGACACCGTTGCCGTCGAGGCTGTGGCCGAAGAAACTCCGGCAGAATAAACAATAGTGACACAAACAGGCAAGAGTCTATGAAGTACGTAGGGATATGTGCCATAGCTCTTGCCTTTTTTGTCAGCGAGAGCACGATGGCACAGAATGACAACGTTTTCAGCGCCGTGTGGTGGAACGTCGAGAACCTCTTCGACACCCGTGACGACCCGAAGACAGAGGACAACGACTTCACGCCCGACGGCGAATACCGCTGGACGCGCCGCAAGTTGCAGGCCAAGATTCAGGGTATCGCCAAGACCTTGGTGATGGCCGACTTGCCCGACGTGGTGGGACTTGGCGAGGTGGAGAACAAGTATGTGCTGCGCGAGCTCTGCAACGGCACGCCGCTGCAGCAGGCCGGCTACCGCTATGTGCACCATGACTCGCCCGACCGGCGCGGCATCGACGTGGCCCTCATCTACCGCAAGGACCGCTTCCGTGTGCTGCGCGACAGCACGGTGAACGTTAGCGACAGCGCCGCTGGCTTCTTCACACGCGACATGCTCGTCGTGGAGGGCGTCACCCCTGCCGGCGACACCGTCTGCCTTGTGCTCAACCACTGGCCCTCGAAGCGGGGCGGTGACGAGGCCGAGGCCCGGAGGCTGGCCATTGCCGAAAGGCTGCGGAGCGTGATGAACGACCTCAAGGAACGTCATCCCGGCTGCGCCGTCATCGCCATGGGTGACATGAACAGCGGTGTCGACGAGGCACCTATGGCTGTGGGCATGGGCTTCGGCGACGACAGCATCAACGCCGAGGGCGTGCGCAACCTCACGTGGCGCCTGCCTCGCGACTGGGGCTCGCACAAGTTCCAGGGACAGTGGGATTACATCGACCAGGTGCTCTTGCTGGCCGGCGACGGCTGGATGGTGGGTGACCTGAAGCTGCTGCGCTACGACCACCTGCTCACCGGCGAGAAGAACCGGCCGGGAGTGCGTCCGCGCCGCACCAACCAAGGGCCGCGTTACGAAGGCGGATTGAGCGACCACCTGCCGCTGCGCTTGCGGTTGCGTCGCAAAGAATAAGTAAACAGTCAAAAACGGATAATAATGTTATAATTGTACTAAAATGAAAAAAACAGTATTTTTTGTGGCCCTTATGATTGGCGTGCTTCTGGCTCAGGGGCAGACAGCCAAGCTGTCGCCGACAGCAGCGTTGAAAGCTATGGAAATCAGGCAGGGCAAATGCGTCGAGGACGAGGTGCATGCCTTCGCCATCCTCGCCGAAGGTGTAGACATCAAGGCCTTGGGTGCCTATGGTGTGAAGGTCAACACGATGGCGGGCGACATAGCCACGATGTGGATACCGACCAAACAGATGGCCGACTTTGCTGCATCAGGCCTGTGCACGTACATAGATGTGGCGCGCCAGATGTACCCTCTGCTCGACAAGGTGCGTGCCGACATGGGAATAGATAATATCTACAATGGCCTCAACCTGCCGCAGGGCTACGATGGTACGGGCGTTGTAGTGGGCGTTATCGACATCGGCCTTGAGTATGGCCATCCGTCATTCTACGACAGCACCGGCACTACGCTGCGTATCAAGCGCGTGTGGCAGCAGCTTGACTCCACGGGTACCGCACCGGCGGGCTTCACCTATGGTAGCGAGCTGACGACGCCCGAGCAGATGCTGGCAGCCGTTACCGACAGGGTTGAGCAAGGTCACGGCAGCCATGTGACCGGTATCGCCGCCGGTTGCGGAGCTCCCAGCGCCAGCGGCAAACGCTACCGCGGTATTGCCCCCGGGGCCGATATTGTTTTGGTCGCTACAAATATGGATGAAGCCAGTATAGTCGATGGCATACACTATATCCATGAATATGCCCGTTCTGTTCACAAGCCCTGTGTCATCAATATGAGCATCGGATCGATGGCTGGCCCGCACGACGGCCGTGGCATGAGTGATGTGGCTGTTGAGAACCTTACGGCGGGTGTAGATAGCCTTGTCTTGGTTGTTGCGGCAGCCAACAGCGGTGGCAATAAGAACCATCTACACTACGAGTTTTCCGCTACCGACACGGTAATGCATTCCTACGGCAATATGGACAGAGCCAACAAATTGAGTTGCTTTGCCGATTGCTGGGGCCGTGTAAACGACCAGTTCAGCGTGTCGCTGGCCCTCCACGACAACCTCGCTGGCAACTACACGTTGGTGGATGAGACTCCTTTCATTTCGTCGGAGGTGGACAGCGCATATGCTTTCCAGCTTCGCTCCCCGCGCGATACCGTATACCAATGTACTATAATGGTGAATACCACCAATCCATTGAATAATAGACCTGAGATAATTTTAGTCATCGAAAAGAATGGTGCATATAATCCTGTTGATGTCTTCTCGTTGACGATTAAGTCCGATTCCGCCGACATACACGTGTGGAGCGGCGCTATGAACTTCTCCAGTAACGCAAATCCGCAGTATGTCGAAGGCGACAACCAATACACCATTGGTGGCGTTGCCGCCAACACCGACGCTGTAATCTCGGTGGGCAGCTATGCCACACGTACCAGCAGGATAAGCAATGGCTCGGCGTCGGGACTCGTTTTTCTCGATGAAGGTGATTTTTCGAGCTTTTCCTCGCGCGGACCTACGTGGGACGGTCGCGTCAAGCCCGATATCTGCACCCCCGGACAGCTTATCTCCTCCGTCTTTAGCACACCTTACATGCCCTACTATGGGACTACGATGCTCTTTGACTCCACGTTCTGGGGCGGCAGGAACTACTACTATTGCCTCATGCAGGGCACCTCGATGGCGTCGCCCGTCATGACCGGTATAGTGGCTTTGTGGCTGCAGAACAATCCGAGCCTTAATGTCGATACGGTGCGCACCCTGCTCCACACCACAGCCCGCAAGGACTCGTATACGGGCGACATCCCCGCCACCGGCAACAACAACTGGGGCTGGGGCAAGGCAAACGCCTTCGCCGGCCTGCCTCCTACCACCGTGCCTATGCATTACGTAAAAGTTGCCGCGGACAATTATCAGCACGGCGAAGTCGGCGGCAACGGTTTGGTTGCTGAAGGACAGCATGTCATTGAAGCTACTCCCTGTGTCGGCTTTGCCTTCTCTGAATGGAACGACGGCGTCACCGACAACCCGCGTGTCGTCAACATCACTTCCGACACCATGTTTGTGGCCAATTTCACCCAGGCACCCTGTGATACAATCAGACAGTTCCCATGGAATATAGTGGTATCGGAAAGCCTTCTCAACTGCTGGGACAATTTTTCTTTAGCAGACTCGCTTTTCTGGTTGCCATTCCCCCCGCTTATGATATCGGCGGCAATGCCCGGTAGAGATGTCGTTGACACATGGCTCGTGTCGCCCTACCTCGTTCCTGACGAAAACTGCTCGCTGATATATAGCTGCAGAAGTTTAAATAGCGACAGTTTAGCTGTTGAGGTGATTACTGACAACGGCGATACCGTGAGAATCTCCGACGAACACATCACGCCACAGACCGATGAGCTGCAGGTGAGTCTGTCGCCATATGTCGGCCAGCTGATTCGTTTCGCGTTCCATCATCATGCCACCGTCATGTCGAGTGCCATAATGCTTTCGGCAATGAGGGTCGACTACGTGCAAGGTATCGGTGATGTTGAGTTCAGCAATATCTCCGTTGCCACCTCCGGCTTGCGTATGACTGTGGCTGGTGCTCCCGAGAAGCAACTGAATGTGTACGATGTCATGGGGCGCTGTGTACTCTCTTCGCCCCAAGCCAACGGCACATTCCAGCTCCCGGCGTCCGGAGTATATATACTGCGCATAGGCAACCTGCCGCCGAGAAAGATTGTACTTGTGCGATAGGCATGACAAGACAAGAAAAAAAAACTCACCACACGGTGAGTTTTTTTTTTCTTAAAAGAGTTGCGTATTGTTTTTATTTTGTATCTTTGCGGCGCAATGGTTAAGTGATGATATTGCACAATAATCATTGCATCAGTGCTTTGAGATAATAATGGTGTCAAGGTCGCTCCGCAGAATATGCGGAGGCCAAGAGGGGAATCGCGTGAAAATCGCGAGCTGTCGCGCAACTGTAAGTCCCGAAGACAACGGGATAAGCCAGAGTACCTGCCTTGAAGCCTTTCTGGCAATGCTTTCGCGTCAAAGGCGGTTTGTCGAAACTAATGCTCTTCCCAGCAAGACATTCTTTTTCTGTTCATCCCAAGACCGAAGGCTCTGCCTGCCGGTTGCTTCGGCGTTTTTCCGTCGGACATCGGCACGTATGTGGGTGTGAAAAAAGTATAAACTATAAATATAACGATATAAAGGAATGAACAAAAAACTACGCAACGCGGTGCTGGCACTGGCCATGCTGCTGCCGCTGACTATGAACGGCCAAAACAACAACGACGGTCATCAGTTGCCGCAGCGCAAGTCGGTGACCTTCCCAGCCTCTGACATCCAGTACTGGGTGGGCACCGGCAGCAACTCCGCTGTCGTCATCATCGGCTGGGACGACAACCCCTCCGGCAACGACTTCGCCCTCGCCTGGGGTGTGCATTGGAACGGCAGCGCCACAGCCGCCAATATGCTCGACACCATAGCCACCTACGACTCGCGTACAAGTTATCCCGGCATCAGCTCTGGCTGGATGAACGGCTTTTACTACGATGACGGCACCCTCGTCTCCGGCTCGTCAGCCAGCTACTGGTGCTACACTATCAACGGCGGCTATGCTGGCGCCTATGGCTCTCAGGCTATGGCTGACGGCGACGTGATGGAGATCAGCTCATCTTGCATGTTTACCCTCACCACCGCCACCGCCGCCACCAACCCGAACTCCGACCCCGGCACAACGCCGGCCGACACCGTCGACGCCACCATCGCCTTCAGCGACATCCTCTACTGGGTGGGCAGCGGCACCGACAGCGCCGCCTTTATCGTCAACTATGCGCAGCCCGACACCGCCTTCGCTTGGGGCTACCTCTTCAACGGCAGCACGACGGCCGAGGCTATGGTCAACGCAATCGCCGCCGCCGACCCCCGCTTCGAGGTTGTCGGCTCGCCCTCCATGGGTGGCGACCTGCACTTTGTTACCGACGAGGGCGACACTCTCGGCCTATCGCCCGCCGACCCCGCCATGGGTTACAACTTCTGGTGGACCAACCTCAATGGCGTCAGCGCCGATGCCGGTGCATCCAGCACATTGCACAACGGCGATGTCTTCAAGTATGGCGACCTTAACTCCGCCAACGGCTGGGATTTCCAGAGCGGCTATTATATGCAGGAGGCTTGGCCCACAACACCAACCCCCGTACCTGTGCCGCAGGTCACACCCGACCCCGTGGTTTGCGACTCCCTGCCGCTGCCTTACAGCGACGACTTCTCCGGCTATGTCAGCAACCAAAGCATCCGCGCCCACATGGCCGGCGCCCGGATGCCCGACTGCTGGACAATGGTCGGCAACGGCACCACCCAGTATGTCGACTCCCCCAACTCCACTAACTCTGTCTATTTCGGCGGCGTGGCATATTCCACCAGCACCAACAGCTTTGGTGCCGTGAGCGCCAACGACGCCTACTTCTGCCTTATCGCCAGCCAGATATATACCGGCACCAACAGCAGCCACATCGCCGACATGAACGCCACAGGCACACGCCGTTACGCCGTGCTGCCCTCTTTTGAGCAGCCGCTGTCGCAGACGGTCCTTACCTTCGACCACCGCACCAGCGGCAACGGCGCCCAGCTCGTTGTGGGTTATGTCCTCGCCGACACGACGTCCTTCGTGGGCCTCGACACAATGCTTGCCGACAACCGCGTGCTGCACCACGACACCGTCCGCTTTGCCGACTACGCAGGGATGCCTGACGATGCCCGTCTTGCCTTCCTCTGGCAAGTCACCAGCACCACCGCCAGCACCACAGGGCCCGGCAACCGCTACTGCGGCATCGACAACCTGACTGTGGCCCTCGACACCACCGCCGCCCCCGTTACTCCCGCTCCTGAAGACGCCACAATAGCCGCCAACGACATCCTCTTCTGGGTGGGCGAGGGTCAGAATGAGGTGGTCTTCGCCGTCAACTGGGCCGACACCGCGCTGGCTTGGGGCTACCGCTTCCAGTCAGACAGCATGCTGGTGGGCAACATCGTAGACGCCATCGCCACCGCCGACCCGCGCCTCAGCTACGTCGGCTCCCCCGCCTATATCAGCGACTTCCTCTATGCCGACTCCCTCATCACCGACACCCTGCGCCTCACGCCCCACGATCCCTACGACTACAGCATCTACTTCAGCATGAGCGTCAACCACGTGGCCTCCATGCTCGGCGCCGGACAGCACAAGGTCGTCAACGGCGACTTCGTGAAGTTCGCCGACACTTATGCCGCCGTCAAGGTCGACAGCACCTGGATTGCCGACTACAGCTACTGGGATTACACCTATGTGTGGCCTATGGCCATCCACGCCGTCAGCGTGCCCGACACCACAGGCTCCACACCCGAGCCTCCCACGCCCCCGCAGCCAGGCTCGTTCTGCGGCGCTGTAGGCACCGAGGGCTGCACAGCCATCAAGGCCGACAGCAGCGCCATCGTGGCATGGGCCACCGGCGTCGTGCTCACACGCGGCCCGCAGAACATCACCAACCCCGACGGTGCCCTCGCCTACTTCGGTGGCGACACCAACGCCATCGGCATGGCCACGCTGGACAACACTATGGACGCCGTAAGCCTCGGCGACGGCGGTAGCGCCCTCGTCACCTTCGCACTACCCATCCGCAACGGCGAAGGCCCCGACTTTGCCGTCTATGAGAACAGCTTCAGCGACAACAGCCTTGAGCTGGCTTTCGTCGAGGTGAGCTCCGACGGCGAGCGCTTCGTGCGTTTCCCCGCCACCTGCCTCACGCAGAACGAGACCCAGCTGGGCAACGCCGGCCAGTCAGACCCCACCAACCTCGACAACCTCGCCGGTAAGTACCGCATCGGTTATGGCACACCCTTCGACCTCGAAGAGCTCCGCGACAGCACCGGCATCGACATCGACAGCATCGTCTATGTGCGCGTCGTCGACGTCGTGGGCAGCATCAACCCGCTCTACGGCACCCGCGACCGGTACGGCAACATCATCAACGACCCGTGGCCTACGCCCTTCTACAGCAGCGGTTTCGACCTCACAGGCGTCGCTGTCATCCATGAGCGCACACCCGGCGTGGGCATCGCCGACGCCGCCGCTGTGGTCGAGAATATATACCCCAACCCCACGACCGGACGCATCACCGTCAGCACCCGCCGCTCCGCCGAAGCCACTCTCTTCGACATCTCGGGCCGCAGCGTGGCCGTCTACAGCCTCAATGCAGGCACCAACGTGCTCGACCTCACCGCCTTCCAGAACGGCGTGTATATGCTCCGCGTGGACGGCGCCGTGAGCAAGATTTTGAAAAAGTAACCCCTCGGGTTAGTTTCTATATTGTTATCCGTATCGTTGGAGGCCTTCCCGGACAACCGGGAAGGTCTTCTTTTTTGTCACAGGCTCTGCCAATGCATATAATAGTTTGTCACACATTGGTTTATACTATATTTCCCTTTCAAAATAAGGTTTTGGTAAGGAGTAACTAAAGAGCAATATAAGACCAATATAAGAGGAAGTGCGGTAAAAGGTTGATTTACAGTGGTGCTTTTTCGTGTTATGTTAAATAGGTTTTGTCGCCCGAAAAGGGTGCCCAGATGTGGGCTTCGGGGGCTTGAACGTGAGTCGTCGGGGGCTTGAACGTGTGGCTTTTGGGGGGCGTGAGAAGGGCGTTTCGGGGCGGACAGGAGTTCGTAGAGGGCTCGTGCCGAAGGGGTAGGGAAGGGGGCTCACCAGAAATGGTGATAAAATTTTGCGAAAAGTGCTTGTATATCGTTTTTATTTTGTATATTTGCTTCGTCATACATGGGTGTATTGTCTGTGTATAATATTGATAATTAGTAATAAACAATAATATTAATCCTAAAAAAGTTCAACTTATGAAAGTTAAATCTTTGGCTGACCTGAAAGCCATGCGCGAGAAGCTCCAGTCGAACCTCGACATCCGCGAGAAGGCTGAGAACCCCGAGAGCCTGGTGCAGATCAAGGTTGCTATGGCCACTTGCGGTATCGCCGCCGGTGCCAAGCAGGTTATGGAACACATGATGCAGAAGGCCGACGAGCTCCACATCCCCGCCGTCTTCACTCAGACCGGCTGCATGGGCTACTGCCACGCCGAGCCCACCCTCGAGGTGCGCGTCCCGGGCAAGGACCCCATCGTCTTCGGCCACGTCGACAACAACCGCGCCGATGAGATCCTCACCAAGTATGTCCAGCAGGGCGAACTCGTCGAGGGCATCATCCCCGTGAACTACGAAACCATTGACAAGTAAATTAAAGCTGTGAGCTGTAAGCAGTAAGCTGTAAGTGGGCTGACGCGGCCACGACGGCCACCGCCCCACTTAAAACTTAAAACTTAAAGCTTAAAACTAGAAAAGATTATGGCAAAATACAAAATGCATATTCTGATCTGCGGCGGTACCGGATGCAAATCCAGCAACAGCCTCCAGATCATCGACAATTTCCACAAGATTCTCGAAGAGAAGGGTCTGAAGGACGACGTCCAGGTCATCAAGACCGGCTGCTTCGGCTTCTGCGAGAAGGGCCCCATCGTGAAGATCATGCCCGACAACACGTTCTACACCAACGTGAAGCCCGAGGATGCCGAGCGCATCGTCAACGAGCACATCATCAAGGGTCGTAAGGTCCCCGAGCTGCTCTACACCAACCCCGAGAACAAGGAGCACGTCAGCGACTCGAAGCACATGGACTTCTACCGCAAGCAGATCCGTATCGCCCTGCGCAACTGCGGCTTTGTGGATCCCGAGAACATCGAGGAGAGCATCTCCCGCGGCGGCTACGAGGCTCTGGCCAAGTGCTTGACCGAGATGACTCCGCAGCAGGTTATCGACGAGATCACCAAGAGCGGCCTTCGCGGTCGTGGCGGCGCCGGCTTCCCCACCGGCGTGAAGTGGGGTCTCTGCGCCAAGAACCAGGCCGACCAGAAGTATATCATCTGCAACGCCGACGAGGGCGATCCCGGTGCCTTCATGGATCGTTCCATCCTCGAGGGTGACCCCAACAGCATCGTCGAGGCTATGGCCATCGGCGGCTACGCCATCGGCGCCAGCAAGGGTCTTGTGTACATCCGTGCCGAGTATCCTCTGGCCATCGACCGTCTGAAGATAGCCATCAACCAGGCCCGCGAGTATGGCCTCCTCGGTGAGGACATCCTCGGCACCGGCTTCAACTTCGATATCGAGCTCCGCTACGGCGCCGGCGCTTTCGTCTGCGGCGAGGAGACCGCTCTGATCCACTCGATGGAAGGCCAGCGCGGCGAGCCCACCCTGAAGCCCCCATTCCCCGCTGTGCGCGGCTATATGGACAAGCCCTCGAACGTGAACAACGTCGAGACTTTTGCCAACATCCCCGTCATCATCACCAAGGGCGCCGACTGGTTCCGCACCATCGGTACCGAGAAGAGCCCCGGAACCAAGGTGTTCGCCCTCGCCGGCCAGATCAACAATGTGGGTCTGATCGAGGTCCCCATGGGCATCACCCTGCGTGAGATTATCTACGAGATCGGCGGCGGCATCAAGGACGGCCGCGAGTTCAAGGCTGTTCAGACCGGCGGTCCTTCCGGCGGCTGCCTCACGGCCAAGCACCTCGACACCGAGATCGACTACGACAGCCTCGTGGCTGCCGGCTCGATGATGGGCTCCGGCGGTATGGTCGTCATGGACGAGACCTCTTGCATGCCTGCTATCGCCAAGTTCTATCTGGAGTTCACCTGCGAAGAGAGCTGCGGTAAGTGCAGCCCCTGCCGCATCGGTAACAAGCGTCTCTGCGAGCTCCTCGAGAAGATCACCAACGGCAACGGTACGATGGACGACCTCTACGCCCTCCGCAACCTGGCCGCCGTCATCAAGGACAGCGCCCTCTGCGGTCTCGGCCAGACCTCGCCGAACCCCGTGCTCAGCACCCTCGACAACTTCTGGGACGAGTACGTCGAGCACGTCGTCGACAAGAAGTGCCGCGCCGGCGTCTGCAAGAAACTCATGCAGTATGTCATCGACGCCGAGAAGTGCATCGGCTGCGGCAAGTGCCAGAAGGGCTGCCCCGCCGAGGCTATCAGCCGTACCGACTATATCGCCCCGGGTCACAAGCTGGCTTCCATGGTGATTGACGCCACCAAGTGCATCAAGTGCGGCGCCTGCATCGGCAACTGCAAATTCGGTGCTATTTCGACCAAATAAAACCTTAAAAGAATATAGAAATGATTAATGTCACTATAGATAACAAAGCGATCCAGGTCCCCGAAGGCACCACTATCCTGAAAGCTGCCCGCATGGCCGGTATCGATATCCCGACGCTCTGCTACTTCGAGCTCGACGGAATGAAATTTGAAAACAAACCCGGCGGATGCCGCGTCTGCATGGTTGAGGTCGTCAAGGACTTCAACGGCAAGCCCCGCCGCAACCTGGCCCCCGCCTGCGCCACCGACTGCGTGGAAGGCATGGAGGTCCTCACCGCCTCGCCCCGCGCTCTCAACGCCCGCAAGACCGTCCTCGAGCTGATCCTCAGCGACCACCCGAACGACTGCCTCCAGTGCGAGAAGAGCGGCGACT
>JAEEGG010005185.1_pt1 | contig 31142 bp, 34 predicted proteins | sample 9134161 | NCBI WGS metagenome assembly JAEEGG01 (sample SAMN16246543, study PRJNA631951) | gut metagenome | biome: gut microbiome; feature: rumen; material: CR-attached | host: Bos | place: Iran: Karaj | collected 2018-10
GTAGAGCCATGTAATGGGTTTGTGGTCGGGACGATAATCCTTCCATCCTGTCCAGAGGTGCATCAGTATCTCCTGCCGCAAATCCTCCCTGTCCTCCGCATTCCGGCAAAACGAGCGGCAGATGTGACCGATGGCCGCATTATGCTTTTCAATCAGTTCTATGAAAGGATGCTCGTCCATTGCGTTTTTTGTTACATAATTTAACGCGCAAAAACGAAATATGTCACATCGAATGTGAAAAAAAGTAAAATCAAGGCATCTTTTTTGGTGCTCTGGCGAGCAGTACCAGTGCCGAGGCGGCGAGGCCGTAGTACATGGGGTCGAACGGCATCTGGAAGAAGCTGGCGACAAGCATCGCCACGGTGGCGGCCACCATGCTGACGGTCACCGCGCCGCTGCGGAAGCGGCCCGGCAGCCACAGCGCGAAACTCAGCGGCAGCAGCAACACGGCCGCGCGGAGGCCTAGCGAGAGGAAGCCGAGGTCGTTGATGAATGAGCCGCGCACGAAGTGGGCGGCGACAACACCCAGCGCCAGCAGCAGGACGATGCTCAAGCGCGTCTGCGCCAACTGCCCGAGGCGAGGCGTGCGACGCGACAAGGCGGACAGGTTGCCATAGACGTCCCTTGTGAGGATGGTGGCGGCACCGAGCACCAGGCCGCTGCCGCAACCGAGGATGTTGATGAGCAGTGTGCCCAGAGCTATGCCGCCCAGCCAGGCAGGCAGATGGGTCAGTATGAATGTGGGGAAGGCCTGTAGCGAGTTTTCCAGCACGCCGATGCCGGCGGGGAGCATCTCGCCAGCTTCCTGTAGGGCTGCCGCTTCGGCGGCGGTGACATAGTGGCCGCGCATATACATGCCCACCAACGTGCATGCCGCACCGATGAGAGGTATGAGTGCCGCACAGTAGATGGCGCCACGGCGGGCTTTTCGGGTAGTGGCGGCTGACCAGATGGCTTGGGCATAGGTCTGTGTGCACACCACACCGAGGGTCAACGAGAGGCATCCACCTAGGTCTTTCAGCGGACCACGGGCCAGGAAGGTGCCATAGCGACGGTGGATGTCTTCGGCACCCGTGATGTCGTTCAACGCTGCCAGCTGGGGCGTCTCATACAGGGCGGAGATGCTCTCACGGATGCCGCCGAGACCATGGCCTATCTTCCATACGGCGATGCCGGCGGCCAGCGAGCTGACATAGAGCAGCACCAGTTTCACGATGCCTCCGGCTCCGGCACTCTTGATGCCGCCGGAAAGCACCATCGCCGCGATGAGCGCGGCGCCTATGACCAGTGCCAACGACGTGGAGGCTCCGAACAGGCTACCAATCATGGCCGACGAGGAGAGCAGCTGCGAGGTGATGCTGATGAAGATGCCGACGAGGAAGAGGATGCTGCCCACCATCTCGGCTCGGCGGCCGTACTGCTTGCGCACCACCTCCATGAGTGTCGAGCAGCCGCTGCGACGCAGAGGCCCGGCATACATCAACCCCAGCACCAGGGCACCGAGGGCGGCACCGATGGTGAACCACCAGGCCGAAAGGCCAAACGAGAAGGCCAGCTGCGCGGTGCCGATGGTCGACTGGCCACCCACTAACGTGCCAAGGATGGCTCCACAGACCAACCAGCCACCGGCTTTTCCGCCGGTGGTGAAACTGCGGGCGTCCTTGACCTTGCGCCCAGAAAGTATACTCACCGCCAGCAGTAGGCTGACGGTGAGTAGGATGCCTATGATATGTACTGTTGTCAGCACTTATTTGGCGTCACGGCCGGCGCGGATGGCCTTGATGTTGGTCTCGACCACGGCGTCGCCCTTGCGGCCGAAGATGGCCTTGATGGCTTTCTCCAGTTCCTCGAAGGGCAGCTCGAGGTAGGGGGCTGCAGCTCCGAGCAGCACCATGTTGCCGCGGGCGTTGAGTTCCTTGGCGATGGCGTTGGCGTTGAAGCTGACGCACTTCTTCAGCTTGGCGAGCTCGGCGTTGACCTTCTCAATATCAGGATAGTTCTTGATGTTGATGAAGGGATCGCTGTTGGTGATGACAGCGCCGTCGGGGGCCAGGAAAGGCAGGTAGCGCAGGGCTTCCATGGGCTCGGAGCTGAGGATGATGTCGGCCTTGCCTTCGGGGATGACGTCGGCGAAGATGGGGTCGGAGCTGATGCGGAGGTGGCTGAACACCGAGCCGCCACGCTGGCTCATGCCGTGAATTTCGCTCTGCTTGACGTTCATGCCCAGGTTGAGGGCGGCGTCGCTGATGATTTTGGCCACGGAGACGATGCCGTCGCCGCCTACGCCGCAAAGTATGATGTCTTTCTTCATATTCTTATCTTTTTGGGGTAGTCAAGTAGTTCAGTGGTTATCGCTTCGCTCGCCCTGCGGGCAGTAGTCAGGCCAAATGTGCAGACGTGTACTATCGGCTTAACTACTTAACTACTGCCTACTTCATCACTACTCGGTTATCATTTTATTTGTTAGCAGCAATACGTTTCTTGTTCTCGACGATGCAGACGCGCTGCGGGATGATGACGCTGACGCCGTTGTAGGCGATTTCCTCTTCGAGGATCTTCATGAATTCGTCGTGGTTCTTAGGCAGCGGGACGATGGTGCGGATGTGGTCGGGGTCGACGCCGAGGCCCTTGCAGATATTGAAGAGCTTCTGGTTAGCGCTGGAGGGCTGGCCGCCGGTCATAGCCGTGATGTCGTTGTCGAGGATCATGATGATGACGTTGGCTTTCTCGTTGATGCAGTCGAGGAGGCCTGTCATGCCGCTGTGGCCGAAGGTGCCGTCGCCAATGACGCCGATGGCAGGGAAGATGCCCATCTCAGCGGCGCCCTTGGCCATGGTGACGCTAGCGCCCATGCAGACGGTGGTGTCGATGGCACCCATGTTGAATCCGAGGGTGTAGCATCCGATGTCGCCGAAGACGCGTCCGTTGGGGTACTTCTTCATCACGTCGACGACAGCCTGGTAGCTGTCGATATGGGGGCAGCCGACGCAGAGAGCAGGAGGACGGTTGGTGACCACCTCGGGCACTGCGGGTCCCTTGGGCATGGGGTTACCGAGGGCGATAGCCACTTTCTCGGCATTCAATTCGCCGTCGCGACGGATGGTCTCGTCCAGGCGTCCGTGCACGGGCTTGCCTTTGCCGAGGAAGCCTTTGATGTGCTCCTCGACGAAAGGCTGGCCGTCCTCGAGGACGAGGATTTCGTCGACCTCGTCATAGAGTTTGCTCAGCATGTCGAAGGGCAGGGGGTACTGGGTGATCTTTACCACGGGATAGGGGCATTTGCCACCAGGGAAGTTCTCCTGCAGGTAGTTGAAGGCGATGCCGGTGGTGATGATGCCACGTTTCTTATCGGTGCCGGGGATGTACTGGTTGAAACCGCTCTCCTGGCTGGCCTTGGTGAAGGCGGGCTGCTTGTCGATGAGGCTGCGGTAGAGGTTCTTGGCGTTGGCGGGCAGTAGCACGTAGCTCTTGGGATCGCTGGGGCTGCTGAGGGGATTCTGTGCGCGGACGGGCTTACGCTCGACGCCGGCACGGCTGTGGGCCAGGCGGGTGGGGATACGCATGAGGATGGGGGTGCCCATCTGCTCGGAGAGGTCGTAGCCGTAGTAGACCATGTCATAAGCCTCCTGCTGGTTGCTGGGCTCGAGCATGGGAATCATGGCCCAATGGCCGTAGTAGCGGCTGTCCTGCTCGTCTTGGCTGGAGAACATACTGGGGTCGTCGGCCACCACGATGATGACACCCTTGGTGCCGATGATGGAGGCGTTCATGAAGGGGTCGCCGCAGACGTTGAGACCTACGTGCTTCATGCAGGTCATGGCGCGTTTGCCACTGTAGGCCACGCCAATGGAGGCCTCGAGGGCGGTCTTCTCGTTGGCACACCAGTTGGCAACAACACCCTGCTCTTTGGCCTGTTTGCTCTTCATCACATATTCAGTAATCTGGGTCGACGGGGTACCGGGATAGCTGTTGATGGCACTACCGCCAGCATCGATAAATGCTTGGGCTATAGCCTCGTCGCCTAAAAGGAGGAGTTTTGACATAATTGTTATTTTTAATGAATAAATATTACAAATTCGAAAATGCAAAGATACGAAAAAAAAATGACACACATGTAACTTTTTTTCTTTTTTTCTTTTTTGTAACATTTTTACTGGTAATTGAAAAAAAAATTGTATCTTTGCAGTTCGATTACAATTGAACGATATATGTCAGACACACTGGTTATCACACCGACTTACAACGAGAAGGAGAATATTGAGGCTATCATACGCAAGGTCTTTTCGCTCCCGAAAGAGTTCGATATGCTCATCATAGAGGATAATTCGCCCGACGGGACGGCAGATATTGTGAAGCGCCTGATGAAGGAATTCCCCAACCGTCTTTTCATTGTGGAACGCAAGGGCAAGTTGGGTCTCGGCACCGCCTACCTCGACGGCATGCGCTGGGGCAATGAGCACGGCTACGACTATATGATTGAGATGGATGCCGACTTCAGTCACAACCCCGACGACCTGATTCGCCTTTACGATGCCTGCTCCAGCGGCAAGGGTGACGTGGTGGTGGGCTCGCGCTATGTGGGTGGCAAAATCAGCGTGGTCAACTGGCCTATGGGCCGTCTGATGATGAGCTACTATGCATCGAAGTATGTCCGCCTGGTCACAGGCATGAAGGTGGCCGACTCCACCGCGGGTTTCGTCTGCTGGAGCCGCCGCGTGCTGGAGAAGGTGAAGTTCGACAAGGTGAAATTCGTCGGCTATGCCTTCCAGATAGAGATGAAGTATACTGCCACAAGGCTGGGATTCAAGGTCTACGAGGTGCCCATCATCTTCACCGACCGCGTCCTGGGCGTCAGCAAGATGAGCATGAAAATCTTCAAGGAGGCCTTCTTCGGGGTCTTCAACCTGAAGTTTAGAAATTGGAAGAATTATTGATATCATGAAAAAAATACTTATGGCTATTGCGGTGCTGCTCTGTGCGGGCACCGCTTTTTCGCAGGAGAAGCTCCTGCAGTGGACCGACTTGATGAACTACAAGCTGTACCCGCAGCGCGAGATGATGAGTTTCATCTTCGCTCCCGACGGCAAGACTGTCACCTACAGCAAGGGAGGAGAGTTCTATGGTTTCGACGGAAAGAAGGAGTTCAAGCTCAACGACAAGCAGCAGGACTGGCGTAAGCCCAAAGACAACGACCCCAAACTTGAGGAGCGTGTTGAGAAGAAAGACGGGAACCTTTATGTCGACGGCAAGTTGGTGGAGCGCGGCGACGGCTATAATATCGTCCTCGGCGAGAGCGTACACCGCAACGAGTTCGGCATCAACGGCGGCCTCTTCTGGTCGCCCAAGGCCAGCCGCCTGGCTTTCTACCGCATGGACCAGAGCATGGTGGTAGACTACCCCATAGTGAATACCAAGGCCCGCGAGGCTGAGGTGCGCAACATCAAGTACCCCATGGCCGGCATGAAGAGCCACGAGGTGACGGTGGGCGTGTGGGATGTCGCCAGTGAGAAACTTGTCTACCTCCACACCTGCCGCGACACCACGGTGCATGAGCGTGAGATGTACCTCACTAACATTGCTTGGAGCCCCGACGAGAAGTATGTCTACATCGCTAAGATTAACCGAGAGCAGAACCACATGTGGCTCGAGCAGTACGACGCCGCCACGGGCGACTTCATGAAAGTGCTCTTCGAGGAGACCAACCCCCGCTATGTGGAGCCCTGCGAGCCGATGATTTTCACCCCCAAGGGTGACCAGTTCCTCTGGTTTTCGATGCGCGACGGCTACAAGCACCTCTACCTCTACAACGCCGACGGCAGCCTGGTGAAGCAGGTGACCAAGGGCGAATACGAGGTCGAGGGCTTCATCCAGTTCGACAAGAAGGGCGAGAATATCTTCATCTATGCCAACAAGGACAACCTCGCCGGCCGCGACGCCTACCGCGTGAACCTCAAGAAGGGTACTATGGAGTGCCTCACCATGCAGGAGAACGGCCTGCACGGCACCCACAGCGTGGCTATCAACGAGACCGGCACCATGTGGGTGGATTTGTGGAGCAGTGTCGATGTGCCCATGCGTGCCGACCTGCGCGACTGGAAGCACAAGAAAGTTGTTCATACTTTCTTCACCTCCGAAAATCCCTTGAAAGACTATGCCATGCCCGAGGTGAAGCTCGGCACTATCAAGGCTGCCGACGGCAAGACCGACCTCTACTACCGTCTGATCACGCCCCCAAATATGGAGAAGGGTAAGAAATATCCCACCCTTGTCTATGTCTATGGTGGCCCCCACTCGCAACTCGTCACCGACAGCTGGCTTGGTGGCGGCAACCTCTACTTCATGTTCCTTGCCCAGCAGGGCTATGTGGTCTTCACCGTCGACAACCGTGGCACCGACAATCGCGGATTCGAGTTCGAGAGCTGCACGCACCGTCGCCTCGGCGAGATAGAGATGGCCGACCAGATGGAGGGAGTAAAATTCCTCAAGAGCCTGCCCTACGTGGACCAGAACCGCATGGGCGTGGAGGGCTGGAGCTTCGGTGGCTTCATGACCATCACCATGAAACTCGCTCACCCCGAGGTCTTCAAGGTGGGCTGCGCCGGCGGCCCCGTCATCGACTGGAAGTGGTACGAAATCATGTATGGCGAGCGCTACATGGATACCCCGCAGGAGAACCCCGAGGGTTACGAAGCTAACTGCCTCCTCAACAAAGCCAAGGACCTCGAAGGCCGTCTGCTGGTTATCCACGGCGCCGAGGATAACACCGTGGTGTGGCAGCATTCGCTGGAGTTCATCGAGCGCTGCATCAACAACTACAAGCAGGTCGACTACTTTGTCTATCCCCACCACGAGCACAATGTCCTCGGTCGCGAACGCCTACACCTCTACCAGAAGATGTTCCAGTATTACGAGGACTTTTTGAAATAAAAGATTCACACATTCACGCATTAACGCATTCCCAATAATGTTCACAGGAATTATAGAGATGACCGCCAAGGTTGTCAAGATTGAGAAAGAGAACACCAACTACCATTTCACCCTTGAGGTGCCGTTCGGTGACGAGCTGGCCATTGACCAGAGCATGGCGCACGACGGCTGCTGCCTCACAGTGGTGAAGGTGGACAAGGAGAAGAAGCAGTATGTGGTCACCGCCATGGATGAGACGATGCTGAAGACCAACCTCTCCACCTGGAAGGTGGGCACGGAGGTCAATGTGGAGCGTTCCATGCGCATGGATGGCCGCTTCGACGGACATATCGTCCAAGGCCACGTCGACCAGACGGCTACCTGCACCAAGGTGGTGGACGACAACGGCAGCTGGCGTTTCTACTTCGAGTACGATGCCAAGAATGCCCCTAGCATCACCGTCCCCAAGGGCAGTATCAGCATCAACGGCGTGAGCCTGACGGTGGTGGACAGCGAACCCGGCATGTTCTCCGTAGCCATTATACCTTATACTTATAAGGTGACCAATTTTCACAATTTCAAGTCTGGCACGGTGGTCAACATCGAGTTCGACGTCTTTGGAAAGTATGTACAGCGCCTGTTGGAGCAGTATATGGAGGCAAAGCGTTAATGCGTCAGTGTCACTGCTTGATTCATGCAACCGCTGACGATACATACACGCCGTTTCCCGCCTCGCGGTTTTTATGCCATTACCATCTTCCCTTTTATCTTTTATAAGGGAGGAAGTCTTTCAGAATCTGGGTTACGGCACGAGACCGTACACCTGTGGCAACAAGCGGCATTGCTTGTCATCCCATTCTATCTATTATATCTGATTTTTTGGCTGGTCAATCTGGTGCGGTACCGCGACAGATACCGGGCATATCGCGAGATTCCCTTCGAGCGTTCGGCCTACACCTTAGAGACGATGCCCCGTCAGTCTGCCTGGCGGCAGGCCTTTGATTGGATGACTAGGGTACGGGATCGTAGCCACTGCCGCCCCAAGGATTGCAACGGAGGATGCGCTTGAAAGCCAGCCAGCCGCCCTTGAAAGGGCCGTATTTGATGATGGCCTCCTTGGCATACTGCGAGCAGGTGGGTGTATAGCGGCATGCCGGCGGCAGCAGTGGTGAGATGCAGGTGCGGTAGAAAGCAATCAGTGCCAGCAGGAGCCACGAGAGTGGCTTGAATTTCGACAGCAAGGTTATGAATTTCGGTTTATTGCCACTCATAACTCGATGCTCAGTTTTCCAGGTTGGTAATAATATCGTTCTCCAAGGCCGTGATGAGTTTGTCCATCTTGTGACCAAGCTGTTCGTGGGTCAACATCTCGTTGTGTATATAAACCATGGAGAAGACTATGCTTACCCCGTGGGTATCGAGGAAATGATAAAACTCGGGTTTTCGGAGGCGGTAGCATTCGCGCGTGAGGCGGCGTACCCGGTTGCGGTCCACGGCATGGTGGAATTTGCGTTTGGGAGCCACTATCATCACCTGGCAGGGGCCGTCCACCTTCATCCATTGCACACTGAAAGGGAAAGCCATCAGCCGGTGCCCTTCTGCGTAGAGCTCTTCTATCAGTTTGCGGCTACACAGTCGTTCCTCTTTTTTGAAGGTGAAGCCCATCATTTATTTCTTGGACTCTTTGTCCTTTTTGACGACTATATCCTTCTCTTTCTTGGTTTTCTCTGAGGCTTCTTTTTTGGCTTTTTCTGCAGCTTCCTTCTCTTTCTTGGCTTTCTCTGCGGCACGTGCGGCGCGGCGTGCTGCTGCCTGGGCCTTCTTTTCTTCCATACGCTGCTTGTAGATTTCCTTATTGGCAATGACGGGTTTGGCTTTCTTGGGAGCTGCGGCGGTGTTGCTCTTGCTGCTATGCTTCATGATCTCGCTTTTCGATGCGATGACAGCATCTTGCACCTTGCCCAGGATGTAGTTCTCGATGGCCATAGCCATCGAGGGTGATGACTGCGTCGGAGCGCCGATGGTGAGTTTGATGCCATTTTCTTTCAGGGCTGCATGGGTAGAAGTGCCGAAGGCGGCAATGATGATATTGCGCTCCTTGATGTCGGGGAAACTTTTCACCAGGCTGCGCACTCCGATGGGAGAGAAGAGGGCGATGGCATCAAAGTCTTCGAGGTTGAACTTGGTGAGGTCTCTGGGTGCTGACGTGTACATAGGGGCCTTGGTGTATTTGAACTTGGCCTTGTCGAGGGCCTTGGTGTATTCAGTCTGCCTCTCGTCAGAACAAGGGAAGAGAAACTTTTCGTCACGGTGTTTACCCATCACCTCCAGCAGGTCGGAGAAATACTGGCTTCCGAAAAAAACCTTGCGTTTACGGTACTGTATATAGTTCTGCAGATAGAGGGCTATGGCCTCGGTGGAGCAGAAGAATTTCATATCCTCATTGATGGTCTCACGGAGTTCTTTGAGCATGCGGAAGAAGTGGTCGATAGCATTTTTACTATTGAAGATGATGGCTGTGTATTCGCTGATGTGGATACGTGTTTTCCTGAAATCAGACGCAGGGATGCCTACAATCTCAAAAAATTTGTAAAAAGTGATGTCAACGTGGTGTTTGTTGATAAGATTTTTGTAGGGTGATTTCTCTAAATCGGCGGGCGCCGGCTGCGAAATGAGTAATTTTTTTATTTTCATAACCTCACTTGAATTATTCTCAACTTATTGTTCTACTGCTCAAAAAACCACTTTAGGACTACTATAATGGGTATTGATTCGACGATGCAAAGATAGTAAAAAAGATAGAAACTGGAGCCATTTTGGTGTGTTAAAAAAACTTTCACACTTCGTAGGAAACGTGTTAAAAATCCCACACACAGGTAAAGGGTAACTATCCATGTCATGGTGGTGCGTCCTCCCGGCAGGTAAAAATAGAGGAACAACAGAGCGATGACGGTGGTGGCCTCGATGAGGTGGAAGAGGTAGTTGCTGGTGATGTAGAGTGTAATGCCCTGTTTGTTGTCGAAGGTGTTTCCTAGTAGACGTAGCAGACCATTACGTAGTATGTAGAGCAGTCCGATCGCTGCAACCATCAGCAAGTATCCCCAGATGTCTGTTGCCGGCATCAATTCCTGATGCACCGGCAGACAGATTCCAGCCACCAGCAGCAGACCCATCGGAATCATCGTCGTGGTATGGTTCAAGTTGCAGTCGCGTACCAGTCGGTCCATGGCTCGCACGTCGATGGCAGACTTTAGCAGCAGCATCGGCTTTATATTGCGCAGGCGAAAAAGCAAGCTGGTCGATGTGGCGAGGAGCAGCAGGACCAGAAATATCCATGCCGGAGTGGTGTTGTCAGGACGGTTCTCCAGACTGCTGTGTGTCACAGGGAAGTTATGAGGTGCGATAACCGACTCATGGAAGATAGTGTCAGGAAGTTCGTGGGTGTGGAATATCGAATCAAAGGGTATGCCGTTGACCGAAGACAGTTCTTCAGTGGGGGTGTATTGCCATTGCCAGAAAGGCAGTGCTGTCAAGTCCAGGGTGTCGATAGTAGGTTCTAGCATGGTTGGATTCTTATCTGATGATTATCTTGATGCTACCGGTGCCACTGGTACCACTACCTGTAGCGAAGTAGAGTCCTGCCGGAGCCTTCCATGTGACGACCTCACCTCCATTCAGGGTGAGAGTGGTCACCGGTCGACCCATGATATCGAGTATACGCACAGTCATGTTCTCACGGGCTTGGAGGTTTGCCTGCCCGATGGCGGGAGTCGGGTAGACGGTCAGGGCGAAGGGGTTGTCTGTCGGCACGTCGCCAATTCCGAGACTCGTGCCGAAGCATTCCCATTCGCGGGATTCTTCCCAGCGTGCCATCGGTAGGGTTATGTCGTCAATCCAGATGCAGTCATCCCCGCGACTTTCCGAGGCATCTTTGGAATAGCGCCAGCAAAGTCTGTGCTCCCCGGCGTTGAGGTCGAAGGTAAAATGTTGCCACGAGCGTTCGCCCCACCATTCGGGAAACTGAGAGGAGCCGTCGACAAAGAATGTCAGCCGGTCGCGGCCCTGCTCGCTAGAGGTTTTCAGCCAAAAGCCTATGCTGTCGTTGTGTGGCAGCACTACATCGAGGCACATCTCAGTGATCTGATTATGGTCTATGGCTCCCGAGCGTGCGCTGAAAGCTCCGCTGTGACTTACCACACTGTCCAAGACCCATGGTACGCGGCCGTTGTTATCCCACAGATGGCCCTCGAAGCCTTGTTCAAAACCTTCCATGCGGTTGCCGGCTTCGAGCCAATAGTCCTGACGCAGGGTCCAGCCATTGTAATACAAGAAACTTGCGATGTGCAGTGAGCAAAGACTGTCAGGGGTATGGAATTGAGAATTGGAAGTTGGAAGTTGGACATGAGAATCAATGAGAGTGTCGGTATAGGGATAGGAAGTGACGGTCAGAACCAGGCTGTCGAAAGTTCCTTCTACAAGGGCTCTCAAATTGTAATCGTGATTTGGGAATAGCTTCAGTGCCTCGTTTCCATCATATTCGGTCAGATGTGTAGTCAAGGTGGGGTAGGTTACGTGGATGCTGTGTGAAACGGGAAGCCGACACATGATGCTGTCGCCATGATTCCAGAGGGTAAGCAGGGCCTCCCAGAGTGGCTGTTGCCCGAATGCCTCCATGTTCACTGGCAGCGACACCTCTATCCGACCATGTGGCAACAATGAGTCAATTATTATAGTTTGGGGCTCTATCAGTGCTCCGTCGCTGGTGCGTTGGCCGGTTGTTTGGCTGAGCTCCACGCGCAGGCTGTCATAGCGCATGTCGCCGATGTTTTCCACTGTACAATGCACCGAGCTGTCATCCACCAAAACGTTGCGTAGTGTTACGCCATGTTCTACTGCGTCTACGCTGAGGGTATCTACCCGTGGCAGGAGGTCGACGCCGGTAGCAGTGAGGATGACCGGTAGTGTATCAAGTGCTTGCTGCAGTTCGATGACAGCCATTCCGAACGAGTCAATCGTTGCAACTCCCCGCAAATTGCCCTCCTGTAGGAGCGTGACGGTGGCACCTGCGGTGCCGCCAATTGACACCATAAAATCTCCATTGTGCAACCCTTCGGTAGGATATACGTCTATTGGTTGCGGTACTCCGATCCAGGGTTTCAGAGACGGGTCGCCGAGGAGGCAGTAAATTTCCCAGTAGTATTTTGCATATCCTGTGCCAAAAGCTGTCACTGCCATGTTGCCATTGCACAGCAGTTCGCCGAGGGTTTCTGTGGTGCGACGCTGATGCACCAGTCCGTCGAAGGCTCCAGGCGCAGTGCTGTCATAAGAAGGCTCGAGGCTCAGCGGGTATTTGGGGCCCACGGCCCAGTAATAATCCTCTTGCCAGAGGGTTGAGTTGGTAGCCCCGATCACACCTACAGCGCCACCCACAGGCATGCGCAGCAACCTCTCGCCGAATCCCGTGCCGGTGAAGGTATTGCTCTGGCAGCAGTTGTTCACGTAGACAATGGGTTGCGTTGTCCCGGCAACGGCTATTGAGTCGGCGGTCATTCTAGGATGACTCCAGCCGTCGGAGATGCAATGGGCAGTATAGTTCAGCAGGCTGGCTCCGTGGCTGATGGCTTCGACGATGTCGCTACCATGGTCGTTTGAGGCTGGGTTGTACCAGCATAATGTGTCTATGTCGGGATGTGCCAGTTTTATCTCATGCTTCAGGTAGTTCACCTGTCCGTTGGTGGTTGTCGGTGCGGGCGGTGAATCCTCCTGTCCAGCCACTAACAACATTCGGCGCAGTTGTGCCGTGTCCATGTCACGGAATTGTTCGTATCGCAAGGTCTTCTCCACCACGGTATACAGTTCAACAGTGTCGTTGACAGGCCAGCGGCCCAGCAATGTTTCGGGAAGATAGTCACCGGTGAAATCGGCATAGTAAAGGTCGGTGAAGTGCGACTCTCCGTTCAGGGCCATAGTGCCAGGGAAGGCTTCCAATTGTTCGTGGTCGCCCACCAGAAGGGTAAACGTCGGCGTCGGATTGCTGTTATTGTCGAAAAAGGGTCGCATCAACGTTTTCACGGCATAGCAGCTGTTGGTATCGGTATAGAGTTCCACCACGTCATAGCCCTCTTGCCGTTTCCATTGTACGAAAGGCTGCAACCCCTCTCGGAACTCTGTCCGCGAAACGATGAGGTAGCGGGCAGGAGAATGAGGGCGGGGTAGAGGAAGGTGGCTGGAGGTGAGGGTGGCTGTGAGGAGAGTGTCGACGAGGAGGTCGCCGCTAACGGGGTTGTAGGCTATAGGGCGTACAGTGACGCGGAAAAGTTGTTCGGCTCCCATCACACCTAAGTCCTCGATTTCCACGGGGTCGCCGCCACGATAGAAGGTGTCGGTGGAATAAATCTTTTTGTCAGGCTCGTAACCAGGCCAGCCTTGATCCTTGCTCCAAGCCTCAATGACAGGCGCTAGCGGCATGTGAGGAGAAACCATTCCTTTCCAGGGGTATTCCCCGATAGCGATGTTTTTTATCGTCAGTGTGCTGCCTGCGGGCAGATGCACCAGTGCACTTACGGTCGGCAGGTCGGGAGCCCCAACCTTGCCGGTGTTGAAATGCAGGATGCCGGAATACGTGTCATCGAACAACTCGGAATAATTCCAGCCCGCAACCTTCAGGTTGGGACCGTTCCGCCATGAGAAGTGAGCCTGCAACAGGCTGTCGCCGTCGCGTTTGAGTGAAAATGACGGCGACAAAAAAACCTGTGCCTGAGAATAGAGACAAGTCAACAGGCATAAAACCAGTGTTATATATTTCTTGGCACTCATCTTTTTTTGATGATTTCCGATTGCAAAAATACGAAAAAAAACTCATTTTCAAGGAAAACATACGTACAAATGTGTTTCATCAGAGTGGTGAAAAAAACTCGATATAAAATATTTTTTGCAGTGTCGTGTTTTCTTCGTATCTTTGCAGTTTCAAAAATAACGATAATGGCCACTGTTAAATGCTCAATTCCTAAGGGTACGCGCGATTTTCTGCCTGTGGAGATGGCGCGGCGCAACTACATTTTTGATACCATACGTTCGGTTTTTCGTACTTTTGCGTTCGAACCTATTGAAACCCCGTCGCTGGAGAACCTCTCCACACTGATGGGCAAATATGGTGAGGAAGGTGACAAGTTACTCTTCAAGGTCCTTAATTCGGGCGATTTCATGGAAGGCGTGGATTTCAACCAGGACTACCATAAGGTGGCACCGCACATTTGTGACCGTGGTTTGCGCTACGACCTGACGGTGCCGTTTGCTCGTTTTGTGGTTCAGCATCGTGACCAGGTAGTGTTTCCTTTCCGTCGCTACCAGCTCCAGCCGGTATGGCGTGCTGACAGACCTCAAAAGGGAAGGTATAGAGAGTTTTACCAGTGCGATGCCGACATGATAGGATCCACGTCACTGCTCAACGAACTGGAGTTGGTGCAGATGATAGACATGGTGTTCGATCGTCTGGGTATCAGTGTGATGGTGAAAATAAACAACCGCAAGGTTCTTGCCGGCATTGCCGAGATGATAGGTGCGCCGGAGAAAATGGTGGATATCACGGTGGCTATTGACAAACTGGACAAGATAGGACTCGACAATGTACGTGCCGAGCTCTCGGAGCGAGGTCTTACGGCGGAGCAGATTTCCTTGCTTGATCCGGTGTTCTCGCTCAGCGGTTCTGTTGCAGAGAAACTGGCAGCCCTCAAGGCAATGTTCTCCAACGTGGAGGCTGGGCTGAAGGGCGTGGCAGAACTGAAGGAATTGTTTGACCTTATCGGTGCGGCAGAACCGCGTTGCGACGTGGAGCTGGACCTTACATTGGCACGTGGACTCAACTACTATACTGGAGCCATTTTCGAGGTGAAGGCCAAGGATGTACAGATAGGAAGCATTTGTGGAGGTGGGCGTTATGACAACCTGACAGGCATTTTCGGTATGCCGGATGTGAGTGGAGTGGGAATCTCTTTTGGTGCTGACCGTATCTACGATGTCCTCACTGAGCTCCAGGCTTTCCCGGAAGGGTTGGAACAGGCTGCCCGTGTGATGTTTATCAATTTCGGCCCTGCTGAGCAGGCTGCCTGCATAGGCATCGCAGCAAAACTACGTGCCGAGGGTGTCAGCGCACTTATCTACCCTGATGCCGCCAAGATGAAAAAGCAGATGGACTATGCTAACCGCAAGCAGGTACCGTATGTGGCTTTTGTGGGGGAGAGCGAGATGAGAGACGGCACAGTGACCGTTAAGAATATGTCTGATGGCAGTCAACAGACGATGACCATCGACGAAATGATTGGATTATTGAGGTGAAGATATTCTGTAGGCTTATATTTTGTTTGATACTCCTTGTGGGTAGTTCCGGCAGCATAGCGGCACAGGACACCATTCCGTTCTCCGTTGCTCCCGAACGGGTGATGGAATCGGGCGTGGGTCAATGGGAACCCGATACCGTCTATGTGCTCCGTACCGATACATTGCGCATATACCGCACCGACACTGTGCATGTCTTCCACACCGACACCGTTGTCAGACGTGAGGCAGACACGGCGGCTCTGAAAGCCCTGCAGGAAAAAGAGGTCTTCTATCGTGAAATACTGTCGGCTAGCGGCGTGGACAAAGAGAAGTTGGAGGCCGAGCGCACATATCTTCTCCACATGGTCGACTCGCTGCGGTCGTTGGTACGTATCGCCGAGCTGGAGAATGTACGCAAGGAGGAGGCGAACAAGTACCTGGAGGCCCGTGCCAAGGCGGCCGAGGAGAAGGTGGCCACGGCAACCAACCGCAAAAAAAAGGTGAGGCCGATACAAGGTGTTGCGATGCGCTTCTATCGCACGCCCATGTGGGAGATACGCCTCAATGCCAACAGCGAGCGTTATATCGCCAACCGCAACGCTGGCAGCATAGAATTCGACTATGTCACCGGTGCCTCGGTGATGTTGTGGGACCTGACCAAATATTTCAACCAGAACCATTCGTTGGGTAGCGACAGTAACAGTCGTCAGATACGCCGTTTCGACCAGGATTTCGCCTACGACCTAGGCGTCTATGTGGGTTTCGGTGGCAGCAACCTGTTCAAGAATTTCTATGTTGGTGCCAGTTTCCGTTTCGTGGACTTCTTCTATTTCACTGCCGGTTTCAATATTGCGGAGTACCAGGTGCTTGCTGAGGGGTACAAGTCGGGGGAAGTGCTGTTGGCAGGTCAGAGTATAGACGATATCACAGCCAAAGCATGGCTGCTGAAGCCTTTCGTGTCGCTAAGTATTGATTTGGATTTCTTGAGTTATATCAAGAAGTAGCATCAACTCCAGATACTGAGTTTGCCGAGGAACGAGATGTTCTCGCGAACAGAAGAGTCGATGAGTTTGTCGAAGTCTTTGTCGTTTTCTTTATGGAAAGCCACGGTGATGGGAAGGACGTGGATGGGGAGGCCGTCGACGAGGCCGCGTAGGCGCATGGCATCTTTCTCTGTGGTGATGATGGTTTTGTTGGCACCCGGCAGGGCGGCGAAGGCATCGCGGATATGTTCAATGTCGCGAGAGGTGAAGTCGTGGTGGTCGGCGAAAGAGAGATGTTGTACGCGAGTGTAGCGTCTGAGCTCGGCGAGCATGGGTTCGGGGTGGGCGATGCCGGTGACGGCCAGGATGTTGTCCATGCGGCGCAGGTCTGTCTGTACGGTATGGCCGTCGAGGGTCTGCAGATCGCCGTACTTGAAATAGGAGAAGAAGATTTGTTGATAGTTTTTCAAGCGCAGGTCGTGGAGAATGTTGTGTTTCTCCATGGGATTGAGTTTCTCTGGGCATTTGGTGACGATGACGATGCCGGCACGGAAGCGTGCGCTCTTGAACTCACGGAGGTCACCATAGGGGAGGATATGGTCGTCGAAGTAGGGGTGGTGGTACTCTGTCAGAAGGATGTTGATGCTGGGTTTGATAGCGCGGTGCTGGAAGACATCGTCGAGGATGATGAGCTGGGGCGTGTTCTTTTTATTAGACTCGTCGGAGTCGTCAGACGGATCTGGCATCGTCATCAATCTTTTCACACCCTCGACGCGTTTTTCACAGACGGCCACCTGCACATGAGGAAACTTTCGAGCCAGCATGGCAGGTTCGTCGCCGAGGAGTGTGGCGTCATGAGAGCCATCATCGAGGATGAATCCTTTGCTCTTGCGCTTATAGCCGCGACTGAGCATGGCGGTGGGGTATTTGTCGGCCAGCAACCGCAGCAGGTATTCCACATGTGGGGTCTTGCCGCTGCCGCCAGTGGAAAGGTTCCCCACACCAATCGTCGTGATGTGGGGAGCCTCCTGTTTCTTGATGCCCAGCGCATAGAACATATTCCTAAAACGAACCCCCACCGCATACCAGCAGGTTAGCGGGAAGAGCACGTAGGAGATGTTCTTTCGTAACGACATCTTATGGTAGTCTGCCTACTGTCTACTTGAAATAGCGGTTCAGCAGTCCTTCGAGGGCTTTGCCGTGGCGGGCTTCGTCACGGGCCATCTCGTGGACGGTGTCGTGGATGGCATCGAGGTTGAGAGCTTTGGCACGCTTGGCGAGGTCGGTCTTGCCGGCAGTGGCGCCGTACTCGGCGTCGACACGCATCTTCAGGTTCTCCTTGGTGCTGTCGGTCAACACTTCACCCAGCAGCTCAGCGAACTTGGCGGCGTGCTCGGCCTCCTCAAAGGCGGCTTTCTCCCAGTAGAGACCCACCTCGGGATAGCCCTCGCGATGAGCCACGCGGGCCATGGCCAGATACATGCCCACCTCTTTGCACTCGCCTTCGAAGTTGGCGCGGAGGTCCATCTTGATATCTTCGGGGGCATCCTTGGCCACGCCCACAATATGCTCGGCGGCCCAGGTCTTGATGTCCTCTTTCACTTCCTGCATAGGTTTGCCACAGATGGGGCATTTCTCGGGCATCTCGTCGCCTTCATAAACATAGCCGCACACGGGGCAGATAAATTTTTTGCTCATAATATTTTTTTGTTTTTAGGATTAATAATTGTCTTAAATTTTAAGTGCAAAAGTACGCATTTTTTATGATATAGAGAAATATTTTTTGCTGAATGCAGAATAATTCGTATTTTTGCAGTCGATTTCACAAGGAAATCACGAAGCGTTATGCTCGTTTCTTGCACATGAGGAACGTGAGAAATTCATCAAGCCGCAAGAACAAGTGTAAAGGTTCGCGTGTTTTAGCGTGGGCTGTTTGCATCTTCTCGGCTTAAGGTAATTCTCACGACCTCTCATGTAGGAAGCGGCATTCGGTGCCACGCTTCATTTATTGCAGAGAATGCCGAAAACTGCAACAAAGAGTAGGCATAATAAAAAAAGTAATATGGACGATAAGGTACAAAAGTACATCGATGAACAAATTGAAAAACAAAGAAATGCGTATCAGGAAGAGAAAATGAATACGCTGAAAGAACTTAAACTTGGTGAAATCAAAAAAAAACCGAAAGGAGCAAAAAAGGAAGATTATCCTGAAGTGGACGAATTTGGAGAACGCTACAGATTTATTCCTGCAAGTTTGACCGATGATGAGTATGAGGAACTTAAAAGGCACATTCCACACGAAGAGAGAGAGGAATCAAAACAAAATGGATGGTGTTCTTTTGCAATTGTTGTCACATTTATTGCTTTAATTGTAACGCTAATTGGCTTAGGAGGAGAAAACGAACTCGTTGTAATCATAGGAGGTAGTCTTTTTGGTTATATGCTATTTTTTATGCTTCCCATAATTAATCTGTTGGCAAAGATAGAATATAATCAACGAAAGAAGGATTGATGGTGTTAAAAAAGACATGTATTTATGCGAGATGCTATTGAACGAATACAGAAGAAGCACATTCCAAATCGGGATGTGCTTCTTGTTTTGTAGGTATGTCAAGTAAGAAGGGTCTACGTGACCTTTAGTCGAGCACCAGGCTGGGGGCGCTGTAGGTGCGGGCGGCGAGTTCCTGGTTGAGCATGTAGAGGCTCTTGGGGTCGCTGCCGAACAGCTCCATCTTGGTGATCATGTCGCGGGCGTTGGTCTCCTCCTCGCCCTGCTCCTTGACGAACCAGTCGAGGAACTGCATGGTGCGGAAGTCCTTCACCTTGTAGGCAGCGTCATAGATGGTGTGGATGGAGGCGGTGACATATTCCTCATGTTCCAAGCCGGCTTTCAGGACGTCCATGTCTTTCTTGAAGACCTTGTCAGGTTGAGCGATGGCGTTCAGCTTTATGGGGCAGTCGTTGTTTTGCATGTACTTGTAGATCAGCATGGCGTGGTCGCGTTCTTCCTGGGCCTGGATCATGTACCAGTTGGCGAAGCCGTTGAGGCCGCGTTTGTCGAAGTAGTTGTTCATTTCCAGGTAAAGGTAGGCGGAATATAACTCTTTGTTGATTTGCTCGTTGAGCAGGTCGGAAACTTTTTTGTTAAGCATAATATTGAAATTTTAACGTGTGATCGTGTTGGTGTTTGATCGCGCAATCTGCTTACGCAATCAAACAATAATGCAATCATTTTATTGCTTCTCGAAGTGAGATTTATCTACAGAGCAGAGCGGGCACACCCAATCGGCGGGCAGGTCTTCGAACTTGGTGCCGGGGGCAATGCCGTTCTCGGGGTCGCCTTTTGCGGGGTCATACTCATACCCGCATACGTTGCAAACATACTTTTCCATTTGTTTTGGTTTTTAAAAGTTAATAGTATTTTAATATTGTTTATGCTGAATTTCCCATTTCGCCCAGTCAATCTCATCAAGATACTTCTGTACGCGAACACGCAGTGCCGGTATATCGTTAGTAATAATGTTCCATACAACACGATTGTCGACTTTATAGTAACCATGCACAATATGGTGGCGCATACCCGCAATGTCTGACCAAGGGGTATCGTTGTACCCCTCAGTAAATTCACGGCTCAGTTTGTATCCCGCCTCACCAATGATCATTGTATAATATATCAATGCGCCATAAAGCAACTTATCAGAGAGGAACGTTTCAAAAGAGACTCCTTTCGTGTGTTCCATTATGGTGTCGGCAGCCTCGATTATATGCTGCAATCGTTCCCGATCTCTAAAGGGCTCTCTCATACACAAGTATTCTGTCTTTATTGTAACTCTCACGGGCATAGTCGGCAAGGCCGTCTTCCGTCACCAAGTCAACCTCGCGGCCAAGCAGACGCTCAAGGTCGTTCCACATGCCAAAGAATTTAAGACCGACAGGTTGCGTGTGGTCCAAATCCACCATCAAGTCCACGTCACTTTCAGCATTTTCTTCACCACGCGCAAAGGATCCAAATAGCCAAACTTTGTTTACTGGCTTGTCTTTGAAGTATTCGCTAAGCGATATCTTTATGTCTGCATTGCTCATAGTGACCATGACTCTTTTCTGACTGCAAAGATACGACTATTTTCTTATATGGCAAAAAATATTTTTCAAAAGAATATGCCGATGAGCAGCGAATGGCCGACAGGCCCCTTTCTTCACTCCTTCTTCGTGGGTTGTCGGCAAAGCCGACGGCATACCACTATGGGCCTTCTTGACAGTCACATCAAATACACTTGAAATCTTTATATCCGATATGCCTAAGTATCTATAAAAAATCATGCTCATGATTATGTATGAATCACGAGCATGACTTATGTTTTTGCGCTTTGAAGTGACTGCTATTTTATCACCACCATTTTCCGCGCTGGGCGATTGCCGACCTTAACCATTAATTGCATTTTCCATCGGGGTTGCAGACCTTCGAGGCAGACTGGTCGAGTAGCATCGCGCCCATAGCGATGACGGCGAGGGATTTGATGATGAGGTGTGTCATATTGAAAATGTTTTTGATGTTTACTTCATTACTACAACTTTCCGCGCAGTATTGCTGTCGGGTTCGTTGGAGCGGCAGAATTGCAGTGTGCCGCCGATGGGGACGGTGGTGCCATAGACCTCGGTGGTGTATTCGAGGGTGAGGATATCGGTGGCGGGGTCGTAAGTGAAGGGGTGCTGGGTGCCGTTGATAGCGATGGTGCCGGAGTGGGCCGCGCTGTCGTAGCGCCAGAAGAGCGAGACACCCGCACAGGTCGCCCCTGCGCAGTAATTCACTTGACCACCCCAGCCGTATTCCCAGAAGTCGAGTCCCCAATGCACGGGCATCAGCGTGTCGCCCGAGGGCAGTTGCTGCTCGGCCGTCCAGCTTGTGTTCACGGGGAAAGCTGGAATCTCCTGACCGAGAGGGCGGAAGACTGTGGTACCACCGAGGGTCGTCGACATGCTGCCGCTGCTGACTTGCATAATGATTTCCATGCTAATGGTTTGCGAAACTAAGTTGTATACGAATGAAATAGGGTTGTGTCCATCGGGCGTGACGATGCCGTCGGAGCCGTCAAAAGTGTAGCGGAACGGTCCCTCTTGCGAAGGCTGTAGGTGGGCGGCGAGAACACAGTCGAGGTGGTACTCGCCAGTGCTGTCGGTGAGGAAGTCGAAGCGCCAGGTGAAGGTGTGTGGATAGCCCTGGAAATCGCCGTCGAAGCCCCCGATCCACGAGGTGCCGGCAAGCGAGACGTCGGCTGTGGGTTGGGACTGGGGTTGGGGCTCTTCTTTGGTACAAGCGGCAAAGAGCAGAAGGGCCGCCAGGATAAATGCAAATCGTTTCATTGTGTTATCGTATTAAGTATTTGGTTCATTTCATCCTCATTGCTGTAGAAGAAAAGCCAGAGTGTGAGGGCGTCGCTGTCGTCATGGACAATGTATCCGGTGTGGCCGTGAAGGATGGTACGCTGCATCAGGGCGCTGTCGCCGTGCGAAACATCAGTACCAAAGGAAACCGTGGAATACTGACGAACACCATTGTCCCAATGTTCGCGACGGACAAAGGATAAGGAAGTGTCTATCTGTATATTGACAGGTGCGCTTCTTAGTATGTTTTTAACGATTACACTGTCGTCACCTAGCAGATCTTTCAGCTCCTGGAGGTCGCTTCCTTCGTGGCTTTTGACGTGGCTGACTGTTAAACTCGACACCCTAGTGGAATCCAGTGCAGAGGCGTCCACATGCTTGCCGACACCAAATTCCTCGCACAGGCGCAGCCAGCCCTCAGCATTCTGCGCCTGAAGCATGACGGCGTTGTAGCCTTGATAGTCGCCGATCATGGCCACCGTCATGTCCTTGCGGTCGGCGTATTGCAAATAGACCTCCTTCGCCGCCGAGGTAGCCTCAGGCAGGTCGGCTTCGCGTTGACAGGCGGCCAGCAGGAGCAGCAAAAATGGGAGTATCAGTCGTTTCATTTTATCATGGTTTTAAAGGTTTCCAAGGTGCCTTCGGGCGAGCAGCCATTGTTGCAGGCGAAGTAGAGATGCTCGCCGTCGACGTCCACCGAGGCGATGCTGCCATTGGCTCGGATAGGCATATTCAAAGGTATCAGCACAGCCGCGAGGCAGGCGGCAGCAGCTACAGAAGACCAGAGCCACCTAGTGTGAGGATGTCTTGCTTGCGGTTTGTTCGGGATAATCTTCTCGTTCCACACCACGTTGCGGATTTCCCTGTCCAGTTCCGCATCGCTGTAAGGGCAGCGGGCACTCTTCAACTCGTCGCCGTATCGTTCCAATTGCTTGTCAAAATCTCTCATCGTTATTTCTGGTTATATAGTTTGCGTAATTTGCGGAGGGCGCGGGTCAATCGCATGCTCACCGCCGCGATGCTCAGCCTCGTAATCTTGGCTATATCCTTGTAGCCGTAGCCTTGAGCGTGAGCCTTGATGATGGTACGGTCGGGTTCCGGCGTGGCTTCAATCAGTTCCACCAGGTCGCGGTAGTCGTCGTCGCGGTAACCGGGGTCGTGTCCCTCTGGCGGCGGTTCCGTCGACTGATTTCCCATTTTCCGTGCCAGCGAGTTCATCGTGTTGATTGCTATGCGGTACACCCAAGTGCTCTCCGAACTGCGCCGGTCGAAAGACTCATAGCCCCGCCACAGGTCGCACAGCACCTCGTGGAATGCGTCCTCAGTCGTCCACGCAGCACTCAGCCTGTAGCTGCTGCACACCCGCCAAATCAAATCCCGTTGTCGGTATATCAGTTCTTTGAAAGTTTTTTGGTCTAACTCCATAGTAATTATAAAACGATTGCTGTTTGGTCTTATTACGACATATTAGACGCTGTGAGAAGCTGAATCACAACATGAATGGTGATATTTTTTTTGAGATTTTTTCGGAATAGGGTGATTGTCAATATGATGGGCGGAGATTTTTTTGGTGGGGCTGATGCCCCGGACACCGGACAACTCGGTTTTTGGCTGCAATAATTATTGCAGCATACGGAACAATGGGTCTAATGGGTCTAATGGGCGGAATGGGGTGAATGGGGTGAATGGGGATGACGGCGGCAAGAATGCCGCCGAGGTGCACGGAGGGAGGAGTAGAGGATTTGGAGTTGTTTTGGGGAGAGGATTTTGCGGGGGCGGGAGTTCTTCGCTTCATTTGATTGATTTAAGCGGTGTTGCCTCATCAAGCTCGGCAGGCAAACCACGCGACCTTCGGCTGATTGCAGGGGCGTAGCATACGAGCAGGTCCAGTGGACCTGTGAGCCGAGCCCCGAAAAGTCCCCACTTTTCGGATTAAGGCGAGGAGAGAGCGATGGGCCGTGGTATGTGAAGAAAGTCCAGTGGACTTTCGATAGTGACCGAAGGGAACGGAGAATAAAAGCCTCCTTGATGACGTTGCTCACTTTGTTTGATTTTGATTTCAGCGGTGTTCGCAGCCTTCGGCACAAGTACTGGGCCTGGCTGGCGCCCATAGCGAAACGGCCTACGAAGCCAGTGGCGATACCCGCCGCGACCGCCAACGGCTGTCCGACCGTCTCTATGCGGCAATCAGTACGATGAAGAACGACTGAGATGACATTTGGCTCAACGACGACAAACCGCCTTTCGTGACTAATAATAAACAGATCAATAATCTGATATGTGATCTTTTTATTATTTGCGTTTGCCGTTGATGGTGGCCAGGCTTGATGTAGTGGAGCGCGAGATGTCGGCCGAGCCGGAATAGGTCAACGCGCTTCTGCCGGTTAGGTCGACAGCTATGGTCTGGCTTGTGCCGATGTTGGCGTTGCTGGCACCGCTCATATCGCCGCTGATGGTGTTTGTCTCCAGTGAGCCGCAATCAAGTCTGCTTGTGCCGCTGAGGCTTATCTCCATTCTGGTGGCTTTGCCGGACAGACTTATGCTGCTTGCTCCGCTGAGGTCGGTTTCCAGAGTGGATGTGTTGATTTTCGCTTGTAGGCTAGATGTTCCGCTGAGGTCCAACTCGGTGTCGGTGGTTTTGATGGCTCCGGCAAAGTGGGTGACACCGCTCATATCGACCGAGGCACTTCTGGCAGCGAAAATGCCGTGACATTGCGAACGGCCCGACAGTTCGACATCCAATGCATTGCAAACCACGCTTTTCTTCATCGTGCACGCTGTTGCGCCACTCAGGTCGATGTTGAAAGAAGGAACCCTGAGTGGCAGTTCGGTGTAGAACGTCGATGTGCCGCTGAGCGATATGCTGCAGAGTTTTGTGTTGTAAGGCAGATAGATATAGCCGCATTTTGCATTGTCATCAAAGGTGATGCCGTTGATTTTGTCGAGTTTGACAACCAGTATTCCCTTGTTTAACCGAACGTTAAGGTGCTTGTCGAGCTTTTCGTTGATGCGGACGACCACTTTGTCGACGGTGTCGCACATCACCACTTGGAAACCGTAGTTGACATCAATGCCTTTGAAGACCTCTATGTCGAATTTGCGTGTCAGGTAGCGGTCATTCTTGCTGATGCGAATGCGGCTGTTGTTGCCATTGCTCTGCCCTTTGTAGTAGGTCGCCACGCCACCCTGGTTGTAGATGACTAGTGTTGAGTCGCTGCCTGCGTTCTCGGCCAGTTCCTCCATACTGTCGGCAAACCCCTCCATACTGTCGGCGAAGTCCTCCATACTGTCTTCGAAATCCTCTGCCCATTTTTCGATGTCGTCTGCCCACCGCTCTATGCGGCTTTCGACGTTAGTCTGGCAGCTGCAGGTTGTGGCCAGCAAAACGATAGAAAGAAATAATGTCGTTATTTTCATAGTTTTAATATTTTTTTAACCTTAACTTCAGATACAAAATACTATTGTCCCTTAACTTCCCTTAATTCCCCTTAACTCCCTAGTCGATATTGAATTTTAATAGGAATCCCAGTTTGAAAGGATAGATATCGGGGACGCCAGTGCCGTCGAATAGTGGCATTGTGGCAACTTGTGCGTAGATTCCGAACCATTGGTAGCGCACTTCGGCGCGAAGGTCCAGTTTGTAGGGACTCAGGTGCTTGGAGATGTCTTCAACTTTTCGGGCGTCGACGTTGCGGCTGTCGAGCACTTGCTTCAGGCCTGTGTGGCGCGTGTTGATGGCCAGCGCGGGCAGTGCCGTAAATTCTATGTGGAAATCGTTGCTGCGGAAGCCGATGCCGACAGGAATGCTGATGTAGCGCGTCACCAGCTTCGACGACCAGTCGTCCTCCCGGGTGCCGTCGAAGGCGGTGTTTTGCAGGATGAAGTTGTCGTAGCCGGCATAGTCCTGTTGCACAGCGTCGTAGAAAATGCCAGCAGGCGAGCATTCGACGAAGGGGGTGGTGAATCGGAACACGTCCGACTCGTAGCCAAGGCCGAGGCTGAGATTGAAATGGCGGGTCATAACGACTGCATACTGTACATCGACTTGCCAGGATGAGAATGACGTCTTAAGGTTGTAGTCGCCGTCCAGCTTCGAGAGCCCGTTGTACCACTGGTCGCCCCAGTTGACGAAACCGCCCAAGAGGGCTGCGCTCAGGCGCTCGTCCCAGTCGTAGTAGTTGGCGTGGATGGTCCGCGACCCGCGCCGCGAGGTGTGGAAGTCCGTTGCGTCGGTGCCTTCTTCGTCAACGACAACTTCGATGATTCCGTTGTCGAAAAAGTCCGAATCCTCAACACCGACAAAGAACGTGTCGGTGACGATTTCGCCAGCATTCACGGTTTTTAGTTGTTCGCGTGCCTGTTTCAGCTGTTCGCGCGACTCCTTTAGGGCCTGGCGTGCCGATTCCAGCGCCTGCTGGGTAGCCAGGTTGGCGGTGCTGATTTGGTCGTAAGCCGAGTAGTCGGAATAGGTGCTGTCTCTCAAATCGCTATAATCGCTGTAGACGATGTTGGCTTTGCGGTCGTGATTGATGAGTTGCAGCTCGGCTTCCTTCAGGTGCACTTTGTATACGGCTTCGCCCGTCTTGTCGTCGATGGTCAGCGTGGTGCCCTTGATGCTCACCGAGCCGTCTTCGATGGGTTCGCTCATTTCTGGATTGTAAACCACGTCGATGTAATTTATGCTGTCATAGATCAGTACGACAGAACTGGTGCCTTTGACCTGCAAGCGGGTTATGGGGCGGCTGATGGTCTGTCGCAGTATCTCGACATTCTCGCTCTGTGTGGCTATTCTGACGTTGGTTGTCTGGTTCTTCTGGGCCATTGCGCCTGTGCTGCAAACCAGCGCAATGAACAGCGGTAGGCAAAAACGGATGTTTTTCATAAGTTTCAGTTTTTATTTGTGAATTTGTCGATTATTTCGTTTTGGCGTTCGGTGTAAGCCAGTTGCACCCCGTTCCACAGGTCTTCTATGGCGTATGTCCACTTGGGTCGTGGGGCACTCTCGGTTGGTGCTGTGGCCGGTGTGTCGGCTGGCAGATAGGCTATTAGCTTGTCAGTCATATTTATATGTGGCGTTTCCGTAATGTCGGGACCTGCGTCGTCGAGATAGGCTATCAGTTTGTCGGTTATGGTTACTTTTATGGTCGGCACTTGCTCGGCAGGCATCTGTTTGGAAGTTGCTTGCTCGGCGGGTGCGTTGCGCTTTTCTTGCTGTGCAGACATCGTCGGGGTGTTGGTTTTTGTCGCCTGCAAGGAACTCTGGCGACCTTCAGATGCTGCACTCATTTCGTCTTCGAGTACACCACTGGGACTTGTTTTCTGCGAAAAATAATCGGTATCCTTGTTTTGCCGATTCTCGGCAACGACGGCGGTGCCATCTTCCTTTGCATTCGGAATCAACAATATCTGGGCGGCTATGGCGACCGCTACTAGGATGGAGGCGGCTATGGAAAACCGGCGCAATGCGATGGTTCTTGTCGATGCTGTTGCGGTCGTTGTCAGCGGTTTATGCAGGCTCTCCTTGTTTGGAAATCCGGCGGCAGGGTAGGAAGGGACCTTTAGCGTCGGGTCGTAAAGGTCGGCCACCTCTTGCCATTCGGGGTGCTGCTGTAGGAACAGCGTCGCCTTGCGTGCCTCCTCGTCGCTCAGCAGCCCTTCCTTCAGTTGGAACAGCATCAGTTCTATGTCTTCATTGTTTACCATCGTAACCTAATTTTGTTAATATCTCTTTCATTTTTAATCTGGCTCGGAAGGCGCCAACCTGCACCTGCCGGTAGTTCATCTTCATCATCGATGCAATTACGTCGTATCTGTAGCCTTCCAAGTCGTGCAGCGTCAGGATGGTCCGCTGCTGTTCGCTCAGCTGGGCCATCGCCTTGTCGAGGGCGTCGCGCAGGTCGATGTCGTGTGCAGGATTGGTCTCCGTCTCCCGATTCTGGCTTAGTGCCTCTTGCGAGGCGGCGACTATCTGCTCGTGTCGGTAATCGTCGCGCAACTTGTTCTGCGTCACCATTATCAGGAAGCCCTTGCATCGCTTTTGGTCTATCCGGTCGCGCATCTCCCAGAGTCGGGCGAAAGCCTCCTGCACAGCGTCGCGGCTGCGGTCGCTATCGCGACAGCAACTCAGGGCAAAACGGTAGACATCGTCGGCCCACAAATCCACGGCTTCATTATATTCCTCTGCGGTCAATGCGTTTTCGGGTGTTTGTTTTACTATAATATCGTTTCAGGATGCCAAAATGATACACAAACAATCTTTTTCTTTCAGCGGAGCGAAAAAGAGACGACCTAAATTCCTGTACAAGTGAAGCAAAAAAGAGCACCAAAAACTTGGTGCTCCCGGTTAAAATAGCTTTTTTTGCGTTGGCAAATTTATTATTGAGCGGCTACTTCTTGACAATCGTCTTAACCCCGTATTTGTCTTTGGTGCGTACCACGAGGAGGTATTGTCCTGCAGCAAGCGCGCCGAGGTCTATTTCGCATACTTGATTGTCATTCTTTCTGCTCATTACGGCCTTGCCGTTTACGTCGTAGATTGTCATTTCATACGGTTCCTGCTGGTTCAGCTGCACTGCCAGCCGTCCCGTTGTGGGGTTGGGCGATACGGAGAACTCCAGCGTGGCGGCCTGATTGATGCCTATTGTCGGGTCGACTGCAAAAATGGCTTCGAACACCGTGTCCTGTGTGACGGTGACGATGCGGGGCGATTCCTCATTGCCGTCAGTCCAGCCATTGAACACGTAAGTTTCGGCAGGAACGGCTGTCAGTGTGGGCGCTCCGTCACCTCGCTGAGCAGCATAGCCTTCTGCGGCATCTTGGCCAGTTGTTTCTCCAGCGATTTGTTGTCACCGCAGCCCGTAAGCAGCATCGCGCCTAGAGCGAGGGCAGCGAGGGATTTGATGATGTGGTGTTGCATATTGGATGTTTTTTGATGATTAATTGCATTTCCCGTCTGAGGTGCATACCTTGGGAGCAGGAACACGGGAGATTGTATCCACTCTATAATAATCCAGTTCCGTCACAGGGACGGTGATGTTGCGGATGTCGGTGGGGCCGAAAGTGGCGGTGCCGTCTCTCGCGACGGTATAGGTGCATTTCATGCGACCCCGCGGGTCGAGCAGCAAGGTGGTGGGGATGCCGTCGACGCTGGTAATTGTTTGCGACTGCGGGGCGATTGCGTTGACGATATTGTTCAGACGGTCGTCGGCCACTTCCCATCCCAACTCCTCGATATCCGCGCCATAATGCCAGATAAGGTTCCACACTATCGTCCACATATTCTTCACCATCAGCGGGCGGTACTGCGGCAGGGTGTCGTCTATCCAGTATCGGGGAGAGTCGATGTGGTAGGTGCGGTAGAGCTCGTCCGCATACTGTGCCGAGCTGTAGCTCTCCACCACGAAGTACCAGCGCATCAGGCTGCTGTCGCACTCGGCCATCTTCCGCGGGTAGACGTCGCGCATACTCAGCACACAGTAGCCGCAGCAGGGGCTGGTAAGCACCACCACCTTGTAGTGCGTGGTGTCGGCGGCTATCAGCTGCCTCAGCTGCTCCACCGTGACGGGCGTGAGTTCCGGCATCGCGGATACCCTGCGGTAGTTTTTCACCGTAGGTTTCTCCATCATGCAGCCCGTAAGCAGCATCGCGCCCAAGGCGAGGGCGGCGAGGGATTTGATGTTGTGGTGTTGCATATTGGAGGTGTTTTTGATGGTTCGTTATTCCGCCAGCGGATGGTAAGTTCGATTTAAATCGGTGGTGATGGTAGTGTCGGCGGGATTGTAGCTGAAGGAAATCGGATTTTTAGGATGGGTGGTGAGCCAATAGGCACCCTCCAGCGTGAGGCCGTCGAAACGGTACTTGATGTCGTCGAGAGATTCAATAATTACCTGCCCGTTACTGCTTAAGAGGCCATAATCCGTCCCTGTGCTGTCGGTGACGAAACGCAAAACGTCCTTGTCAGTAACATTGCCGTCCACACTCAAATTTTCCCACGCAGTGCCGACGAGCGACACAGGCTGTGGGTCGGGTTGTTGCGGCATGGTATCGGTGGGGATAGTGTCGTTAATGTTGAACATATCGTCCGGGTCGCAGGCAACCAGTAGCATCGCGCCCAAGGCGAAGGCGGCGAGGGATTTGATGATGTGGTGTTGCATATTGGATATGTCTTAAATGTCCATCGGGTGAAACACATGGGGATAGTAGTCCTCGATGGTGAGTGTGAGAGTGTCGTTGATGGTCTCGTAGCTGAATGGGGTGTTTTCATCTCCGAAGATGGTACCGGAACTCACGCCGTCGAAGGTGTAGGTCGTCTCAATGGTTCTTGCTCCGGTCAGTTCGCCCTCAAAGATGGCCTTTCGGAAAAGCAGCGCTGTGCTGTCGGACATGAACACGAGTTCTTCCTCCCAATAGGTGTCATCAAACGTCGTATTAACCATCCTACCCTGCCAGGCGGTGTGTACCAGTGATACTTTGCCGTCGTTGTCGCTCGGCTGGATGGGGTCGTTTTCTTTCTCGCAGCCAACGGTAGCCGTCAGCAGCATTGCGCCCAAGGCGAGTGTGAAGAAAGTCCGGTGGACTTTCGATAGCGAAGCGGAGAACAAAAGGGATTTGATGATGTGGTGTGTCATATTGATTATGTATTTGATGGTTTACTATTTCATTACTACAACTTTTCGTGCCGGACGGTTGCCGACTTTGACGAAGTAGATGCCTGTGCGCAGCGCGCGGTTGGCGGTGGGGCGACCGACAATGTCGAACACCTGCACTGGCTCGCCGTCGGCACCTTCGACAACGATATCGCCTCCGCGGGAATAGACCCTGACAGCGTCGGCCGGCACCTCATCGATGCCGACAGCGCGGATGATGCAGTCGTCGTCGGGGAAGCCGGGCAGCGGATTGTGATACACCCGTTCGCCGTCCTTGTGGCAGCATACAAGAGGGCCGCCAAGCGAAAAACCGTTTCTCAGATAGCCCATATCGGTACACCCGATACCTTCTACAAACCGTAGGGTTTCGCCATAGTAAGTGTTGACGCTCAAAACGATGGTGCGACGCGAATCGACCGTAGCGGTGTCCTGAACGGTGTAGGCGATGGTGTCATATCCGTTACGCATATAAAATGTATCGCCAATGTTTAGCGACATATCGGCAATCAGATAGTCCTCATCCTCGTCGGCATAGCGTCCCCAGAGACGTCCCGTGGTGCGCTCCTCGCGCAGCAGCAAATCGTATTCCGGCACGCGTTGTTCGTCGTATCCGCCACGCCAGTAAACATTCGAATACTCGGCTTTTTTGTAGTGCTGCTGGTCTACCACCGTGTCGCCAGCAATGCGAATCAGGTAGTTTTCCCACGGGCAGTCGTAGTAGGTCCCTACGGCGTCCCACACCGTGGTTTCCTGTCCGAAGTAGGACTGGTATTCGCGCATCCCGGTGCTGTCGGCGGCAAAATAGGCCACAACGGTCATATCGTCCGACACCGTGACGGTGAGCGGGTTGTCGGTGACAATGTTCTGGTAGCCGGGGGTGATGCCCCACCCCTCGAAGCGGTAGCCTTCG
>JAEEGG010005186.1_pt1 | contig 31138 bp, 25 predicted proteins | sample 9134161 | NCBI WGS metagenome assembly JAEEGG01 (sample SAMN16246543, study PRJNA631951) | gut metagenome | biome: gut microbiome; feature: rumen; material: CR-attached | host: Bos | place: Iran: Karaj | collected 2018-10
TGTAAAAGTACTAAAATACCAGTTTACTACCTTTAAACTATATCTCGTCAAAAGTAAAACAAATTGTTTTACTGTCGTGGAGATGCTTTCCAAGGGTGTAAGAGATAGTCTTTTCAAAGGTAAAACAAGTTGTTTTACTGTAAGAGATGATATTTGAACGGAGATAAACGAATATACTTGCGTATGTCCTTAATGTGTTACAAGTGTGACACTGGCGCTTCTTCAGCCCCCCAAAGGGGTAGAAATGATGGATTATTTCTCTGCCAGCCAGGCATCGAGGAGCATGCGGGCGATGGAGAGCGGCTCGGGGATGTTGGGGAGATTATCCCGACGGAACCAGCCGCCCTTGGCTATCTCACTGGTCTGGAGGTGGATCTCGCCTGAGACGTAGTCGGCATTGAAGCCGACCATCAGTCCGCAGGGATAGGGCCAGGGCTGTGAGGCGAAGTAGCGGATGTTGGTAATGGTGACGCCTGTCTCTTCGAGGGCCTCACGGGCAACGGCTTCTTCGAGGGTCTCGCCCGTCTCAACAAAGCCTGCCACGAGTCCGAAAAAGTCGCGACGGAAGTTCTTGGCACGTACCAGCAGCACCTCGTCGCCTTTATGGATGAGGACGATGACGGCGGTGGCGAGTTGTGGCCACACTTCCTTGCCGCACTCGGTACACTTCTTGGAGATGTCGGTATCCATACGCATCGGAGCACCGCAGATACCACAGAACTTGGTGTTCTGATCCCAGTATAGCAGTTCCTGACATTTGCCAGCCTTCAAGTAGAGCTCGCGCGGGAGCTTGTAGTAGGATTGGCGCAGACCAACCATCTCGTAGCAATCGCTATCCGTGATGGGGTTGTCGATACGATAGGTGACGACGGGGGTGCCGTCGGCCATCGGGGTGATGTTCATCTGGTGCGTCCAGGGTTTGACCTCGGTGGGAGGAACTTCTCCCGATGGGATGGTATATTCACCTTCTGCCGTGCGTTCCAGCAGTAGGTCTTCTTTGCAGAAAACGAAAAAATATTTGTTCATGATTTATTTTCCGAAGATGAGTTGGCGGTCGCGGGCGAGGGCGGGGGTGGCCCACTCCTCGGGAACGAACTTCCAGTTGTTGTTGGGCTGCGGGTTTAGCGTTCCCATCTTCTCGATCTCCTCCATGAGGTAGTGGCGGGTGTCGAGCTCGCTGTGGTAGATGACGCGGCTCTCGATAGAGTCCTTGGGGATGCCAGCGCCATGGGTGAGCAACTCACCGCCACCATTGGCACGATAGCTGTTCATGACCACTTTATACCACTTATGCTCGTCGAATGGCTCACCATTTGACATCTGGTGAATCTTCACTTTCTCACCGATGGGCTTGGTGACGTCGACTTCGTAGTCGATACCGCAAGCTGAGTCGAAGTTGAATGTATAGTTCTTGAAACCAGAACGTTGCTGATCTCCTTTCATGTTATCGTTGAGTAGCATGATATGGTCGTCGGGCGACTTCATCTGGTTCGTCCAGATGCCGTAGCTCATCTCCAGGTGCTTGTGGATTTCCTCGCCCGTCATGCGGAGCACGAACATGAGGTTTTCGAAGCGGTAGAGCTTGAACATATCCGACACGCAGACATCACCTTTGCGGATGACGGAGTTGAACGACAAGGGTGATGTGATGGAGATATCGGCACCCGTGATCTGCAACTGGAGGTTGTGGATGAGGTCGGTGAAGGCGGAGTTGCCGAAGAAGCCGTCGCGGGTGTAGATGGAGTTCTCGAAGGTACCGATCTTACGGTTCACGTATTCCTTCACGGCATCGATGTCCTTCTGGAAGTGGCTGACCATCTGTTCGTCGATGGCTTCGTCGCGTACACTGACGATCTCGCCCTTGATGTTTTTCTTGATGACCTTACCCTTCTTGAGGGTGAGCTCGATCTCGGCCTCTGCCACGTTATTGACCCAGCAGGAGGGGTCGATGATGAGCACCTGCTCGCCATCTTTGTTGGTGATCCATTCGTTGTGTATCTGATGGTCGTGACCGAAGAAGATGATGTCGAAGCCAGGTACCTCGCGGGCGACGGCAGCCGTGGCATTCTCCTCATAATCAGGGGTCTCGATGCCGCCATCCTTGCCAGAGTGGAAGAGTCCGAAAATGAGGTCGGGCTTCTCAACATCTTTCAGGTATTTGATCCATTTCTTGGCGCAGCTGGTCATCTCCTCGAACTCCATGCCTTTCCAGATGGACTTGTTGAGCCAGTTGGGGATGGCTGGGGTGAGCATGCCGATGACACAGATCTTCACGCCATCGATGTAGTGGACGGAGTAGGGCTGCAAACCGTCGTAGATATTCTCCTTGCGAGCTGTACCGTCGGAACCTTCCTTGACGATGTTGGCACCCAGCAACGGACAGCGTACCTCGCGGATCCACTTGTCGTAGACCTTATGACCTGGTTCGATATCGTGGTTGCCTACGGTCTCGGCATCGTATTCCATATAGTTGATGACGCGGGCGGCCAGGTTCACATCCTCGGGCATGACGTAGTTCGACCAGTAGACGCAGGGCTGTCCCTGGAGGATGTCGCCATTGTCGATGAGCAGCAGGTGCTCCTTGCCGAACTTCTCGCGCTCCTTATTAATATAGGTATTAGCGCGGACGAGTGTGCCTTTGATGGGCTTGCGCTCCATAAAGTCGTAGGGGAAGAAATGACCATGCACGTCGCTGGTCTCGATGACCTTGAAACGGATGGTCTTCTGCTTGGCAGCGGCAGGCTGACTGGCCATCATCATCATTATGGTAGAAAACAGGAAGAATTTCTTCATAATTCTATGTCATTAATTGGTTTTTGGGGCAAAGTTACGATAAAATTGTGGAACGACCAAATGTTTCGGTGTTTTAGGCACACTTTTTGCATTAAAGTTTTTAAAAAAGGTATAAAATCGAAAAGGAGGAAACAGATTATGGCATTTATAGACTACTACAAGATCTTAGGGGTTGACAAATCGATACCCCAGAAGGATGTGAAAAAGGCTTATCTGAAACGAGCCAAGCAGTTCCATCCCGATCTGCATCCGGACGATCCGAAGGCGCAGGCCAAATTCCAGGCGCTGCAGGAGGCCTACGATGTGATCGGTGATCCTGCGAAGCGTGCGAAATACGACCAGTATGGTGAGCAGTGGAAGCAGGCCGACGCCTTTAACGGTGGCGGTTTTGGCGGATTCCAGGGCAGAGGCGGTGGTAACCCGTTTGAGGGCTTCGACTTCTCGGCGTTCACTGGTGGCGGGTTCTCGTCGTTCTTTGAGAACCTGTTCGGACGCAAAGGTAAACAGGGTGGGGGCTTTGGCGGTTTCCAGGGCTTTAGTCAAGACAGTCCCAGAAGCAGGACCCATTCAGGTGAGATGAATGCCAATGTGACCATCGACCTGTATACGGCCTTGTTGGGTGGTGAGGTTATACTGACGCTCTCCAACGGTCAGAAGGTGAAGATGAAGATCAAACCCGAAACGCAGCCTGGTACGAAGGTGCGTCTGCGTGGCAAGGGTTACGACAGAGGCAACGGCACGTTTGGTGATTTGATCATCACGTATCAGGTGAAACTGCCGACGAACCTGACGGAACGTCAGAAAGAACTGTTGAAGCAAATGAAAGGGACCGCTTAAGCGATCCCTTTTAAAAATTCTTCGGCTCTGGCGAGGTCTTCGGGCGTGTCGATGCCCACGGTCTCTACATCGGTGAGTCCGACACGGATGCGATAGCCGTTCTGAAGCCAGCGTAACTGTTCGAGACTCTCTGCCTTCTCTAAACTGCTCTGGGGCAGTCGGGTGACTTCGGAAAGCACCTCACGACGATAGGCGTAGACGCCCAGATGTTTCAGAAACGGATATTTTCCAAACCACTCCTCGCGCTCGACACCTCTGATAAAAGGAATGACGGAACGACTGAAATAGAGGGCAAAGCCGCGCTCATCGACCACAATCTTTGGGGAATTGGGATTCTCTACAGCCTCCAGCGACTCGAACAGCTTACCTAAGGTGCCGATCTGTGTCTCCGGGGCATCGAAGAGCTGCATCAGTGTCTGGATCTGTGAGGGTTGGATGAAGGGCTCATCGCCCTGAACGTTGATCACCACATCGGCAGTGGTGCCTGTCTTCTCCACCGCTTCCTGGATACGATCGGTACCGCTTTTATGATCTACACGGGTCATCACGGCACGACCGCCAAACTGCTCTACGGTGTCGTAGATCCGCTGGTCGTCGGTAGCCACATATACCTCACTGAGCACGCTGCTTACCTGCTCGTACACTCTCTGAATCACTGGTTTGCCTCCTAAAATGGCCAGAGGCTTGCCCGGAAAGCGTGTTGACGCATAGCGGGCGGGAATAATAGCCGTAAATCTCATAACGGGTGCAAAGTTACGAATAAAAGTGAAAAGTGAAAAATGAAAAGTGAAAAATAATATTAATATATGTGTAGATATTTGCCCGAGTCGGATTTTTATCGTATATTTGCAAAGTTTTTAAAATAAAGAATATCACGTTATGAATATATACAGCACATATAAGAGATTTATCATTGCAACATTTGTTTTTCTGTTCCTGCCCCTGATGGCGGGTGCGCAGAAGATTACCCTGGGCTCGACAACGACGAAAGACGGTGGAGACTATCAGGGTGAGATGGTGATGGGAAAACCCCACGGAAAAGGTAAGACCACCTGGAAAAACGGCAACGTGTATGAAGGCGAGTACGACAAGGGAAAGCGCCAGGGACATGGTATCTACACGTTTAGCGATGGTGAGAAATACGACGGCGAGTGGTTCCAGGATCACCAGCACGGCAGGGGTACTTACTATTTCTTGAACAATAACCGTTATGAGGGTCTTTGGTATCAGGACTACCAGCAAGGACATGGTATCATGTACTATTATAATGGTGACAAATACGACGGGGAATGGTATAAGGACAAACGCCAGGGTAAGGGTGTCTACACCTTTGCCAGCGGTGCTTTCTACCGAGGCGACTGGGCGAATGACATGAAAAATGGAAAGGGTTTCTTCGATTGGGGTGACGGTTCGTCGTACGATGGTGAGTGGAAAGACAATATGCGCCAGGGAAAGGGCATCTTCAACTATGCTGATGGCGATATGTATATCGGTCAGTGGTCGAACGACGAGATGAACGGTCGCGGTATCTATAAGTTCCAGAACGGTGACGTGTATGAGGGTGACTATGTGCATGGAGAGCGTACTGGAACAGGTATCTGCAAATATGCCAACGGCGATAAGTACACGGGCCAGTTCCAGAATGGAAACAAACATGGACAGGGCACTTTCGTCTGGCAGAATGGCGACACGTATGTAGGACAGTGGAAGGCTGACAAACAGGAAGGTCGTGGTAAGCTGACGAAGAAGAACGGTGACGTGATTGACGGCACGTTCAAGAACGGTCTGCCGCATGGAGAGTGTATCCTGCGCTTTGCCAATGGTTCCAAGTTCAAGGGACAGTATAAGGAAGGTCGTCGTCATGGGCCTGCTATCGAGGAAGATAAGGAAGGTAACCGTTTCGAAGGCAGCTATGTGAACGATGTCCGCGATGGTAATTTCGTAGAGAAAGACCGTAACGGTAACATTACTGCACAGGGCACCTATACCCAGGGACGCAGATATGCAGAGAAATAACAATAACTTAAAAATTATAATCTATTATGATCATCGACAATGTTGAAAATCTCGGCAAATACGTAGCACTGAATCCGCTGTTTGCTGATGTGATTGAATTCTTAAAAAACCATGATCTCAAGACGTTAGAGGCTGGTAAGTATCCCATTAAAGATCAGGATCTGTTTCTGAATCTGCAAGTGGCTAAACAGCGTACGAAGGATACTGCCTTCCTGGAGACACACGTCGAGATGATCGACATTCAGATTCCAGTGAGCTGTGCGGAGACCTTCGGTTATACACCGTTGACAGATCTGCCTGCGTTTGAATACAATGCCGAGAAGGACATCACGAAGTATGGTGATACGAAGGCACAGACGTATGTCACCGTGAAGCCTGGTCAGATGGCGATCTTCTTCCCGGAGGATGGTCATGCACCCTGCATTATCGATGAGCCTGAGGTTAAGAAGGCGATATTTAAGGTGAAGGTGAGAAAGTGAAAAGGTAAAAGGGTAAAAAAGTAAAAAGGTAAAAGAAATATAAGCTTATGGCAACGAAGAAAGAAACTACTAAGAAAACTGCTGCGAAGAAGCCCGCAGCAACGGCAAAGAAAACTACGGCTAAGAAGTCTGCTGCCAAGAAGGTGGCAGTGAAGAAAGCTGCGAAGGAACCTGAGAATCCGCATATCGGACTGGTGAGAAACGACTCCTGGCTGGAGCCTTTCGAGGATGCTATCCGCGGACGTCACGACCACGCCGTATGGAAGATTAACCAGTTGACACAGAACGGTAAGAAGAAACTCTCAGACTTTGCATCGGGTCATCTGTATTTCGGCCTCCACAAACTCGCTAAGGGTTGGGTGTTCCGTGAGTGGGCACCGAATGCGACAGACATCTATCTGATCGGTGACTTCAACAACTGGCAGGAGGACGAGAAATACCGTTGCAAGCGTATTGCCGGTACTGACAACTGGGAGTTGAAGCTCTCTGAAAAAGCCCTGAAGCATGGTCAACTTTACAAGATGAAAGTAAAGTGGAATGGGGGAGAAGGTGAGCGTATTCCCGCCTGGTGCCGCAGAGTGGTTCAGGATGATAATACGAAGATTTTCTCTGCTCAGGTGTGGAATCCTGAGAAGAAATACGAGTTCAAGAAGAAGAACTTCAAGCCCAAGAAGGATCCGTTGCTGATCTACGAATGCCATGTGGGAATGGGTCAGGATGCCGAGAAGGTAGGTACCTATACGGAGTTCAAGGATAACGTGCTGCCACGTGTCATCAAGGATGGTTACAACTGTATCCAGGTGATGGCTATCCAGGAGCATCCTTACTACGGCTCGTTCGGCTATCATGTGTCGTCGTTCTTTGCACCAAGTAGTCGTTTCGGTACACCTGAGGAGTTGAAGGAATTGATTGATACCGCCCACAAGAACGGCGTCGCTGTGATTATGGATATCGTTCACTCTCACGCCGTGAAGAATGAGGTGGAGGGTCTTGGAAACCTCTGTGGTGATCCGAATCAGTTCTTCTATCCTGGCGATCGTCATGAGCATCCCGCATGGGATTCGCTCTGTTTCGACTATGGCAAGGACGATGTGCTGCACTTCCTGCTCTCGAACTGTAAGTACTGGTTGGAGGAGTATAAGTTTGACGGTTTCCGTTTCGACGGTGTCACTTCGATGCTGTATTACAGTCACGGACTGGGTGAGGCCTTCGGAGGCTATGGCGACTACTTCAACGGACATGAGGATGATAACGCCATCTGTTATCTGACGTTGGCCAATAAACTGATTCATGAGGTGAACCCTAATGCCATTACCATTGCTGAGGAAGTGTCAGGAATGCCTGGACTGGCAGCGAAGTTTGAGGATGGCGGTTACGGCTTTGACTACCGTATGGCCATGAATATCCCTGACTACTGGATCAAGACTATTAAAGAGGTACGCGATGAGGACATCAACGTATGTTCTATCTTCTGGGAGGTGAAGAATCGTCGTCCTGACGAGAAGACGATCTCTTACTGCGAGAGTCATGACCAGGCTTTGGTAGGTGACAAGACCATCATCTTCCGACTGATTGATGCCGATATGTATTGGCACTTCGCCAAGAAGGATGTAAACGATATGGCTCAGCGTGGTATCGCCATGCATAAGATGATCCGACTGGTAACAGCAGCTGCCATCAATGGCGGCTACCTGAACTTCATGGGTAATGAGTTCGGACATCCGGAGTGGATCGACTTCCCGCGTGAGGGTAATGGCTGGAGCTATAAGTATGCCCGCAGACAGTGGAACCTCGTAGACAATAAGGATCTGTGCTACCACTGGTTGGGCGACTTTGACCGTGAGATGCTGAAGGTGATCAAGAGTGTGAAGAACTTCCAGGATACGCCTGTGACAGAGATCTGGCACGACGACGGTGATCAGGTGCTCTGCTTCATGCGTGGCGATCTGGTATTCGTATTCAACTTTGCCCCCACTCGCAGTTATACTGATTACGGGTTCCTGGTTCCGACTGGGTCGTATAAGGTAGTACTGAATACCGACTCGAAGGACTTTGGAGGTAACGGCTTTGCCGACGATACCCTTACACACTTCACCAATTACGATCCGCTCTACGTGAAGGATAAGAAGGAGTGGCTGAAACTCTACATCCCTGCACGTTCAGCTGTAGTTTTGAAGAAAGTATAGTATGAACTATAATCATCCCAATAAGAACAGTAGCACCATTAGCATCAGACTGATGTGTGCTATTGTTTTTCTGCTCTTTTCAGTCTGCTGGCTGTATTTCTTCCAGGCAGAGGTGTTGGCTATGACGCAGCACGTATTGAGTGGCGGCGTCACCCAATATTATCCTGTTCTTGGTACGATCATCATCACAGTCAGCCTGATGGCCCTGCAACTGATCATCTTTTCCTTTATCCGTCTGAGGCTGAGAACCCATGCCTTGACGTATCTGCCATCGATGCTGATTCTGGCGATACTCACGAATGTCAGTCTGGATGTGGATGGTGGAAACATACACACCTTGTCTTGGTGGGGGTATGTGATCATCCTGCTGATATGGCTGGGTCTGATTGTGGTGTCCCGTCTTTATCAGGAAGTGGAGGAGGATGATAGCTATCATCTGTTCTCTCGTCCGATGTGGATCAATATGTTACTGATGATATTGATGATGATCGGTGTTTCCTGGATCGGGAATACCAATGCTGTGTTCCAGTACAGGATGAAAGCAGAATACAAACTGCTGAAAGGTGATTACGACGGGGCTTTGAAAGTTGGAAAGAAGTCACTTGAGAGTGACGAGAACCTGCTGATGATCAGGATGTATGCGATGGCACGTAAGGACAGTCTTGGCGATTGTCTGTTCAAATATCCTGTTACAGGCACCAGTGCTCAGATACTTCCTACAGACAGTCTTTCGAGAGTGATGCTATATCCTGTGGATAGTATCTACAAGTTCTTGGGTGCCCGACCTGCCAGAAGGATGCAGCCTGTGCATTTTCTGGAGTGTCTGCAACGAAGAGATACGGTATCTAACAAGGCAGTGAATGACTACCTGCTCTGCAGTTATCTGATTGATCGTAACCTGGATCGTTTCGCTAAGGAGATTGGTAAGTATTATACCGTGAACGACAGTATGCCAAACAGTCTCCCGAAGCACTACCGTGAGGCGTTGGTTCTGTATACCCATCTGCGTTCAAGACCCGTTACTGTTTTCCACGAGTCGGTGATGGATGAGGACTATGCCAATCTAAAGGAGCTGGAGAAACAATATCCCGATTTTATGGAAAGGAAAGGAAAAGTAGAGGATATGTATCGAGGAACCTATTGGTTTTATTACGATTATGAGAAATAATAAATAAAGCCTCCCGGATCTGGGGAGGCTTATTTATTAGGGGAGTTCTTACATCTTTATTTATAGAGGTAGCGCTTGATAGACTTCTTCGGTGTCTTCTCAAACTCCTCTTCGTAAATTTCTATCTCACTGATCTTCTCGTAGGCAGGCAGCAACTCGTTCAGTCCGTTCTTATTCTGCTCCATCACGTTCTTGATGTCTTCAGAAGAGAATCCCAGATTCTTGGCTTCGTCCATATCGGGATGAACCAGAGCTACCAGTTTGGTGTCGCGCTGTACCACGATGCTCTCTACCACCATTGTCATGGAGTTCAGTTTGTCCTCAATCTCCTCAGGATAAATGTTCTGTCCGCTGGGACCGAGGAGCATATTCTTCGAGCGTCCGTTGATAAACACGTTACCATCGGCATCCATCGTACCAAGGTCGCCAGTATGATACCAACCGTCGCGATCGATGGTCTCTGCAGTAGCTTCCGGATTCTTGTAGTATCCTAACATCACGTTTGGTCCTTTAGTCAGGATCTCACCAGGGATGCGACGTGGATCGGGTGATACAATCTTCACCTCCTGATGCAAGGCGGCACGTCCGCACGAACCTGGAGCGAATGTGTGCCAGTCGCGATAGCAGATAATCGGCGCACACTCTGTAGCGCCATAGCCAACGGTATAGGGGAATTCGATGCGCTTCAGGAAACGCTCTACCTCTTGGTTCAGCGCAGCACCACCGATGATCACCTCATACATTCGTCCGCCGAAGGCCTTCAGCACCTCCTGACAGATCATCTCGCGAACCTTCTTCGAGATGACAGGCATCTGGAGCAGCAGGCGCATACGGTTGTTCTGTATCTTGGGGAATACCTTCTTACGGATGATCTTCTCAATGATCAGCGGAACGGCAATCACAATCTTTGGCCTGATCTCTGCCAATGCCTGAGCAATGATGGCAGGAGAGGGTACACGGTTCAGGTAGTACACATGACAACCATGCAGGAACTCGAAGATGAACTCGAAAGCCATACCATACATATGTGCCATCGGGAGCATGGAGATGATCTGATCGCCAGCCTTGATGGTCTTACCCAGTACTGAGCAGGCAAAATCATAGTTTGACCACAGGGCACGGTAGGGGAGCATGACACCTTTTGAGAATCCTGTAGTACCACTGGTGTAGTTGATTACCGCCAGTTCGTCGGGGTTTTGTTCGATGTAATAGCTCACGTGCTCCTTACGGAAGTACTTGGGGAACTTCTTGCCGTAGAGCTCATTCAGATGCTCGCGGGCATAGGTCAACTTATCCGTACGGCTCACCATCAGTGAGTAGTCAGGATTGTTGATGATACCTTCGAGTGTCGGCATAGCCAGAGGATCAATGATCGTAGCCACATGGTCGCCCACAAATAGAATACGTGCTTCGGAGTGGTTCACAATGTTATGAATCTGCTCGGCATTGAACTCGTGCAGTATGGGTACGGCAATGGCTCCGTATGTCAGTGTGGCGAGAAAAGCCACAGCCCATTGGGAGGAGTTACGCCCACAAAGGGCTATTTTGTCTCCTCTCTGGATACCGCTATTTTCAAAGAGAATGTGTAGCTTCTCTATCTTTCTGGCTACATCGTGGAACTGGAGCGTCTGCCCTTTGAAATCGGTCAGCGCGTCGCGGTCCCAATTGTCGATAATACTCTTCTGAATGAGAGCGTTGAAACTCGGAATCTGTTCCATATTAGTTCTGATATAAGTAGCGTTTAATAGATTTCTTAGGTGTCTTCGCAAACTCTTCCTCGTGGATCTCTATGGCAGAGATGCGACTATAGATAGGTAATTGTTCGTTGAGCTCCTGGCGGTTTTGCTCCATGATCTGCTCAAGCTCCTGATCTGTGAAGCTGACAACCTCGTCTTTATCAGGATGTACGAGAGCCACCAGTTTCTCTCCTCTTTGTATGACAACACTCTCTGACACCATCATCATCGAGTTGAGCTTGTCTTCAATCTCCTCGGGATAGATATTCTGTCCGTTTGCACCGAGTAGCATGTTCTTGATGCGTCCGCGGATAAAGATATGTCCGCTGGGGGCCATTGTAGCCAAGTCGCCCGTATGGTAATAGCCATTCTCATCAATAGCTTGGTGTGTAGCTTCTTCGTTCTTGAAGTAACCCAGCATGAGGTTCGTGCCCTTTGTTACAATCTCACCTGGGATATGTTCGGGATCACGGGAGAGGATCTTCACTTCCATTCTGTCTACAGGTGTTCCACAGGAACCGCCGATGAATATGTCGTGATTGCAATACGAGATCAGCGGTGCACATTCTGTGGTGCCATAGCCTACGGTGATGGGGAAGTTGATGGAAAGCAGGAACTCCTCTACCTCTTTCGATAACGGGGCTCCTCCTACAATCACCTCGAAAGCACGACCACCAAAGGCATTATATACCTCCTGATAGATACGCTCCTTCACCTTTCTGGATACCACTGGCATAGCCAATAACAACTGCATCCAGTTGTCCTGAATCTTGGGGAACACCTTCTTGCGAATGATCTTCTCGATGATCAGGGGAACGGTCACGATCAGTGCAGGTTTTATCTCAGCAAAGGCCTGTGCGATGATAGCTGGCGACGGCAGACGGGTCAGGAAGAACAGATGGCAACCATGACAGAATCCAAACAGGAACTCCACTGCCATACCATACATGTGAGCCATCGGCAGGATGCTGAGCATATTGTCGCCAGCTTTCACCTTCGTACCTAAACGACTGATGATAAACTCCACATTACCCCAAAGGGCACGATAGGGCAGCATCACTCCTTTAGAGAATCCTGTGGTACCACTGGTGTAATTGATGAGAGCCAGTTCTTCGGCTTCATCTTTATGATAGTTCACATGTTCTGCTCGGAAAGCTTTGGGATACTTACTGCCAAACATCATATTAAGATGTTCGCGCGCGTACGTTACTTTTTCTGAACGGGAGATCAGCAGTGAGAAGTCTGGCAGGTTGATGATAGCTTCCAATGCCGGCATTGTCTCAGGATCAATGGTCTTCACGGCAAAGTCGCCGATAAATAAAAGTTTGGACTCAGAGTGGTTGACGATGTTCTGAATCTGCTCGCCATTAAACTCGTGAAGAATCGGGACTGCTACAGCACCGTAAGTCAATGTAGCCAGAAAGGCAACAGCCCAGTGGGCGGAGTTACGGCCGCAGATGGCTATCTTGTCTCCTTTCTGAACGCCACTATTTTCGAAAAGTATATGAATCTTTTCTATTTTACGTGCTACATCGTGAAACTGAAGCGTTATACCTTGATAGTCAGTAAGTGCATCTTGGTTCCAGTTCTTGACGATCGCGTTTTGTATATATGAATTAAAACTGCTGAAAGTTTCCATCAAAATTGCACATTCTTTTAAATTTTGTGCAAAGGTAACGCTTTTCTATCACATAACCTGCACATTTGGAAAAAAAATGTGCAATATTAACAATATTTTATTCGTATCGCATAGATTTCGCAGGATGAATGTGCGAAATCAGGTAACTTGGTGCTATCAGGACGAATACACAGATGAGCAGTGTGGCTACATTAATCATCAGTGTTAAAGGTATATTCAGTTCCATGGGAGCCTCACTGACGTAATAGGTCTGAGGATCTAATGCCACGAATCCTGTCTTCTGTTGTAATAACACGATGCCGATGCCCAGCACGTTACCCCAGAACAAACCTTGTCCGATGATGAATACCGAGAACCACAGGAATGTATGACGGATGGATTTATTTCTGGCGCCAAGAGCTTTCATGGTACCAATCATCTGCGTTCGCTCCAAGATAATAATCAGCAGACCACTGATCATCGTAAAACCAGCCACACAAACCATCAGCACTAAAATGATCCATACGTTGATATCCAGCAATTCCAGCCAACTAAAAACCTGCGGATACATCTCATAGATGGTCTCTGTGGCGAGGATGTTCCCTGCACTATCGAGCGAACGATTTACTTGCTCAACGAAAGCTTCTTCTATCGTGTCTAACTGATCCAAGTCAGCAATAGTAATCTCCAAACCCGTACATTGCTGGGGCTCCCAACTGTTCAGTCTGTTAGTAGCATAGATATCCGTAAAACACAGGTTCTCGTCAAAGCGTGTCATATTGGTCTGATAGATGCCACAGACCGTATATTTGCGTGTTCTCACTGTTTCATCGCCAATGAAGTAGGCAAATACCGCGTCGCCAGTTTCCAGTTTCAGTTTGTCGGCAATCATCTTCGACATCAGCAGCTGGTACTTGCTGATAGAGTCGCTGAATGCAGGCATCTCCCCAGCAATAAGATGTGCCTTCAGAAACTGGGTATCGTAATCAGGACCAATGCCCTTGAACATCGTACCTAAAAAATCATCATCGGTTTTCAGAATACCCTGTGTATAGGAATACCGCTGGATATGACTGACACCTTGAATACCTCTTAATACATTTAGCAGACTATCGTCAGTCCATACGCCATAGGTGGTGGTATTACTGCGGGTTAACATATTCATCACCTGAATATGTCCGCCAAAACCAACCACCTTGTCACGGATGGTATGTTTGAATCCCAGAACCACACTGACGGTGACAATCATTACAGCCAGTCCGATAGCGACACCAATAGTGGCAATACGAATAGCAGGACGACTTACTTTTCGTTTGTCGCCCTGATCGCTATAGATTCTCTTCGCTATGAAAAACGGTAAATTCAATCTGTAAACAGTAAACTATTCCTTGTCCACTCTGCCAGGATATTGTTCCAGAGCCTTACGTAGTACAACGAGTGCACGCTCCAGATCCTTCTTCTTCAGGACGTAAGCAATACGAACCTGATTAACACCAGCACCAGGAGTTGTATAGAATCCAGCGGCAGGTGCCATCATCACAGTCTCACCCTCGTACTCAAAATCAGCCAGACACCAGCGACAGAATTTCTCTGCATCGTCAACAGGTAATTTGGCAACTGTATAAAAAGCGCCCATTGGGATGGGAGAGTAGACACCAGGTATGCGGTTCAGTCCATCGATCAAGCACTTACGGCGCTCCACATATTCATCATACACATCGCGGTAATACTCCTCGGGGGCGTCCAGTGAAGCCTCTGCCACGATCTGTCCGATCAGAGGAGGAGAGAGACGCGCCTGACAGAACTTCATCACAGCCTTACGTACCTCAGCATTCTTCGTGATAAGAGCTCCGATGCGGATACCACACTCAGAATAGCGCTTTGATACAGAGTCGATGAGGATGACGTTCTGTTCAATCCCTTCCAGGTGACAGGCAGAGATATAAGGCGAACCGGTATAGATATATTCACGATAGACCTCATCAGAGAAAAGATACAAGTCGTACTTCTTCACGAGGTCACGGATCTGGTTCATCTCGCGGCGGGTATAGAGATAACCCGTCGGGTTGTTGGGGTTACAGATCATGATAGCCCTCGTACGTTCATTGATCAGTTCCTCAAACTTCTCTACCTTTGGCAGTGAGAAACCCTCTTCAATCGTCGTAGCAATCGTGCGGATCTTTGCACCTGCTGATATCGCAAACGCCATATAGTTGGCATATGCAGGCTCGGGAACGATGATCTCATCACCAGGATTCAGACAACTGAGGAAAGCAAACAATACCGCCTCAGAACCACCACTAGTGATAATAATGTCGTCAGCTGTGACATTGATATTGTATTTCGCGTAATAATCAACGAGCTTCTCACGATAACTCAGGTAACCCTGCGACGGAGAATATTCGAGAATATCACGATCGATCTGCTTCAACGCATCCAGTCCTACCTGCGGTGTGGGCAGGTCGGGCTGTCCGATGTTCAGATGGTACACTTTCGTACCTCTTTTCTTTGCGGCAGCAGCCAGTGGAGCCAGCTTTCGAATCGGTGATTCCGGCATCTCAAGGCCGCGAACTGAAATCTCAGGCATCTTGTATTTGACGATTTACGAATTTACGATTTGCTAATTTTGGGTGCAAAGGTAATAAAATAATTTTAAATCCTGCTTTTTTTCGATTTAATTGTGTACTTTTGCAGCGAAATTTGTATCAAATCGTAGATAGTAAATACGTAAATCGTTATAAGAAGGTGAATTACGAAGAATTGTTAGACACACGTGATACACGTAAGACCACCAAGGTATTGACACCTTATGGTTATTTTTACCGTCGTTTGATCGATGGCAGGTATTCCAATTTTGTGGAGTTTCGCGACGAATTGACTGAGGATGCCTTCTTCGACAATTGCGTCAGGAAGGAGTGTGAAGATGTGACTAAAAACAAGAATCCCCATCAGATGCACTTTACGGCAAATGAGGATAATGATGGCGCCTTTGCAATCGCTGTTGAAGTCGGACACTTCATTACCATTGGGCAGTTGATTAATGACACTCCTGCCATTGTTGCTCAGAAGGATTTCATGCAGAATACCATCCAGAATCTGGCAGAACTGGTAACGGAACTAAATGAAAATGGCGTCTACCATGTATGCTTCGCGCCTAACAATGTGTTTGTACGCAAGAACGATTGTAGTGTCCGTCTGCTCTGTCATGGTTCTTATTATGCCAAGATTGATCAGGAGCTGCTTTATGAGGATCTTGAAGATTATGTGGCCCCAGAAGTTTTGACAGAAGGAAAGATAGACGATCGCAGCGAGGTGTATTCTTTTGCAAAGTTTATTGAATGGCTCTACCAGTCATCAGGCCTTCCTTTTGAATTAAAGAGTGTTCTGGCAAAAGCGTCTTCCAAGAATCCCGAAGAGCGCTATGCCACTGTGGCAGAGCTTTATAAGAATATCAAATCGCGCATGGCAGCACGTCGTACCGCCACCTTGGGTGGTATCGCTATTGCCATTGCACTATTGGCTGTATGGCTGTTCTTTTATCTGCTACCCAGTCCTGATCCTATTGAGTTCATACAGCCCAAGCCCGATCCGATCCCAGAAGATTTAGCTGAAAACGATGAACTACTACTGGGTATCGGTGCTGATGCCGATTCGGCTATGATTGCTGAGTTTGTTAAGGAACAGGAGAAAATACAAGACTCTGTGAGTGTCGATGAGAAGAAATTGCGTCAGTTCCAGGCCAAGGCCGAGGCAATCTTCCGTAAGCAGTTTACACGTCAGGCCGATGCCATTCTCTCTACGGTCTATAATAGCGAGAAGATGAACCTCAGTGAGAAAGAGTTTTCTGCCCGAAGTCGTGCGATGACTGAGCAACTGGCTAAGGTGCAGGCACAACTCTCAGAACAATCGGGTCTGACACCTGATCATACAGCACGTATTGCTTCGGAGATTGTCGATCAGCTGACGAAGAAAAAGATGAAAGAACTCGACGAGCAACAGAAGAAAAACGATTAATAGTCATATAGAATATTTGTATTAAGAACAGTAATGAGAAGTAGAACAGCTAATTGGTTTGAATGCAAGATCCGTTACGAAAAGGTGATGGAGGATGGCTTGCAGAAGAAAGTGAACGAAAATTATGTAGTTGATGCCTTGAGTTTCTCGGAGGCAGAGAAGCGTATCATCGAAGAGATGTCCAGTTATATCAGTGGTCAATTCGATGTAGCTGATATTAAGAAAGCCGCCTATGGTGAGATATTCTTTAGTGATGACGATCTGGCCGATAAGTGGTACAAGGCTAAGCTTCAGTTCATTACTATCGACGAGAAAACTGAGAAAGAAAAACGCTCTGCCGTTACCTATTTGGTTCAGGCAGGCTCTTTCAATGCAGCCGTGAAGAATATCGAAGAAGTAATGAGTGGCACCATGATAGATTATGTTATCGCTTCAATTGCCGAGACAACCCTGATGGATGTGTTTGAATATGGCAAGGAAGCGAAAAGTGAAGAGTGATAAATTTGTTCTGTTTGTATGTACGACGTAAAAGGTCATTTGCATCAGATACTTGATACATTGCCACAGGGTGTGCGCCTTGTGGCAATTTCTAAGTATCACCCTAACGAATATATCGAGGCTGCGTATGCCGAGGGCCAGCGCATTTTCGGTGAGAGTCACGAACAGGAATTACGTCTGAAGCACGAATCATTGCCTAAGGATATTGAGTGGCATTTTATCGGTCATTTGCAGACGAATAAGGTGAAGTATATTGCACCGTATGTTACAATGATTGAGGCTGTTGACTCTATGAAGCTCTTGAAGGAGATTAATAAACAGGCAGAACGTTGCGGACGTACCATCAAGGTGTTGCTTGAGTTGCATATTGCCGAAGAATCTACCAAGTATGGTCTTACCCTCGAAGCCTGTCGCCAGTTGCTCAGTGATGGCGAGTGGCGCGAACTAAAGAATGTCCGCATCTGCGGTTTGATGATGATGGCTTCGTTTGTTGACAATCAGGATCAGATACGCCGTGAGATGCAGACAGCTGCTGACTTCTTCGATGAGGTGAAAGCTAAGTATTTCGCTGACGATGATGCTTTCTGTGAACGTTCTTGGGGCATGAGCGATGATTATCCCATTGCCCTCGAAACCCGTTCTACCATGGTTCGAATAGGCACTGCTATTTTTGGTCCCCGCGTTTATTAAAGAAATACTGTTCCCGCTTTTTCGTTATCTTTCCGTAGTTGATTGCGTGGGTAGGACAGTGGTGATAACACGCTAAACAACAGGTACACTTTCCGTTATGAATCCATTCGGGTGGTGTACCTTGTATATTATCCACCGGACATACCTTCTGGCACTTGCCACATTTAATACATACTTCCGCATCTACCGTAAACTTTTTGTCGGTAATCATGTGCTTGTTGAAGTAACCTCCAATCACGTATGAGTAGAGTCGGGGAGTAGCACCTTTATCCAACTCCTCGATGCCCCGCTTGCGGTCTTTGATGATGCTGATGATATGGTGAAGTTGATGCCGCGCATTCTCAATCTTCAGGCGCTCCTTATCCTCTGGATCTGTATACATAAATGGCAGGCAGACATAGCTCTCTGGCATAATTACAGAGAACACCGTTTCGGCTTGTAAGGGCATACCGTTATGATTGTTCAATGCATTGTTTGCTGCCAGTCTCTTATTCAGAATCGTCATCGTCTCACCCATATTATCCCCACACGTCGTCAACGCCCAGCAGTAGTTGTTGGTTTTATCAAGCAGCCTTAGTTTCTTGATAAAACCAACAATAATCCCTGGCACTTGCCATCCATGCGTTGGAAAACAGAAGCCAATCCTCTCATCTTCCTTCAGTTCAAACTCATATCTTCCCTCCCTAATCAGATCAGGAATATAAAGCAGTTCCTCACCGATGGCCTTCGCAATCTGCGTTGCCACCCATCGTGTATTACCTGTACCGGAAAAATAGAATATCATATCGTTATTTCGTGTAGAAATCAATAAGTCGCTTGAGGGCTTGCTGACATACAAGACAGAATTCTGGTTCTTCATTGGTGCGCATGCGGCAGTTTTCGTAACCACGCCAGACCCCCTTGGAGAGATAACCGCCTCCCTCGATGAAACCAGCCTTTCCTTCATTAACAAGATTCTCCCACTTGCCGGTAAAGTTGCACTTGGTGGTGAGGTTAGGTTCCCAAGGCTCTGTATCAGCGAAGTACATCGGATCATCGTCACCATAGGGATATTCATCACCCAAACCACCGAAAGAATGGCCAAATTCATGTACTACCACGGGACGGAAGTGCGTTCCATGAGTATAGGTGAGATTGTAGGAGTTATAGATGCCTCCACCACCATAGTGGTCGGTATTGACGAGTACAATGATATGTTCGTAGGGAGTACCAGCGAGTACATCGTGGAGTCTTTTGAGGTGGAGGGTTGTTAGATAGCGGTTACTGTAGAATGTGTCGAAATGGGAACCAAGAATGGTGTTTCTCCACAGACCTTTGTTGGGCTCGCTGGTGCCACTATCTATGGAAGGTGACATGACGGCTACGATGTTGAAACGATCCTTCGTCTGGCGGAAGGGTTCATGTTCAAACAATGATTCCATCGCAATCTGACAGTCCTCGATGAATTGTGGCATTTCATCGGCGCGATATCCCTCGGCTACATAGGCTATATGGATACATCGGTTGGTGTCGGCAGCCTGCTGAAGTGTATGATAGGGCATCGGTGCGATGGAATCGGTCTTTCGGATGAGGATATCCTGAGGATCTACGCTGTGAGTCATCGTTGTTGTAATATGGTCATGGTAGTCGTAGAGCTCGATGGTAATATCTATCGATTGTTTAGGAAAGGGCACCAGAAATACGTTCTCGAATGACTTGGGTGTGTGTTTGGCTTCGTTAGTTGTCAGCCATTCCTGAAAGAGTGTAGAGAACGAGTTGCGATAGATGATCTCGTCGCAGTTGTGCGGACGAACAATAATCTGACCGTTGCCTTTTAGAGGAACCTCACTCAGATGCTGGCGCTTGCCATACCAACGGGGTACGGAAACTATCTCGTCTACATATATGTGGTTAGAGGTGGTATCACCAGCAAATATATAATCGATACGCAGGGTGCGATCTTCAAAGTATTCGTCAAAGTTTTGGGCTTTTGAATGAACAAATACTGATAATAAAATACTGATTATTAAGAATTTCTTCATATTTCACTTATTAAATCCTTTACGTATTTTCGATCCCAGTCGCGCAAGTGATGCCGTTGTTTGTCGTACTCTAACAGATCAAGGTCGATGGCGACGATACCTTCCTCATTATGTGTGCGCCCAATGCGCTTTTCTAATTCTTTCAATACTTCACAAAGAAGTCCCTCACCAAGAACTGTCGTACCCTTGCAGAGCTGATTGAGGTATTTGTCTTGTCGTAGAGTGCCGATGGGTTCAGTCCATATTGCTGATGTGAAATGGACAGTAGTGAGCAGTTGCTCAAGTTGGGTACGAGCAGCCTCCATGTTAACCTCCTGATTGTAGTTGGAAGCGAGACTAATAATGATGTGATGTTCCTTTTGAGTCATAACGAATGCAAAGATAATAAAAAAAATAGTATTATCCATATAATATGCGAAAAATATTCAGTATCTTTGTACCTGCATATAAATATATAGAGGTATATAAACTATCAATTGTTCATTAAAAGTGTTAGATTGACTTGACAAAATGAAAGAAAAACGGGAATTTTTGTGAATTTCTGCTTAAATATTTGGTGGATTGAAATAAATAGTGTAATTTCGCAGCGCAAAAATAAAAGTGCAAACATCAAAAGATTAAAAAGTGAAATTTAAACCATTTAAAAATAAACAATCAAATGAAGAAGTACAACTTTAATGCAGGTCCCTCGATGCTTCCCCGCGAGGTGATTGAGAAGACCGCTCAGCAGTGTCTTGATTTCAACGGTTCGGGTCTCTCTTTGATGGAGATCAGCCATCGTGCAAAGGACTTTCAGCCTGTAGTAGACGAGGCTGTGGCTCTTGTGAAGGAACTCCTTGATGTTCCCGAGGGTTACTCAGTGATTTTCCTTGGTGGTGGTGCCAGTCTGGAATTCTGTATGATTCCATACAACTTCCTTATTAAGAAAGCTGCTTATCTGAACACTGGTGTTTGGGCTAAAAAGGCTATGAAGGAAGCGAAGCTTTTCGGTGAGGTAGTAGAGGTGGCTTCTTCAGCCGATGCCAACTATACCTTCATTCCTAAAGATTGGACTGTTCCCGCTGATGCTGACTATCTGCACATCACAACAAACAATACTATCTATGGTACTGAGATTCGTAAGGACCTCGACGTTCCCGTTCGTCTGATTGCCGATATGTCATCAGATATCTTCAGCCGTCCTATCGACGTTGCTAAGTACGATGCTATCTACGCTGGTGCTCAGAAGAATCTGGCTATGGCTGGTGTTACCATTGTGATCGTAAAGGACGATGCGCTGGGTAAGGCTCCTCGTGAGATTCCTACGATGCTCGACTATCGTACACACGTAGATAAGGGTTCTATGTTCAATACGCCTCCTGTAGTTCCTATCTACTCAGCTCTTGAGAACCTTCGTTGGATCAAGAAGCAGGGTGGTGTACAGGCTATGGACAAGCTGGCTCAGCAGCGTGCAGAGATTGTTTACGGTGAGATCGACCGCAATAAGTGCTTCGTAGGTACCGCTAAGGAAGAGGATCGTTCGCTGATGAACCTCTGCTTCGTGATGGCTGATGAGTACAAGGAACTTGAGAAGGACTTCCTCGACTTCGCAGTATCAAAGGGTATGGTTGGTGTGAAGGGTCACCGTTCAGTTGGTGGTTTCCGTGCATCTTGCTACAATGCTCAGACCATCGAAGGCTGCAATGCACTCGTAGCTTGCATGAAGGAGTTTGAAGCAAATCACTAATATATAATAAGGTATTATGAAAGTATTAGTTGCAACAGAGAAACCATTTGCAGCAGCTGCTGTTAATGGTATTAAGGCAGAGATTGAAGCAGCCGGCAATGAACTGGTGCTGCTCGAGAAATATACAGAAAAGGCTCAGTTCCTGGATGCAGTGAAGGATGCCGACGCACTCATTATCCGTTCGGATAAGGTCGACGCTGAGGTGCTGGATGCTGCTAAGCAATTGAAGATTGTGGTTCGTGCCGGTGCTGGTTACGACAACATCGATCTGGCTGCTGCTACTGCTCACAACGTAGTAGCCGAGAACACCCCAGGTCAGAACTCTAACGCTGTAGCCGAGTTGGTATTCGGTTTGCTCGTGATGGCCGTTCGTGGTTTCTACAATGGTAAGAGCGGTTCAGAGCTGCTGGGTAAGAAGCTGGGTATCCTGGCTTTCGGTAATGTAGGTCGCAACGTGGCTCGCATCGCCAAGGGCTTTGGTATGGATGTTTATGCTTACGATGCTTTCTGCCCTGCAGAGGTGATCGAGGCTGCCGGTGTTCATGCCGTTGCCAATCAGGATGCACTGTTCGAGACTTGCGATGTTGTTTCATTGCACATCCCTGCTACTCCTGAGACCAAGCAGAGCATCAATGCTGCATTGGTTGGCAAATTGAAGAAGGGTGGTGTGCTGGTTAACACAGCCCGTAAGGAAGTGATCAACGAGCCTGAGTTGATTAAGCTGATGCAAGAGCGTGAGGATTTGAAGTTTGTGACAGACATTATGCCTGATGCCAACGATGAGTTCGCTAAGTTCGAAGGCCGTTATTTCTCAACTCCTAAGAAGATGGGTGCTCAGACAGCCGAGGCTAACATCAACGCCGGTATCGCTGCAGCCAAGCAGATCAATGCTTTCTTCAAGGATGGTGACACCAAGTTCCAGGTAAATAAATAATATCGGGAAACTAATATAATAAAAAGAAATCCCTCTCCGATTGGAGGGGGATTCTTTTTATTGGATTTATTTGATAACAACCTTTCTGCCGTTCTGGATGAAAATTCCTTTCTTAGGATTATCTACGCGCTGTCCCTGCAGGTTGTATATGGCACCATCGGCCTCAGATTTTACATACTTTATGTTTTGAATGCCAGTCGGTTTTGGAGTTGACTTAGCGGTTACTGTGCATCCCCAGGCGGCTGTGACTGACGCTGGTTCTTCTGTGCCATCGGCCTTAATCAGCTTTGCCTCTTTCAATGTGGCAGTCGTAATGCCAGAATTAGTCTGAAGCGTAATTCCCCAGAAAGTAGATCCTAATATGGAAGTATCGAATTCGGCCGTTGTTGATTCAGAAGTGTCTGACAGAGGCACATACTGTTCATTGTAGTCATCACCACTTTTCTTGTCGCCATAGATCTTTAACTGCAGTTTGTTGCCATAGGCTTTGTCCATTTCCACGCGTACGCCTTTGTAGCCGCTCAATTTAACGGCTGTACGATCCCAACTTCCGAAAAGGAAAACCTCTGCCCATTCTTTATCATAAGAAATGTCGTAAGTGATATCGAAATCGTCGGATGTGGGATATTTGTATCCATCGATGCTTCCGTAGTAGGCCTTGATAAGAGTCTGTGCGAGGTCGGCCTGATGGAATGCGGGCAAATCACGGTAAGAACCGTCAGAGAGTCCCATCCAATAGAAGGTACCGATACCAGCCTCTTTGGTCTTCTTGATGAAATAGTCCATCGCATAGAGGGCTACCTTGCGATCTACAGCATAATAGTCTTTCTCTGTAGGCCATGTGGTGAATGTAGCATATTCGCCTACAATAACAGGAGCTCTTTTCAGCAGATTGGTCTTGATATTGCTAATCAGGTTGTCGATTTCTTTTTTTGCGTTACTCTCACTCTGCCAGTTAGGATAGCTGTGCAGTTGGAAAATGATATGTCCAGTCTCTTCGGGCAGATCAAGATTCTTCATGGCTTCAGCAGTGCTGCTGGCAGAGTAGGTGTTAACTACCAGATTGCGATTCTTATTATTGCCACCAGTATTACGAACGGTGGTCACGAAACTCTTGGCATAGTCATTGATAGCCTTATAGCCATCCGTCTTGTCAACGGGTTCGTTCCAGGTGTTCTTCTCATCCAGCATTTCGTTATATGCTTCAAATAGCAGATGCTGATCATAGTCCTTGAATGTCTCGGCAATTTGTTTCCATAGATATTCGTATTTATCCTTATTAGCTTTGTAGCTATTGCTCGATGCCTTAAGCCACGATTTGTAGGGGTCGCTGTCGGCTCCCGTATCATGATGGACATTGAGGATACAATACATACCATTGTCGATGACATAGTCGACAACTTCCTTCACGCGCTTCATCCATGCATCATTCACCTTTCCATTGGCATCCATCTCCTGATACCAGGTTACTGGAACACGGATGGATCCGAAGCCAGCCTCTTTCATCATCTTCATTAACTCTGGCTTTGTGACAGGCTGTCCCCAACAAGTCTCGTGTTCAGCTGTTGTTGTCCATGTCTTTGAAGCATCATTTGCATCAAGTGTATTACCAAGGTTCCAGCCGACGCCCATGTTCGTAACGGCATCTTTAGCTGTTTCAAAATCGGCTGCTTGTATCTGAACTGTCAGCATCAGAAGTAGCCCTAAAATAGGAGTAAATTTCTTCATCATATAAAACTGTTTTTAGTAATTTGTGGCAAAATTACAGTATTTTTCTGAGGTAACCAAGTTTAATGGCAAATATCTTCAGAAAGATTTTGCAAATTCGAGGATTTTGAGTAATTTTGCAGTCAGTTTTAAAACATTAGTATTATGGCAATTATCAAACCATTTAAAGGTATCCGTCCACCGAAAGAGCTGGTGGAAAAAGTAGAGAGCCGTCCTTACGATGTGCTTGATTCAGAAGAGGCGAGGGCAGAGGCTGGTGACAATGAGATGAGTCTCTACCACATCATCAAACCTGAGATTGATTTCCCTGTTGGTACATCAGAGTATGATCCTCGTGTGTATGAGAAGGCAGCTGAGAACTTCCAGAAGTTCCAGGACAAGGGCTGGCTTATTCAAGACTCGCGCGAACATTATTATATATATGCTCAGACGATGAACGGCAAGACCCAGTATGGTCTGGTGGTATGTGCTCATACCGACGACTATATGGCTGGTCGCATCAAGAAGCACGAGCTCACCCGTCGCGACAAGGAAGAGGATCGTATGAAACATGTGCGTGTGAACAATGCCAATGTCGAGCCTGTATTCTTTGCATACCCCGATAATGCTGTGCTTAACGAGCTGATTATGCGTTATGCCGCTACGGAGCCCGAGTATGATTTCATCGCGCCCATCGATGGCTTCCGTCATCAGTTTTGGGTGATCAATGATGATCAGGACATGCAGGTGATTACCGATGAGTTTGCCAAGATGCCATCGCTGTATATCGCTGATGGTCACCACCGCTCGGCTGCTGCTGCCCTCGTAGGTGCTGAAAAGCAGAAGCAGAACCCCAACCATAATGGCACTGAGGAGTATAACTTCTTTATGGCTGTTTGCTTCCAGGCTTCTCAGCTGACAATCCTCGACTATAACCGTGTCGTGAAGGATCTGAATGGTATGTCTTCAGAAGAGTTCCTGGCTGCACTTCAGGTGAACTTCATCGTTGAGGATAAGGGCACTGAGATCTACAAGCCCCAGCAGTTGCATGAGTTCTCGCTCTATCTGGACGAGCACTGGTATAGTCTGAAGGCTAAGGAGGGCACCTATGACAATAATGATCCTATTGGTGTACTCGATGTGGACATCTCTTCACGTCTGATTCTTGATGAGATTCTGAGCATCGGTGATCTGCGCTCATCACAGCGTATTGACTTCGTGGGTGGTCTGCGTGGACTTGGTGAGTTGAAGCGCCGCGTTGACTCTGGTGAGATGCGTGCCGCCTTGGCTCTCTATCCGGTTTCCATGCAGCAGATTATGGATATTGCTGACTCTGGTAAGATTATGCCTCCTAAGGCTACATGGTTTGAACCGAAACTGCGTTCTGGTCTTGTCATCCACAAACTGAGCTAAGCCAATGAAGACGAAGCATGTACAATATCAGACTCACGGCACTTGTTCACAGCTGATTGATGTGACTGCCGATGAGAATAATGTGATTCAGCAGGTGTTCTTCTTGGGCGGCTGTAATGGCAACTTGCAAGGTATCAGTCAGCTGGTGCGTGGTCAGAAGATCGAAGATGTGATTCCTAAGATCGACGGAATCCGTTGCGGTGCTAAAGGCACATCGTGTCCTGATCAGCTATGCCGGGCCTTGGAACAACTGAAGGATGCTCCGTTAGAGGATAAATAAAAAAGAAAAGAGAGTCAAAAAACTGACTCTCTTTCTTTTTGCGGAAGGTGAGGGATTCAAACCCCCGATACCCGAAAGGGGTATACCGGATTTCGAGTCCAGCGCGATCGATCACTCTGCCAACCTTCCATTAGCGGATGCAAAGGTAATACAAATTCCTGATTCTACCAAAAGATTTGCGGGAAACTTACGAATTTTATTCGAAAGTCAGTTTCTGTAGCCGATTTCTTAGTTGCTCAGCTTCGGATTTGCGGATGCTGAGTTTGATTTCACAGGTGTTATCGTATGTCTGTGAAACGATGCGTGGCTGCATCTCTTTCACAATGCGCATCACATCGTTCATCATCGGATAGGCAAACGAGTAGGTGATGATTTCTTCAACCTGTCGCATCTCTATTTCCGAGTGGGCGATGGCATCGGCGGCAGCTTCACGGTAAGCCACAATCAGTCCAGATGTACCAAGGTTCACACCACCGTAATAGCGCACTACTACGATGAGGATATCCGTGAGTTCATTCGAGTTAATTTGTCCGAGAATGGGTTTGCCTGCTGTGCTCGACGGCTCACCATCATCGTTGGCCCTGAACTCCAAACGCTCTGGGCCCAGCATATAGGCATAGCAGACATGACGGGCATCGTAGTATTTCTTGCGATAGCCAGCTATCAGGTCTTTTATTTCATCAACCGTAGACACATGATGAGCGAAGGCGAGGAACTTACTTCGCTTATCAGTATAGTAGCCCTCGCCTCCGCTTTTTAGTGTCTTAAATTCGTCGTTAAGCATTATACTCCTGCCATGACTTAATCTTCACATCCTCAAGGTTCAAAGCGGTGAATGCCTCAATGAAAGCCTTGGCCAGACGAACATTCGTCATCAATGGGATGTTGTGATCGATGGCACCACGACGGATCTTGTAACCATTGGTCAGCTCGCGACTGGTATGGTTCTTCGGAACGTTAATCACCAGTCCAACCTTGTGCTGTGAAATGAGATCCATCACGTTGTCACCTTCCTCATCAGGCCAAGCCACACTGATGGCTTTCACGCCGTTGTCGTTGAAGAACTTAGCCGTTCCGCCTGTAGCATAGATGGTGTAACCCTTCTTAGCTAACTGCTGAGCAGGCTCCAGCAGACTAACCTTACCCTTGGCGCCACCAGAACTGATCAGCACGGCATCCTTTGGAATAGAGTAACCTGTGGCAATCAGTGAGTTCAGCATAGCCTCGTTGAGATCGTCGCCCAGGCAACCAACCTCACCAGTAGAGCTCATGTCCACGCCCAATACCGGGTCGGCATTCTGCAAACGGGCGAATGAGAACTGGCTGGCTTTTACACCGATGCGATCGATATCAAACTCACTGCGCTCTGGCTTCTGATAGGGAGCGTCGAGCATAATCTTTGTAGCCGTCTCGATGAAGTTGCGCTTCAGAATCTTCGATACGAAGGGGAATGAACGGCTGGCGCGCAGGTTACACTCAATCACCTTCACCTCACGGTTCTTAGCTAGGAACTGAATATTAAACGGACCGCTAATGTTCAGCTCGGCTGCAATCTTACGGGCAATCTTCTTAATCTGACGGATGGTTGAGAAGTAAATGTTCTGAGCAGGGAATACCATCGTGGCATCACCAGAGTGTACACCGGCATACTCCACATGCTCAGAGATAGCATACTCAATGACCTCACCCTTGTCGGCCACGGCATCAAACTCAATCTCCTTGGTCTCTGTCATGAACTTCGAAACCACCACGGGGAACTCCTTGCTAACCTCGGTAGCCATGTTGAGGAAACGATGCAACTCTTCTTCGTCGTAGCAGACGTTCATGGCAGCACCCGAGAGCACATACGAAGGACGCACCAATACGGGATAGCCCACCTTTGCCACAAATGCCTTCACATCGTCGAAGCTGGTAAGTGCCTGCCATGCGGGCTGATCGATACCCAGCTTGTCGAGCATGGCCGAGAACTTATCACGGTTCTCTGCGCGGTCGATATCTACAGGTGATGTGCCAAGTACGGGTACACCCTGACGATACAGCTTCATAGCGAGGTTGTTAGGAATCTGACCACCCACAGAGACTATCACACCGCGAGGCTGTTCGAGGTCAATTACATCGAGCACGCGCTCCAGTGACAGCTCATCGAAATACAGACGGTCGCACATATCGTAGTCGGTTGATACCGTCTCGGGGTTATAGTTGATCATGATACTCTTGTAACCCAGTTTGCGAGCAGTGTTGATGGCATTCACAGAACACCAGTCGAACTCTACAGACGAACCGATACGGTAGGCACCAGAGCCAAGCACCACCACCGACTTCTCGTGTGCATAATAGTTGATATCGTGTGCGGGTACATATTTCTCTTCCTCAGCGTTGCCGAATGCAGGCACATGGGTGTAGGTGAAGTAGAGGTAGTTGGTCAGCTCGGGATGCTCAGAGGCTACCGTTGGGATGCGCTTTACGCTCGGCACGATACCCTTCTGCTTACGATACTTGCGTACCTCCAAGTTCTCCTTCTCCATATTGGTCTTCTGCGACTTCAACACAAAGCGTGCAATCTGGAAATCACTGAATCCGCAACGCTTCACCTCCAGCAGCAGCTCGTCGGGCAGCTCCTCCAGTTTATTGTATTTCAGCAGCTCGTGCTTCAAGTCAACGATATGCTTCAGGCGCTCCAAGAACCAAACGTCGATCTTTGTCAACTCCTCGATGCGCTCGATGCTGTAACCCTCTTCGAGTGCCTGAGCGATGGCGAAGATACGCAGGTCGGTAGGATTAGCCAGCTCCTCGTCGAGGTTGTCGAACTTCGTGTGGTCGTTGCCTACGAATCCGTGCATGCCTTGTCCGATCATGCGCAAGCCCTTCTGCATCATCTCCTCGAAGCTGCGACCGATACTCATAATCTCACCCACCGACTTCATTGACGATCCGATCTGACGGCTGACACCTGCGAACTTGGTCAAGTCCCAACGAGGAATCTTACAGATCATATAGTCGAGGCTCGGAGCCACGTAGGCACTTGATGTGGTGCCCATCTCACCGATCTGATCGAGTGTGTAACCGAGGGCGATCTTAGCGGCGACGAAGGCGAGGGGATAGCCAGTGGCCTTCGATGCCAGAGCAGATGAGCGCGACAGACGGGCATTGATCTCAATGATACGGTAGTCGTTGGTCTCAGCGTTGAATGCGAACTGAATATTACACTCACCGACGATGCCGAGGTGCTTCACGCACTTGATAGTCAGCTCCTGCAGCATCTTCACCTGATCCTCACGGAGTGAACAGGTAGGTGCCACCACAATTGACTCACCGGTATGGATGCCGAGCGGGTCGAAGTTCTCCATCGAAGCCACGGTGAAGCAGCGGTCGTTGGCATCGCGGATGCACTCGAACTCGATCTCCTTCCAGCCCTTCAGCGATTCCTCAACCAGAATCTGCGGTGCGAAGGTGAAGGCCGACTCTGCCAGTTCAATGAACTTCTTCTCGTCGGGACAGATACCAGAGCCGAGACCACCAAGGGCGTATGCCGAGCGGATCATAATGGGGAAGCCAATCTCGTGGGCTGCCTTCAGCGCATCTTCCATTGACTCTACGGCGTGGCTCACAGGCACTTTCAAGTCTACCTCACCGAGCTTCTTCACAAAGAGGTCGCGATCCTCAGTGTTCATGATAGCTTCTACGCTCGTACCTAATACCTCTACGCCATACTCTTTCAGCGTGCCGTTCAAGTAGAGCTCGGTTCCGCAGTTCAGAGCCGTCTGTCCGCCGAATGCCAGCAGGATACCATCGGGGCGCTCTTTCTTAATGATTTCTGTCACGAAGTGTGTATTCACGGGCTGGAAATACACCTTGTCTGCAATACCTTCACTGGTCTGGATGGTTGCGATGTTTGGGTTTACGAGTACACTCTTGATGCCTTCCTCACGAAGTGCCTTCAGTGCCTGGGAGCCAGAGTAGTCGAACTCACCAGCCTGTCCGATTTTCAAGGCACCCGATCCGAGTACCAACACCTTTTTCAGTTCTTTTTTCATATTCTTTTTTGGGTTCTTTTTGAGATTTCTTATTATCGCGTGCAAAGGTACAACATTATTTTGAAATCACCAAATATCAAGTGCCGTAATATGTTAAAATTGCAGAACAATCATCATGTATTATTTAGGCATTGCAAATGTATTGTTTATCCGTCGCAAATGTACTGTTTTCTCTGCTCTCGCCACAACGCCACTTTGCCACTTTGCCACATTAAGCATCTGCCGAATACACATGCTCGCATAATTATACTTTATAATATTATTATATTATAATATAATAATATTATAACTATATTACTATCCATTTCTTGCCAACCTTTGCACATTTGCCACCTCCTTAATGTGGCAAAGTGGCAAAGTGGCGAAATGGCAGAGAAAAAACATTTGGTGTTTTCAATTTTTATTTGTATCTTTGCATCTGCAATACAACAAATGGAGATGATAAACAACGATATATTGATCCAACTAAATGATAGTCAGCGGGTTGCGGTTGAATACTGCGATGGCGCCAGCTTGGTGATTGCGGGTGCCGGATCGGGTAAGACGCGTGTGCTGACGTATAAAATTGCCTGGCTTCTGGAGCAGGGAATGAAGCCTTGGCAGATACTTGCGCTGACGTTTACCAACAAGGCCGCCCGCGAGATGAAGGAGAGAATAGGTCGTTTGGTGGGCGAAGAACAGGCCAGATACCTCCAAATGGGCACTTTTCACAGCGTATTTGCACGCATTTTGAGGGCCGAAGCGGATAAAATTGGGTTCAATCCGAACTTTACCATCTACGATCAGTCGGATGCGCGTTCGCTGGTGAAGACGATCATCAAAGAGATGAATCTCGATGATAAGGTATACAAGCCCTCATCGGTGGCCGATCGTATTTCGATGGCTAAGAACCACTTACTGTTGCCGCAGGCCTATCAGCAGAGTGCCTGGGCTGCCGATGATGCCAATCAGAAACGCCCTCAGGTCTCTAATATATATATAAGGTACG
>JAEEGG010005189.1_pt1 | contig 31132 bp, 35 predicted proteins | sample 9134161 | NCBI WGS metagenome assembly JAEEGG01 (sample SAMN16246543, study PRJNA631951) | gut metagenome | biome: gut microbiome; feature: rumen; material: CR-attached | host: Bos | place: Iran: Karaj | collected 2018-10
CACACTACGCCCGATAAACACAAGCATTTCAAGAGATCAAGCTACCTTCAGGTCACAATTGACGATTGAAATTGCTCAATAGCTCGTTTTGCAGGCTGAAACAGGCTGAATTCCCGACAGGCACTAACTTTGCAGGCATTCAAGGTGTCATAAAAGCAAGGTTAGCATGTTCAAAACTATATGTCAGATGGGCAGTACGCACACGGAATTCTTTCCCACATTTCAAATGCTCATGTTAACTCCTGTCGGATTATAAATCCGCAAGAACTAGGTTGTTCGAGGATGCAATGGACGGCATCTACGAGCACGCCCTTGATGGTGCCCTTCGAGAAGGGCGAGTTGTGGTCGGCGATGTGCTTGCAGAAATCGTCGAACGAGAGTTTCTCGTGAATCTGCGCCGTGCCGTAGGCCTTGGTCTGGGTGATGTTCTCTTTCTTCGTGCCGGGCTTTGTGCCGATGATCATGATACTGTAGTTAATCATTTTCTTTTTGGTTTTAGGTTAAACATAATGTTTGAAGTTTGCAATCGTCGCACACGAAATTGGCCACTTTCAGGTGTGATTTTTGTTTTCTTCAGCGCAAAGGTACGGCGTTTCTTTGAGGTATAAAATCATCCGTTTTATACTTTCGGAGCGGATGCAGTTCCTTGCTTCGGGGCAGGGAAATTTCTTTTACGCAGAGTTTTGCCTCGTGACAAAATGACAACTGTGACATGTCACGAAGAGAGGGATAGCGTTTTCTCTATATATCAATAATTACATATATTATTAATATTAAAGTAATATATAGGCTTCGCACATCTCTCAAATCACAATGTCATTTTTGTCATTTTTGTCATTTGTCACGAAGTTTTGTCCGATAAAAAGCGTACCTTTGTTCATGTTATTGATGTTTGTCGCAAAAACAATGATAACAAAAAAGGCTGAAACCAGGGTGAGGATTTCAGCCTAATTTTATTTCACGCAAAAAAAACATTTTACCGGACAGCAATAATTTACATTATGCATCTTTTACCGTTTATGGAGTGCTTGAATGCCCATAAAAGTAGTGTATATCGACATCTTAGAAGATTTTATCCTGCAATTTGACCCATTGGCCCATGTTCAAGAGATAAGAGAAAGCCGCACCCTTTTGATGAGTGCGGCTTCTTTTTGTCACTTCGTCGGTAGTCTGCCTCTTAGAAGTAGTATCCGAAGCCAATCTTCAGGCCAACATTTGTGAAGTCCTTGAAGTGGTTAAGGCACATGTCAACATAGATAGCTGGCTCGATGCTGACATGATCGTTCAGGTAGAAGCAATAGCCAACTTCGGGAGTCAGATAGATGTTGTTGAAACTTGAGGGAATGTGCTTGTACTTGAGCATACCGCCAAAGAAGAGACCGTTCTGCACCATGTAGTAACGAGCGCCTGCACCAAGTCCTACACTGCTGTTGCCATTCTGATGCGACCAGCCGAACTCGCCAAGCAGCATCCAACTGTCGGCAATGAAATAGCCGGCATTGGCCTGCAAACCGATGTAGAAGTCGGTGTTCTTGCTGTAACCCATGCCAAAGCCTGTGCCCTGAAGGTTAGCGCCTACATACTTTGTGCCTTGCTCGAACTGTGCGAAAGCACCCATTGAAACGACTGCAAAAAGCAGAGAAAAGAGAATCTTTTTCATAATGTTTTTTGTTTATTTGGTTAATGAATTAAGGAATTTACAATAGAGAAGAGCCAGCAAGACCATCATGGCAAAGCCGGCAATAAGACCAATCTCGAGCGAGAGACGGAAGCCTTCGGGGCTGGTGATGATGTAGCTAACGCTTACAACCGTCATAAAGAGGGCTGGCACGAGCGCTATCCAATAGAACTTCTTCTGCTTGGCAAGCCAAACCGCAGCTGCCCAAAGCATGATGCAGGCAAGGGTTTGATTGGTCCAGGCAAAGTAGCGCCAAAGTACGCCGAAGTCGATGAAGAACAGGCCTGTTGTAATGGCAAAGAGCGGAAGGCAAAGCATGAGGCGCTTTGCGATGCTCTTCTGGCTGATGTGCAGGAAGTCGGCTGTGATGAGACGAGCGCTTCGGAAGGCCGTATCGCCACTTGTGATGGGCGCTGCTACCACGCCGAGAATGGCGAGAATTGCTCCTACGGTTCCCATCCAACCTACACTAATCTCCTTCACAACAATGGCTGGATTGCCCAAAGCAGCAAGCTTCTCGTAGGCCGTCGCTCCTTCTTCTCCAGGCAAAATGCTGGCGAACTTAACTGCTGCGGCTGCCCAAATGAGTGCCACAACGCCTTCGGTTATCATGGCTCCGTAGAAGATGGGACGGCCAAGACGTTCGCTTGTCAGGCATCGAGCCATCAAAGGGCTCTGAGTTCCGTGGAAGCCACTAATCGCACCACAGGCAATGGTGATGCACAGGAGCGGGAAGATGGGCAAACCTTTCGGGTGATGAGTGGTGAAAGGCGCATCCGTAATCTCCGGCATCCAACCTTCTTTGGTATAAATACCCCAACAAATGCCGACTGCCATCGCTAAAAGTGCAAATCCAAAGAGCGGATAAATTCTGCCAATGAGCTTGTCGATGGGCAGCAGAGTGGCAAAGATGAAGTAGAGGAAGATTGCAGTCAGCCAGAAGCCATTCGTGAAGAACCAGCCTTTGTCGGGAGTCATGTTGTCGAGCAAGGAAGCTGGCGTCGTTACGAAGACTGCGCCGACGAGAACGAGAAGCACAAGGGCTCCGACTCGCATCACAATTCGCATTCCGTTGCCAAGCTCGTTGCCGATAATCTCAGGCAAAGAGACACCTCCCTGACGAATACAAATCATGCCGCAAAGATAGTCGTGAACGGCTCCCGCAAAGATGCATCCGAAGACAATCCAAAGATAAGCTGCTGGGCCGTAAAGGATGCCCATAATGGCTCCGAAGATAGGACCTGTACCTGCGATATTGAGGAATTGAATCAGAAACACGCGCCAAGCTGGCATCGGAATGAAGTCCACGCCGTCTTGTTTTGTATAGCAAGGCATCTGAGTTGTATCGCTTGGACGGATGACTCGCTCAACGACGACTCCGTAAAGCAAATAGCCTATGAGAAGGCAAACTAAAGAAATACTAAATGTAATCATAATTGAAGACCCCCTCTAACTCCCCATTGGGGAGAACCTTTGAGGGCAAATGTTATTATTTATTTGTTTTTCATATTCTTTATCATAAACCATAGTGCCACTATTGCGGTAAAAATGCCACCGATTGTGTAACCCATAGTCTGGTCGAGTCCGAAACCATTCTCCTTGTCAATCAGGATGAAGCAGGCGCTCACAGCACACATGAAGACTGCAGGGAAATAGGCTATCAGCCAGGAAGAACTGGGCAGGATGCCTTTTTCGTCTGTCCTGTGACGCAGGAAATGAGCGATAGTGAAGAAGGTGAAGGTGGCCAAGACTTGGTTGAACCAAGAGACATAGAGCCAAAGCACCTTGAAGCTGCTGACGTTCAGCATGGCGATGGCGACGGCAAACAAGGGGGCTGTGAGGATGAGACGCTTGATGAGCGGCTTCTGGTCGTAGTGACTGAAGTCCGCCACAATCATTCGAGCTGCTCGGAAAGCGCTGCCACCAGTACTCATCGGGGCTGCGACAATGCCAAGCACAGCAAGCACAAGTCCTGCATTACCCAGCCAATCGTTGCACATTCGCTCAACCAAAAGGCCCGGATTCATCTTGACAGTTCCGCAAGCCGTCATGGCATTATAGAGCTTTTCATAAGGCGTCGCCCCCGCAATATCCATCATATCGACGAACTTCATCGCAGCAGCAGCCCAAATGAGGGCTACCACACCTTCCGTCACCATCGCTCCGTAGAAGCAACGCAGGCCATATTTCTCGTTTTTAATGCAACGCGCCATCATAGGACTTTGCGTGGCATGGAAACCGCTCACGGCTCCGCAGGCAATCGTGATGAAGAGTCCGGGGAAGAGAGGTGTATAGCTGACAGGATAGTGGTCGCTGAAGGCTTCTGCAAAGCCGGGGATGTTGCCTTCGTGAGTAAAGATGCCGAAACCGATGAGGATGGCCATGATGAGCAAGGCTGCACCGAAGATGGGATAGATGTTTCCAATGACTTTGCTGATGGAGAAGACTGTGACAGCAAGGTAGAAGACGAGGATGAGAACCGTCCAAATCAGGTTGGTGTCGGCAACATCGAACAGCCTGAGTGTCAACTGGTCCATCAATCCTGCCGGTATCAGCACGAAGCTGGCTCCCACACAAATCATCAGGACAAGCGACACCACTCGCATCACCAACCTGCACACACTGCCCAACTCGTCGCCAATGATTTCGGGCAAGCCCATTCCATCTCGCCGAATGCTTATCATGCCTGCCATATAGTCGTGCATGGCACCACCCAAGATGCATCCAAAGACTATCCAAAGGAAGGCAGCAGGGCCATAGAGCACACCCATCATGGCTCCGAAGATAGGACCTGTGCCGGCAATGTTCAGAAACTGAACCGTATAGACCTTCCAGGTAGGCATGGGAATGTAGTCGGCTCCGTCCTGCCTCGTGTAGCATGGAGGTTTGCGATTTGGATCAACACCGAACACTTTTTCAACGAATGTGCCATAGATGAAATATCCAAGCACCAACAGAACCAACGCAATACAAAATGTGACCACCTTTTTATTTCCTATTTATCGATTTACCATTTGCTATTTCTTTCACGGCACAAAGATACAAAAAAACTTTCTATTTTCAACTTTCATTTTTCAATTTCTTTGTATCTTTGTGGCATGAAACATACATTATCTATTATTATATACCTCTTAGCCTCACTTTTCAGCACTTTATCACAGGCTCAGAACTTACATAAGAAAAGCGATTACCTCCCGAAAACAGTCAACCCTCCAAAGGTGGAGGAAGATGGAGAACAGCCCTATCTTTATTCTCCCCTTGCACCCAAATATGAGGTCAGAGCAGTATGGCTGACCACAATCATGGGTTTGGACTGGCCGAAGACGAGAGCCACAAATGCGTTAAACAGGCAAGTTCAGCAGGAAGAACTCTGCGAGATACTCGACCAGCTACAGGCTTGCCGCATCAATACCGTGGTCTTGCAGACAAGAGTCCGTGGCTCGGTCATCTATCCAAGCAAGATAGAGCCCTGGGATGTCTGCCTGACTGGTACTTTCGACCGTGACCCAGGCTATGATCCTCTTGCCTTCGCTATTGAAGAGACACATAAAAGGGGGATGGAACTCCATGCATGGATAGTCACCGTGCCTGCCTTCAAGATAGAGAACGCAAAGAAGATGGGCAAAAGGAGTCTGCTCAAGACACATCCCGAGCTGCTGAAGAAGCACGGCGACCAATACTACCTCGACCCTGGTTTGCCAGGCTCTTCCGCCTATCTTACCAAGTTGTGCCAAGAGATTGTCAGCAATTACGATGTAGATGGCATTCACTTCGACTACATTCGCTACCCCGAGAATGCACAGAGTTTTAATGATGCGGCCACATTCAAGAAGTTTGGGAAGGGGCTGGACAAGCGGTCTTGGAGAGAGGAAAACATCACAAAGATGGTTCGCGATGCCTACGAAGGTGTTAAAGCTTTAAAGCCATGGATTCGTGTAAGCTGCTCGCCCGTAGGCAAATATAATGATTTGAGTCGTTACTCCGCAAAAGGTTGGTCAGCTCTGGGAGCAGTTTATCAAGATGCTCAAGGCTGGCTCAAAGATGCCATCATGGACATGCTTCTGCCTATGATGTATTTCCAGGGCGACCACTTCTACCCTTTTGCAGTCGATTGGAAGGAGCATGACTATGGTCGGACAGTTGCTCCGGGGCTCGGCATCTACTTCCTGCATCCGAAAGAGAAGGACTGGGAATGGGGCATCATCCAGCGCGAACTCTGCTACCTCAGGCAGATGGGACTGGGCGGACAGGCTTATTTCCGCAGTCAGTTCCTGACCGACAACACCAAAGGCATCTACGATTATCTGCAGAAGACCTTCTATCCCTACCCTGCCCTGCTGCCTCCCATGACTTGGCAGAGCACATCGAGGCCTGAGAAGCCCAGGCTTGTGTCGAGAGAAAGAGTTGGCGGCGTCAATGAAAGGATTGAGTGGAAGACTGATACGGAGAATTGCCGGTTTGTGATTTATGCCAGCCGAAAGCAGCCTGTTGACACGAGCAATCCCCGAAACATCGTCAGAGTGACCTACGACACAAGCTTTGTCTATAGCCTGCTTGGCGCTTATTACCATAACTACCACCTCGCTATCACAGCCCTCGACCGCTTCGGAGGCGAGAGCCTTCCCTTGGAGTTGTAAGCTTTGGAACGCACTCAAAAGCCAAGAGTGAGGGAAAACTATCAGAAAAATAAAGAAAGCCACGAACAAATTCGTGGCTTTCGGCTTTTCTGCTATATTATATATATAATGTATAAGGGGTTTCCTGTTTACCTTTATCTACTCATCCTCTTCTTCCACTCCTCCTGTATCTTCGATTGAGAGGCCTTCTTCTTCGATGTCTTTCACATCGGCTTCTGGGGTGAGGCTGCTGAAAAAGGTGTCATCGTTCTCGAGGCCATCGTCTTCATTCTCATCAGCCGTTTCATAATCCTCAGAGAGAGGTAGCGGATTGCCATCCTCGTCATACTGCCTTTCGGGCAAGTCCATGTGTATCTTCTCGACAGGGTCTTTCTTCTTGGCAAAGATGGCTTCCACCCAAGTGCCTTTAGGTATCTCGAGGACATCAAAGCCTTGTGCTTTCTTTTTCTCCACAGTACCACCAGGAGCATTGATGCGGCTTGCCGGCAGTTGGGTGGTGCTTATCTCGAAACCAGTCTCTATGATGTCGCGAATGGCAAGGGATATAGCATCCCAGCCACCACCGAAGTTGCGGTCGATAAGCTCAAGGAGCATGGCTGTGGATATGTGCCTGATGTTCTCATAACTGAGGTCGGTGATGCGTTCGATGGCTTTCCTGCGGATTGCAACACAGCCTTTCTCCTCTTTGCAATGTGTCAGTTTCGCCCAATCGCCATTCTCATATTTTGCCACTTCCCGCTCATCCTCGGGGTTATAGTGTACGACTTCGAAGGCAAGCCTTATGGTGTTGAGAAGCTTCGGCTCACTGATGCTGAAATCCTCAGTCTCGCGTTCCCTTTCCCATGCATCTGCAATGCCATATTCATCGAGGTCCCAGATGTTGTTTGAGTTCAGGTCGAGTATGCACTCCAATGTCTTGCCTACTTTTTTCTTTGGAGCCTTCTTTTTTGCTACTTTCTTTTCTTCTTTCATATTTTATTTTGTTTCTTTCTGCTTTTCTGCTGCAAAAATATAAAATATTTATGAATTATGTGTTATGTATAATGAAATATTTTGTAAATTTGCGGTCAAGAACTAACAACATAAACATAACTTAGCCATGAAGAAACTATTTGGAAAGGTTATTTTAACATCGTTTATCCTGATATCCGGCTGGGCTTGTCATGAAAACATTGACACATCAGCCCGATATGTGTTTACATCGGATTGTGTGATGAGCTATCTGGAGAAACACAACACTTATTCTGAATATGTTCGCCTGCTGAAACATACCTCCATCTCGATTGTAAGCAAAAGTACCGTTGGAGAACTGCTCACGGCAAGAGGTCACTATACCGTCTTTGCCCCAACCAACGATGCCATCAATGAATATTTAAAGAAGCTCCATGAGGAAGAGCCCGACCTCTTGAGCGAGCCATCATGGGACGCTTTCTACAGCGACCACAAGCGCGACTCTATCTATAAGGTCATAGTCTTGAATTCTGTCATAGACTCGGGCGATAACGAAGAGGCCTACCTGGTGAACGCTTTCCCACCTGAAACAGGAACAGAGTTTCCCTTGAACAACATGAACGACCGCAGGCTATCTGTGCGGTACATAACAGGTTATCCCGATTCCGTCTATATTAACAACACCTGTCCCATCAGCATTTCCGAGCGCGACATTCTTGCCACTAACGGTGTCATTCATCAAGTAGGCAAAGTCATTGCTCCGAAGGACATCACAGCATCCATGTATCTGCAAGACTTGCTCGAGCATCAGAAGGAGGGCTTTCTTGTAATGGCAAAGGCCATACAAGCCTGCGGACTCATGGATACGCTCTCTAAAATCAGGGACGAAGTCTATGAGAACCGTTATCTGAGAGGACAGATACCGGATCGTGTAAGCCTGTATATCGACGGACATCACCATAGCACCAGCGGCGGACTCAATCCCAACTGGACTCCTCGTCACCGACTTTATGGTTTCACCATCTTTGCAGAAACCGACGACTTCTGGCGTGAGCAGGGACTCGACCCGACGGCTCCCTCTTCCACATTGCTGCCACAGCTGATGCAATGGATAATCGACAATCACCAGTATTCTGATGATGACCAGTTTGTGACCGACGAGAACTACAGTAAAGAGGCTAACCTCCTTTATCAATGGACCACCTATCATATCTTGCCCTTCCGAACACCTTCAGACCGTCTGGTCTTCCACAGAAACGAGTTCGGATACGATGCCAACAGGCAGACTTTCACTATTCCGATGTATGAAATATACACCACAATGGGCAAGCGACGCATCCTGAAGATCTATGAAAGCAAGGAAAGCAACGGTGTCTATCTCAACCGTTTCCCCAACCTCGAGCAAAACAGAAGAGAAGTCCTGCATGAACTTTCTTGCGACGAAGACAAAGTGGGTTGCCGGATTGACAAGAATCCAGAGAGAGCCATACTCAACGACATCGTCAACTGTTGCATATATCCCATCGATGCCCCACTCTCCTATAACGACAAAGTGCGCGACAATCTTGCAAAGCAACGCCTTCGCTTCGATGGAATGTCTCTCTTCCCTGAAGCAATGTCCAATGACATCCGCCTGAAACTGTCAGCAGACCAGAAGAATCAGGATGTCTACATTCCGCCCACAAGAATCTACAACTACTTCGAAAACATGCAGATGAACGACCAGACCATCTTCATCTATCTCAATGCATACGGCTATAACTGGTGCAATCTCCATAGCGACGAGATGAAAGCCAAAGGTCGCTTCGAGCTTACCTTCAAGCTGCCGCCAGTTCCTCGCCGAGGCACCTATGAGTTCCGATATGATGTTCTTCCCAACGGCGACCGAGGCATCCAGCAATTCTACTTTGGCGACGACCCGAAGAAGATGCCTGCTGCAGGTATTCCGGTTAACCTGACCAGAGGTATTGGCAGCATGAATGTCGGCTATGAACCCGATGGCGATGATGAAGACTACAATATCGAGGTCGACAAACGCCTCCGTAACAATGGTGTCATGAAGGGAGCCAAGACTGTTACAGCAAATGGCAGTAGTGGCGATATCGAGCGAAATCGTAGCTCAAACCTGCGCTATATTGTTGTTCGCCAGACATTAGATCCCGACAAGACCTATTATCTAAGGGCCAAGTCCGTGCTCGACTCCGAGGAAATGGAGTTCTATATGGACTACATGGAATACTGTCCGAAGGAGGTTTACGACAATCCAGAGCGTCCTGAAGACATTTGGTAAGAAGTCTTTCACAGACTCTATTGTCCTCCTTTGCTGTTAAGGATTTAAATAACCCGTGTGTTGTCACTAAACATCACACGGGTTATTTGTGAATTAAACATGTTTAGTTTGCGAACTAAGCGTGTTTAGTTTGCGAACTAGACACGGGAAGTTTTGAATGAGTGGCTACAAAGCATTCTTCAGTTGCATCATGTGGACGGCTACAAGGGCTGCTGTTTCTGTTCGAAGACGACTTCGGCCAAGACTGACACCCTGATAGCCATGCTCCATTGCAAACTTCACCTCATCAATGCTGAAGTCACCTTCTGGCCCGATGAGAACTGTGGTTGGGACACCAGAACGAAGGACATCGAAGAGGAGAGGCAGCCCCTCTTCCGACTTCTCCCTTGCAGAGAGATGAGTAGTTGCTTCCTCAGTGGCAGAACTATCTTCTCCCCTCCCTTCAAGGAAAGGGTTGGGGCCATAACAATGGCAGATGAACTTGTCCCCTTCTCGTTCCTGTTTGATGAAGTCACGGAAGCGCATCATGCCATTCAATTTCGGTTTCCAGGCCTTGTGGCTCTGCTTGACTGCCGAAACAAGAATCTTGTCTATGCGTTCTTCCTTTACTACTCGCCTTTCGCTGAACTGGCAATCAAGGAAGGTTAGCTCGTCGAAACCTATCTCCGTTGCTTTCTCTGCAAACCACTCCACCCTATCCATCAGCTTGGTTGGCGCCATTGCAAGATGCAGATGCCCCTTCCAGACAGGCTCTTGCGGCTGAGTCTCTTCAATACTATAGAGGCAACGATGGCCTGTGGCTGCTGTGATGACGGCACGATAGAATGTGCCTTTCCCATCCATCAGCCTTATCTCATCGCCCACCTGCAAGCGAAGCACCTTCACTGCATGATGAGCTTCCTCCCCAGGCAACTCGCCACTAACCTGCGGGTCATAAAAGAAACGCTCTTCCTTCATCTATTTCTCTCTGATATGCTTGTAACGGAAGAATATCGCAAAGAGAACAGCTACCACGAAAGCATAAGCTGCGAAGATAAACCAACTTGTCTGCCAACCTGCCACCACTTCTGCTCCAGAGGCTCCTGAAGCCTGAGGCGTGAATACATAGTGATTGATGACAGCTTGAGCCACAAGGGTTCCTATGAAAGCTCCCAAGCCATTTGTCATCATCATGAAAAGGCCTTGGGCACTGCTGCGAATGGTGTCGCCAGTTACTTGATTGACAAAGAGCGAGCCGGAAATGTTGAAGAAGTCGAAGGCAACACCATAAACCAGCATCGAAAGCAGGAAGAGCCAAACACCATTGCCTGGGTTTCCTAATCCGAAGAAAGCGAATCTCAACACCCATCCCAGCAAAGCGATAAGCACTACCTTCTTGATACCAAAACGAGAGAGAAAGAACGGGATGAGCAGGATGCAGAGTGTCTCACTCATTTGTGACAGAGAGATGAGGATGTTGGCATGCTGAACACCGAAGGTTGACTGATATTCTGCGATACTGCCAAAGCTTGTAATGAAGGGATTGGCATAGCCATTCGATATCTGAAGACAGAAGCCAAGAAGCATGGCAAACACCATGAAGACGGCAATCCTCGGATTTAAGAACAACTTGAATGCATTTAATCCAAGTGCCTCAAACAGAGTCTTCTGCTTGCTTTCATCATTATTGACAGGCATACGAGGCATTGTCAAGGAATATGCTGCCATTACAAGACTTAGACAGCCACTCACCATCCATTGTCCTGGCGTTGACTGCAAGCCACAAAGGTCAACAATCCACATGGTCACAATGAAGCCGACCGTTCCCCAGACACGAATAGGCGGGAAGGCTTTCACGGTATCCAATCCCGCTTTCTCAAGTGCCGAGTATGCCACAGAATAACTGAGGGCTATGGTAGGCATGAAGAAGGCTACGGAAAGGGAATAAAGGGAGAACAATGTGCTGAACTGCACAGCATCGCCTGCCTGATAGCCATACCAGGAAGCGGCTATCATAAAGAGGCCTGCTAATGCATGGCAAAGACTCAAAACGCGTTGTCCTTCCATCCAGCGGTCAGCAAGAATGCCCATCAATGCAGGCATGAAGATGCTCACAATGCCTTGTACGGAATAGAACCAACCAATGTGGGAACCAAGTCCAACACCAGCAAGATAGGTGCCCATGGAGGTCAGATAAGCTCCCCAAACGGCAAACTCAAGGAAATTGAGAAGAGTAAGACGGAATTTTAAGTTCAACATGATATTTACTATTTGACGATTTACTATTTACCATTTATTTATCCTCTCTCTTATAGGGAAGTCAGAGGAGGTCTTTATTCTACATACAGCACCAAGCCTTTCAGGTACTCGCCTTCAGGATGATAGATGTTGATGGGATGGTCAGCAGGTTGATGCAACTGATGCAGGATACGCACTTTTCTGCGTGCCAATGCAGCAGCAGTGAAGACTGCTGTTCGGAACTGGTCTTTGTTGACAGCTTGTGAGCAACTGAAGGTAAAAAGGATACCGCCTGGCTGTATCTTCTCGAATGCTTTAGCATTGAGTTTCGTATAGCCTCGCAAGGCATTGTGAAGTGCGTCCTTGTGCTTGGCAAAGGCAGGCGGGTCGAGGATGATAAGGTCGTACTTCTCCTGCATCTGCTCCATGAATTTAAAGGCATCTTCCGCAAAGGCTTCGTGTCGATTGTCATCAGGGAAGTTAAGTCCGATGTTAGCATCCACAAGCTCAACAGCTTTTGCGCTGCTGTCCACAGAATGCACCAGCTCTGCCCCACCCCTCATGGCATAAACGCTGAAGCCTCCTGTATAACAGAACATGTTGAGCACTTTGCGGCCTTTTGAGTAATGTTCCACCAGAGAGCGATTATCACGCTGGTCAACGAAGAAGCCTGTCTTTTGTCCTTTCAGCCAGTCAATATGAAAAGCAAGTCCATTCTCCCTGGCCACATCATCACTGCTTTCCCCATAGAGGAAGCCGTTCTCCTGCCCAAGCTGAGCCTTGAAGGGAAGAGTTGTCTCGCTCTTGTAATAGATGGCTTTGAGCTGTTCTCCCATCACTTCTCTAAGCGCCTGTGCAATCTCGCTTCGGCACACATGCATACCCACACTATGAGCCTGCATGACTGCTGTGGAGCCATAGATGTCGATGACCAGCCCCGGCAGGTTGTCTCCCTCGCCATGAACAAGGCGGTAGATGTCGTTGTCTTCTCTGCCGGCAACACCAATTGTGCGACGAACATCAAGTGCTGCTGCGAGGCGTTTCCGCCAGAAAGTCTGATTGACAGGTTGACGCTTGAAGGTTAGCACGCGGACGGCAATGCTGCCTATCTGCCAATGACCGATTGCAAGGAAGCGACCGTCAGAAGCAAGCACCTCCACTATGTCGCCTTCCTCAAGCTTGCCTCCTTCTGTGTGATGGATGGCACCGCTGAATATCCAAGGATGAAAGCGCCCAAGGCTTTCTTCCTTTCCTTTGCGAAGAATTATCTTCTTTATTTCATAATTCATATTCACGATTCTAAAGTTTGAGCAATAGCAAAATCTTCACACTCACTTTTCACCTCCAACTCAAACCCCTCCTTCTTCATCCTCATCATTTCTTTGTAGAGCTGGATGCAAGCCCAGGCATCGGTGGCAGCATAAAGCTTCTGTGGCTCTGTCAGTATGTCTGCTTCCCAGTTGCTGAGCTGCTGACCCTTGGATATTTTCTCTCCGAAAATATTTGCATAGAGCTTCTGCAGACTGATGTCTACGATGCCCATCTCTTTTGCTATGTCCTGCAGGTCGATGAATGTACCTGCACGAAACTTTGCACGCTGGTTCAAGGCTCTCAAGTCATCATGCCAGGAGAGTCCCACCTTCGTTATCCTCTTGTCTTCAAGCAGTTTTATCAGGCATTGAGGCAGACCAATGTGGTTGAGTCTGAAAAGGAAACAGAAGCCGCCACTACACACTTGCAGCAACGACACCTGGTATTGCTTTCCTGGTTTGAACGAGGGTTTGGTCTCCGTATCAAAGCCGAGCAATGACTGACTCATGAGGAAATTCACCGCCTTTTCTGCTTCTCTTTCGCTGACGATGACCTCAATGTGCCCAGGGAAGAGGGCACGAGGCAAGTCCTGCAAGAGTTGTTTATCGTATTTGTCAAATATTTTTTTCAATTTTCTATCTTCAATGAGTACTTTATCTTGTGTAGCTGCCGGAGAACATCAAGCAAAGTCTGTCCCCAGTAAAGCTCAAAGTTGTCTCTCACTTGCCAAAGCGCATCCAGCATACAGGGTTCAACTCTTTGTTGATAAACAGCCACGAAGTTCCTGAGAGCCTGATAGATGTCGGCAAGACCTTCGCTGACCGAGCACCATCGACTTTCTTCTGTCTGCATATCCTCGTCCCATACCAGCATCTCGTATTCGTCATGTTCGTGCAAAAGGCTGTAGAGTCCTTCTCTTACATAATTATAGTCCTCCTCCGTCACTTGGTCCTTAGGCACGAAAGCCCCCTCGGTATCCACCTCTGGCAAGAGCTGCACCTTCATGTAGAGCAACGGCAACAACTTGAGCAGAGTGGTTATCAAATTGCCTTCGCCTTGTTGTCCGTTGTCTGTTGGCTTCTCCAGCAAAGCACAATACTCCGCAGCAACTGTGACAAACTCCAGTGTATCATGGGCATATATAGGATTCTCCATACTTAACTCTCTCATATTATGCGTCCGAAAACACCTTGCCATCTTCAAGGGTTATCTGCAGCTTCGTGTATTCGCAGTGGAAATCATCCCTCAGTCGCTGTAGGTATCTCTTGCTTTCCCACTTGCACATAGGCAAATCGTGCAACAGATAGTTTCCACAAGCATCGGGAGTAGTGGCTGGAACCTCATCCTGAGTCAGAACCCACTCCAGGCACTCTATGGTCAGCTTGCGCATGTCTTGAACGGAATAGTTGCCTGTCATCACAATATACATTCCAGTGAGGCACCCCATAGGTCCGACATAAACGACATCCTCCTTTGCACAGGAGTTGCGGAACCATGTTGCCATCAAATGCTCCAGGCTATGCATTGCAGCCGGACAAACAGCAGGCTCTTTGTTAGGCTCTGTGATGCGAAGGTCGAAAGTAGTGAAGCCTTTGTCCTCGCGGGAAACATAGATACCAGGCTTCAACTTAGTGTGGTCGATGGTAAAACTCCGAATGACTTCCATTATGCTTTGTTTTTCTCTGCAAAGGTACAAAATAAAGTTTAGAGTTTAAAGTTTGGAGTTCAAAGTTTTTCATTTCTATATAAAATTCGTGCGAGAACACAAAAAACAGCTACCCACGCGAACAAGCAGCCCAGTCTCCATTAAACAGTAATTGAAAGTATGTCGCCATAACAATCCCATAAAGGCACTACACAGACCAAGATTATACATTACTCGAGTTTCAAAAGCCATCAAGAGCAGATTACAAGGAAGTTCATGGATACCATGACACCAATGCTAATGAAGTCGCAGTGCTTGGATGCTATCAGCATGCTCTCGTGATGTCCAACAAATCCATACGAGGATTTTGGCAAATCCACACGAGGACTTTGGCAAATCCACACGAGGACTTTGGAAAATCCACACGAGGACTTTGGAAAATCCACAAGTGAACAAATATTTGATTGCCCATCATTCCAAGTTAGATTTTTGTGCCCCCGCCGGATTCTTGATTGTTTTATTCAAAAGTACATTAAATAAATAACGTGAGTTCGACGAAATTAAATCAGAAGAGAGTAAGCTGATTATCAAGTACTCTGACCACCTGTATTGATGGTTTCTTGGGGAAGTAGCAGTAGGCAGCAACAGCTCCTAACAGGTTGGCAGCGAAGTTGCAGACTGACCTATGTCTTGAGTGTTCAATCTGTGCGATATTCTTGAGTTCGTCGTTGACACTTTCGATAATTGCCCTCTTACGCAGCAGCACTCTGTCCGAAACGCTCATCAGAGCACCTTTCATATTGCTCTTTAGTTTTGTGATGAGCAGAATGCCGTCCACGATGTAAATAGTAATTAAAAAGTATACCACCATAATAATCGAAAAGGGTACCACGTAGACCAGAGTTTTACGTTATATATATGGTAGCTCAGAAGAGCGCTGTAATTGTATAATTAGTTAAAACATGGTAGACATGGACAAGAAAGAACAAGTCCTCCATTACCATCGCATTGATGGTTTGAGTCAGCGGGAGATAGCCCGTAGAGTTGGTGTCAGTAGGAAGACCGTCAAGCGCCACATCACGGGGTATGAGACTTTGGCGCAGGCAGATCCTGCTTTTTCCTGCGCTAACAAGTCCCTTTAGGATATCTGTGTGTGTTCTTTCCATTTTGTTCTTTTATTATTGTTCGTTAATATCCATTCCTTTTCGCCAGTCTTTCCGCGCAAGACGGCGGAAAGTTTTTTTGTGGCTGCAAATCATCCTGATTCGAAGGCGGAAGCGCAGGCGGTCGTTCAGTTCATAGAGCCATCCATGATTCGTTTCGAAGCACTCTGCAACATTCCGTTCCATATATTCGAATTGTTCGGAGGTAAGCTGCTCGCCCGTGCGAAGATAGAAAAGGATGTAATAATCTGTGTGGCCTGATTGTTGAGGACGCTCGTGGAGCCAGGTGGAGAAGAGAGTGAGGAACTCTTCGTCTGTCTCGTCTTCTTGTTTAAGTTCAACGGCTTCGAAGCCATCGCAATTAGCCAGATACTCTACTTCATCCGGGCAGAAGATGCGTTTGCCTTTTACCTTGAGCTGTTCGATGTACTTTTGAAATTCCGTCTTGTTGGTTGCAAGTACTGTTGTTATCATGTTTTTCTTTATTTGTTATTAAAACTGGATTCCTATTGTTCGAAGTTTTCGGATGGATTTTTCTCTGATTTGGCGGACGCGCTGTCGGCTTAGTCCCATCCTTTCGCCCATTTCGTCGAGTGTCATTTCCGGCTGGCCATTGATGCCGAAGGTACATTCTATTATGAGCCTCTCACGTTCTCCGAGCATATTGAGTGCTCGATTTGTTTCAGCAGAGGCTGTCTCGTCAGACAATCCTGAAGGAGCAATAAGATTGTCAGGAGAAGGGAGTTCGCCTGAGAGCTGGCGCGAGTTGTGTTTTTGTTCCTCGGCAAGAGCTTGTAGAATTCTTTCGCGAATCCACCAGACGGCATAGGATATGAATTTGAAGCCGCGTGTCTCGTCGAACTTCTCGGCAGCTCTAATCAAGCCCACATTACCCTCGTTGATGAGGTCGGGCAGAGAGAGTCCCTGATCTTTGTACTGATTGGCAACTGTGACCACAAAGCGAAGGTTAGCGCGGACCAGCTTCTCAAGAGCGGCACGGTCGCCTGCATGTATCTTCTTCGACAGTTCAATCTCCTCTTCCGCAGAAATAAGAGGTTCGCGACTGATTTCCTGAAGATACTTCTCGAGTGATAAGGTTTTGTTTTCTTTCATCATATATTTCCAAGGAGGGGTTGTTAGGAAGGCCCTCTATATATATTTATACGATAAGAAAAACGGAAAAACGGCGTTTTCGCCATTATCTATGCAAAAACGCCGCAGAAGCTAAGAGGAAATTTAGGCTATTTGATAATTATCGAAAAAAGCCTGTTATCATTTCAGTTCGGCAATATAGTCCATTGGGGTCAACGAATTTGAAGAAAATCCTAAATAATGTGCAGATCTAAAAAAGAGCTCTATGACTTGATTAACAATTATAGTGAATAGCGAGATTTCATATAACTTAAATATTCTGTGTGTGCATGTAATTCTTCTTTTAATTTAGAAAAAATAGACTGATACGAAATTGAGATAAAATTAACATTAACTTCCTTTAAGTAATAATCAAACGTATCTATTTCTTCTTTGTGTCTGTTTATCTCGTTACATGGAATATCATAATGAATATAAATAAGAATATATGGCTTGCTCGCATCATTGTTCAATGCAAATAAGTGCTTTATTAGTTGTGCAACATCCAAATACTCAAATGGTGAAAATCTTCCAGTGTATGTATTTCCTTTGTAAGAATATTCATCTATTTTCCATTCATTAATCCAATTAGCTAAGTGTGGGAAAGGCTTTGAATACTTATCTTTTAATCGCCATTCATTTTTCTTTTCTAAGTAAGATTGTTTCAATGGGGCATGATTATTACTATAATGTTCAGTAAACTTGCTCTCAACGCCAATAACTTGGTTATCACAAACTATATAAAAGTCTAAAATTGCTTTTGCAGAAGATGCTCCCGTCTCGAGTTTTTTTTCGAATTCTCCCTTTATGACTTTTTCAAAATGAATACCTGTCGACTTCAAGAAAGATGGAAGCAAACCATTTTGCTTCAAGTACAAAAAGAAATTTACACATAAAGCAGAAGATGATATTAACGCTCTCATCTTAGCCTTTTCTCCATTTTTATCTTCCAATTCATTGCCATTTCCTTTTTTAAAACTACAATAATCTTCTCCAACTAATGGGAGGAAAAGGTTTTCCTGATAACATCCGAGATAGCCTTTACGACATGGCTTATTGTGTTTATTTGCCCATTCTTTTTGGTTATCAATAATTGATTTCATAATTCATTATTTATAAAAGTTAAACATATTGTTAATTCTCTTCTTCATCTCATTTCTCAGTTCCTCTGGCTCTAACACCTCTACCTTTTCTCCCATTGCCAACAGCTGACTGACAAGTTCTGGAGTTATACATAATCTATAGGTAAACTCCGCAAATTCTCCATGTTTGGAACGAACTTCTGCCTGACTCTTATGCAGAGGTGTTGAACGAAGATAATCAGCCTGCACGCCGTAAGCACGAATCTTAACATTCAAGGCTTGCTTGTCTTTGTCTACATAAACACCCACCACATCCGCAAAGTACTTCTTAGCATCAAAGTCTGACGGCAATTCAAAATGAGTGCTCAATTTCTTCAAATCTTGAACGCGGTCTAAAGATATAAGACGCAGGTCTTCCTTCTCTTTCTTGTATCCCAAGAGATACCAACGGCGATTATAGACCTTCAAGGCGTATGGTTGAAAATGGAACGTTTGCATGTGTTCTTCCTGCCCTCTTTCATAGCGCTGATAGTCTATCTGCAGTTCTACATTCCTCTGCATGGCATCCAAGATATTGTCCAAGAAAGCTTGTCCCAAAGGAATCTCCTCAAGCAATACTCTGTCCTTCATGCCATTGAAAGTCGCAAAGTCCTTGGGAATACTGTACTTACGCAGCAACCATTTAGCCAGTCTATTCTCGTCCAAGACCTCGGGGTTCTTGACATAATACACATTTTTCTTGCGGTCACACTCAATCTCCACCCCAAACATCTCTTTAATACCCTTCCTGTATTCATGGAATGTACGGATGGGTAGCGGACTGCCAAAATCAACCTCAAACGCTACACATATATCTTCAAAAGGAATTGGGTCACTTGTTAGCAATAGATCCAAAAGCCAGATGTATTTGTAATAGGTCTTGCTTATCATTTTGTAAAATGGTTGACTCTATATATAATTGATGATACAAAATTAGAAATTTTGTTTGGATTTCTTAGTAGAAATATTCTGATTTGATTGGTTTGAGAGCGCAAAAGTAAGTTTTATGTGCAGAATTTACCTCTGCGTTCTTTTGGGATGATGAAAATTTATTAACTTTGTACCAAAACACAAATATACATGAACACATTCACATGAAGATGTCTAAATAACTATTCTACATAAACTATAATTCTTAACCTCTTTTTTATAGTTTTTCTTAACATGCGCCTCAATTCTTCACATGTCACTCCTAACTTTGCACCAAATTAAAAACTTTTGCTATGGCTAAGAACCTTATCAACAAATATGTTTGGCTGGTGGAAACCATCTATAAGGCTGGTCGAATCACCTATGAGGAAATCAACGAGAAGTGGCTGGACCAGGACATGGATACTAAGCCTATACCTATTCGCACCTTTCACAAATGGAAGATTGCGGCTGAAGAGATGTTCAACCTTGTAATAGAATGTGAGCGGAAAGGTGGATACCATTATTATATTGATAATAAAGAGGAAGTGAAACGTGGAGGACTTCGCAACTGGCTTCTGAATACCATTTCTGTCAGCAATCTGCTTTTGGACAGCCAGTCTCTCAAAGACCGTATTCTTCTCGAAGATGTTCCTTCAGGCCAGGAAGGCTTGGCTCTCATCCTCGAAGCAATGAAGACCAACACCCAGCTTCGCATCACCTATCAAGCCTATTGGAGAGATGAGAGCTTTACTTTCAACGTTCATCCCTATTGCGTAAAACTCTTCAAGCAACGTTGGTATCTGATTGCTTTCAGTCCTAACCTCGATCGCATCAGGATTTACGCACTCGACCGCATCTTCGACATCTGCAAGCTCGACGGCGAGATGTTCACGATGCCTAAGGACTTCTATCCCGAGGACTTCTTCTACAACTACTACGGCATCATAGCCGGCACCAAGCGCAAGCCTGAAAAGGTTAAGCTGAAGGTTTCTGCAGGGCAGGCAAACTACCTACGCTCCCTACCGCTCCATGATACGCAGGAAGAAATTGAGGAGAACGAGGAATACAGCATCTTCTCTCTTCGTATCTGTCCCGAGTACGACTTCTATCAGGAGATTCTGTCGAATGGTGAAGACATAGAAGTGCTCGAACCAAAGTGGATGAGAGAAGAGATTGGTGATATTATACATCGGATGTGGAACAAATATAAAGACGATAGAAAATGAGAGATTTTGCAGCGATAGATTTTGAGACAGCCAATAACGAGCGCACAAGCGTCTGCTCTGTAGGTATTGTCATAGTAAGAGATGGACAAATCGTCGACTCTTTCTATTCTCTGATACAACCAGAGCCGAACTATTATAACTATTGGTGTTCACAGATTCACGGACTTTGCCGGGAAGATACCGAAGATGCTCCTATATTCCCTGAAGTGTGGGCACAGATAGAGCCGCTGATAAAGGGTCTGCCATTGGTGGCTCATAACAAGCCTTTTGACGAGGGTTGCCTGAAAGCTGTGTTCCGCTGTTATCAGATGGACTATCCTGACTATGAGTTCCTTGACACGCTTTGTGTCTCCCGTCGCAAGTTTCCTTCCTTGCCAAACCACCAGTTGCAGACCGTTGCCCAGGCCTGCGGCTTCTGCATGAAGAACCACCACCATGCCCTCGCCGACGCCGAGGCATGTGCCTGGATAGCAAGGGAGATATTGTAAATTTAACGTGTTATGATTGCAAACTTAACGTGCTGCGTTGGCAAACACACCACGCTGTGTTTAGCGACTCAACGCTGAGAGTTTTGCGAAACACTCGTCACTCATCACCAAATGACCTTAACATACTGTATATTAGCAAGAAATGATGATGACGAGTTCCTGATGACTCATCACCCACTCATCACCCACTCATCACCCTCATAGTTTATTGATGATTAAAGCCTTAAGTGTCTTTGGTGACGAGTGATGGGTAATTTTCATTTTAGCTGAAAAAAATCCTCATCCATCACTCTACATTCATATAATATTAGTATCTTTGCAAAGGAAAACATAACTTAAACATAAACTACAATGATTGATTTTGATATTACAAAAATTAAGGATGAAATCAAAGATTTGTCCTATGCAGACAAACTTACTTTCCTTTCTAACAAGTCTGATGCCTTTGGAAGCAAGATAGATGAACTGAGGAGTTTAATAGAAAAACTTGATGATAGTATTGACGAAATCTCGACGCTTTTTCAATCTATTCAATCAGAGCATAATGCTACAATATGCAATAGTATTCTTCAATCTTTGAAGGATGAAGGCTACGACATTAACTTAGACAGTAATGGCAAACTGTCCTTTACTTTAGGTTTTGCGACATTTACTATAGAAACCTCGTATTTGTATGATCCTATAGTAGAATTCTCCTTCGATACAGAAAAGGAACATTACACTCTCCATAAACTGATATCCTCTATTTTGCCAGAGTTCAAAAAGGATAGGTATCGCTATATTAGAAAAGTCTCGGAAGAAGAATATAGTAAATGTGTGGTGGATGTGGTGAGAAAGTTGATGACAAACAAACAGAAGTTTGAAGTAGTTATATAAAAAGGAAGCCGATGAAATAACCTTTAAACAGACAATGATATGAAAGAACTTACAGAAAGTATTGTTATAGACTTATTCTTACAGACGGGGGTTGAAGAAAAGTATTTCTCATATTATGAAGCCGAGTTAAAAAGGCGTCATAAGGCTTTCCGAGAAGAATATCCATACGACGAGAATGAAGACGAAGAAGAAAGAGCTGAGGATGAAAATATGGAAAAGGCATGTATAGAGTGTGCTAATGATTATATAAGATACTATGTTGAGGAAAGAGAAAAAGGGCATTCTCATAACTGGGCAAATTATTATGCTTTAGGTTGTGTTTCTGGATTTGATGAATACGAGTTGATACACGATGTCCTTAATAAACTCGAAGACAAAGAGGAAAAGGATAAAGAATTAACCATTCATGCAAAGTCAATCAACAAGGAACCTCTTTTTGTTGAACGTTTCAAAAACATGGTTGAATGGGGTAATCCCGATATTAGCGAGAAGACAGAGGAATACTGTTGCGCATATCACAAGTGCATCAAAGAGGGGAAAAGTGATATTTATGCTCATGCTTATGCAGAAGCTGTCAATGATGGTTCTTACCATAGTGATATTTATGCAAGTGCATATGAACAGGGAAGATTTCACGGCATGAATGATTCTGATTCGAGTTTGTTTGCAAAATGCTGTACTGATGCTTATACAAGTGGATATTTTTTAGATAATATAGAGTTCTTTAGCAATTTTAAAGAAGATTGGCAGAAAGAATATTATCTAAATCTTTGGTGTCAAAAATTCGAAGATGACAATAATAGAATAATGTCTGATTGGGAGCATCAAGAATACAGAAAATCGTTGGAGTATGACATTAAATGTATGAAATATTTAAATAAGCTCTAAGCAAAAAAAGTTTTTACAAAATAAAAGGTGTGTGTTTGCAAAGGAAACAGAGAAAAACGACAAACAAAAATCAATTATTATGGAAAGAACAAACAAGAAACAAGAAATGTACGAATATCGACTTCTTACAGTGTTTGATGAAGAAGGCCGTGGGAATGATTATTCTATCGAAGATCTTCTTAATGATGGTTTGGATCTTTTTACAAAAGAGGAGAAAATCAGCTATCTGAATGATATTATTCGTGATGTGGAGCATTATAGAGATTCATTGATATTGTAATCAGTTCGACAACAAGAAGCTATTGAGGGTATGTCTTACAAGAAACAATTAGAATTCCTTAACAAGAAGGAATCCTAAATCCAGACAACCATTGAAAAGCCGAAGAACCTCTTGTCCTATATTAAGGAGTTGAAGGAAGAAATAGAGAGCGAACGAAGCTAAGAACTATGCAACGATATCATCAACGATGTAAGGGAAACCTTCGCAGAAGTAGATAGATTTTATGATAATAACGATTAATACACCAATTAATAATACTATGATTATGAAAAAGAATGCACCAACAGGTCGTAGCCACACACCAGTGATTACAGTCGATTATGAAAGCAAAGATGCAAAGGCAGGCGATGCAAAATTTCTGTCAATAGGGCTTTCAACATGGAGTCCTGAGGACTTCTCTGCTAAAATATGGAGAAAAACTATTGATGACGAGCGTTGGTCTCCCAAAAGTGAAGAAATGCCATTGTGGAGAGTTTTGGACATAGCAACACTTCTTGTTTCTGTTATTAATAATAGGGAAAGTAAACTTGAAGAATTTGTTCAAGATAAAACAAGTATAGATGCATTAAGAGATTATCTAAATGAAAATATGGAGTTATATGCACCACGCTTGAATGAATTGAGCAGATTATTAGAACCGGCTTCTCGTTCTCAAGTAAATGATAATGTGCCAAACATCTTTTCTTTTGCTACTTCTGAATTAAGCCAAGATGCTATGTTTGCATGGCTTATGCAGTGGTCAGATCCAAGCTATAAAGACAAGGACAAAGACATGTATACTGTTGCAAATATCTTTATGAAGATGCTTCTTGGTGGTGAACAATATGAGATTAATACCATTAAAGTTGGAAAGCAATGGCAAAACATTGATTTATTGGCAGAAATAAATGATGACACATTTCTCATAATCGAGGACAAGACAAATACCTCTATACATGATGATCAACTCGAAAGATATAAAGAGACTGTTGAAAAAGAATATAAGGGGAAGAGAGAAAAGTTGTATTATGTGTATATTAAAACAGGCAATGAACCTTTATCAGTGTTGAAGGAAATAGAAAAGCAAGGTTATAAAACTGTATCAAGGAAGGATATCATAGACTGTCTTAATCAATATAAAGGGAATAATGCTCTGTTATTAAATTATAAAAAGCATTTGGAAAAGATTGAAGAAGAAACACAAAGTTTTCGTAAACTTCCTGTTTCTGAATGGGGATGGTATGCTTGGCAGGGATTTTATAATGAATTGGATTCTCGATTATCTTTAACTTCATGGAATTATGTTTCAAATCCTGCTGGAGGTTTCTTGGGTGCATGGTGGCATTTCACACGTTTTGATGAGGATGGTGAGATGTATCTCCAATTCGAAGAACAAAAACTATGTTTTAAAATTTATTATGAAGGAGAGAGAGAACGTTCTGAGGTTCGAACAGAAATGTACGAACGATTATTATCAATAGCAAAAGAAAAGAATCATTTGGAGATTTCGAGGCCAGCCAGATTTGGAGCTGGTTTTTACATGACAATTGCTATTGTTGATCCCGTTTACATGTTTGGGAACTCTATTGTTGATGTCGATTTATTAATTGAAAAGCTTTTGACTTATCAAGAGTTAATAGATATTTGCTGTGTAAACAGCATGGAATAGAGGAATTTGTTTGCTATAGTACAGATGCTGACCTACATCTCCAATGCAGACCACTACAAAGAGGTTCTTTCGCGGGTGAAGACCGTGAAGCAGACGCTTTGGATTGGGACTGCCGACATAAAAGACCTTTACGTAGAGGTGGGCAAGGAAACAAAACCTTTCTTGGCTCTTATTGCCCAACTCATTCGGAAAGGTGTGGAGGTGCGGCTCATTCATGCCAAGGAGCCTGGACCGAACTTCAGGGAGGACTTCGACAAGTATCCTGTTCTGTATGACCGCTTGGAGCGAGTGCTTTGTCCGCGAGTCCACTTCAAGATGCTCGTCTTTGACTGCAAGGAGGTGTATGTGGGAAGCGCGAACCTTACTGGTGCCGGCATCGGAATGAAGACAGACAACAAGCGAAACTTCGAGGCTGGCATCCTGACTGATGACCCAGAAATCGTGAAGCAGGCCATGAACCAGTTCGATGAAGTCTGGATAGGAAAACACTGCAAGACCTGCAAGCGAAGAGACTTCTGTCTTGACCCAATAGCATAATTTTTTTCTAAAAATACTCTTTCACATAACCTCTGCCCTAAAACGGCAGGGGTTTTTGTTTACTTTGCACTCAGATTCGATTAATTATGTAAAATCAAATTATTATGAAAGAAAAACAATTCATGTAGTCAGCGCTCTTTCTTACACAGGGACATTGAAACAAGCCTTTAGCGAAATGGGTGTAACAGATGAAATTATTTATCTTCCAGTAGCTTTTTCCTTCTTTTATATACCGAAAGATTTCTCTGATAAAGAGCTATGCTTTTCAGCACTTTCAAATTGCAATTCATATTTTGATTCTCAATGTCTCTATGAAGAATTGAAAAAGTTTATTGAAAAAGACTTTACTCAGTACGATAAAGTTATTGTCTGGCACGGGTGGGAGGCTGATGACTTATTACTTTTATATTTGATGTCAGTATTGGTAGAAAACAATCTCTATCATGTGGACATAAGAGAATGTAAGGAATTAGTAAAAAAACAGTCTCCCGATTTGCGTTTGAGCTATTTTGGATTGGGTTGGGTAAGTCCAAACGATATTACTTCATTCAACTTGTATTCGTATGCAAAACCTCTTTCTGAAGAGGAAAAAGAACACAACAAGACGCAATGGTATAGGTGGGCCAATTCTTCTTCACCATATCGCATTAGTAGTTTAAGTGACGGCACAATAAGGGAATACCCTGTTGATTTCATAGATGAAGTTATTATTGAATGCGCAAAGAACGAATCTCAAATAAGAGTCATCGTGGCTCAAGTCATGGGAAGATTCTCAGACATTCAACTATATGACATCTATATAAGCAGAAGGATTTGGGAGCTTTATTGGGAACATAAGTTAAAGATTAACGTGACTCCTTGTATGGAGGAATCTGCAAATACGGAAAACCAATAAAGAAATACATTTTTCAAAAACTATGGTAGATATACACGATTACGACATTCAGTGTATCGAGCAGGAAATCCTGTGGAAATACGAAGATTTTCGGTTTGACTACTCGGACTATGATTGTTTGCTTTCCCTGCGAAAGGACATGATTAACAAACGGGTGCTGGCTCATCAAGAGGAAATCCTGCCTGACATTATTGCTTTCAATGATGCTCTGACTGAGGCATTGCGAGAGATGTACGACAGAGCGCATCGCATTTGGGACTCCATAAAAGACAACGTGGACTTTGGCGAAGAGCCGGAAGTATCTGCAAAATGCTTCCTTTCCTACGATTATCCGAGATTGCATCCTATTCAGGGAGAAGACAGACAGAAACTATGGTATGCTCTTTGTGACTCTGAATGGAATTGTCTTTATGCAGATGGTGTGACGTTGCCTACACTGAAACTTTCAGGCTTCAATGATTCCTTCGACAGTTTCATAGGTATGGATTGTCCACCATCAAATTGGAATGAAGGACTTGACCAGGAACTCACGAAGGACTTACACCTAACAAGTGCCTTCCACCATCTTTTTGACCATACGAAGTTTGCCATTACGGACTTCATCTATGTACGTAAGTTTGAGACAGAAATAAATATAGAAATCAATAAAACTGTGTGATATGACTTTCAAAGAATTACTTGACAGTGTTACCTTCGAAGATGTGGAGGAACAGCTTCGTATTATGTACCCAGAAGAAAAGGTTTGTATGGGACGGTATAAGATACATTTTGATATGTTGCGCCAGTTGACTCCGAAACATGATGATGATGCTAATGATGATGTGTGCCACATAACTATGAAAAAGAACGATTATGGGAAAGGGTTCCATCTTGACGCTTATCCGATGGAAGGCGATCTCTGGGAACATTCTCTAACTAAAGAAATCATCATTGCTCCTGATGTCAAGGTCACCAATGAGGAAATTGCCGCCTGTTGTCTTTGGCATACCTCTTTCTACGGATTTACGGAAGAGGATTGGGATGAACGCTTCCGTTGTTATGACATCGGCATAGATTTCATGGACAGATGGGATGATGAAATCTATTATGGTAAACGAGCAAGCAAGAACTTTGACATCATTCGCCAAAATGGCGGAGAAATACCAATTGTTAAAGACCTTACCTCCGAAAAGAAGCGCAGGCTTCTTAACGAGTTAAAGAATAGTCGTTATGATTATAAGAAGCTCAACCTGAGACGTGCCTTGAAAAAGAATAATGCAGGACAATACTATATGCGAATGACCGCAATAAGTGATTTTATCGTTAAAGCAATTCCAGCTATAAACGACAAAGCGAATGACAATTATCTTGATGTAGAGCAGCTGTGTTATTTGTTTCAGTCGGATATTTTCTTTTCTGAGGAAATCACTTCTTATGCAGACGAGGGAACAAGTGGAGCAAAATACCTCCTAAATCTAATTCTCATTTACGAAATGTTGCCACACTTTGACAGAGTGGTTTATATCCTGACAACAGGAAAACCAATAGAAGAGGCCATGTCGGAAGACATTTTGGCTTTGGAGAATGGCATCTGTGGTAGTTGCAAGTCTGCTGATGTCATCTATGCAACTGACCCATCATTGGGCAGACAAATCCGCATCAATTACGCGACATTCGATTCTAAATTTCCTTTATTCAGATAATTGATTATTACTTTGAATTATGATACATGTATGTGATTTGATTCCTTTCTTAGGACAAAAGAAAGAGGAACATGAGAAGATTAAGGAGCTTATCTCGGAGATTATTAACGCATCGAATAGTCTCATTAGAATTGATGAAGGTGATATTCGAAGTTTATTCCAGGAAGGTGGAGAAATAAATGCCTTAGATGTCTCTGTCTATGCTTCAGAAGAAGGAAGAATGAACATGATGATGGAGCAGATAAATAATAGTGCAAAGAGTTTTGAACCCTACAATCGCGTTCTAGTGTATTTTTTCTTCCCTAAAAACAATTCTCTGACTATGGCTGAGATTGGTTTGTTTAGCGTCTGGATAGAATCCTTACCTGGTGATATGTTGTCAAAGTTTGGTTTGAGTACTCACTCTCTACAAACCATTCGAGCTATCGTTTTATTACAACGTAACAATAGTTCTATATGAAAAGGAAGAAAAACAGAGGCTCCGAAGTGAACTGGAGTTATAAGCATGATTATCCTATTGAGGAGGTTTGGAACACGGATAACACCATCGCTCAATTGATTGTGCCACGCTTGCAGGCATTCAAAGCGCTTGACAAGCATGGTGTCCCTCCTGATTTTAGCGAAATGCGCGAGTGGAACAATGCCATCCAAAAGATGATTGATGCCTTTGAATTGATGAAGTATGTTGGTGGCGTGGACACTAAGGAAGAGGAGCGAATCGTCGAGGAAGGTCTTGATTTGTTCCGTAAATACTTCAGACATTTGTGGGATTAATTTTACTTGTGCCTCAAAACGGCATATCATATCATTACCTTTGCAGTGAAAACAAAACTAAAACTCTATGAAACCAAACAAAGATCAATTAGCCTATCTCAAAAAATTAGAAATATGGGCCAAAAATAATACAAACGAAGCTAAGAACTTTATCAAGGAATTTGATAAAGTTTTCAAAGATAATTTGAGGTCTTTTACTATTCAGGATTGGGTAAAAGATGTCTTGCAAATTAATGTGGATATGGCTTTAACAGAACTTATAGAAAGAATCGATAATGCCAAATGCGAAGTGAATTAATACTAATATATTCCGCAAGTACTTCAGACATTTGTGGAATTATAAAATAAAATAATATGAAACCGAATAAAGAACAGCTTGCCATACTCTCTGAATTGGAGATGTGGGCCAAAAAATTCAAGAAAGAAACTGTTAGGTGGGAAAAAGAAGTCAATACTGTATTCAGAAAAGAAATACGTGAAGGTTATTCTGAACCAGAAGACGTCAGGTTTTCTCTGCATTATGATGTTAACTTCGCGTTAGAAGAACTGCTTGTTTATATTGGAACCGCAAAAGACGATTTGGATTAATAAGTAATAGTATTAACATTTAAAGAAAAAAAATTATGATTAAGACTTTAAGCAACGAGTTCATGCAGAAAATCGCTACAGAAAAGGCATGGGAAAGGCTTTCCGAGGAATTTCACTGGTCTGAAAACTTATTGGAAAAGTACCAAGACAAAGTCGATTGGCAATTGATAGTCGAAAACAGAAACATCCAGTGGACTATCCCAATGATTCAGAAGTTCAAGAATAGAATTGACTGGGATAAGTTCTCTAAATATGCTGATGAAGAAACACTCACGGAGGCTGTGATAGAAGCATTCAAGGACAAATGGAACTGGTCAGAACTGTCTAAAAACACAAGTCTAGAATTGACGCATCAGCTATTGGAAAAATATGCGGATTCTTGGAACTGGGAAGATATCATAGACAGATATAACAACAATCTCTTTGACAACGAGGGAATTGAATTCTATGAAAAATATAAAGACCGTATCCCAGACGCTAAGCTCCAGGATTCTGTGCTATGGCGTGAAATTGTGGAACAGAGAGTTCGACAATTAAAAGCTGAAATCACAGGGTAAAAAGGAAGATTTTTTTGACAATAATCATCGCTTCATAAACGTTATTATAGTACAAACCAAATCTATTTGAAAATGGCACTTTGGAGAATTTCAGTGAAAAACAGCGGCAACACCGTTTGTAAGGACAAAAGGCAACGCCTCGAAAAAGGTATGTTCGTTGAAACAAGCACAATGGCATCAACACCGCCCATAGGCGTCCAACGTGATTTACCAATGCTGATGCAGCTCTTCAAGAACAAGTATGGTGTTGAGATTGACCCTCACCACATGAACCGCTCTCACTTTGACTGCGACAAGATTGGATAAGCTGTTGATTTTACCAGACTTTCACTTGCCACGCTTCTCATTCATCGAGAGGCGTGGCATTTTTTCTGATGTATCTGCTGGGGTCTCAGGGGATTTCACCTAAGGCAATTTAGGAAAATACCCCTACGCATTTAGGCATTCTCCTTCTTAATATGCCAGGAAAATGCCCGACCTTTGCATTGTGATTCAGAAACAAATGTCAAACATTCTAAAGATAGGAGACAAAGCTATGAAGAAGATTATGATGATGGCAATGATGATGGCCATGGCTATCTCTGCCAAAGCAATGAGCTATAGCGCAGCTAAGCACGAGGCACTTTTCCTCTCGGATAAGATGGCTTATGAACTGAACCTGACGGCAGCACAGTTTGACGACGTTTACGAAATCAATCTGGACTACCTGATGAGTGTGAACGATTACAGCGATGCCTATGGCAAATGGTGGAACCGCCGCAACAAAGATCTGAAGTATGTGCTGACGGCTTATCAATATGAAAAGTACATGAAGCTGAACTATTTCTATCGTCCTCTTTCTTGGGAGAAAGGTGCTTGGTCTTTCGTAGTTTACAATCACTACAAGAACAAGAACCACTTCTACAAGGACAATCCAAAGGGCTATTCAAGCTACAAGGGCGGCAATAACAAAAAGTCTGACCGCTTCTATGCAGATAGGAATAGTCATAAGCAGAATGGAAAGCGTGGTAATGACAGGAAGGCTAATGGAAATGGTTCTGTTTCCAGGAACTCTTCAAGCAATCATCACGCGCTAGCTCATAACAACAATGGCAGCCGCTCGGGTGGCATCGTCAGCTCGGGTCGTCGCTAATGTTACTCTTAAATCTCTATATGCCTCGCTAGAGGACCAAGGGGGAATCTCAATTGAGGTTCCCCTTTATTGTATCTTTGGTGTTCCTTGGAATCTGCTATGTTTCTTCAAAATAGTTTACCTTTTTGCCTGTTACTCCAGATCAAGGCTGACGAAAAGCTGGCTGAGTCGGAAGAGGATCTCCTCGAACACCGTACCGACGGCACAGATGCCTTCGATACCTTGTTCATCGGAGCGGAGAAATTTCCACAACAAGAAGTTTCAGACTTCTTTGTTGGGGGAATTTCGTAGCGGGGAGCTGAACTGATGGAGCAGCGAGAGGATAGCCAAGCTTGTTTGTGCTATCCCGAGTCGTGAAAGAAGAAGACCTAAGGTCAAAAATTCGGCGTATAGGTCAAATTGCAGGATAGTTTAGTGGTACTTTGTTTCAATGGGTCAAATTGCAGGATAAGAAAATTCTGTATTTGTTTGTCCTTATCTTCTGGATTGATTATCTTTGCTCCGC